>QRFC01000798.1_pt1 | contig 28395 bp, 29 predicted proteins | sample 1861061 | NCBI WGS metagenome assembly QRFC01 (sample SAMN09711282, study PRJNA482702) | Human gut metagenome, whole genome shotgun sequencing project.
ACTCGTATGAGTTGTAAAATAGCTATTAAGACAATAGTTATATCAATATTAACTTGAATTTGCATACGCCTATTCCTCCATCCCGGGGATCGAAAGTCTCAAGGGTTTATCCAGAGGAAACCACCTACCATATCTAGTAGCAATTTCAATTATAAATACCCAATATGAAAAAGACATTAACTCTCAAAACTTTTTGAAAAAACTTAAAATTAACCTATGATGGTGTCAAATAATGTCTTTTGCAATGTAAAGACAAAATATAACTCACACATATAAAATCTACTTTATATAAAGTGTATGCTGATAGCATACTCTTTTGTTTTTTATATAGAAATTTATAGGAAACGGCTTACATAAGTGATATAATGCATATGACATAATTACTTTATGGGGGGCATTACAATGGATAATAAGTATGTATTAGGTTTAGACATAGGAATTAGTAGCTGCGGGTATGGAGTTATAGATCTTGAAACAGGTAAATTTGTAGACTATGGAGTACGTTTGTTTAAAGAAGGCACAGCAGAAGATAATGGGAAACGCAGAGACGCTAGAAGTCGTAGACGTTTGACTTCAAGACGTCATACTCGAATTATGGACATGCAAAAATTGTTGAAGGAAAACGGTATAATGTCAAATGACTATCATCCTTTGCAGAATGTATATGAATTGCGTTGTAAAGGTTTAAACGAAAAACTAACAAATGATGAATTAACGGCAGCTATTTTACATATAACAAAACATAGAGGTAGTGTTATAGAAACGGTTGAAGAAGATGTAAAAAAAAGTGACGACGAATTGAGTTTAAAGGCCACTTTGCAGCATAATGAGCAGTTGATTAAACAAGGAAAATATATTTGTCAAATTCAATTGGATAATTTAAACAATAAGGATCATATTCGTGGACATGAAAATAATTTCTCAACAAAAGATTATGTAAACGAATTGAATGAGATATTACATCACCAGGAATTAGATGAACAACTTATTAATAAGATTATTGATATAGTTGCGCGTAGAAGAGCTTATTATGAGGGGCCTGGAAGTGAAAAATCACCGACACCATATGGACGTTTTATAGAAGTTGATGGGCAAATTAAAGAAATAGATTTGATTGAAAAAATGCGTGGGAAATGTAGCGTATTTCCAGATGAACTAAGAGCTCCTAAAATGACGGTAACAGCAGACTTGTTTAATTTCTTAAATGATATGAATAATTTAACAGTAGATGGTAATAAGTTATGTCCAGAGGAGAAGAAGGGAATTTTAACTATAGTTAGTCAGAAAGGGAATATTACTTTACGTCAATTGGCAAAAGAATTAAATGTGGATGAAGTTGATATTAAAGGCTATCGTATAGACAAAAATCAGAAGGCTATTTTTACTGAGTTCAAGGGATATAAGAAAATTAAATCAATTTTAGAAAAAGAAGGATATTCAATTTCATTAAATGATTATGAAATGTTAGATAGAATTATTGAAATTCTTACGAATAAAAAGGGTATACAAGAAAGAAAAGATTACTTGTATCATTTGGAGTATAGACTTTCTGATTCAGTGGTAGATACTTTAGCAAATACAACAGGAATAACAGGATATCATTCATTATCTTTTAAAGCGTTGAATTTATTAAATAAAGAATTGTTTGAATCTGAAATGAATCAAATGCAGCTGTTACATGAATTGAAGTTGTTTGACAAGAATCGTGTTTCTCATAAAGGAAAAAAGAACATTGAATCAGACCCAGAAGCAATTTTATCTCCAGTAGCTAAAAGAGCACAAAATGAAACTTTTAAGGTCATTAATGCATTAAGAAAAAAATATGGAGAATTTGATTCCATTGTTGTTGAGATGACTCGTGATAAGAATTCAGATGAAAAGAAAAAGAGAATTAGTAACTACCAAAAAAATCGAGAGAATGGATCTAAAGAAATGGATAAATTTTTGAATGAAAAGGGGTATGATCCAACAAAAATTAATGGAAAAACAAGAATGAAAATTAGTTTATATTTGCAACAAGGAGGCAAGAGTGCATATACTTTTGAACCTTTAGATTTAAATCGAGTCATTAAAGATCCGAAATATACAGAGATTGATCATATTATTCCAATTTCTATATCATTAGATGATTCTCAAAATAATAAAGCTTTAGCATTACATTCAGAAAATCAGGTGAAAGGTAATTTGACTCCTTTTATGGCATATGCAGCTAATAAATTTAACGGAATGGGATGTAGTTATCCAGAATTTAAAACGAATGTTCTTTCTAATAAAAACATTCCATATAAAAAGAAACTAAATTTATTAAATGAAGAAAATATTACGAAAGAAGAAGTAGCTAAAAAATTTATTAATCGAAATCTGGTGGACACAAGCTATGCTTGTCGTGTTGTATTAAATACGCTATCAGATTATTTTAAAGATAATGAAATTGACACGAAAGTTCATACAATCAATGGACGAGTTACGGATTTGTTTAGAAAGAAAATTCATTTGGAAAAAGACCGTGATGAAAACTATTTGCACCATGCAGTGGATGCATTAATTGTAGCTTCTGTTAAAAAAATGAATTTGTTGAATGGATATCTTCTTAAACAAGAACATGATTTTAATAATCTATATAATGAAGAAACGGGAGAAATCATTACGATTCCTGATGATAAGGTATTCTATGATGAAAGATATATTCAGTATATTGTGAACTTGAAAACATTGTTCGAAGAAAGCAGTAAGTATTATGATCATGTAATAGAGAAAGAGAATATGTGCTTTAATCCAATTAAAATTTCTCACAAGGTGAATACAAAACCAAATCGTCAGATTGCAGATGAAACTATCTATAGTACAAGAAATGTAGATGGAACGGATTACTTGATTGAAAAAATCCCTAATATTTATGATCCAAAAGATAAGAAATGTATTCGTTTGATACAAGATATCTTAAATGGAGAAGATGAAAAATATTTAATGGAAAGGCATGATCCGCAGACATTCGATTTAATTCGAGACATTGTAAAATATCATTATGAACAGTTTAAATCAGATTCAAAAATGTATAAAGTGACCAAGAAAAAAGGTGAAGAAATTATTACCTTAGTCGGAGAAAATCCTTTGACAAAATATAAGGAAGAAAATGGTGTTATACATAAATATTCTAAGAAGGGGAATGGTCCTGAAATTGTTTCAATGAAATATGAAAGTGAAAAATTAGGGAATCATTTAGATATTTCTTCAAACTATCAAACGAATAATAAAAAAGTTATTTTGAAACAAATCAAACCATACAGAACGGATTTCTATCAATGCGAAGATGGTAAGTTTAGATTTGTTACTGTTCGATATACAAATGTTTCATATCATAAAGCAAAAGGAATGTATGTGATTGATGAACAATGGTATAAGCAGGAAAAAGCCAATAAAAAGATAAAAGAAACAGATAAATTCTTATTCTCAATGCATAGGGATGAATTGATGGGTATAAAAAGAAAAGAAGGACAACCGTATTACTATGATTCATCTACTGAAAATGTAGATGGAGTGACATGCTATCATGATGGAATAACTACTGAAATGTTAAAGTTTACAGCAACGAATAATGATACAACAGGAAAAATTGAAGTTAATCCATTATATACTTATTGTAAGAAACAAATTATGGTTGGAGTTGCTAATTTATATGGCGTGCAAAAGTATGCTACGGATGTATTAGGAAATATATACGAAGTGAAGGATAATAAGTTGAAATTGGAATTTAAATAGAGTATACTGAAGGTGGTTATATTCTAGCAAAAATTTTTATGACCTAACAAAACAAGGGTTTATCCCGGATTCGGCTCTTCGGAGCCTTTTCTTTTACCCTTTTTATGGGCTATAGAGTTATATATATTGAAAAATGTGAATATTTGAGGCTGTATTTAGATAATTTGAAAGTGGAAATTAAAAATGACACTTTATTGATTCCGGTTTCAGATATTCAAATTCTAGTGATTGATAATTATCAGTCTAATTTGAGTGTGCCTTTAATTAATAAATTAACAGATAATAATGTGTGTACCATTATTTGTGGAGTGGATCATTTACCAAAAAGTTATATATTGCCGATGAATGGACATTTTTCAAGTAGTGGAAATATTTCAAAACAGATTTGCTGGGATTCAAAACGTAAAGAAGATTTACATGCAATGATTGTGAAAATGAAGATTTTAAATCAAATAGAAATATTGAAGGTTAATAATAAAGATTTTGAAGTGGAAAAGAAGTTGTATGAATTTGTAGATAGTGTTGTTTCTGGAGATAAAACGAACAGAGAAGGCTTGGCTGCAAAAATGTATTTTAGAGAACTTTTTGGTCATGATTTTATTCGCTTTGAAGAAGATGTGATAAATGCTGGATTAAATTATGGTTATGCTATATTTAGATCACTGATTACATCAATTATTGTAGCAAAGGGCTATATTGCTAACATAGGCATTTTTCATAAGGGAAAACAAAATATGTTTAACTTGAGTGATGATATTATAGAAGTGTTTAGACCAATAGTGGACCATTATGTTTTCAACAATATGATGGATGATATTATTTTTAAACAATCTCATAGGGAAGCTTTAATACAATTGACAAACAAGAAAATTATGATTGATGGAAGAAAACAAACAGTAGCAAATGCAATTAGTTTTTATCTAGATTCTATATTTAACTATTTAGATGGTGAAGCCGATTCTATTTTGTATCCATTACCAGTAATATATGATTTATGATTTTATGCGATTAATATTATTTTTTGATTTACCCGTAGTATCCAAAGAAGATAGAAGAATTTATGCAACATTCAGAAAATATCTAATTAAAAATGGATATATTATGATGCAATATTCAGTGTATTGTAAAATATTTGCAAATCGTGAAGCAGCAGTAAAACATGTGAGTATTTTACAAAGAAACGTTCCTCAAAAAGGACAAATACGAATTCTATTGGTTACAGAAAAACAATACGCAAAGATTGAAATAATAGTTGGTGGTAAATCAAATCAAGAACAAGTCGTCAACAGCGATGCATTTATAAAATTATGAATTTATTAACTATAAAGAATGGAACAAATAAATGGAATCTTCAAATGAATCATGTAAAATATATAATTTCAGATTCAAGTATGAATTATACATTGCTACAAGCAATTCGATTGTTTACTTCAAAAGATAAAAGTGAAAACAGAACAGAAAATAATATTAGTACGAAAATGTTTATAAACGAAAAAGAGATAGAATTTAAAAATAATATGTTTATAGAAATATCAGAAATGTACTCTCTTAATGAGGATAAAAAGCTCACTACAAAGTCATTGATGTTAAAATATTTGGAAATGAAACTTCAGAATCAAGATTATTTTGATACTATCAGTACAATTGACATATTGTTGAATTCATTATCAGAAGAAGTCAATGATGAATCAATGCTTAAAATTATGTTTAATGGAGCTAATTATAAGCAATTGATAAAAATGTTGTCACCATATTATGAAGACGAATTACAAAAAGATGAATTTGATTTAACGAGAGATGAATTGATTTTGTTTCAATTGGATTTAGTTGAATATATTTCCAATCATAATTCAAAATATGATAATATCTTTGTCTTTGGCAAACTAGATAATTTAAGTGATAAAATTTTTCAGAAAATCAATAAAATTGAGAATGTTAAATTGATGATTTTTACAAATTATTACAACGATTTAATGAATGTACAAAATATAGCTTTATTGCAAGATAAAATAATAGATTTAGCAGACATGGAACAAATTTATTACGATTTATCTCAAAAATCACTTCAAACATATACGTTACAGGAGGTAGAACAAATGACAATTAATTATTTACAGCAAATATACACTCATAAAACACATGATATTTATCAAGAACTAGATCATTTTTCAATTAAATAATTAGTATTCTATTACATTCAAAAATGTGCTACCATATTTTTGAGGTTTTGTTACCATAAGGATTTTTGCTAGAACAGAACTCTTTTCAACTAACTTTGTGTTTTCAGCTTGTTTTGTTACCATAAGGATTTTTGCTAGAACAGAACTGTACGATATGGATCCAATAGGATATGTTAGTTTTGTTACCATAAGGATTTTTGCTAGAACAGAACTTTTAGGTGGTGTAAAAATAATGATCAACAGTTTTGTTACCATAAGGATTTTTGCTAGAACAGAACTTTTGAAACCTTTAAGCATTTATCTTGTCGGTTTTGTTACCATAAGGATTTTTGCTAGAACAGAACTAAATGTATCATACGACACTGAAGTGGCTGGTTTTGTTACCATAAGGATTTTTGCTAGAACAGAACTTTCACTGTAATCGCTAGACTGCCACCACTGTTTTGTTACCATAAGGATTTTTGCTAGAACAGAACTTAATCATTTTGTTCTCCTTTAAGCCGACCGTTTTGTTACCATAAGGATTTTTGCTAGAACAGAACTCTTTTTCGTTACTGAATCCATATACGTTTGTTTTGTTACCATAAGGATTTTTGCTAGAACAGAACGCATGTTAGCATCTTCTGAAACCTTCACGGGTTTTGTTACCATAAGGATTTTTGCTAGAACAGAACTGTCGGTGTCTATATTAATTTCTTTTTCTGGTTTTGTTACCATAAGGATTTTTGCTAGAACAGAACATGCATCAGAAATAAGCTTACTTTTTGCAAGTTTTGTTACCATAAGGATTTTTGCTAGAACAGAACAAAAAGGCGCGTATGCGCCGAATAGAGCGCGTTTTGTTACCATAAGGATTTTTGCTAGAACAGAACATCTCTCCTTAACCATGTTAGCCTTCCATAGTTTTGTTACCATAAGGATTTTTGCTAGAACAGAACGTATTTTCCAGGAATTGCATATTCCCTTCGGTTTTGTTACCATAAGGATTTTTGCTAGAACAGAACTTGCTTACAGTAAACGAAGCAAGAGAAATAGTTTTGTTACCATAAGGATTTTTGCTAGAACAGAACGTTTATATAAGCGATCAGTGATGTTATCTTGTTTTGTTACCATAAGGATTTTTGCTAGAACAGAACATGGTATAAGTTCATACTCAGGTTGTAGTTGTTTTGTTACCATAAGGATTTTTGCTAGAACAGAACAAAGACACCCATAGTACTACGAAAACAATTGTTTTGTTACCATAAGGATTTTTGCTAGAACAGAACCTACAGATGAATTGCTAGCCTCTTGAAACTGTTTTGTTACCATAAGGATTTTTGCTAGAACAGAACTTTAACTAGTCCTTTTTAAGTCATTAATGTGTTTTGTTACCATAAGGATTTTTGCTAGAACAGAACATAAGGCAACGCAAGCTCAAACGACTGCAAGTTTTGTTACCATAAGGATTTTTGCTAGAACAGAACGTTAGAAGAAGAGAACGAAAGCAGCCCGTCGTTTTGTTACCATAAGGATTTTTGCTAGAACAGAACCTTTTCCTTTGTTTGGAGTATCTTTAGCGAGTTTTGTTACCATAAGGATTTTTGCTAGAACAGAACACTGTAGTTAGTTACTCATACACAATCCCTGTTTTGTTACCATAAGGATTTTTGCTAGAACAGAACTGCTGGTTTAGGTATGACACAAACCGCAATGTTTTGTTACCATAAGGATTTTTGCTAGAACAGAACAAAAGCCAGTCTACCAGCTCAGTTGGTTGGGTTTTGTTACCATAAGGATTTTTGCTAGAACAGAACGGCATACCTGTACTCACACCTGATGAGGTTGTTTTGTTACCATAAGGATTTTTGCTAGAACAGAACATGTTGAAATGACAAATGCAGAAAAAGACCGTTTTGTTACCATAAGGATTTTTGCTAGAACAGAACAGGTTTTTGTGCTTTTGTCTACTTCCTGCGGTTTTGTTACCATAAGGATTTTTGCTAGAACAGAACTGATATATAGGAGGTGTGTAACATGAAAAAGTTTTGTTACCATAAGGATTTTTGCTAGAACAGAACGCTTGCTTTTGGATGAGGTTTATCTTTACAGTTTTGTTACCATAAGGATTTTTGCTAGAACAGAACTTGATATTGTCGTAGTATACGTGTTGACCTGTTTTGTTACCATAAGGATTTTTGCTAGAACAGAACAATCGTCTTTCTGGACTCTTACGTTCTTCAGTTTTGTTACCATAAGGATTTTTGCTGGGACGGATTTGAAAAAAGAAAAAGGGAGTGTCCCCCCCCGCCAGAACCGGCGGAGGGGCACTCCCACCTACATTTTATTGTGTAAATGTTAATTAAACAAGGAAGAATATAAATATTTGATTAATTAAAAGGTACGTAATGTGTTTTTTGAAAATACAATACAAATAAACTTAGTCCATTTTGTTACTGTATATTTTTGCTAGAATGTTAATTTGTGATTAAATATTTTTTATTTCTCTTGTACGACATTAACTACCACATACTCACATATACCCTCTGTTCTTATTGGGAAACCCCAACCAACAAGGCCTGAGCTAATAATTTTTGTGTAGGTTTGAATGTTTCTTTTTCGTAATTACCGGCAAAGTTAGGTTGTAGGTGGTAAGAGAATGATAGTGGAAACATTTGTCCGTTATGGGTGCGACCACTGAGTTGAGGTCGATATTATTTTTAATGTTTTCTCTTGTTCCTTGTGGTTGATGGTCTAGGACGATGTTGTAGGTTTTGTTTGTAAGGTTATAGTCTTTTGTTTTCTTTTGGCTTTTGTTTGTGTAGTCACTTCTTCCAATTAGGATAATTTTATTTAAATGTACTTCTTGATCATTTAGAATGATAATGTTGTTTTTAGTGATTGAGTTTATTTTTTGTGAATTTTGTTTTGTCTTCGTGGTTGCCATATACAAAATAGACAGGGGCTACTTTAGTGAGTCTTCCGAGTTGTTTAAATAGGATTTCCATATCATCTTTGGATGTGGATTCATAGGCGAAGTCTTTGCCAAGTAGATAGAAATTTGGCGTTTGTGATTTCTTTTGTTGTTGTGATGTTGTAGGTTGTCTTATGGATGGTATACATATTCACAGAATAAAAAGTAACGATGGATGTGGATATGATGGCTGAAAGGATTATGCAGAGAATTGGTTTTCTTTTCTTGAATAGAATTAATAATACAAGTAAACAGAAAAATGTATGTACAGCCCACATGGCTTGATACGTACGCATATTCCAACAATTTAATAGTAATGCGATACAAATGGCGTATCGTATTTTTTGTTTAATGTATCCTTTAATATGTTGTTAATTAAATAACATAATCCGATTTCTAGAATGAGAATGCCCATTTGAAGATAGATCATACTATCACTTCCTTTTGGCCTTATCTTACACCATTGTTAGAAAGATTTCTTAGTTTATGCAGTATAATAAAGTGGGTGAGACTATGTATAAAGTATTGATTGTAGAAGATGATGAACTCATCTCAAAAAAGTTAGAATCGTTTCTTGAATCTTGGAATTATTCAGTTTGTCGAGTTACTGATTTTTATAATGTGATGGATGCATTTCATTCCTTTAATCCAGACTTAGTATTAATGGATATAACACTGCCTTATTTGAATGGATATTTGTGGACAGAAAAGATTCGTGAAGAATCCAAAGTTCCAATTATCTTTATTTCAAGTGCTACCGACAATATGAGTATTGCGATGGCTATATCTAAGGGTGCGGATGATTTTGTAGTAAAGCCTTTTGATTTAAATGTTTTAGCTGCTAAAATTACGGCAATATTAAGACGTAGCTATGACTTTGTATCCAATCATAATATTCTGGAATATCAGGGGGTACGCTTTAATTTAGATGATAATACAGTAAGTTTTCAATCTATGAATATTGAACTTAGCAAGAATGAGGCAAAGATCTTACGCTTACTTATGGAAAAGAAGGGTGTTATTGTGTCTCGAGATAGTTTAATGGAATATTTGTGGAAGACGGATTTTTATGTGGATGAAAATGCATTAAGTGTGAATGTGAATCGTTTGCGTAAAAAGTTAGAGAGTATTGGTATTGTGGATTTTATTCAAACAAAAAAAGGATTGGGATATAAGATATGAAATTGTTTATCCATTATTTAAAAGATCGATTGTTTTTTATAATGATTTATGTTGTAAGTGTTTTGATCTGTTTATGCGTATTTAAATTATATAATCTAGAACTTGAAGCTTTTACATATGCCTTTATGATTTTATGTGTCTTATTGGTGGTTTGTTTCTTGTTTGATTACTACAAATATTATAAGAAACACCAAACACTAGTAACGCTTCAATCCAATAGTAATGTTTCTTTGTCTTGTGATCTTCAAGATTCTTCATTAATAGGAGAAGACTATCATAAAATCTTAGTAGCTATGAAAGAGTATCATGATGAGTATGTAATTTCTTCGGAAAATAAAATGCATGATTTAGAAGATTATTTTACGATGTGGGTGCATCAGGCTAAACTTCCTATTGCTGCTATGAAATTACTACTTGAAGATGAGAACTTAAGTCGTAGTGAAATTAAGTTGCAACTCTTACGCATGGATCAATATACAGACATGGTTTTAGCCTATTTACGCTTACATAGTACGCATACCGATTTCTTATTTAAAGAATTAGAATTGGACGATTTAATTCGACAATCGATTCGTCGCTTTTCTACAGAATTTATTCGTAAACACATTCAGTTGAGTTTTAAAGAAACCGGGGATGTTATTTTGAGTGATGAAAAGTGGCTTGTGTTTGTGTTGGAACAAATTCTTTCAAATAGTCTTAAATATACATATGAAAATGGTTTGATATCTATATATATGAAGTCTAAACATATTTTAGTGATTGAAGATACGGGTATTGGCATTAGTGCAAGTGATTTAAATCGTGTATTTGAAAAGGGATATACAGGTATGAATGGGCGTAGTGATAAAACGGCCAGTGGTCTAGGTCTATATTTATGTAAAAATATTTTGGATATGTTGAATCATAAAATCAGAATTGAATCAAATGTTGGTAAAGGCACTCGAGTGATATTGGATCTTACGCATTTTGAAGGAAGAATTGAGTAATCTTACAATCTTGTAAGAATAGTGTTAGCTGAATCGATGGCTGTATTTTTGAATTCTTTGTAGAATTTTGGTGTACATGGAGGTAATGAATATGGCATTATTGGAAGTAAAAAATTTAAAAAAAGTATATACAACAAGATTTACACAGAATCAAGTACAGGCATTGACCAACGTAAACTTTAGTGTGAATAAAGGCGAATATGTCGCTATTATGGGAGAGTCTGGTTCGGGTAAGACAACACTATTAAATATCTTGGCTGCTTTAGATAAACCAACAAGTGGACAAGTCTTATTACATGGTAAGGATATTACGCATATTTCAGAAAAGGAAATTGCGAACTTTCGAAGAGAACATTTAGGTTTTGTATTTCAAGACTTTAATTTATTAGATAATTTTAATAATCGCGATAATATTTTCTTGCCTTTGGTTTTAAGTAAGAAGAAATATCCAGAAATGAAAGAAAGATTGACTCCAATCGCCAAACAATTAGGGATTGAAGATATTTTGGATAAGTTTCCATATGAAATCAGTGGTGGACAAAAACAGCGTGTAGCTGTTGCTCGTGCCATCATCACAAATCCAGATTTGATTTTAGCCGATGAGCCAACGGGGGCTTTGGATTCAAAGAGTACAGAAGAACTTTTACATTTGTTTGGAACGATCAATGCGAATCAACAAACAATTGTAATGGTAACTCATTCGACAAAGGCGGCAAGTCATGCTTCTCGCGTATTATTTATTAAGGATGGAAAGATCTTCCATGAAATTTATAAGGGAAATAAGAATTTAGATCAGATGTACCAATGTATTAGTGATACGTTGACACTACTAGCTACAGGTGGTGTGCATCATGAGTAGAGCTTTCTATTTGAATTTAGCTGTAGATAATTTGAAGAAGAATGCGCGTACCATCATTCCTTATATATTAACGAGTGTCTTAACGACAATGATGTTGTATATGGTTGTTTCTTTGGCAAATAATCCAAACTTAAATGAGATGTTAGGGGCAATGACACTAACGCAGATGTTAGGCTTTGGGGTTGTCATTATTGAAATCTTTGCGTTTATCTTCTTGTTCTATACACATAGCTTTTTAATTAAAAGAAGACAAAAAGAGTTCGCGTTATTCTCTATATTAGGAATGGAAAAGAAACACTTAGCTCGCGTCTTATTTTATGAAACTGCGATTACTTTATTTGTATCATTAGCTTTAGGTATTGGTTTAGGTATCTTGTTTGATAAAGCAATGTTTTTAATCATCGCAAAAATGATTGGTGCAGATATTATACTTGGTTTCTATTTCTCATTTATAGGTATGAGACAATGTGTTCTTGTGATTGGATTGATTTATGTATTGATCTATTTCTATTCTATGATTCGTATTCATATTTCAAGTCCAATTGAATTGCTTCATTCGAGTCATATGGGTGAAAAAGAGCCTAAGACCAAATGGTTTCTATCTATTGTTGGTATTCTTTGTCTAGGTATTGGATACTATTTATCAATTACGACTAAAAATCCCTTAACGGCATTCTATTTTTTCTTTGTGGCTGTTGTGCTTGTCATTATTGGAACGTATTTATTGTTTACATCTATATCAGTGACTTTCTTAAAATTAATGAAAAAAAATAAGAATTACTATTATAAGACGAATCACTTTATTAGTATTTCTGGCATGATGTATCGTATGAAACAAAATGCGGTAGGACTAGCCAATATCTGTATTCTTTCAACGATGGTCTTAGTCATGTTGTCTACAACACTAAGTATGTGGTCAAGTATTGATCGTGTTGTGGATTCACAATATCCTAGAAGTGTAATGGGAAATGGATATGGGAATGCTTCCAATATTGATTTTGATGAAATGAGTGAAGAATTGATTCGTATGGGCATCGTTCCAAAGAATCTTCTTGCGTATAAGAGATTGGATTATGCTGGATATTTAAAGAATGGAACTTTGATTACGGATTATCGGAATGAGGGGATGAATGCCGTAAATGAAGTACAAGAATTTTATTGTTTTCCACTAAAAGATATTCAGGACTATGAAAATATCAAGGGGTCTTTAAAGCCAAATGAAATCTATGTGTATTCCAATGTAGAGACGATCAAGGAAAAGACTCTATCTTTATTTGGAAAAGAATATGTTGTAAAAAAACAATTGGACCACTTAAAGATGGATGAAAATAATCCAAATGTGACAGAACATTATTATATTATTGTGGATTCAGAAAAGACTTTAGAGAAGATGCAACAAGATCAGATACATGTGTATGGCGATAATGCGAGTGCAATACGTGCTTATTATTCGTTTGATTGTGATGCGAATGAGCGTGAAGTTATTAAAAAGTTAGGTCAGAATGAGAATATAAATGATTTTATTTGGACAAGTAAATCGGATCAGAAACAAGGACTTATTGAGCTTTATGCGGGTATCTTATTTATTGGAATCTTCTTAAGCTTCTTATTTATCATGGCAACCATTCTAATTATGTACTACAAACAAATTACAGAAGGCTATGAAGATAAGGATCGTTTTGAAATTATGCAAAAAGTAGGACTTGAACAACAAGATGTAAAGAAGGCTATTCATTCACAGGTATTAACGGTATTCTTTATGCCATTACTTGTGGCAGGGCTTCATGTTTGTTTTGCGTATCCAATGATTGAAAAGCTACTTCATTTATTATTTGTGAGTGATTCATGGCTTTATATTCGTACGACAATATTCTGTTTTGTGGCCTTTGCACTAGTCTATATAGTGATTTATGTATTAACTTCAAAAATCTATTATGGAATCGTAAAGAGAAATGTTTAATTGGATATTAGGGTTTCTCTTGATTGGATTATGTATCTATATTTATTATGTAAATCATCATGGAATTTAGTACTCAGATAGAGTACTATTTTTCTTAGGTGATATATATGTTTATAAATGGATTTGACATCTTGTGGGATGAAATTGATGATTATGTGGCCGATATTCAAAGTATTCGAAGTATCGATCAATTCATGTTTAATAAGCCGGTTACTTTCTTTTGTGGAGAAAATGGAAGTGGTAAATCCACTTTATTAGAGGCTCTTGCGATTAAAAATGGATTGAATCCAGAAGGTGGAACAAGAAATTATGAGTTTTCTACTTATGATTCGTATTCTAGTTTGCATAAACATATGCGTTTGTGGCGTTCTAGAAAACCGGATTGGATGTATTTCTTAAGAGCAGAAAGCTTTTATAATGTGGCGACAAAAGAAATGGAATATGCAGATGCGTTACATCCTTCAAAAGAATATCATATGAAGTCGCATGGTCAGAGTTTCTTTTCATTGATGATGGATCAAATTAAGAGGAATGGATTGTACTTTCTAGATGAACCAGAAGCGGCTTTATCTTGTCAGAATCAATTGGCCTTACTCTATTTGATTGAGGAATGTGTGAAACAAAATTGTCAGTTTATCATTGCGACACATTCACCTATATTATTGGGCTTTCCCAATGCACAAATCTTATCGTTTGATGATGGTAAGGTAGAAGAAGTGGATTATAAATCAACTTCTAGCTATCAAACGATGAAATTGTTTTTGGATCGGTATGATTATTTTGTGAAAGATATTCAAGAGAATAATGAAGGAGGGATATTGTGATTAAATTAATTGCGATTGGAAAGAATAAAGATAAGGCGTTACAGTCTTTAGAAAAAGAATATATGAAGCGATTGTCGGCTTTTTGTAAGTTTAGCGAAATCGAAGTCAAGGATGAAGCAAATGAGCATGTTTCTAGAGAAGCCGAGGTTTTATTGGTGAAGGAAAAAGAGGGGAATCGTGTTCTAGAAAAATTATCGGATCAAGATTTTGTAGTATTGCTTGATCTTCATGGCAAAATGATTGATTCTGAGACGTTTGCGAAAAATTTGGATATGTGGCAAATGAAGCATTCAAATATTGTTTTTGTGATTGCGGGAAGTCTAGGACCAAGTGAAAAATTAGTTTCTAGAGCGAATTATCGTTGGAAATTATCGGATCTAACTTTTACGCATTTGATGACGCGAGTCTTGATGTTGGAGCAGATTTATCGTGGTTTTATGATCAATAATGGTCGTAATTATCACAAGTAAGTGATGAAAGCGCTTTTTGTGAAATATTTTACTTGTGAAAAACTAGTCAATCAATTTATGTAGTGTTATAATGGATGTGCAAAAAAATGACAGTAGGAGGAATATACATGACAAAGAGAACTGTTAAAGACCTTGATGTAGCTGGAAAAAAGGTCATCGTACGTTGTGATTTTAACGTGCCAAGAAAAGATGGTGTTATCACTGATGATAACCGTATCGTAATGGCTTTACCTACAATTAAATATTTAGTAGAAAACAAAGCTAAAGTTATTTTGATGTCTCACTTAGGAAAAGTTAAGACTGAAGAAGACAAAGCTAAAAACAACTTGGAATGCGTAGCTGTACGTTTACAAGAATTGTTACCAGATGTAAAAGTAACTTTCTGCCCAGTAACTCGTGGTGAAGAATTAGAAAACGCTGTAAATGCATTAGCTGATGGAGAAATCGTATTAATGCAAAATACTCGTTACGAAAAAGGCGAAAGCAAAAACGATCCTGAATTAGGTGCATATTGGGCTAGCTTAGGTGAAGTATTCGTTGAAGATGCATTCGGATCTGTTCACCGTGCTCACGCTTCTACTGTAGGTATCCCTACAAATATTAAAGAAAATGGATTAGGATTCTTAGTAGAAAAAGAAGTTACAATGTTAGGAAAAGCTGTTGATGAACCAGCTCATCCATTCGTAGCTATCATTGGTGGATCTAAAGTATCTAGTAAGATCGATGTTGTTGACAACTTATTGAAAAAAGCTGATAAAGTTATCATCGGTGGTGGAATGGCTTATACATTCTCTAAAGCTGTTGGTGGTTCAATCGGTACTTCATTAGTTGAAGATGACAAATTGGATTTAGCTAAAGAATATTTAGAAAAAGCTGGAGACAAATTAGTTCTTCCTGTAGATAACGTAATCGCTGATGCATTCAGTGAAGATGCTAACACTTCTGTTGCTGATGCTGGACAAATTCCTGATGGATGGATGGGATTAGATATCGGTCCTAAATCTGTTGAATTGTTCAAAGAAACTTTAGCTGGTGCTAAAACTGTAGTATGGAATGGACCTATGGGTGTATTCGAAATGCCTAAATTCGCTAAAGGTACTGAAGAAGTATGTAAAGCAATCTCTGAATTACCAGAAGCTATTACAGTAATCGGTGGTGGAGATTCTGCTGCTGCTGCAAAACAATTAGGATATGCAGACAAATTCTCTCACGTTTCAACTGGTGGTGGAGCTAGTTTGGAATATATGGAAGGTAAAACATTACCTGGTATCGCTATTATCAGCGAAAAGTAATAAGGAGATGTACTTAAAATGAGAAAACCTATTATCGTTGGAAACTGGAAAATGAATAAAAACAACGCCGAAACAAAAGCTTTCTTCGAAGCTGTTGATGGTGTTGCTGCTAGCGAAAATGCTACTTATGGAATTGGATGTCCATTTACTGATTTAAGAACTGCATTGGATCACGCTAAAAACTTAGTTGTAGCTGCTGAAAACTGCCACTTTGAAGATAGTGGAGCTTTCACTGGTGAAGTTAGTGTTCCTATGTTAGAAGAAATGGGAGTTAAATATTGCATTATCGGTCACTCAGAACGTCGTGAAATGTTCGGTGATACTGATGAAACAGTAAACAAAAAAGCAAAACGTTTGATCAAAGCTGGAATTACTCCAATCTTATGTGTTGGTGAAACAGAAGCTGATTATGATGCTGGAAACTCAGAAAAAGTAATTCGTGAAGAATTAGCTGGTTCTTTAGCTGACTTATGTCCAAAATGTGTTGGTGAAATGGTAATTGCTTACGAACCAATCTGGGCTATCGGAACTGGAAAATCTGCTTCAGTTGAAATTGCTGAAAACTGCTGTAAGATCGTACGTGACCAAGTTAAGGTTATGTATGGTGAAGAAGCTGCTGAAAAAGTACGTATCCAATATGGTGGAAGTGTTAAACCTAACAATATCGTTGAATATATGGCTCAACCAGATATCGATGGTGCATTAATTGGTGGTGCTAGTTTGAAAGAAGATAGCTTCACAGAAATCATTGAAAAAACAAAATAATTGATGATTATTTAGGCCTCTTTGAGGCCTTTTATTTTTAGCTGTTTCTAACCAAAAATAAATTTTAGGGTTGTTTGGAAGGTGGTTTCGTGGTAAACTAATCATGAACTATTTTAAATAGGGGGTAGAATAAAATGAACTTTGTAGAAAATAATGGTAAAAAAGTCGCAGCAATTCTTTGTGTAGCATCTGCTTTCCCTGTTGTCGCAACAGTGGTTGCAGCCAAGGAAGAACCAGGATGGCATGGCGATCGTTACGTAAACGAAGATAAAACTGTAGCTAAAGGATGGCAAGAAATTGAAGGAAAATCTTACTATTTCTCAGAAGATGGTACAGTAAACTCTTCAAAAACTGAAAATGCCACTACAGCAAGTGTTTCAAGTAACATTACGGGGGAAGTGAAAGAAACAGTAACAACAGCTAGTCAAGAAGCTGTAAAACAAGAAACAGAAGAAAAAGCAGTTGTAGAAGAAACACCTGTTCAAACTGAAGAAGTTAAAACAGAAACAACAGATACAACTACAGATACTACTGAAACTCCAGAAGCTCCTGCAGCTCCAGTAGAAACACCTAGTGTTGATACAACAACACAAGCTCCAGAACAGAATACAACACCTGCTCCTGCAGCTCCAGAGCAAACACCAGAGCAAAATCCAACACCTGCTCCTGAAACTCCTGCAGCTCCAGAACAAACACCAGAGCAAAATCCAACACCTGCTCCAGAACAGACTCCAGCTCCTGCTCCAGAAGAAACTGTAACCCCTGCACCAGAACAAACAGCTTCTAGCTTAGGTGACCGTATTTCTTCATCAGCTCAAGAATTAGTCGGTGTAACGGATGGATTATGGTGTACACAAGTTGTACAACAAGCATTAGCAAATGCTGGTGTAAGTGATGCATATCAATTATGGCCTGATCAATATCAAGGTGTATATGGATATTATACAGATAGTCCTCAAGCTGGTGACTTGATTTACTACAACAATGGTGGACGTGGTGTTGACCACATCGCTGTATATATTGGAAATGGGCAAGCTGTACATGGAAACTACAATGGTAAAACTGTAATAGCTGACGCATATCAAAGTGGTATGGGTAATCCACAATATATTCGTGTAGTAAGATAATTGAATTTTTAAGCTTGGCAATTTGCCAGGCTTTTTTTTATATCTTTTGTATTGTATAATATGATGTAGTTTTGGAGGCTATTATATATGAATGAAGCATATAAAAATCTTTTAGAGAGAAGAAGTGTTCGAAAATATAATGATAAAAAGGTCAGTCATGACTTAATTGAAAAAATTGTATATGCAGGTCAATTTGCGCCTAGTGGAATGAATCGTCAAATCTATGCTTTTGTGGTTGTAGAAGATGAAGAATTGATGCATGAATTATCTAAAAAGAATGCAGAAGTTATGAATTCATCATCGGATCCTTTTTATGGAGCTAAAAGTATGATTATTGTATTTGCGGATTCAAATGCACCGACATATTTATATGATGGAGCCTTAGCTATGGGAAATCTAATGAATGCAGCTAATGCTTTAGGCGTCGATTCATGTTGGATCCATCGTGCTAAAGAAGTTTTTGAAACGGATTTTGGTAAAGAATTAAAGAGAAAATGGGGCTTACCAGAATCTTATGAAGGAATTGGCCATTGTATTTTAGGTTATCGTGCAAATACGCTTGACAAGCGTGCTGAAAGAATTTCTAAGGTGATTTATGCATAATATACGTATTGGACAAGCTGTAGATATTCATCAACTTCAAGAGGGTAGAAAACTCATTCTAGGCGGTGTAGAAATCGAACATTCAAAAGGTTTGTTAGGACATTCAGATGCCGATGTTTTAGTACATGCGGTAGGTGAAAGTATTTTAGGAGCACTCGCACTAGGGGATCTAGGAAAGCATTTTCCGGATACGGATCCTAAATATAAAGGAGCGAATAGTTTAGATTTATTGGCTCATATCTATGAAATGATGAATGAAATGGGTTACCAGATTGGAAATGTGGATGCGACAATCTTGGCAGAAAGACCTAAAATGGCACCACACATTATGGCTATGCGAAAAAATATCGCAAACGTTTTACATTGTGATATGGAAGATATTTCCATCAAGGCTACGCGTGGAGAAAAGCTAGGCTTTGTAGGAAATGAAGAGGGCATAGTGAGTTTAAGTGTTTGTATATTGGAGAAAAAAGGATGAGAGTTGTAATTCAAAGGGCAAAAAACGCAAAATGTACAGTTGAAGGGCAAGTGACAGGACAAATTGATCATGGCTATTGTATTTTTGTAGGTTTTAATAATGAGGATACAGAAGAAATCATTGATAAAATGATTCATAAAATTTTATTTTTACGTATTTTTGAAGATGAAAATGGGAAGATGAATAAATCGATTCAAGATGTAAATGGTAGTATTCTATCTATTTCACAATTTACTTTGTATGCCGATTGTAAAAAGGGAAATCGCCCAAGTTTTACAAATGCAGGAAAGCCAGATTTAGCTACAGTATTATATGATCAATTTAATCAGAAGTTACAAGATCAAGGTATGCATGTAGAAAAGGGGATTTTTGGAGCCGATATGAAGATTGAATTGTTGAATGATGGTCCAGTTACAATTGTATTGGATTCGAAGGAGTTGTTTTAATGGAAATTATATATGGAAATATATTGGCAGAAAGTATTAAGTCTTCAATGAAACAAAAGATTGATGACATTCGTGCTGAAGGAGCTAGATTGCCTTTACTAAGCGTAGTACTTGTGGGAAATAATCCAGCAAGTATGTCTTATGTTCGTGGTAAAGAAAAGGCTTGTTCTTCAATAGGAATGCTTCAAAAAACGATTCGCTTAGATGAAAATGTATCGCAAGAAGAATTGAGTAATGTGATTATGGAGCTAAATCTAGATCCGGAAGTGGATGGTATTTTAGTCCAAATGCCATTACCAGAACATTTAGATGAAACGTCCGCATTAGAATTGATTGATCCACAAAAAGATGTGGATGGATTACACCCTATGAATGCGGGGTGTTTATTGACAAATCGTCCAGGCTTTATTCCATGTACTCCACAAGGGGTGATGGCTATGTTAGATTCGATTGGATATAAAGATTTATCGGGAAAACGTGCTGTTGTTTGTGGAAGAAGTAATTTAGTTGGAAAACCCGTCGCGTTATTGCTTCAAAACCGCAATGCGACAGTTACAATTGTACATTCGAAAACACCAAATATTGAACAGATTGCTTCTCAAGCCGATATTTTGATTGTTGCGATGGGTGTTAGTCAAATGGTCAATGAAAATTGGGTAAAAGAAGGAGCTGTCGTAATTGATGTGGGAATCAATCGTGTCAATGGAAAACTTGTTGGGGATTGTGACTTCGAATCGGTTGCGAAAAAGGCAAGTTATGTAAGTCCTGTGCCAAAAGGTGTTGGTCCAATGACGGTTTGTATGTTATTATCGAATACGCTAGATGCATATAAAATGCATACGCAAGGAGAATAATTATGGAATATGGATTAAATGATATTGTTGAAATGAAAAAAGAGCATCCTTGTCATAAGTCCACAGAATGGAAAATTATTCGCATGGGTGCTGATATTCGAATTAAGTGTTTGGGTTGTGGAGCAAGTGTTTTGATGCCTAGACAAAAATTTGAAAAGAAATTGAAAAAAGTAATTCGACATGAAGAAGAATAGAGAGGATGTATTGAATTTATGCCATTAACTGCAGGAATTGTTGGTCTTCCTAACGTAGGAAAATCGACTTTATTTAACGCTATCACAAAATCTCAAGTGGAAGCTGCAAACTATCCATTTGCGACAATTCAGCCAAATGTAGGTGTTGTAGAAGTACCAGACTATCGTATTGATCGTTTAGTTGAAATCTTCAATCCTAAAAAAACGATTTATACAACATTTGAATTTACTGATATTGCAGGATTAGTAAAGGGAGCAAGTCAAGGTGAAGGTTTGGGTAACCAATTCTTATCGAACATTCGTTTAACAGATGCGATTTGTCACGTAGTGCGTTGCTTTGACAATCCGGATATTACACACGTAGAAAATAGTGTGGATCCAATTCGTGATATTGAAATTATCAACTTAGAATTGACTTTGGCTGACCTTCAAACGATTGAAAATCGTAGAAGTAAGATTGAACGTAAGGCTAAGACAAACAAAGATAAAGAATCATTGGATGAACTTGCTTTATTGGATCGTCTTCAACCTGTTTTAGAAGAAGGAAAACCAGCGCGTTCATTAGAATTAAATGAAGAAGAACAAATTTTGATGAAGGGTTATAACTTATTGACCGCAAAACCTATGATTTATGTTGCCAACTTAGATGATGAAGGTATTATGGATCCAGATTCATGTGCTTACTACAATCAAGTAAAGGAATATGCACAAAGTCAAAATAACCAAGTCGTTGCCTTATGTGCGCAAATGGAAGAGGAATTGTCTGGTTTAGATAAAGAAGAAAAAGATGCGTTCTTAGAAGAATTAGGTGTTGAAACTTCTGGCTTAGATCAATTGATTCAAGAAGCCTATTCCGTATTAGATTTATGTACATTCTTAACGGCTGGAGAAGATGAATGTCGTGCATGGACATTCAAAAAAGGTATGAAAGCACCGGATTGTGCTGGTGTTATCCACACAGATTTCAAAAAAGGCTTTATTCGAGCAGAAGTATATCGTTTTGATGATATTGATGAATTGGGTAGTGAATTAGCTATTAAAGAAGCAGGACGTTTACGTCTAGAAGGAAAGGATTATGTCGTTCAAGATGGCGATGTAATGCATTTTAGATTTAATGTTTAGTCTACAAAGTATTGTCTATTTGGTGATTGCCGTTATTCTATCTATGTCAATTCATGAAACAGCTCATGGCTTAGTTTCTTATTGGATGGGAGATCCAACCGCTAAATTAGAGGGAAGATTAAGTCTAAATCCTTTTAAACATGTGGATTGGCTAGGCTTAGTTTGTCTATTGATCTGTGGATTTGGATGGGCAAAACCCGTTCCGATTGATGCAAGATATTATAAAGACGCAAAAACAGGGATTATTTGGACAAGTTTTGCGGGGCCTGTCGCAAATTTTCTTTTAAGCTTTATTTGTATATTCCTATTTTATGCACTTTATAAATTTGCACCTCAATTTATGATGACAAGTGTTGGTTATTTTGTATCAAACACATTGACCTATACAGGACTTATTTCTACGGGATTTGGAATTTTTAACTTGATTCCAGTTCCACCACTAGATGGATCGAAAATATTATTTTCATTTTTACCAGATGATCAATATTATAAATTTATTGATGGTGCACCATGGATGAACATCTTATTTATCTTTTTGATTTTTACAGGTCTATTAGATTATCCACTAGATATGTTACGTTCAAATATGATTCAATTTTTTGAGATGATCGCAAAGATGATTTTAGGTTTCTAAAGTCATCTTTTTTAAACGCTTTCACAAAAAAATGACATTTTACTAAAAATTAACATAAATTTAATATTGTTTTGACATTATTTTTATTGCATAATAAAGACGTCGCAATGTGGAATTTTTTGCGTGAAAAAATTGAAAATAAAATATTCATTTTATAAAAGGAGTTCAAGATGGAAATAGTTACAATGGTCTTATCCCTATTAGGTGGCATTGCGTTATTTTTGTTCGGTATGTCTTTAATGGGCGATGGACTAAAAAGCGTAGCTGGTAATAAGTTAGAAGCATTCTTGTACAAGATGACAAACACTAGTCTAAAAGGTGTTGCCCTAGGTGCAGGTGTTACTTCTGTTATTCAATCTAGTAGTGCTACGACAGTAATGGTCATTGGTTTTGTTAACTCAGGTATGATGAAACTAAGACAAGCAATCGGTATTATTATGGGTGCTAATATTGGTACAAGTATTACCGGATGGATATTGTGTTTATCTTATGTTGGTGGATCTAGTGGTATTGCGAGCTTATTTTCAACAGCTACGATCGCAACATTGTTTGCGTTTATTGGTATTTGTTTAAAAACATTTGGAAAACGTACTACACATAAAAATGTTGGAAATATCATGCTTGGTTTTGCGATTTTAATGACAGGTATGCAACAAATGAGTGGTGCTGTTTCACCTTTAAGAACAAATGAAACATTCATTAGTATGCTTACAATGTTCTCAAATCCAATTATGGGTATTCTTGTTGGTATTTTGTTTACAGCTGTTTTACAAAGTGCAAGTGCTGCAATTGGTATTTTGCAGGCACTATCTATGACAGGCTCATTGACATTTGCGGCAGCCTTCCCAATTAACTTAGGAATTGGTATTGGTGCTGCATGTCCTGTGTTGATTTCTGCCTTAAGTGCAAATAAGAATGGTAAACGTACCGCATTAGAATATTTGATCAATGACTTATTTGGTATGATTATTTGGTCTATCTTATTCTATGGTTCAAATCTATTTATGCACTATGATTTTTTGAATAAAGTTATGTCCCCAGTAAATATTGCATTAATGAATACAGCGATTCGTTGTGGAAATGTATTAGTTTTATTCTGGTTTATTCCTCAAATTGAAAAATTATTGATGCGTATTGTCAAAGACAGCCCAGAAGATCTAGAAGAACAAGCTGACTTTGATTTATTAGAAGAACGTTTGATTCCTTATCCTGCCTTAGCTATTGCTCAATGTCATCGTGTTATGAATGGTATGGCTAAAAAGGTTCGTAATAATGTGAATCGTTCAATGAACTTGATCAATGAATTTAGACCTGAAAAATATGAGAAAGTACATCGTAAAGAAACATTGATTGATAAATATGAAGCGCGTTTAGGTTCTTATTTGATGCAACTTACAAAACAAGCATTAAATACTGAACAAACAAGACAAGCCTCATTATATCTTCATACTATTAGTGACTTTGAAAGAATCGGTGATCACGCGGCAGATATTGCCGAGATGTCAAAGAGTATCAATGAAAATCGTATGGAAATGTCAGAAGCTGCCATGGATGAGTTAAACCTTGTCATGGAAGCAGTTCGTGAATCGATGAATATGACATACCATGCATATCTAGAAGATGATTTAGATTTGGCTCGACGTGTATCTCCACTTGGAATTGTCATTCGTGGACTATGTGATGAAATGAAATTACGTCACGTTGAACGTTTATCTCAAGGAAACTGTGGACTTGAAGAAGGTACAGTATTCAATGATTTATTGAATAGTTTAAACCGTATTGCCACACACTGTGCAAGTAGTATGGTGGCCTTGGTCAAGATTCGTGAAAAAGATACAGATATCCATATTCACGATTCAAAAGTATATGCGATTGACGGTGACGATTATAAAACGACGTTAGCTGAATATCGCGAAAAATATGATCTTGGACAAAGAGAAGGTCGTATTGTAAGTATGGAAGACGATCAAGTTGAATAGAAATTAAAAAAGGGCCTGAGAAATCAGGCCTTTGATGTATCAATTTGAATGTCACATTTGTCTTGGATTGAAAAAGTATTAAAATAGGCTTCTTCTAAAGGAATCCAGCGTTGAATGAAATTATTCAACATCTTTGGATTTCTTTTTCTTAGTCTTTCTATTTGTTCATCTTTATTGACTGTTAAGAAAACGGAAAAATCATAATATTTTTGAAGACTAGAATGCATAGAATAAGAGCCTTCAATGATATTAAATGGTTTATATGGAATCAAGATAGCAGATTCTATAGACATCGTTGAACAATTGAATTTATGCAACTTTACATCTTCATGTTTAGACAAAGGAATTAATATTTCTTCTTCAAAACGCTCATGATCCACATTTTCTCCAGGACTTGTAAGCCTTTCTTTTGTTCTTTGATCAGGTTGTAGAAAGAAATCATCCATTTTAAATACGTTACAGTCATATATTTGTTTAAGTAAGTCTGCAAGTGTAGTCTTACCAGAAGCACAACGTCCATCAATTGAAACCATAGAAGGATGGTTGTTGTCTATATATTGGAATAGTTTTAAAAATGGAATATATTTTTTGTGAATCAAACGATATGCAGGATGATACAATTGATTGAACGTATCTGAATGATGAATTGCAGGATAACCCTCTTTTTTCCATTTTAAAAGTAAATCCTTAGATTTTTCGAATGAAAAGGGAAGAGTATTGTCGAAGATAAGATCTAAAAGAGTTTGAATCTTATCTTCAAGTTGTTTGATTCCATTTTCTTCTTGTTGGCATGATCGCATAAATAAGGTGCTTAGTGTATTTACATTTAAACCATAATTCAAATGTAGACGAATATAGTCTCCATCTAATTCTTCAATTGAATCCGAAGAATCTTTATGATTTTGTAGTTCTTGTTCAATACTTGATTTGACGGTAGAGAAATCAGAAACAAGGTGTTCACATCCAAAACTACTTTGATACAAAAACTTCATAAGGTCTTGTAATTCAAGTTGTGGGTATAATTTAAATTGATTAAGTATATATTCTTTTGTGTTCATAGAATGTATTTTATCACATTCTTTTCTTTTTGATTATAGATAAAAACTATAACAAGTACATATTTTTAAATATTATAAATAATCAATAAGAAATGATAAAATGATGTTGTTGGAGGAAATTGACTAATGTTGAATATTAAATATGATATTGTAGGATCTTTTTTAAGACCACAAGAAATTAAAGAGGCTCGTGCTAAATTTAATAATAATGAAATCACATATGAACAATTGCGTGATATTGAAGATGAACAAATCGCAAAGTTGGTTGCCAAAGAAGTACAGCACGGCTTGAAGTTTGTGACGGATGGAGAATTCCGTCGTCGCTGGTGGCATTTGGATTGGCTAAAAGAATTTGATGGTTTTACCACAAAACACTTAGACAAGTTTATTAATGGAAGAAATAATCATATTGAATTGGGTATGATTGAAGGAAAGATTATCTATAATCCAAATAAGGCACATAAAGAAATGTACGCATGGGATTTCTTAAAGAAGGAAGCAAGTAAATATGGTGTAGAAGCCAAGAAATGTATTTCTGGACCAAACATGATTTTGATTGATCATTTCTTACAACTAGGCATTAAAGATACACCATATTATGGTACGGATATTGAAGCAGTGATTGAAGATATTGGATTGGCATATCAAGCAGCCATTCGTGATTTCTATAATCATGGATGTCGCTATATTCAAATTGATGATACTTCATGGACCTATATGATCGATGATACGTTTGTATCAAAGGTAGAAGGTTTGGGTTATACAAAAGCACAAGTACTAGATTGGTTTGTGCGTGTAAGTACAAAAGCTTTAGAAAATCGTCCAGAAGATATGCAGATCGCAACACATTTCTGTAAAGGAAACTTCAAAGGAAATCCATTATTCCATGGATTCTATGATACGATTGCCAAATCGGTCGCAAGTATTCCATACGATGGCTATTTTGTAGAATATGATGATGCTCGTAGTGGAACCTTTGATCCTTGGGCTGTTTTAAAAGGCACTGACCGCACATTTGTGGCTGGCTTGATTTCGACTAAGCGTAAAGAATTAGAAGAGCATGATGCGATTAAAGAGCGTTATGAACAAGCTAAAGCTGTAGTTGGTGAGAATATTGCACTTTCTCCACAATGTGGATTTGCCTCTGTAGAAGAAGGAAACTGTATTGATGAAGAAACACAATGGAAGAAAATTGATTTATTGGTATCTTGCCAAGACTTTATTTAAGGGAAATCTTTAGATTTCTCTTTTTCTTTAAAAAAAGGAACAATTACTTGTTCCCGTAGTATGAATTTAAGAAAGATTCTTTGAATTCTTTAAATGTACCATCTAAAATGGCTTGTCTAGCCTGTTCTGTAAGACGAATAATGAAACGAAGATTATGTATCGAAGCTAGTTCAAAATATTTGGCTGATTCTGTGCGGTCTTGTGATTTCCAAAGTCTTCTTAATTCGCCTAATGTGATTTTACTTTGACATGTTGGACAATCGCATCCTTCATCAATGATTTCATCGCTATCTCTATATTTAGATAGATTGATAGGACCATGCATTGTATACAATCTTCCATGTCTTGCCTCTCTTGTAGGGGCTACACAATCAAATGTATCTGCACCGTTTTCAGTTCCAATCAAGATATCATCTGGATGAGATAAACCTAATAAATGTCTTGGCTTATTTTCAGGTAGTTCTTCGTTACACCAAGTTAAAATATCGCCTAATGTTTCTTTTAAGAAGGCACCGCCTAATCCATAACCATCAAAATCCATTTGTGCATACTTTTTACAAGTAGATCTTCTAAGATCTTCCCAACGACCACCTTGAATTACGCCATATAGAGATTGGTGATATCCTAAATCATCACAATGCTTCTTATGTTCATCTAGACTTCTTTTTGCCCAACGCTCAGTTCTTGCCAAGGATTCAACATTATATTCATAAGTATCCGCTAAAGAAGTTAATTCATCATAAGCCATATGGATATCGGCTCCAATACGACATTGAATCTGCATACTTTCTTCAGGACCAATAAAATCTTCTTGACCTGTAAATGGATCATGAAAGTGTACTCCATCTTCTGTAACGTGGGCTAGACGTTTTTCTTCTTCTGTATTTTTCATATTGTCTTCACGTTTCATGCTGACAACTTTTCCACAACCTGAACCTAAAGACATGACTTGAAATCCACCAGAATCCGTTAAGGTTGGACCATCCCATTTTGACCATGCAGATAAGCCTCCATTAGCGGCAATCTCTGGGGAAATGTTTCGTAAATGATATCCATTACTTAACATGGCTTGAGCATGGATGCTCTTTAATTCTTCCATAGAAACAAAACGAACTTCACCATGTGTTCCCACACACATAAATGCCGGCGTTTTAATGTCACCATGAGGTGTATGTATAATTCCGGCTCTTCCTAAATGGCCAGGAATTCTTTTTTCAATTTCAAAATAAAATTTATTGTCATTTTTATATTCCATAAGTAAATTTACCTCCTTCATTAATCTTTTAAACAGTTGGAGATAACTCCTCTAAGAACCGTACGTGCAGTTTTCCCGCATACGGCTCTCCACTGTTACTTTAAACATTCTTGTTATAGATGACTTTGTCACCACTCCAAATATCTACATGGATATAAGGGCGAATGATTCGGTCATTCCATATTTCA
>QRFC01000801.1_pt1 | contig 28332 bp, 18 predicted proteins | sample 1861061 | NCBI WGS metagenome assembly QRFC01 (sample SAMN09711282, study PRJNA482702) | Human gut metagenome, whole genome shotgun sequencing project.
GGGCTTGCCGCCTGCAATTCACAGACAGCAAGCCCTTTCGGCTGCTTGAACAATTTTTACTTCAGAATATTGTCTAACTTTTTGGGGTCACTTCATTTCAGATACGGGCTTTTATCAAATCATTTCCACAGCCAGAACAGCACGGCCAGCAGCACCGCCAGACCCACCAGGTAGGCACCGGCGATGAGCAGGGTGGCCTTCAGCGCGCCCATAACGGCCCAGAATTTCTCCTTGGCGGTCCATTCGTCGGGCTGCTCCCAGGGGCGGTCGTTGACCGGCTCCGGGGCAGCGGCAGGCTTGCGGCTATGGGGCAGCAGCGTCGGCGTGGGGCCGATGCCGCTCATATCGGCGATGGTACGGCCATCGTCCTCAAACGAATCGTGCTTTCTCATTTCTCGTACAGGTGGCAGACCACATAATGGCCGGGCTCGACCTCACACTGTTTGGGGGCTTCGGTCTTGCAGCGCTCGGTGGCGTAGGGGCAGCGGGTGTGGAACTTACAACCCGCCGGCGGGTTGGCCGGGGACGGAATGGAACCCTGCAGCACGATGCGCTCCCGCTTGACCGTCGGGTCCGGGATGGGAATGGCCGAGAACAGCGCCTTGGTGTAGGGGTGCAGCGGGTTGGCAAAGATGTCGTCGGTCTCGCCGTACTCCACCAGGTTGCCCAGGTACATAACGCCCACCGTGTCAGAGATATGCTCGACAACGGACAGGTCGTGGGAGATGAACAGGTAGGTCAGGTTGCGCTTTTCCTGCAATGTTTTCAGCAGGTTGATGATCTGTGCCTGGATGGACACGTCCAGTGCGGAAACCGGTTCGTCGCAGACAACGAACTCCGGGTTCAGGGCCAGGGCGCGGGCGATGCAGATACGCTGGCGCTGGCCGCCGGAGAACTCATGCGGATAGCGGGTCTTGTGGTAGGGCTGCAGGCCGCAGTCGTCCATGACCTGGTCGATATAATCATCAAACTCATTCTTCGGCACCAGGTTATGCTCGCGCACAGCCTCGCCGATGATCTCGCCGACGGGCAGACGGGGGGACAGGCTGGAGAACGGGTCCTGGAAGATGATCTGCATCTTGGTGCGCAGTTCCCGCAGCTCGGCGCTGTTCATATCGTAGACTTCTTTGCCGTTGAACAGCACCTGGCCGCCGGTCTTATCGCCGCTCAGGCGCAGGATGGTGCGGCCGGTGGTGGACTTGCCGCAGCCGGACTCGCCCACCAGGCCCATGGTGCAGCCGCGGCGCAGGTTAAAGGTAACGCCGTCCACTGCCTTGACATGGCCCACCGTCTGGGACAGCAGGCCGCCCTTGATGGGGAAATATTTTTTGAGGTGGTTGACCATCAGGATGTACTGAGGGTCATAGGTGACGGGGGTGTAATCCATTGCTTCGGGCATTTTCTTTGCCATACGTCACTCACCCGCCTTTCTGTTTTCTTCGTAGTAGCGGTAGCAGCTGACCTTATGGGTGGGGGACAGGCTGATTTCGCAGGGGTACTCGCCGCTGCAGCAGGGCAGCTGCATCTCGCAGCGGTCCTTGAAGTAGCAGTAGTCCGGCATATCGACCGGGTTGGGCACCTTGCCGGGGATAGAGTACAAGCGGTCGACCTTTTTGCCGACGACCGGCTTGGAGGCCATCAGGCCGATGGTGTAAGGGTGGCTGGGATGGGCGAAGATCTCCTCGACGGTGCCCTTCTCGACCACGCGGCCCGCGTACATGACGACGACATAGTCCGCCATCTCGGCAATAACGCCCAGGTCATGAGTGATGAGCATGATGGAGGAGTTAATGCGGTCCTTCAGGTTGCGCAGCAGGTCCAAAATCTGGGCCTGGATGGTCACGTCCAGCGCGGTAGTCGGCTCGTCGGCAATGATGATCTTGGGGTTGCAGGCCAGGGCCATGGCGATCATGACGCGCTGGCGCATACCGCCGGACAGCTCGTGAGGGTACATCTCGTAGACGCCGTTGCTGTTGGCGATGCCAACGGTCTCCAGCATCTCGATGGTACGCTTCTTGATGTCCTCCTTGGTCTTGCCTTCACCCTCGTGCAGGGCGATGACCTCGTCGATCTGGGCGCCGATGCGGAATACCGGGTTCAGGCTGGTCATAGGCTCCTGGAAGATCATCGAGATATAGTTGCCGCGCAGGCCCTGCATCTTATCGGCGGGGGTCTTGGCGATGTCGTAAGCCTTGCCGCCGCCCAGGTTCAGGCGGATCTCGCCATCCACGATCTGGCCCTGGGGGCGCTGCAGCAGCTGCATCAGGGACAGGCTGGTAACGGACTTACCGCAGCCGGACTCACCCACGACGCCGACCGTCTTGCCGACGGGCACCTCGAAGGAGACGCCGTCAACGCTTTTGACCACGCCAGTATCGGTGAAGAAGTAGGTGTGCAGGTTATCGAACTCGACCGCGTTTTTCTCATCGTGCATCTGGACCGTGTACTCGCTCTCCGGCACGTTGCGGCGCTTGCGTTTTTTCTCGTATTGATCGGTAATGCGGCGGTTTTCTTTGGAGATACGCCGCGACTCTTTGGCGGAAAGGTATCCGTCCTGTTTTTTAGCCATCGTGTGTTTCTCCTTCCAATCAGCGTTTCATCTTGGGGTCAAAGGCGTCGCGCAGACCGTCACCCACAAAGTTGAAGCCCAGAACGGTGAGCAGCAGGCAGACACCGGCGGGGATCCAGATAAACAGGTAGTTGGTCATAACGTAGGCATTGTTGACATCGTTGATGATGTTGCCCCAGGAGGCAAACGGGTATTTGACGCCCAGGCCCAGGAAGGACAGGGTGGCTTCGGTCAGGATGGTGGAGCCGAGACCCATGGTGCAGGTGACGATCAGCTGCGGGATGACGTTGGGGATCAGGTGGCGGAAGATACGGTGCCAGACGTTGATGCCGCAGGCCTCGGTAGCCAGCATGAACTCCTGCTCACGCAGGGAAAGGATCTGGCCGCGGACCAGGCGGGCAATGCTGGGCCAGCCCAGGAAGCCCAAAATCAGCATCAGGTACATCATACGGGTCCAGGAGTCCACGCGCATGGCGTCCATGGCGGCGCCGATGATGATAATGACGGGCATCGAGGGGATGCAGTAGAACACGTCGACCACACGCATGATGATGTTATCGACCCAGCCGCCGAAGTAGCCGGAGATGCCGCCCATCAGGATACCCAGGGAGGCTTCGATGACAACGACGATGAAGCCGATGATCAGCGAGACGCGGCCGCCGTACATCAGGCGGGTCAGCATGTCCATGCCGTTGGTGTCGGTGCCCAGCCAGTGCGCCTTGCTGGGGCTGGCGTAACGGTCGTAGACGTAGGTCTCGGTCATCTGCTTGACGCTCCACACCTTGGTGGAAGGATCGTAGACGATGTCGTACTCGGCCTCGTTGCCGTCGGCATCGGTGTAGTTGAACTTCTCGGCATCATCATCGATGGCTTCCTGCAGGCGCTCCTTGAAGTCGCGGGTGATGACGATGCTGGAATCGGCGGCGGAGACGACGAAGCGGCTGACATAGCCCAGTGTCTCGCCGCCGGCGGTGATGTTGCCGTCCTCGTCCAGGGCGTAGTCCACGCCGTTGGCGGCGAACTCTTCCTCTTCATTGGCCATAGCGGTCAGGGCGGCAAGCTTGGTCTCGAAGTTAAACTTATCTGCGCCGTCAGCCTCGTTGACCAGGTCACGGCTGGCGTACCCCATAACAGTATTGCCCTTGTAAACAACGTAGAAATCGTCGTTCACCAGGTCGAGGGTGTAGTCCACATCTTTATAGGTGAACTCGGTCTCGCCTTTTTTGGAGGCTTCCAGCGCCTTGCTCTGGGCGATAGAGCCGAAGTCCTGGCCGTCAGCCACGACAAAGCGCATGGTGTCGTTGCGGGTCACGCCCACATACTCTTTGGACATCTGGGTGTAGGTGAAGAACTGCTCGTCCTGGCCGTAGGGGCTGACAAGGCCGCCAATGAAAGAGAAGACGAACATAGCAACCAAAATGGACAGGCCCACAACGGCCAGCCGGTTGCGGAAGAAACGCTTGGCAACCAGTGCGCCGGGGGAAAGTACCTTGACGCGGCGGTCATCGTTCAGGGAGTACTGCTCCTGCTGGGGGTTCTGGTTCTGGGTGTTTTCACTCATGGGTGTGCAGTCTCCTTTCTTAAGAAATGCGTACGCGCGGGTCGACCACGCCGTACAGGATGTCTGTCAGCAGGTTGCTGGCCAGGGTCAACACTGCCATAAAGGACAGGTAGAACATCGTAAAGGGAATATCGCCTGCGACCATCGACTGGTAAGAAATGTAGCCGATGCCGGGGATGGAGAACAGCGTCTCGGTGATCAGTGCACCGCTGAACAGGCCGGGCAGGCTGCCGCCAATGATGGTGACCAGCGGGATCAGCGTGTTGCGGAAGGCGTGCTTATAGATAACGGTATGCTCCGACAGGCCCTTGGCGCGGGCGGTGCGGATGTAGTCAGCGTTCAGCACTTCCAGCATATTGGTGCGGGTGTAGCGCATGTAGCCGCCGATGGAAACGATGACCAGCGTGGCGATAGGCAGCACCAGGTGGTTGGCCTTATCCAGGAACTGGCCCATCGAGTCCAGCTGGGCATAGTCACGCCCTACCAGACCGTACAGGTCAAACCAGCCCAGCTTGACCGAGAACAGCAGCTTGAGCAGCGTAGCAAAGAAGAAAGTGGGCAAAGAGATGCCGACCAGTGCGGCCGCGGTAATAACGTAGTCGGTACGGCTGTACTGCTTGGTGGCAGCCAGAATACCCAGGGGCACCGCAATGATGATGGACAGCACAAAGGAGATGCCGCCCATAATGACAGACAGGCCGACCACTTCCTGGAATTTCTGGGTAGCGGGGACGTTCCACTTCCAGCTGTCGCCAAAGTTGCCGACGATGGCCTTGGACAGCCAGGTGAAGAAGCCGGGCACAATGTCCAGATCCAGGCCGTAGGAGGCATTCAGCTGGGCCAGCCATTCCTCATAGGGTTTGGCACCGGGTGCCTGGGCCAGCTGCATTGCCATCGTCTCGGCAAAAGAGCTGGGCAGGCAGCGGATCAGCGCGTAGATAATGAACATGACACAGAACAGGATCAATACCGACTGCGCGATACGCTTGATGATGTAATTTCGCACGGGTGTTTCGTTCCTTCCTTGCACGGCGGGGCCGCGTTTGTTTTTATGCAGGGATTTTTGCAGGGATATGCCGGAATATGGGCATCCCCGTCCCCCGCAAGGGCTGACCCCCTGCGGGGGAGTGGGACAACCATATTATGGCCGAATGTGCATAGTATGGCTGTTTTTGTATCCAAACTGCTTGAATAAGTTTAGACACAGCAACCGTTCCGGCGTTATAAAGCGCCGGAACGGTCGCTATTTATTGCTGTTTAAGCAGAACGCAGGGTGAACTTAACTCAGTTCAGCTCGGTGTTGTTCAGCTCAGACTTGTAGGTCCAGTACGGGGTCATGTCCTTAGCGATGGTGTCGATGTTGACACGCTCGGTGGAGAAGATGGTAGCCTCGCTGCGCTGGTAGACGGGCAGCTCAACGCCCCACTCCAGGATGATCTCCATAGCCTCTTTGTACATGGCCTTACGGGCTTCCTGGTCGGTGGTCTGGCGGGCAGCCATAATCAGCTCGTCCAGATCGGCATCATCGATGTTGTAGTAGTTGGTGGAACCGCTGCTATGGTACAGCTGGTACATATCGGGGTCGTTGGTGGACTGCCAGGCAGCAACCCAGCCCTCGGCAGCGCCGGACTGGTAGGAAGCGTACAGGTCAGAAGCGTTGGCCATATCGTTGACAGTCAGGGTGAAGCCGATGGTCTTCAGGGCGGCTGCCGCGTTGGTCAGGGTCTGGAAGGTGGGGTGGTCGCCGTTGCCGCCGGCACCGATGTTGACCTGATACTCCATCTTGGCACCGGCAGGAGCAGCGGTAACCTGACCGTTCTCGACGGTGTAGCCGGCAGCCTCGAAGTAGCCCAGGGCGGCCTGCAGGGCAGCCTGGTACTTGTCCTCGCTGCTCATGTCAGAGGTGTAGATGTCGTTGCCGTCCACGTCGGTGGAGTAAGCAACCTTGTAGCCGTCATCGGTAACGGAAGGAGCGGCCCAGGAAGTGTTGGAGATGGGGTAGTTGATAACGGTAGCGGTATCGCCGTAGTAAGAGTCGATGCCCTCATCACGGTAAGCAGCCACAACGGTCATGATGGCCTTGCGCAGGTCCTTGGAAGCCTCGGAAGCGGGGTCGCCGCCAACATTGACGTTCTTGGCGCTCAGGGCGATGTAGCCGTAGCCGCGGAAGTCCTTCAGACGGGTGGTGATGACGGGGCCATCCTCGCCCTCGACGCCGTTGATGTCGGCGATCTGGTCAGCAACTTCCAGAGAGTAGGAAGGATCGGAAATGTCGATGGTGCCAGCCTGAACGCCGGTGATCTTATCGGCCTCCTGGGTCTCCTTCATGTTGACGTGAGCGATCTTGGGTGCGCCGTCAAAGTAGGTGGAGTTGGCATCCAGATAGACAACGCCGTCGCTGTACTTGTTGAAGGTGAACATACCGCCGCCCAGAGGAGCGCTGGTCTTGGAGCGGACACCGCTCAGGTCACCCTTGACAAAGCCGAAGGAGTTGTTGTCGTAGTCATACAGAGAAGCATCACCATAGTAGTGCAGAGGAGCAATGGGCATCTGCAGCTGATAGATCATGGTGGTGGACAGCTCGGTGGTGGTCAGGGTCATGCTGTAGTCGCTGGTCTTAACGATACCGGCAACATTGGGCACGTCGTTGCCAACGGTGACACCAGTGGTGGAGTAGTTGTAAACTTCCTCGGGGATCAGGTCAGACAGGGCAGAGCCAGCAGTCTCGGCTTCCATAGCGGAGAAGTTCCAGTCGTACTGGGCGCCGATAGCCAGGAAGAAATCCTTAGCGGTAGCGCCATCGGCCAGGTCGAAGCCCCAGCCGGCAGCAGCGGAGGCAACATCGGTAGCGCCGCCGTTCTCGGTCATGTAGTCAACGATCTCCTGGGCGAACTTCACGCCGCCGTCGTTGACAGCGTCCCAGAAAGCCTTCTGCTGGTCAGCAGTGAAGTAAGTATTGTCGGTGTTATCCTCGCCAGCCTCAGCGATCAGCTTAGACAGGGTGGACATAGAGTTGCGGTACTCCTCCAGGCCAACGATGGGGGTGGAGTACATGGTAACAGAGCCATCGTAAGTCGGATCGAGGAAAACATACATAGAGAAGATGACATCATCGATGGTGACAGGCTCGCCGTCAGAGAATTTCAGGTCGTCACGCAGTTTCAGGTCATAGGTAACGGTGCCGTCATCATTCTCGGTGACAACGCAGTCAGTGGTGCCATAGTAGGTGTAATCGGTGCCGTTGTACTCGCGGGTCTCGCCCTCGATGCCGTTCAGGATCATTTCGCCCTTACGGTCGGCGCCCAGCAGGCCGAGCTGGGTCAGGTCGATGACATCCTGGTCAGCGGCAGAAGCGGCGAAGAAGGGGCTGAACTTACCCTCAAAGCCGGTCTCTGCCAGGACGAGGGTGCCGTCGCTGGTGGAAGTGGTCGCCTCGGCGGTGGCAGTGCTTGCGGCTTCGCTGGATGCAGCGGAGGAAGCGGAGCTGCCGCAGCCGGCCAGCATGCTCAGGCTCAGGGCCGCAGCAGATGCCAGCGCAATGGCTTGCTTTGCGTTTTTCATGTGTACAAAACCTCCTAAAATTTGCCCTATCGGCAAGTCATTATGGCCGCTGGGGAGTGGCCATAACGGGAAAGGGAATTCCCTTTCCGATGACTGTCTATTCATACAGTGTACACTTGTCGATAATGACTTATCTTATATAGTACCTGAGATTGCGTAAAATGTCAACTTAAAAGTTCTATTTTTGTGGCATTTACCGAAATTTGTGATATTTTTTTGGCAAAGAAAGGACTTGATTTTATTGTGCCTCGTACCAAAAAGTGGGCAGCTGCACAGTTGCCCGCTTTTTTTCACATTGCTACATATTATATTTATCAATAATTCTGTATAATTATTCCTGCTTTTCGTACTTTAGCGCTTTAAATTGATGGTTTTCCATTGCAAAGGCACCGGCTGCTGCTGCCTGCAGCAGGATAAACAGGATACGCGCAGGCAGGTTTTGCCTGCTGACCGCCAGCTGTACCAGCTGGGCGGCAGCTGTAATTCCGGCAAGTACAGCCGCCAGCGTGCAGCTGCCCGGCAGTTTCAGAACGGTCTGCTCATGAATATACGCCCGCAGCGGTTCCCCCGCGGCGGTCAGCCGCACCAGCAGGTAGACGGCATACACCGCCGCCAGCAGGCTCGCCATGTAGGGCAGCAGCAGCCAGAACGGCGCATAGGCGGTCGCGCCGGGCACCAAGCCCGCCGCCACTACCAGCGCGGCCCCACCGCCGCACAAGACCCAAAGCCCGGCCAGTGCCCGGCCGCGGGATTTTGTACCTTTATAATGGTAGTGCGCACCGCGATACTGGTAGTTGCCGTTCAGGTCTTTTTCAAAGTCGTCCAGATAGGCGCGCTTCTTTTTGCGGTCCGACATTATTCCAGCCCCGTCAGGTCGTAGTGGTCCAGCCAATCCTTGGCGGTCTCGCAGACGCCGCGCAGGCAGCTTTCCTCAAAGGGGCTGACCAGGTCGGCGTTTTTCAGCAGCTCGGTAAACACACGGCTGCCGCCCTGGCGGGTGTAGGCCATGTAGTGGTCCCATGCGTTGGCGCGGTTCTTCTGCATCAGCGCCCAGATCTGCAGGCTGACGGTCTGCGCCAGGCAGTAGTCAATGTAGTAGAACGGGCTCTGGTAGATGTGCATCTGGCGCTGCCAGTACTCGCCTGCACCATAGAAGGGGATCTCGCCGTCCAGGCGCATCCAGGGCTGGTAGATGGCGGCCAGCTCCTTCCAGGTCTCGTGGCGCTGGGCCGGGGTCATATTCGGCTTTTCGTAGACGATATGCTGGAAGTGATCCACCATCGTGCCGTAGGGGATGAAGGTCAGCGCCCCGGCCAGATGGCTGTAGCGGAACTTGCGGGCATCCTTGCCAAAGAAGCCCTCGGCCCAGGGCCAGGCCAGGAACTCCATCGACATCGAATGGACCTCACAGCCCTCCATGCTGGGCCATACGGTGGAGTAGGGGATGCGCTTGCGGTTCATATAGGCGGCAAAGGCGTGGCCGGCCTCGTGGGTGACGACCTCGACATCGTGCTGGGTGCCGTTGAAGTTGGCAAAAATAAACGGCACTTCGTAATCATCCAGGCTGGTGCAGTAGCCGCCGCCCGCCTTGCCGGGGGTGGAGAGCAGGTCCATCAGCTGGTCGTCCAGCATCTTGTGGAAGAACTCGGCGGTTTCGGGGGACAGCTCCTCGTAGAACTTTTTGCCCTGAGCCACGATGGCATCGGCATCACCGCAGGGTTTGGGGTTGCCGCTGCGGAACATCAGGGCGTTGTCGGCGGCGTTCATCGGGTACTGCTTGCCCAGGCGCCTGGCCTGCTCGCGGTAGATGCTGTCGGCCACGGGGACGAGGTATTTCACCACAGCAGCGCGGAATTTTTCCACATCAGCCTTGGTGTAGCAGTTGCGGCCCATGCGGTAGTAGCCCAGGGTAGTGTAGCCTTCGTACCCCAGTTTTTTGCCCATGGTGTCCCGCAGGTGGACCATCTTGTCGTAAATGGAGTCGAACTCCTCCTGATGCTCCTTATACCAGGCACCCTCGGCTTTCCAGGCGGCCAGGCGGCAGGCATCGTCGGGGTCGTTTTTGAAGGGAGAGAGCTGGCTTAGGGTGTAGACGCCGCCCTCAAAGGGGATCTGAGCCGAGGCGATCAGCTTGCCGTACTGGGTGGAGAGGTCGTTTTCCTGGGCCATCTCGTCCAGGATCTCCGGCGAGAAGGCTTTCTGGGCGATCTCGGCGTTGAGGAACATCAGCTCGCCGTATTCCTCGCCCAGCTGTTTGCGGTAGGGGGACGCCAGCAGGGCGGCGCTCCAGGTATTCTGGCACTCCTGGATCTGCGGGGTGGCAGCGTTCCAGAAATTCATCTCATCATCGTAGAATTCATCCCGGGTATCGATGGTGTTGCGGATGCTGGCCAGGTTGGCCAGCGTGTCCACGTGCTTGTTCAGGGTCTGTTCGTCCAGAAAGGCGGCCTTGGCGGCGGCGTAGTCAGGCGCGGCGGCAAAGCGCTGGGTCACAGCAGCAAACTGCGCCTTGATCTCGTCCAGGTTCGGGCGCTGATAGGGCATCTCAGAAAATTTCATGAGCGTATTTCTCCTTTGTGCGTTTTGTAGGCATTATAACATAGAAGCGAAAAAAAGGCAAAGATATAAATAGATACAAAAAAGCCTCCCTTGTGCAAAGGGAGGCGGCACGGCGAAGCCGTGACGGAGGGATTGTAACCTTACGTGGTAGACCGATTTGCAACGCAGACAGGACAATCCCCCACCGCTTCGCGGAGCCCCCCTTTACACAAGGGGGCCTTTATGCGTCGTTAAATCCTGCGGTATCTCCGCTTCAAATTCTGCAGCAGCGTATGCTTGGGCCGGCTGCGGATCAATTTCCACAAAAAGCTGCTCAACGCGCGCTCCTCGCGGGCATCGGGGGCCTGACCGCCGTAGACGCAGCGCTCCAGCAGGGCGCAGGTGCGGGCGAGCTCGCCGGGCTTGACCTTTTCAGCCACGCGGGCATCAACAGCTTTCGTTTCATACCCCAGGGTCGAGTCGATCTCTTCGGCCTGCAGCAGGGCAAACAGCTGATGCTCGATCATCCCGGCGCGGCGCATGGGGTCGGCACAGCGTTGGGCAGGCCCACCATCTGCTGCAGGGCCACAGCTTCAAAGTAATGGCCTGGGGTGGTATCCAGCGGCAGCCAGCCCACACCGTCAAAATAGACTTCCGCCCAGGCGTGGGCGTCCTTGCCTGTCAGGGTCACAGTGCCGGGGGCCGAGGCATCGGCCGAGAGGTAGTAGCCCTCGGCGTAGCGGGCCGGGATCCCGTGGGCGCGCAGCATCTCCCGGTGCAGCGGGGCGGTACCGTCCCAGTACTGGTAAGTTTTCCACAGGCTGCGGGCGGCTTCCCCGTCCGCCATGTTGGGCAGAACGGCGGCCAGGTCTTCCTGCAGGCTTTCCAGCGGCAAACCCAGCAGCCCGGCCAGATCTCCCACGGCATACAGGGGTATCATATCGGCACGGCGCAGCAGCAGGTTTGCCTCAAAGCGGCGGAAATTCAGGGCACGCAGCATTTCAGCACCGTTTTCCCCTGCTTTGCCCACGGCCGAGCGGCGGCCGCCCACGGGGCGGTTGTCTTCGCTGCGGACAGCGCAGGCCACCAGCAAAGCCGCCGCAAGAAGCTCGATGCAGGCAATGACCACCAGGGAAAAATGTGTGCCCAGTTGGTCCAGCAGGTCGGTCAGATTGAACATGGGGTCCCCCTTGTCAGTAAAAAAGCCCCACACTGCAATGCGGAGCAAGCGCCCTGCGCCGTAGCTGGGACAGGGGCATCCCTTTATACAATAGACATATTACGCTTAAGTATGACATCCGGTCCGTGATCCCGCAACAGAAAATCTGCATTTTTCGCTACTTTGTCTTATACTTCGCCAGTTGTGCACATGTGTTGGAATTTAACAATGCCACTTTTTTAGCAAGTTGCCGCAAATTTTGAAAACGCACAGTTTTCATGTTTTGCAAAACGCCAATTTATGCCCACACAAGCAATTCAAAATTGACCACAGTAACTGTTATATGGTAGAATATGTCTATATATTATATGCTGCACCAGTGCCATTTTTAGGAGGGCCTTATGCAGAAAAATTTCACTCTAAAACGTGTCGTCTGCCTCCTGGCAGCCCTTTGCCTGGCCGCCGGGCTGGTGGGCTGCGCCGATATGCCCGCCAGCAGCAGTGAGGAAAGCAGCCTGCCCACGATTTTGGTGGGTAGCGATGTCTACCCGCCCTTTAACTATATTGGCGAGGACGGCGCCCCCACCGGCATCGATGTGGAGCTTGCCAAAGAGGCATTCCGGCGCATGGGCTACCGCGCCGAGTTTACCATCATCGACTGGGAGCGAAAGACCCAGCTGCTGGAAACCGGCGACATTGACTGCGTGTGGGGCAGCTTTACCATCAACGGACGAGAGGATGACTACCGCTGGGCCGGCCCCTACATGGCCAGCCGCCAGGTGGTGGCCGTAATGCCCGGCAGCGATATTGAAACCATTGCCGACCTGGAGGGCCGCACCCTGGCTGTGCAGAGCACCACCAAGCCGGAGGAACTGTTTCTGACCGACGCCACCCTGCCCGCCCTGCGGGACCTCTGCTGCTTTGAGGACCGGGAGCTGATCTACACCGCCCTGGGCAAGGGCTACGTGGACGCCATCGCCGCCCACGAAGTCTCGATCCTGCAGTACATGCAGGACTACAACACTGAGTACCGCATTTTGGACGAGCCTTTACAAGTGGTGAGGCTGGGCGTCGCCTTTGGCAAAAACGACGTGCGCGGGCTGGAAACGCAGTTGACCGCCACCCTCGATGAGATGCGGGCGGACGGGACTTTAGCCGCCATCATCGGCAAGTATCTGGCAAACCCCGAGAAATTTTTGGAGGTGGACGGCCTTGTCGAATAGAAAAGTATCTTCCTTCACCGTCCGCTTTTTCTGGCCCCTGATGCTCTGCCTGGGGCTGGGGCTGATGGCGCTGGTGGGGCTGATGTCCTACCGCAGTGACCTGCACCTGGCCAGCCAGAACCTCACCGATGCCACCCAGTACGTCAAACAGCAGCGTACAGCCTACGACCGGTTCAACGATACCTCGGTGACCAAAAGCCTGATGCGCGTCATCGAGAACGCCCAGCAGATCGACCGCGAGATCCAGTACAAGATTGCCCTGACCGGCGAGGCCACGCTGAACACCGACGACCTGCGCCGCTATACCTACGAGCAGCGGCTGACCGGCATCATCCTGATGAACGAGCATGGCGTCGTCCAGCGGGAGTACAGCACTGACGGGCTGGACTACGCCGCCCTGCGCGGGTACGTCACCAAGGACACCGTGCTGGGAACCGCCCAATTCCCCATTAAGACCTACACCGCCCGCATCCGGCTGGACGATGGCTCCTACGTGGACCTGGCTGCCCACGGCCGCACCGACGAGCCGGGCGTGATCGTCGTTTATTATCATACCCGCGCCGAATATGCCACCGACTACAACCTGATCATCCAGAACTTGCTGGAAGGCTACGACCCCGGCACCGAGGAAACGCTGGTGGTCACCAGCGGCGACAGCATCATTGCCGCCAACCGCGAAGGCCTGGCCGGGCAGAACGTCGACGACGTGCCGGTGCTGCGCAGCATCCGGGAGAACGCCCACGGCGGCGAGATGACCCGCGTGCGGGCCGGTTCCGGCGACGGCGAGTTGGTCTACTGCATGCTGGAGCGCGGGCGGGACTACTACGTCTACGCCTACATGCCGCTGACCCGCGCTCTGGACACCACGCCCAAGAACCTGCTGTTCACGCTGGTGGCCTACGCCATGGTGCTGTTCATCGTCATCATGATCCGCTGGCGGCTCAAGCATGTCTACCAGGAGGAGCAGCTCCGCCGGGAGCAGAGCTACCAGCAGCAGTTGAAAGACGCCGCCCGCAAAGCCGAGAGCGCCAACCGCGCCAAGACCGAGTTTTTGCAGCGCATGAGCCACGACATCCGCACACCTATCAACGGCATCCGCGGCATGGTGGAGATCGGCGACCATTACAGCGAGGACCTGGCCAAACAGGCTGAGTGCCGCCGCAAGATTTGGGATGCTTCGACTCTGCTGCTGGAGCTGGTGAACGAAGTGCTGGACATGGGCAAACTGGAATCCGGCGAGATCTTGCTGGAAAGCTGCCCGTTCAACGTGATAGAGCTGAAAGACGGCATCCGCCAGACGATGGAGCGCGCCGCCGCCGAGCGCGGCATCACGATGACCGACCGCACCGAGGTCAAACACACCACACTCATTGGCAGCCCGCTGCACCTGAAGCGGCTGCTGATGAACATTTGGAGTAACGCCATCAAGTACAACAAGGACAACGGTTCCATTGACCTGACCTGCCGCGAGGTGCGCAGCGACAGCAAGACCGCGTGGATCGAGTTTATCTGCGCCGACACCGGTATTGGCATGAGTGAGGAGTTCCAGAAGCACCTCTACGAGCCGTTCACCCAGGAGCACAGCGACGCCCGCACCTCCTACAACGGCACGGGGCTGGGCATGGCCATCACAAAAAGTCTGGTGGAGAAGATGGGCGGAACGATAGAATGCCGCAGTAAGCTAGGGGAGGGCACGACCTACTGCATCACGATTCCCTTTGCCATCGACTCCAGCGCTGCCCCGCGGGTCGAGGAAACCGCCGCCCTGCCTGCCGCCACGCCGGAGGGCATGCACGTACTGCTGGCCGAGGACAACGAGCTGAACATAGAGATCGCCGTGTTTGTGCTGGAGAACGCCGGTGTCACGGTGACGAAGGCCGTCAACGGGCAGGACGCGCTGGACCAGTTTGCCGCCAGCGCCCCCGGCACCTTTGATGCCATCATCATGGACGTGATGATGCCGGTGATGGACGGCTACCAGGCCACCCGGGCCATCCGCCAGCTGGACCGCCCCGACGCGGGCAGTATCCCCATCCTGGCCATGACTGCCAACGCCTTTGTGGAAGACCGCCGCCGTGCCTACGAAGCCGGCATGAACGAGCACCTGACCAAACCGCTGGAGCCGGAGGTAGTGCTGAGGACATTGGCGAAATATCGGAGTAAATAAGCAGGAAGGCCCCCTCCCAGAGGGAGCCTTTTGCAATTTCCTACTTGACATTTCCCGCACTGTGCGGTACATTATAAGATACAATGCAGTGCGAAAGAGTGCGCGCAGGTTCAGGCTTTTCCAGCAAGCCGGGGGTGATGCAAGCCCGGCATGGCCCGCTGTGTGCTGTCGCTTTCAAGCAGGTGCGGTGAAGCTTAGTAGCCGTGCACGGGTTTGCCGCCGTTATCCCGGCAGGCGGGGTGTCTGCCCTGCCGCAAAGCGGCCTTTTACAAGGCAACTTGGGTGGTACCGCGACTTGAATTTTTCAGGCCGTCCCATGATCTTCTTCATGGGGCGGCCTTTTCTATTGATTACACGCCCCGCAATTCTCAAGGAGGTTTTACACAATGCCGAAAGAACTCGCCAAACAGTATGCGCCCCAGGGCACTGAGGACCGCGTCTACCAGAACTGGTGCGACAAGGGTTACTTCCATACCCAGATCGACCGCAGCAAAAAGCCCTTTACCATCGTGATGCCGCCGCCGAACGTTACCGGCCAACTGCACATGGGCCACGCCATGGATGAGACCTGGCAGGACATCCTGACCCGCTACAAGCGCATGCAGGGTTACGCCGCTCTGTGGGTGCCCGGCACCGACCACGCTTCCATCGCCACCGAGGCCAAAGTCGTAGCCAAGATGCGCGAAGAGGGCCTGACCAAAGAGATGGTGGGCCGCGACGGCTTTTTGGAGCGCGCCTGGGATTGGAAGAACACCTACGGCAACCGCATCGTCAGCCAGCTGAAGAAACTGGGCTGCTCCTGCGATTGGCAGCGTGAGCGCTTCACCATGGACGAGGGCTGCTCCAACGCCGTGAAGGAAGTGTTCGTCCGCCTGTATGACAAGGGCCTGATCTACCGCGGCAACCGCATGGTCAACTGGTGCCCCCACTGCAACACCTCCATCTCCGACGCCGAGGTCGAGTACGAGGCCAAGGAAGGCAGCTTCTGGCACCTGCTGTACAAGGTGAAGGAGACCGGCGAATATCTGGAGCTGGCTACCACCCGCCCCGAAACCATGCTGGGCGATACCGCCGTGGCCATCAACGCCGATGACCCCCGTTACGCCCACCTGCACGGCTGCCATGTCATCCTGCCGCTGCTGGACCGTGAGATCCCCATCGTCTGCGACGAGCATGCCGACATGGAAAAAGGCACCGGCGTCGTGAAGATCACCCCCGCCCACGACCCCAACGACTTTGAGGTCGGCAAGCGCCATGACCTGCCGATGATCCGCGTGCTGACCTACGACGGCCACATGACCGGTGCTGCCGACAAGGCTGCCGCTGATGCTGAGCGTGCCGCCGGCCGCGCTGCCGCCGACGAACCCGAAGTGCTGGATTGCGGCAAGTACGCCGGCATGACCGCCCTGGAGGCCCGCAAGGCCATCCTGGCCGACCTGGAAGCCTGCGGTGCTCTGAAAGAGACCGAGGCCCTGACCCACGACGTGGGCACCTGCTACCGCTGCCACTCCGTCATTGAGCCGATGGTCTCCAAGCAGTGGTTCGTCAAGATGGAACCGCTGGCCAAGCCCGCCATTGAGAGCGTGGAGAAGGGCGAGATCAAGTTCGTGCCCGAACGCTTCACCAAGAACTACATCAACTGGATGAAGGGCGGCCGCGATTGGTGTATCAGCCGTCAGCTGTGGTGGGGCCACCAGATCCCCGCCTGGTACTGTGACGGTTGCGGCGAGACTGTTGTTGCCAAAGAGGCTCCGTCCGTCTGCCCCAAGTGCGGCTGCACCCATCTGACCCAGGACCCCGACACGCTGGACACCTGGTTCAGCTCTGCCCTGTGGCCCTTCTCCACCCTGGGCTGGCCTGATGAGAACGCCGAGGATTACAACTACTTCTACCCCACCAACACGCTGGTGACCGGCTACGACATCATCGGCTTCTGGGTCTCTCGCATGATCTTCTCCGGCCTGGCCTACACCGGCAAGGCCCCGTTCGACACTGTGCTGATCCACGGCATCGTGCGCGACAGCCAGGGCCGCAAGATGTCCAAGAGCCTGGGCAACGGCATCGACCCGCTGGAAGTCATTGACCAGTACGGTGCCGACGCCCTGCGCCTGATGCTCATCATCGGTTCCACCGCCGGCAACGATATGCGTTACAGCGATGAAAAGGTGCTGGCTGCCCGTAACTTTGCCAACAAGCTGTGGAATGCTTCCCGCTTTGTGCAGATGAACCTGCCCGAGGACTTCCAGCCCGGCCTGCCCGCAGAGGAGCAGCTGGACATGAGCGACAAGTGGGTGCTGAGCGAGCTGGCCAAGATGGCCGCCGACGCTACCGCCAACCTGGATAAGTACGAGCTGGGCCTGGCCGCCGAGAAGGTGGAGAACTTTATTTGGGAAGTGTACTGCGACTGGTACATCGAAATTTGCAAGACCCGCCTGAACGGCGACGACGCCCAGGCCGCCGACACTGCCCGCAAGGTGCTGGTGTATGTGCTGGATCGCGCACTGAAACTGCTGCATCCCTTCATGCCGTTCATCACCGAGGAGATCTATCAGGCCCTGCCCGGCAGCAGCGAGACCATCATGACCCAGCTGTGGCCGGGCAATGAGAACATGAAGATCTGGGCCGAGGACTGCGCTGACTTTGAAAAACTGATGGATTACATCAAGGCTGTGCGTACCATGCGCGCCGAGATGAACGTACACCCCGCCAAGAAGACCAGCATGGTCATTGAGACTGCCAGCCCCGCTGCCTTTGAGAAGGGCGGCGCCTACCTGGCCCGCTTTGCCTTTGCCACCGACGTGACCGTGACCCCCAAGTATGAGGGCAGCGCCGACGGCATGGTAAACGTGGCTACCCCGGATGCCAAGGGCTTTATCCCGATGATGGAGCTGATTGACCGTGAGAAGGAGCTGGCCCGCCTGAACAAGGAGCTGACCAAGGCCGAGAAGGAGCTGGGCATGTTCACCAACCAGCTGAACAACCCGAAGTTCGTGGAGAAAGCCCCCGCCAAGCTGGTGGAGGAGACCCGCGCCAAGCTGGCCGCCGCCCAGGAAAAGACCGCGAAGATCAAAGAGAGCATCGCGGCGTTGGGTTGATTTTGCCCGTAAAAACCTAATATAAAACCAAAAGCCCCCGGTACTTAACGGTACCGGGGGCAACTTGTTACAGCATAATTCGGTGCAGGGGGTTATCGGGCAAGAATGTGCAGGTGCAAATTACTTGCGCTTGCCCTTGCGGCCGCGCTTTTTGGCGGCGGTGTTCACAGCGGTCTTGACCTCGGCAGCGGCCTTTTCGGCAGCCTTGACGGTCTCCTCCACAACAGGGGCAGCAGCCTTGACAGCTTCCTCGACGACCGGCTTAGCGGCCTCGACGGTCTTTGCGACGACAGGCTCAGCAGCCTTAACAGCCTTCTCAACCACGGGCTTAGCAGCCTCGACAGTCTTCTCAACTACGGGCTTGGCAGCCTTGACGGCCTTCTCGGCAACAGGCTTTGCGGCCTTGGCGGCCTTTTCTGCAACGGGCTTGGCTGCCTTGGCAGCCTTCTCGACAGCGGGGGCAACCGCCACAGCAGCAGCGTCGACGATCTCGGTAGCAGCCTTTTCAGCGGCAGCCTTAGCCTTGACGGCGGAAGCCTTCACGCTGGTCTTGGGCTTGCGGGTGACCTCGTTGATGGTCCAGTACTGGTTCTCGCCGTTGACGTCGGCCCAGATCTGCAGCGGAGTGCCGTTGACAGCGCTCATGCCGGCATCCAGCAGCTTGCCTGCCAGGTTGCTCTTGATCTTAACGCGGCCATCGTTGGAAGGCTCGACCACCCACAGCTGGCTGGAAGCGGGGGCACCCTCCCACTGGTGTACGCGGGTGCCGTCGCTGACGCCGCCCATATCCAGGTCCATCATCTTGCCGGTGAAACGGTTCTGCACGCGGTAGACGCCGTCGCCTGCAGCGACGAAGCCCCACTGCTGCCACTCGGCATTGGCGTCGTCCCACAGCTGGATCTTGGCGCCGTTCTCGATATTATAATCGGCAACCTCAACGACCTTGCCGTTGGCGGCGTTGATGGTGTAGTACTTACCCTCGGTGATCACGGTCTGTGCAATTTTCTTCTTGGCTGCCATATTGGCTACCTCCCTATTCATAAACAGTTCTGTAAACGTATCCATGCGGCCTATATCGGCGCTGCCTAATCGGTTGCGCTGTACCCTCTGCCGCGGTATCTTATGTAGCCGAATAATCGTGGCTACGTCACCTATTATAACCACTTTTTACCAATTCGTCAACTTTTTGGCGGTAATGCGGCACTTTACACAAAAAAGCCGGGACAGCGGCAAGCCATCCCGGCAATTTTGATTGATTGTACACCAGATTGCTGCAATTTTTGCGCAGCAACGCTGTACACTATGCTGTCAATGTGTTCAGCTGTTCTCGGCAAAATTGCCTGTGTACAGGGTGTAGTAGCGGCCTTTCTGGGCGATCAGCTCGTCGTGGGTGCCGCGCTCGATGATGCGGCCCTGCTCCAAAACCATGATGCAGTCCGAGTTGCGGACGGTGGACAGGCGGTGGGCAATGACGAAGGTCGTACGGCCGTACATCAGGCCGTCCATGCCGTCCTGCACCAGTTTTTCGGTGCGGGTATCAATGGAGGAAGTTGCCTCGTCCAAAATCAGCACCGGCGGGTCAGCAACGGCAGCACGGGCAATAGCCAGCAGCTGGCGCTGGCCCTGGCTCAGGTTGGTGCCGTCGCCGGTCAGCATGGTGTTGTAGCCATCGGGCAGATGCTTGATGAAGCTGTCGGCGTTGGCCAGCTTGGCGGCGGCCATGCACTCTTCATCGGTGGCGGTCAGGCGGCCGTAGCGGATGTTCTCCATAACGGTGCCGGTGAACAGGTGGGTATCCTGCAGCACGATGCCAAGAGAGGAACGCAGAGCGTTCTTTTCGATGGATTTGATGTCGTGGCCGTCGTAGAGGATCTGACCCTTCTGGATGTCGTAGAAGCGGTTGATCAGGTTGGTGATGGTGGTCTTACCGGCGCCGGTAGAACCGACGAAAGCGATCTTCTGGCCCGGACGGCCGTAGAGGTTGATGTCGTGCAGGACGATTTTGCCCTCATCGTAGCCGAAGTCCACATCCTTAAAGACGATGTCGCCCTTCAGCTGGGTGTAAGTGACAGTGCCATCGGCGTTCTGCTTTTTCCAGGCCCAGATGCCGGTGGACTCGTTGATCTCGGTCAGGGTGTCGTCGGCTTGGAACTTGGCATGCACCAGGGTGATGTCGCCCTCGTTGGCCTCGGGCTTTTCATCCAGCAGGGCGAAGATACGGGCGCCGCCAGCCAGAGCCATGACGACCGCGTTCAGCTGCATGGAGATCTGAGTGATGGGCTGGTTGAAGCTCTTATTAAAGGTCAGGAAGCTGGCCAGCTTGCCCAGCGTCAGGCTGCCGATGCCGCCGATGGCCAGCGCACCGCCGACCACAGCGCAGAGCACGTAGCTCAGGTTGCCCAGCTGGCCGTTGACGGGCATCGCCACCAGAGAGTAGGCGTTGGCCCTGTCGGCGCTGTGGAACAGCTCATCGTTGAGTTCGTTGAACTCCTTGATGGCGGCATCCTCGTGGCAGAAAACCTTGACGACCTTCTGGCCGTTCATCATTTCCTCGATGTAGCCGTTGACTTTGCCCAGCTCTTGCTGCTGCTTGAGGAAGTACTTGCCGGAGTTGCCGGTGAGATACTTGGTGGCCAGCATCATAGCGCCGACCATGACCAGGGTCAGTACGCTCAGCGGCACACTGAGGTAAAGCATGGACAAAAATACGCTGACTACCGTAATGATCGTATTGACCAGCTGGGGCAGGCTCTGGCTGATGAGCTGGCGCAGGGTATCAATATCGTTGGTGTAGACAGACATGATGTCACCGTGGGCGTGGCTGTCAAAATACTTGATGGGCAGTGTCTGCATGTGGACGAACAGGTCGTCGCGCAGACGTTTCAGGGTGCCCTGGGCGATCTTGGCCATGGTGCGGTTCTGGATGAAGACGGCCAGGATGCCCACGCCGTAGAAGCAGGCCACACGGGTGATGGCATGCAGCAGGCCGGAGAAATCGTTGCTCTTTTCGGCCAGCAGTGGCAGGATGTAGCTGTCGATCAGAGTCTGCATAAACAGGGTGCCCTGGACCTGAGCGAACACGCCGAGCAGAATGCAGCACAGCACCAGGATGACCTGGAACTTGTACTGCTTCATCACGTAGGCCAGGATGCGCTTGAACACCTTGCCGGGGTTCTCTACTTTGGGGCGGGGGCCTGCGTTGCGGCCGGGGCCCATTTTTACTACTTTAGGCTGCTGTGCCATCAGGCTTCCCCTCCCTTCTCGTCAAAGTCGCCGGAGCCTTTGGTCTGGCTGTTGTAGACATCCTGATAGATGGCGTTGGTCTTCAGCAGGTTGGCGGGGGTATCAAAGCCGCTGACCCTGCCGTTATCCAGCACCAGCACCTTGTCAGCGTTCTCGACAGAGGAAATACGCTGTGCCACGATGAACACCGTCGTGCCGGGGATCTTCTCGGCAAAGGAACGGCGGATCCTGGCGTCGGTGGCGGTATCGACAGCGGAAGTGGAGTCGTCCAGGATCAGGATGCGGGGCTTTTTCAGCAGGGCACGGGCGATGCAGAGGCGCTGCTTCTGGCCGCCGGATACATTGTTGCCGCCCTGTTCAATGTGGGTCTGGTACTTATCGGGGAAGCGCTCGATAAATTCATCGGCGCAGGCCTGCTTGCAGGCGTCCACGATTTCTGCGTCGGTGGCGTCGGGGTTGCCCCAGCGCAGGTTGTCGGCGATGGTGCCGCTGAACAATTCGTTCTTTTGCAGCACCATGGCCACGTTATTGCGCAGGGTTTCCAGGTCATAACGGCGCACATCCACACCGCCGATGGAGACGCTGCCCTCGGTCACATCATACAGGCGGGGCAGCAGCTGCACCAGGCTGGACTTGGCCGAGCCGGTGCCGCCGATGATGCCGATGGTCTCGCCAGACTTGATGTCCAAGTCGATGTCGCTCAGCACCTTCTCGCCGTTCTTCTTGTAGGAGAAGCTGACGTGGTCGAACTTGACAGAACCGTCCTTGACGTCCATGACGGGGTTTTCGCCGTTGGTCAGGTCAGACTTCTCATCCAGGACCTCGGCTACACGTTTGGCGGAAGCGGCGGACATGGTGATCATGACAAACACCATCGAGAGCATCATCAGGCTCATCAGGATGTTCATGCAGTAGCTCAGCATGCTCATCAGGTCACCGGTGGTGAAGGTGGTGGCGCCGGAGCTGACGATGAGCCGTGCGCCCATCCAGCTGATGAGCAGGATGCAGCTGTAGACGGTCAACTGCATGAAGGGGGCGTTCCAGGCGATGATAAGTTCAGCGCGCATCAGCAGGTTGCGCACGTTCTCGCTGGCCTTGCGGAACTTCTCGCTCTCGAACTTTTCCCGCACGTAGGCTTTGACCACGCGGATTGCAGAAACATTCTCCTGCACGCTCTCGTTCAGGTCATCGTACTTGCGGAAAGCCTCGGTGAAATAGCGGGTGGCGTGCGTCATGATATACACCAGCACGCAGCCCAGCAGGATGACCGCGATCAAGTAAATGTTAGCCAGCTGGCGGTTGATGGTGTAGGACATGATCAGCGCCACGATCATGCTGGCAGGCGCACGGATGGACATGCGCAGCAACATCTGATAGGCGTTTTGGATGTTGGTAACGTCGGTGGTCATACGGGTGACCAGACCGGCGGTAGAGTATTTATCGATGTTGGCAAAGCTGAAGGTCTGGATATTTTTAAACATGCCGCGGCGCAGATTGCGGGCAAAACCGGTGGCGGCATGGGAGCCAAGCACGGCACCCAAAATGCCAAACAGCAGGCCAAACAACGCTGCAACGATCATCTGGGCACCAACGATGTAGATGACCTGCATATTGCCGGGGGTGACGCCATCGTCAATGATGGAAGCCATCAGTTTGGGGATGATCATCTCCATGATAACCTCGCAGATCATAAAGATCGGCGTCAGGATCGAGACCAGGCGGAATCCCTTTGTCTCACGTCCGAGTGTTTTCAGCAAGTTTCATTGCTCCTTTCCGGGGTAGATTGTTTTGCTTCGGCCTCGATGGACTGGGCGTTGTGCAGGATTTTGTTCAGCACCACACGGGCAGCGGCCATTTCTTCGGGGGTAAGGCCCTGTTGCAGGTCCTGCTCAAAGCGGTCAATGCTGGCTCGGATGCGGTCGTGGTAGGCCACCCCTTTGGGGGTGGCGGCCAGCCGCTTTAAGCGGGCATCTTTTTCGACCGAGCAGCGGGTGATGAAACCATCCTGCTCCATGCCCTGCAGGATCGCCGTGACGCTGGAACGGCGGATGTGGAACCATTGTTCTACATCGCGCTGGTAGACATCACGGTTTTCGTTGTTCGCGCAGATGATCTCGCCCAGCAGCATACCGCGCACACCGGTCAGCTCCGGGGTGACTTCGGCTGCAATGCGGGTATCCATAGCGCGGCGCAGCATACGGGATGTATGGCTGAGCAGCGCACCGAAATGCTTGTTTACGCAGCCATCCCGAACCGTGGCTGGATTTTGGCAGATCATCGTTCTCACCTTCCTTATCGGGTCGTTTTGTTAGCCTATGAATTGTTCATTCGCGAATTGTTCGTAGGCTAACCGTTTGTATTCGTACTTGGATAGTATATCACCGATTGGGAAAATGTCAAGAGATGAATTTTAAAAAGCCCCCTCAAAGAGGGAGCTTTCTTTTACCTGCTTTCATCTAGGTATCATAGTCGTTACTTTCGTTAGAAAAACGCCCCAAACAACTTTAACGAATCTAACGATTTTAACGAAAATGATACCTATTTTACATTAGATATATGTTTGCAATCGGCTCCTTCTATTTATAGGAGCTTCATGCGTCCGTTTTATTCCGGCGCTTTCATGCTCTCTACCATCGAGATGCGTTTCAGCAGCCGCTGCATGACCAGGTTGACCAGCGTGCTGAACAGCAGGGTCAGGGCAATGGCGTAGGCAAAGCTTTGGGGGTAGATCTGCCGCCCAAACATGACGGCATCGACCTCCACCGTGGTGATGACGAAGCTGTGCAGGGCAATGCCGCCTGCCAGGCCTAACAGCGTGCCGATCAGCGTTAAGGCCACGCTCTCGCGGTTGACGTAGGCGTAGACCTCGGGGTCGTAGAAGCCCAGCACCTTGATGGTGGCGATCTCCTTGACACGCTCGGCAATGTTGATGTTGGAGAGGTTATACAGCACCACGAACGCCAGCGATGCCGCACAGACGATGATGAGCACGACCACTGCATCGATGGAGTTAAGCATGTTGAGCACCTGTTTCACGTTGTCCTGCGTGAAGTTCAGGCTGGCCACATTGCCCATCGCCAGCAGATCCGCCGAGAGGGTATCGCGGGCTTCCTGGGTGTCCTCGGGCAGGATGCTCATGATTGCGTTGTAGGCGGGAGCTTCGCCAAAACCGGCCTCGTACACCGCCGGGCTGAGGTAAACGTAATTGCTGACGTAATGCTCGCACACACCGCTGACAGTGAAGTCAGCTGTCTTATCGTCGCTGTTAGTCAGGGTAATGGTGTCCCCTGCCCTTACACCCAGGGTCTTGGCCATCTTTTCGTTCACGACCACGCCCTGCTGCCCCAGCGGCACCGCCTTGCGGGAGAGGCGCTCGTGCAGGTCAGCAAACTCAGCAAACTTGTCCACAGCCTGGGGAACCATGAGGTAGACGTCCATCTCACCGTCGGGGCCATCCTGCCGGGTGGATTCCATGGCAACGGTCAGCGAATCGGTGACGTTCTCATTATTATAAAGGTAGTCGTAAACAGGGCCGCTTTCGGTGGCCTCCTGCTTGGTAACGATGGTCATCATGTCGTAGTGGTAAATGTCGCCGTACTGCTTGGTGATGATGGAGTTCAGCGAATCCGAGATGCCGAAGCCCGCCACCAGCAGCGAGGTGCAGCCCGCCACGCCGATGACCGTCATCCAGAAGCGCTTTTTGTAGCGCAGCAGGTTGCGGCAGGTAACTTTCCAGCTGAAGGGCAGCCGCCGCCACAGCGGGGTGATGCGTTCCAGCAAAATGCGCTTGCCGGCCTTGGGGGCGCGGGGCAGCATAAGGGCCGCCGGGTCCTCCTGCAAGGTGGTGCGGCAGGCCAGCGCCGTGATGCCCACGGTGAGCAGGATAAGGGTGCCGCCCGCAAGCAACGCCTGGCTCAACCGCCAGGGGGTGGCAATAGACGGCATATAATACATCATTTCATAGGCGGACCAGATGATGGACGGGAAGGCCTTGAAGCCGACGGCCAGTCCGGCTACTGTGCCCGCTGCAGCCGCCGTGAAGGCGTAGATCAGGTACTTTTGCATGATGGCTGCGCCCGAATAGCCCAGGGCTTTCAGCGTGCCGATCTGCAGGCGTTCTTCCTCGACCATGCGGGTCATGGTGGTGGATACCACCAGTGCCGCCACCAGGAAGAAGAATACCGGAAAGATGGTGGCAATGGCGGTGAGCTTATCCACATTGGCGGTAAAGGACGCATAGCTGACGTTTTTGCTGCGGTCCCAGACGTACCAGGTGGGGTACTCCACATCGTCCAGGGCGGCTTCTCCGTCCTCGATTTGCGCGCGGGCATCGGCCAGGGCCTTTTCGGCTTCGACCTTGGCGTCCTCATATTCTATTTCTCCGTCCCGTAGTTTTTGCAGGTTTTCGGCAATGGTTGTTTTGGCGTCATCCAGCTTTTTGCGGGCGTCGCTCAGCTGGCCTTTGGCGTCGTCGATCTGGCGGCGGGCATTGGCCATCTGCACCTTTTTGTCCTGCAGGGTGGCCCAGCCATCCTCCAGCTGGGCGCGGGCAGCCGCCAGCTGCTTTTTGCCGTCCTCGTACTGGGCCAGGCCGTCATAGTACTGCTTCCAGCCATCGTCCAGCTGGGCCTTGGCGGTGGCCAGTTTGGGGGCGTTGGCTTCCAGCTCGGCACGGGCGGCAGCCAGCTGAGCCGCGCCCTGTTCGTATTGCAGCAGGCCTAACCGGTACTGGGTCAGCTGGCCCACGCCGGAAACCAGTTCTTCCAGCTGGGCTTTGCTGTCCTCGGGCAGGCTGGCCCACCAGGCTTCGACAGCGGCGTTCAGCTTGTCCCGGATGTCATCGGGAAGTTCGGGGGCGAACTGACGTGCCCAATCGACAGCATTCTGCAAAGCCGTCTGCATGGCGGCAGGGTCGGCAGCATCAGCCACGGCGGCGATATACGTCCGGGCCTCCTGCAAGCGCTGCTGTTGTTCTTCCGGCAGGGTGTCTGCGGGGATTTCATCGATGGCCGTCAGCAGATCGTTGGCCTGGGCGCGGATGGCATCCACCTGCTCCTGCGTCAGGCCTGCGGGGATGGTCAGACCGCCGTAATTCTGGATGGCCTGCCACAGTTCTTCCACCGTCTGGGGCGGCTGGGTTCCGTTGGCATCGCAGTTCTGGGCCAGCCAGCCGATAAACGCATCCACCTGGGCCGCATCCACTCCCAGCTTTTCGGCAAAGGCTGCTATCCCCTGCTGGTAGGCGTCCGCGTTGGCGTCCAGCTGGGCCTTGGCGTCGGCCAGCTGCTTTTCGGCGGTTTCGATCTGTGCCAGGCCGTCGTTGTATTGTTTCAGCCCGGCTTCGTACTGAGCCTGGCCCTCTTCTAACTGTTTGCGGGCGGCTTCCAGCTTGGGGGCGTTGGCGGCAAGTTCGTCCTCCCCTGCCTGCAGCTGCGCCTCGGCGTCTTTCAGCTGGGCTTCGGCATCCGCCAATTGGGCCGCGCCATCGTTGAGCAGGGCTTCGTTGCTGGTCAGTTCGTTCAAGCCGTCTGCATACTGGCGCTCGCCGTCATCCACCTCTTTCTGGCCATCCGCCAACTGTCGTTTGCCGTCGGCCAATTCGGCGGCAGCGTCGGCCAGCTGTTGGTCGGCATCCGCTTTGGCGTCGTTGTACTCAGCCCAGGCGTCATCCAGCTCGGCACGGGCATCAGCGATGATGCCGTCATAGCGGGCTTCACACCGGGCATCGGCGATGGTCTCGACGTTGGCCTTGACCGTATCAATATTGGTTTGGTAGGCGTCGCCCAGGCTGTCCTGCTCCAACGCGCCTTCGGCGGTCAGGTAGACTTCGGTGTAGGCTTCGTAGGCGAAATCCTGCTGGGGGATGTAGAACACCAGCTTGACCGTGCCGTTGCCCACGCTGGCGGGCTCGCGCTCAAAGCTGAAATAGTTGGCGTTGTGCACGATGCCCACGACGGTGTACTCGGTGGTGCTCAGCTTGGTGTCCAGATCTTCGTTGGCTTTGTCCACCACCAGCTTTGTGCCCACGGTGTAGGTAGATTGCTTTTTGGTGTAGCTGGCTTCGATGACGCACTCGCCGGACTTTTCCGGCAGGCGGCCCTCGACGAGGTTCAGCCGGTTGATGGTGTTATTCTCCGGCGCAGGCAGGCTGTGGACGCGGCTGACGACGGTGTCACCGTCCACCTCCACCAGCAAATCTGCCGAGTAGCCCGGCTGCACCTGGCGAACGCCCTCCACCTGGCGCAAGGCGTCCACATCCTCATCGGTCAGGCCCAGGGTGGAGACGATGCGCAGGTCGTAGAAGTTGCCATCATCCATATAACGTTCCATCGACTCTTTCATATCGATGGGCGTGGCGTTCAGCCCGGCCAGGAAGCCGACGCCCAGCGCCACGATGGCAAAGACGGCGGCGAACCGGCTGGCGGTGCTTTTGAAGGTCCGCAGGGTATTTTTTCGATAACTGCGTGTCATTTACCACTCGATCCTTTCCACGGGGGTGGGGTTGGGGTTCACGGTCTGATCTATCACCCGGCCGCTATTGATACGGATGACCCGGTCCGCCATAGCGGCCAGAGCGCTGTTGTGGGTGATGACGATGACGGTGCGCCCCTGTTTGCGGCAGGTGGCCTGCAGCAGGGCCAACACCTGCTTGCCGGTTTTGTAGTCCAGCGCGCCGGTAGGCTCATCACAAAGCAGGATCTTTGGGTTTTTGGCCAGCGCACGGGCGATGGAGACACGCTGCTGTTCGCCGCCGGAAAGCTGTGCCGGGAAGTTGTTTTTGCGGTCCGCCAGGCCCACCTCATCCAGCACGGTGTCGGCATCCAGCGGGTCGCGGCAGATCTCGGCGGCCAACTCCACATTTTCCCGCGCGGTCAGGTTCTGCACGAGGTTATAAAACTGGAACACGAAGCCCACATCATAGCGGCGGTAGGTGGTCAGCCGCTTTTTATCAAAGCCGCTGACCTTCTCGCCGTCCAGCAGGATGGTGCCCTCGTCGCAGGTATCCATGCCGCCCAGCATATTCAGCACGGTGGTTTTGCCCGCACCGGAAGGGCCGAGGATGACGCAGAACTCCCCCTTTTGGATCTCAAAGCTCACATGATCTGATGCAGCGATACGGGTATCGCCCATCTGGTAATATTTACACACATTGTCAAACAACACATAGTCTACAAAATAGACCTATTGCACAAAACATATAGTAAAACAATTAATA
>QRFC01000817.1_pt1 | contig 27941 bp, 27 predicted proteins | sample 1861061 | NCBI WGS metagenome assembly QRFC01 (sample SAMN09711282, study PRJNA482702) | Human gut metagenome, whole genome shotgun sequencing project.
TTGCGTCCGCGGGGAGGCCGATGTCTTGATGTCTGACCTCCCGATCAGAATACAAGATCCCGTGTGTTGTACTTAGTCAAAAAGCACTTCTCCTTTTAATATAATTTTATAATTTATAATCAAGCATTAATATGCTTAAATTATCACTGTGTGATGAGTTTTGTTTTGCTTTGTGCAGCAAGGTGAAATTCTCTGTTTGAAATTATGTTCGCTGTCAAACAAAATCGGCAGCTTGCCGCTTGTAATATCGCGCCACACCTCATCAATTCTTTTCATTCCGTCATCGGTGTTGTTTGTGCGGAATGTGAATTCATTTAATATATATGCCATAACAGTGCCTCTTTTTAATGAATAATTCTAATATTTTTGCTTTTCCGAATATATCATCAGTTGTATTTTGTTTTCGGATGACGGATTTCCGTCAAAGCCGGAATAGGTTTTACGAACCGTCATTTTGAGGTCGGAAAATATCCATTTGATTTCGTCTTTTGAATACAGGCGGATAACGTTTCCTTCGTCTATATCGGGCTTTGATAATACTGTGCCGTAGGGGTAATCAGTCTGACCGTAAATCAGAGTGTTTGTATCACTGTCTCATTCGAATTCCGATAGGGTAAGACATTTTTCGCCGATAGCGGTTGATTTAAAACAATATCTCGCCGCAATTGACTTTATTCACGCATAATATAACTAATGGTTGTTAGTTATATTATAATACATTTGACTTTTCTTGTCAACATATTTTTCAAAATTTTTATCGGAATTCAAAAATTCTTAATTTATTCAAAACCGCAAAATTATTTTAATTTGCTATTGAAAAATATTTTCATTTGTGATAGAATATGTATATAAAAAAAGAAGAATAAAGAAAATTTATTCAAAAATTCATATGAATCGGGTGTGGAATAATGGATTTTAACAAACTTGCGGATTTTATTAAGAATATCGGCAAAGATTATGATATTCCCGGCTGTGACATAAGCGTGTATTATAACCATATAAACGTGTTCAGACGTCACAGCGGATATTCGGACAGCGCTGCCAAAATCAGAGTAACGGGAAAGAATCTCTATTTTATGAACTCGGGCGCAAAAATCTTGTGTTGCGTTGCCGTTATGCAGCAGGCGCAAAGGTTTAAGCTTTCGCTGAAGGATAAGATTTCGGATTATATCGGCGATGTTGACGCGGATATAACAATCGGTGAACTTGTGCATACATACAGCGCATTAAATCGGGTTGAGGACGATTTATACAGCTTTGAAACGATTAAAAAGCTGATTGCCGCAACATCGGGAATGTCATTTGACGAATTTATTTTTGAAAATATAACAAAGCCGCTCAAAATGAAATCGACAACATTCAATCTCAACGACAAAAACAAAAGGAAGATAGCGAAACAGTATAATTTTGTCGGCTCGGGCCGCGAAGCGGTTGAATGTCATACCGATGTGGAAGAGCTGCATAATCACCACAGCGGATGCCTTATCACAACGGTTGACGATTATGCAAAATTCTGTGAGGCGTTGTGCGGCGGTGGCGTGTCAAAGAACGGTTATCGCCTTTTGAACCGCGAAAGCGTGGATATGCTTATAAACGGGCTTGTGTATAAAGAAACCGAAAAAGATGACGCGTTTGTCTGTATCGGCTATAACGGAAGTCTTGTCCTTATCGACACTAAAAAGAAAATCACGATTGTGTATGCCCAGCATATGCGAAATATGAGTGCGAAGCAGCTCGAGATGTATCCTAAGCTCAGAAAAATCGTGTACGAGTGCATAGGCGCGGATACGTGGTCGATGGGATATAACATCTTTCCGTGATGTGCTCGGTACATAAAAATCATAACTTAAAAGACATTTAAAAGAGACACTTAAAGAGGAGTATTATTTTATATGGGTTATTTATTTTTACTGTTGGCACTGCTTTCGGGTTCGGTCAAGGGATATTGCGGAAAGAGGACGAGCGGCTGTGTCCGTGAATACAAAGACGCAATGTTCACAAATTTTATACGAATGATATTTTGCGTTGTCATAAGCCTTGCGCTGATATGCGTTCAGGGTGACGCAGGCTTGCTGAAAGCGGATATAAAGGTTATATTGATAACAATGCTGTCGGGGGTTACGACATCGGTGTTCGTTGTCGCGTGGCTGATTTCCGTTCGTAAGGGTGCGTATATGATGCTTGACGTGTTTTTGATGATGGGTGTTATCGTTCCGCTTTTGCTGTCATCGGCAATGTTCGGCGAGACAATACATATGAATCAGTGGATAGGCTTGGCGATACTTTTTGTTGCGGTATTGATTATGTGTTCGTACAACAATTCAATAAAGGAAAAAATGAGCATCGGTTCGGTCATCCTCTTGATAATATGCGGAGCGGCAAACGGACTTACCGACTTTTCACAAAAACTGTATGTCCGCAGCGTCGGCGGCAGCGCGGCGGTATTCAATTTTTATACCTATGTGTTTTCGGCGATAGTGTTGTTGGTTGTGTTCGGCGCAATCAAGATTAAAGACCGCTCGGGCGCGAATTCCGAAATTGATGTAATGCGCAAGGTCGGAATATATGTATTGATTATGTCAATTTGTCTTTTTGTGAACTCGTATTTTAAGACAAAAGCGGCGGCGATTTTGCCGTCGGCAAAGCTTTATCCGCTGAACCAGGGCGCAAGCCTTATCCTGTCATCGTTTATGTCGATGATATTCTTTAAAGAAAAGCTGACGGTAAAATGTATTATCGGAATCGTATTGTCGTTTATCGGTTTGCTTGTTATAAATCTTTTGTAAGGCAAATGTGAGGATTAATTTAAGGGCGGTATTTCAGCCGTCCTTTGTTATAATTTTGGGGGTTATATTTTCGTATTGTAACATTTAAAACTTGACACGTATATTTATTAACGATTTAAAACAATTTACACCTCCTCAGTCACCTAACGGTGACAGCTTTCTCGCCTGTCGACTCGGTCGGCGATGAAAAAATTATTTTGATTTTTGTTGCGGATAATAGCAATTGCGGGGATATAGAACAAATGGCGTTTTAACCCCTATATAACATCGCGGTTGATGAATTTTGCGTGCAGTTTTGAATACATAATCTTTTGGCTTGAATACAGACCGTAATATCCCGAAAGGACATAGCTCACGCTGATTGCGGCGGCAAAGAAAAGGATTCCGCCACCGCCGAACAGCTCGGCGGCAAGAGCAAGAGACGCCATGGGACAGTTCACCACGCCGCAGAACATAGCCGCGATTCCGAGAGCTGCGCCGAAACACGGGTTAAAGCCGATGATATGCGCCGCGGTACAGCCGAGAGTCGAGCCGATGAACATTGTGGGGACGATTTCGCCGCCGCGGAATCCCGAACCGATTGTTACCGCGGTGAAAATTATTTTAAGCAAAAACGCAAATCCGAACGCTTCGCCGTTCATTGCTTTTTCTATAATATTTACGCCCGAGCCGTTATAGTCGCGGGTGCCGACAATAAGGGTCATGACAATGACTATACATCCGCCGACAAACGGACGGAGATAGTCATTTTTTATTTTAGAGTTAAAGACGTGCGCACTTCCCTTTAGGGCAAGACAGAATATGATGCTGATTACCGCCGCAGCCGCACCTATTGCGGCGGTTGCCACCATATTATAAAGCGAAAGTTCAGGAACGGCGCTTATCGCAAAGCGTGTCGGCTCTGCGCCGAGCAAGAGCGACACCGCGTATGCAACCGAGGCGCAGGTAAGCCCCGGCAGGAATCCCGAATAATAGATTACGCCCACGCTTATAACTTCAATCGAAAAGATTGCGGCAGTCACGGGTGTTCCGAAAAGAGCCGAGAACACGCCGCTCATTCCGCAGATAACGAGAAGGTGTTTATCCTTTTCGGGGATTTTTAAAAGCCGCCCCGTCTGAAAGCCGATACTTCCGCCGAGCTGCAAAGCCGCCCCTTCACGACCCGCAGAACCTCCGAAAAGGTGAGTTATCACCGTTGTTATGAATATGACGGGCGCAAGCCGCATCGGCACATATTCGCTTGTGCGGACGGATGATATGACATTATTCGTGCCGCCGTTTTTTATCATTCCCGTTTTGCGATAAATAAACGCAATCAATACACCGGCAAGCGGCAAGAGATATAAAAGCCACGGCGTTCCGAGACGCAGTTCGGTTGCAAGCTCAACGCATTTGTGAAAAGCCGTGCCGACAAGTCCGCACAGGATTCCGATAAGTGTCGCCGATATAACCCATTTTGAAAAAAGGTTAAGGTATTTGAGCGTTCTGTTTATATAATATTTTATGTTCTTTGTCAGCAAGGAATGCTGTTCGTCCCGATGCATACAGAGACCTCCGATTTGTTGGAATTTTAATGTTTGTAATATCTATATTATAAGTGGATGTTCGGGTGTTGTCAACCGTCCGAGCTGATTTTTGTTGAATTTTATGGGTTTCGGCGCGTATTTGCGAGGTATCTTACGGTGTATAACCAAATTCCGACCGAAATTGAGCATAATTTCTATAAGTCTTTAATATTGTTATTTTTTTCTGTTTGTGGTAAACTATTTCTAACGGTTTTTTATGATGAATTTCTATGAGGTGAATAACTTTATGCTAAGTCTTTTAAAATATCTTAAGGGATATACAAAACAGTGTATATTGGGACCGCTTTTCAAAATGCTTGAGGCGTGCTTTGAACTCACCGTTCCGATAATTATGGCAAAGATAATCGATGTGGGTATAGCGAACGGCGACAGCGGATATATACTGCGTATGTGCGGACTTTTGGTGCTTATGGGCGTATTCGGGCTTATAAGCGCGGTGACGGCGCAATACTTTGCGGCAAGCGCGGCATACGGGTTCGGAACGGCGGTTCGCCGTGATATGTTCAAAAAGATAAACAGTCTTTCGATGAATCGTCTGGACAGTATCGGCGCGGCATCACTTATCACAAGAATGACGGGGGATATAAACCGCGCCGAGTCGGGCGTGAACCAGTTTTTGCGGCTTTTTTTGCGGTCGCCGTTTATAGTAATAGGCGCAATGATTGCCGCCTTTACGGTTGATACGCGCTGTGCGATGATTTTTCTCGTTGCTGTGCCGGCTCTTGCGCTTATCATATTTATAATAATGAAGGTCTCGGTTCCGTTTTACAAGCGGTCGCAAAAGAGCCTTGACAAGGTATCAAAGATAACGCGTGAGAATTTGAGCGGCGTGAGGGTTATACGCGCCTTTTCGCGTCAGAAAAAGGAAATCGAGGATTTTTCGGACGCAAACGCTGAACTTTTCGGAATCAATATGAAAGTCGGCGGTATTTCGGCTTTGCTCAATCCTTTGACATATATCGTTGTCAATCTTGCGATTGTTGCGGTTATACAACAGGGCGGATACAGAGTTTGGAACGGCGAAATGCTTCAGGGCGAAGTGGTCGCTCTCGTGAACTATCTGACCCAAATTCTGATTGCGCTTATCGTTTTGGCACAGCTTATCGTCACGCTTACAAAGGCGGTTGCGTCCGCGACAAGGATTGCGACGGTTATGGAACTCGAACCCGATATGAGCGAGGGCAGTGCCGAGAGCGGTGACAAAAACGCGCCCGCTTTGGAATTTGACAATGTTGCGTTCAGATACGGTGATTCTGCAGAGGCTGCGTTAGAGGACGTGAACTTTAAACTCGAAAGAGGACAGAGCATAGGAATAATCGGCGGTACGGGTTCGGGCAAGAGTACTCTTGTCAACCTTATTCCGCGTTTTTATGACGCAACCGTCGGCGAAGTTAAAATATTCGGCAAGAATGTGCGTGATTATAAGTATTCCGCTCTTCATAAGATGATAGGCTATGTTCCCCAAAAGGCGTCGCTTATTTCGGGAACAATCGGAACAAATATGAGGTGGCGTGACAAAAACGCGAGCGATGCCGAGATTGAGAGGGCGCTCAAAACCGCACAGGCATATGATTTTGTCTTTGAAAAGGACGGCCTTGATACAAAGGTTTCACAAGGCGGCAGGAATTTTTCGGGCGGCCAGCGCCAGAGACTGACCGTTGCGCGTGCATTGGTTAAAAACCCCGATATTCTAATTCTCGATGACAGTTCGTCCGCTCTTGACTTGTTGACCGAGGCAAGGCTTAAAGCCGCGATAGCCGAGAACGATAAGAACATGACAAGGGTTATTGTTTCACAGAGAATATCGACAATCTGCGATGCGGATATAATCCTCGTTCTGGATGACGGAAAGCCTGTCGGAATCGGAAAGCACAGTGAACTTGCACATAATTGTGAGGTATACCGCGAGATATGTATGACTCAGATTCCCGAAGAGTTTGAGGACGAGAACACAGAGGGGGTGAGCGGCAATGAACGCTAAAGAAAAATCATCGAGAAAAGATACCACGATGAGAATTGCGCGGCTTATAAGGCCGTATAAGGGTACGTTTATTATGGCACAGATTATGGCGGCGGTAAGCGTTGCCCTGACCCTATATGCACCCGTTATAATCGGCGAGGGCGTTGACCTGATTGTCGGAAAAGGCAATGTCAATTTTGACGCGCTTGTGCCGCTTATGATAAGGCTTGCGATAGTCGCCGTGCTTACGGCGGCGGCACAGTGGGTTATGAATATGTGCAACAACCGTATAACATACGGGGCGGTGAACGATGTCAGACTAAAGGCGTTTGAAAACCTTCAGAACGTTCCGCTCAAATATATCGATTCGAGAAATTTCGGTGATATAATAAGCCGTATAACAACCGATGCCGACCAGCTTTCGGACGGATTGATAATGGGATTTTCACAGCTTTTCACAGGGGTTGCGACAATTATCGGAACATTGATATTTATGTTTTCGGTCAACGTAATCATATCTCTTGCGGTGGTGGTAATAACGCCCCTGTCGTTCTTTGTGGCTAAATTCGTATCGGGTCACACATATGAGATGTTTAAAAAACAGACCGAAATCCGCAGTGAGATAACCACGCTTACAGAGGAGATAATAGGCAACCAAAAAGCCGTTCGTGCTTTCGGATATGAAAAAGAGGCACAGAACAGCTTTGACGGAATAAACAAAAATCTGCAAAAGTTCGGGTTAAAAGCGGTGTTCTTTTCATCGCTGACAAACCCGTCAACACGATTCGTCAACAACCTTGTGTATGCGGCGGTCGGAACAGTGGGTGCGTTCGCGGTAATGGGCAGCTTCGGAGCGGGACTTGCTTTGACGGTCGGACAGCTTTCGTGCCTTTTGACCTATGCGAATCAGTACACAAAACCGTTTAACGAAATTTCGGGAGTTATAACCGAGCTTCAGAACGCATTTGCATCGGCGCGGCATCTGTTTGACCTGATTGACGAGCCGCGGCAATCCCCCGATTCGGCGGACGCGCGAGTCTTGGTTGACGCGGACGGACGTGTGAAAATCGAGAACGTAAGCTTTTCATATACCCCCGATGTTCCGCTTATCGAAAACTTTAATCTTGATGTAAAGCCGGGTCAGAGGATTGCTATCGTCGGACCTACGGGCTGCGGAAAGACAACGTTTATAAACCTGCTTATGCGATTCTATGACGTTACGGGCGGAAAGATAAGCATAAGCGGCACGGATGCCGACAAAATAACGCGCAACAGCCTTAGAGGAAGTTTCGGGATGGTCTTACAGGACACATGGCTCAAATCCGCAACAATCCGTGAGAACATTGCCTACGGCAAACCCGATGCAACGGAGGAAGAAGTTGTTGCGGCGGCAAAGGCGGCATATGCGCATGGATTCATAAAAAGATTGCCTTACGGATATGACACCGTTATATCAGAGGACGGAGAGAATATTTCACAGGGTCAGAAACAGCTCTTATGTATCGCGCGTGCGATGCTGTGCCTTCCGCCCATGCTGATACTTGATGAGGCGACAAGCTCAATCGATACCCGAACCGAGATAAGGGTTCAAAGCGCATTCGAAAAAATGATGCAGGGTCGGACGAGTTTTATCGTTGCGCACAGGCTCTCTACCATACGAAACGCCGATGTGATTCTGGTGATGAACAACGGACAGATAATCGAACAGGGCAATCACAGCGAGCTTATGGCAAAAGATGGCTTTTATGCCCAAATGTATAACAGCCGAGTATAGTATGGTGTCAACAGGGACAATAAAAATAACGACAATAAAAACACGCCGCGTCGGGATTTATGACGCGGCGTGTTTGATTTTTTTATTACTCTCGGTTTTTGAGGATTTCGGTCATCTTTATCTTTCTTAAATATTTCACAAGCATAAGACGTGTTATAAGGTATGTGCCGAGTTCGATTACAACGATGATGAGATATTGAATCGGCGTTATAACCGCGTTAAAGCCTGCGTTTACATTTGAGACGCTTTCGTCAGCCGCAGTCAAGTGATGATATGGAAACCGACACAGCCGCAACGCAGCAGACCGAAAAGCCTAAATCCGCTGACGGAATTGATGTTGATTTAACCACGCTCAGCAGCACGGCGGTTTATGCCGAGGTCTGGAATATGATGGCCGAACCCGAAAGCTATATCGGAAAAACGGTTAAAATGAAAGGGGTATTTGCGGTTTATGAGGACGAAACAACGGGGCAGCAATACTTTGCCTGTATCATAGCCGACGCTCTCGGCTGCTGCCGGCGGGGTTTGGAATTTATCTTAAAAGGCGAGCATAAATATCCCGACGATTATCCGACCGTTGATTCCGAAATAGCGGTCACCGGAACATTTGAAACGTATACGGAGGACAAATTCACGTATTGCAGAATAAAAGATGCGGTAATGAATTAAAACCACACAACAATTTAATATTCCAAAAAGACAGCAAAAGCATAAAATGCAAATTTGCTGTCTTTTTGTGCGCCAAAAGTGGCAATGAATTTGGCAGTGAAATCTACTTTTTCATATGTTCAATATTGTTTTCACTCTGCATATTGCCGAGTTGCTTTTCTATTTCCGATTGCTTTTTCAAAATTGCCGTAACCTTATCAAAAATATCTTCTATCATAATTTCGGTTTTAAGGTTGACTTTATAATCGTTTTCAGCACGGTGACGGTCTTTTTCCTCTTGTCTGTTCTGACTCATCATAATAAGCGGTGCTTGAATGGCTGCCACACAGGACAAAACCAAGTTAAGCAAAATAAACGGATACGGGTCAAACGCTTTGGTCGCAAGCACTGTGTTTACTACCATCCACAGTATAAGAACGCCCGTAAATGAAAATATAAATGCCCAGCTTCCGGCAAATTTAGCGATTTTATCGGCGGCACGCTGTCCGAGAGTATATTTCTCCTTTTCGTTTTTGGGGCTGATTGAGATTTTGCTGTCAGCCAAAAGATTCAAAACTTCCTCGTTGGTCATATCGTGTCTAATGTCCCTCAGTACTTCTTTTAACAGTTTTCTGTTTTCTTTCATAATAAATCATTCCTTTTTTAATTATTTTTAATGTTCGCAAAGAAAGCGGCGCCCTTGACTTCAAACAGCAACAATGCGGTGCCGAGCAATAATTCCGTGTGCATCGCAGCATCATCAAGAGGAATTAAAAAATCTTCCTGTATCCTGCGGATACGGTACAAAACGGTATTGCGGTGTGTGAACAATGCGTCACAGGTTTTCTTTAGCGAGCGGCTGTTTATCAGATAATAATAAAGCGTTTCCAAATACATTGTGTCCTTTGACTTATCGTGCTCCGCAAGATTTATAAGCTTTGGCGGAATAAGGTCTTTTCGGTGCGATAAATTTTTAAGCATCAGAGGTGTCCTCAAATTCGCGACAGAGGATACGAACATATTACCCAAGTCAGCTTCAATAAGCATTTCAAGTGCTTCGTGCGCAGTCCGATACAACTCCGGCAGTTCAAATAAGCTGTTTATCGGGTCGGATATAATTACTTTTAATCCAAATTCATTTGCAAGCTCGGCAAATATATTTATATCGTGCTTACTGTGCAGAAAAAGGAAAACATCTCCCTTATACACAAAGTCGTGTGAATTGGCAAAATACCTTCGGATTTCCTCTTTCAGCTGCCGCTTTCCCGCATATTCATTATTGTAAACCGTAAGGTCAATAAGGGCAAAGGCTCTCGGCTTGAAATCCGACAAATAAGTGTTTGCCGTTTGAAGCCGAAAATACGGTTCGGACGGGAAACCGCCGCCCAGCAAATGCATAAGTATTTCCTCTGTTGTTTCAAAGGGTTTGTCCTGCCTGCTTGTTTCGATAAACAACTGCTTGGACAGTATCATTTCGATTTGCTGCCAAATCTCCGTCGGAATTTCCTGCAAATGCCCGTCGGTATCAACGCAGATTAAATATCCGAGCCTTACGCCTGTGCTGATAAGCGGTGCGAAACGCCTCTTATATATACTTTCGTCCAATTTAATATAGTCGGCTTTCCCGACACAAAGAGCATCATTTTTGCTTATAATCGCACCGATTTCATATGTAATCATACCATAGGAAACCGCATCCCCAAAAAGTTTGTCGGAGAAATCGGGCGGACTGAAATGTGCGGCAATATGAAATGTTTCGTCTATTATCAGCAGAGGACATTCAAGCAAAATTCCTGTATCTTCGGCAAGTTTGTGCAAATCATCCTGTTCAAAAAACTCATTCACAAGCGCTCGAACACTGCAATTCGCCCATTTGTGTTCGTTCATCGGCAACACTCCTTCTTGGCTTTTTGTTTGTGCTGACAGCACAATACATCACATATTTATTGTACCACAAGATTATTGTTTTTTCAATAGAAAGTTGTATAATATAGTTAAAAGATAAGAAAGAGAGTGAGTCCGATGAGTGAGTAACAATACAGAGCAAACAGCATACATCCTGTGATACGGGTTGACCGCAGCACAAGGTTTTATATATAAAATATAATATAATATAATAAATGGAGGAATGACTTATGTTACCGAGTATTTTTGGAGAAAATATGTTTGATGATTTCTTTGACGGAGGTTTCTTCGGAGCACACAATCCGCTGTACGGAAAGCACGGCAGAAATTTGATGAAAACCGATATTCACGAAAAAGACGGTGCATATGAAATCGCCGTTGATCTGCCGGGTTTCAAAAAAGATGAGATTAGTATTGATGTGAAAGACAGTTATCTCACAATCAGTGCCGAAAAAGGTCTTGACAAGGACGAAGAAGATAAGAAAGGCAGAGTTTTAAGGCAGGAACGCTATGCAGGCGTTTGTAGAAGGAGCTTTTATGTCGGTGATGTTACTCCCGAAGATGTAAAAGCAAAATATAAATCAGGTGTTTTGACCATTGTTCTTCCGAAAAAGGAACAGAAAAAGCTTAATTCGACAAGCAAAATTGCTATCGAGTAATTTTATTAAAGAAAGGCTCATTGCCGCAAAATACGGCAACGAGCCTTTCTGCTTTTTAAACAGTTCCAAAAATAATACCCAGCGCTGCTGATAATATAATCATTAAAATCGGTGACGGTGTTTTCTTTTTTACTTTTTTGAAGATAATATGTATACACCAAAGCGATGCAAATATAATAACCGATTCAATATCCGGCTCAGCGGCAGTATTCAAATCAACAAATCCCAAAAGCGATGACAATGCCATAACGCTTGCCGTTGCAAGAATCATCCCCACAACACAGGGGCGTACGCCTGATAAAAAAGCATTTACCGCAGAATATTTCAAAAGATTTTTCAAGACCGCCGAGATTAAAAGGATTATAATGAACGATGGCAAAACGACGCCTGTTGTTGCAAAAAGCGATCCTAAAATACCGCCTTGCGTTGAGCCGATAAAAGTCGCCATATTTATCGCAAGCGGTCCGGGGGTTGATTCTGAAACCGCTATAAAATTCATAAATTCACTTTCGGACAGCCAGCCGTTTGACAAAACTGTTTCCTGCACAAGCGAAACCATTCCGTAGCCGCCGCCGAAGGATAATGCACCTATCATTAAAAAACTGAAAAACAACTTTATATATATCATTTCAATCGCATCCCTTCTTAAGCTTTTTCAGAAAGAATGCTGCCATGCCCAATACACCGCATATCAATATATAACAAACAGAAGAAATTGATACGGAAAATACAGTGCAAGACACCATTGCAGCAATGACCGATAGTAAAATGACGATGTTAAATGCCGTCTTTTTTATATTTTTCAGCATTTTCAGTCCGGCAGACAGGATAAGATAAATTACACAGACTTGTATTCCGCGAAATGCATATGAAACATATGTTAATTTCAAAAATTGCTCAAAAAAGAGCGAAATGCAGAAAATCACGGCAAATGACGGTATGCAGACTGCCAGAGTAGATACTGCCGCACCCTTGAAGCCCGCTATTTTATATCCTATGTATGTGGCGCTGTTGACAGCAACGGGTCCCGGCGTAGATTCTGCAATCGCAACCATATCAAGAAACTCATTTTTCGTTATCCATTTTTTCTTTTCCACAAACTCATTCTCCAAAAGTGCAATCATAGCGTAACCGCCGCCGAATGTAAATGCACCTATTTTGAAAAATGCCAAAAATAGGGACAGTGTTTTTTTCATCATTTTTTAAATCTCCTGTAATTACAGACTAACAGATAAAACATAAACCTTTGTGTTATTCTAATCAACTCTCAGCATTCGGTATCCGATACCTATATGCGTTTGAATATACTGAGGGCTTGTTTTTTCCGGTTCTAATTTTTTTCTGAGCGTAGCCATAAAAACACGCAGTGAAGCAATGTCATTTTCCCGGCTGCTTCCCCAAATTTGCATAGTGATATATGTGTGCGTCAGCACCTTTCCGACATTATGCGATAAAAGGCACAAAAGCTTATACTCAATCGGCGTAAGATGCATTTCTTCACCCTTCAGATAAACGCAGTTTGCTGCATAATCTATTTTGAGTTCACCGTTTTGAAAAACAGGTTTTCCCGCATCATTACTGCTTTTCAGCAGAAGCAATCTTCTTTGTGTTACCCGAAGCCGTGCAAGAAGTTCTTCAACAGAGAAAGGCTTTGTCAGATAGTCATCCGCTCCGGCATCAAGTGCAGTGATTTTGTCGGAATCCTCACTGCGTGCGCTGATAACGATTATCGGCATATTTGACCATCCTCGGATATTCGTTATTACCTCCGTACCGTCTATGTCCGGCAATCCAAGATCCAGCAGAACAATATCCGGATTATGCGATGATGCCTCCATAATCGCGGTTTTTCCGTTTTCCGCCGTCAGATATCTGTAATCGTGGGATTTCAGAGTTGTAACAATCAAGTTGCGGACGGGGCGGTCATCCTCAACAACAAGTACAAGCGGTTTATTCATTAAGAGTCACCTCGCTAATCGGTAAATTAAATTTAAAACTGCATCCGTGCGGTATGTTGTTCGAAAGCTCCAGGTTTCCGCCGTGCGCATCTATTATTGATTTACAAAGCGTAAGACCGAGACCGAAACTTCGGCGGCTGTCGGAAATCTTATTTTTTCCGGTATAAAACATCTCAAATATATGCGGTTTTACATCATCGGGTATCCCGTTTCCGTTATCCGACACGTTAAACATTGCATAATTTCCTTGTTTTTGAGCGCTTATGCGGATTTCAGAACCGGCAGGTGTATATTTTATTGCGTTATCAATCAAATTAACCAAAACCTGAATAATAAGCTGTGCGTCCATACGAACAAGCAATAAATCCTCACACTGAACGGTTATTGTATGCTCCGCCGATTTTCGGCATAAATGAGATACAGCCTCAGCTATAACCTCATCCGCAAGCTGGTCGCTCAGATTTAATTTCAGCCTTCCGTCATTGAGTCTTGTAACATATAAAAGATTTTCAACAACGCCTGTAAGCCACTCGGAGTCATCATAAATGTCGGTATAAATCCGATGCTTGGTGTCCTCGTCCAAGCAATCGGAATTATGTAAAAGAGTATCCGCATTTCCGGAAATTGAACACAAAGGTGTGCGGAGATCATGAGAAATTGAACGCAAAAGATCTGCACGCAGCTGCTCGCTTTTTGCAAAATCGGCAGCCTTTTCTTTTTCCGCTGCATTATGTGCGTTATCCATAGCCAATGCACATTCATTCAAAACGGACAGCAATACACTGTTTTCAAATGAATCTGCCGAGTTTTTATCCATCGGAATCCCAATTACGCCGTATATCCGCTTTTCAATGCGTATTGAGAAATACAGACATTCGGCATTGCCGAAATGCGAGGTTGTCGCACCTGCACACCGCCCGTTTTTATACACCCACTCAGCAACTTTTCGTTCGGAATCATTTAATATCCGCTCTGTATCGTCTGTGCCCTTTTCAGAAAAAATCTGCCCTTTTGACAAGCTTGATCCATCGGCTTTATACGCAGAAATACTGCTCTCGAGAAGCTTTGAAAGCTGCATACAGGTTATACTCAATATTTCCTCGCTGCCTTTTGCCTTTTGCAGCAATCGGTCGGTATCAAACAAAATCTGCATACGAAAAGCAGCTTGTGCCGACAGCTTTGCATGCTTTTTTAATTTTGAAGCAAGCGTTCCTGTAAGAATTGATGACGCAAGCATAACGGCAAATGTCACAGGATAGCCGACGGCATATGTTTTGAGCGACAAATGCGGTTCTGTCAGAAAAAAACCAAACAGAAAAACGCTGAGCAGCGAACTTGCAATGCTGCAAACATATCCTTTTGTCAGAGCGGAAATAACCAACACGCCGAAGATATAAACGGTAACGATGTTTGTGTCGTTAAACCCGAGGCGAAGAAAAAGGAAACCTATAGCCGTGCATAAAGCAAGAACACCGCAGGCAGTCAAAACATCCTGCACTGTCGGCAGTTGGGTATTCACAAATAAACTGTTTTTGCGTGACTTTTTATAAAATCCGGCATCGGGAATAATGTGAATATCAATGTCGGGCGCATACGCTATCAGTTTTTCGGTCAGCGTGTATCCGCTCCAAATACGGCTGCGTTTAGCATTGCTCTGTCCAATTACAATTTTTGTCACATCGGACAGCCGTGCGTATTCCGCTATCTGCATAGCCACATCCTCGCCGTGGACAGTTACAACATCGGCTCCGATATTTTCCGCAAATTGAATATTGTTATCAAGTTTTTTTTGATCGCTTTCAGTTAGTGCAAAATCGTTTTGCACATAAATCGCCGTAAATCGTGCATCGAGAACTTTTGCCATTTTTGCAGCAGTCTGCACGATTTTTTCATTAGACGGCGAAGCGGACAGACATACAAGTATGTGCTGCTTTTTTTCAATATATGTTATTGTTTTTTGAGCGCTCATATTATTCACCGCCATTATCTGTTTTATATTATTATACCATAAATCGCGCTAAAAGTCCACATATGTCAATAAAAAATATTCATATTTTCATCATAAAGCAATATCCCGGTCTTGCTGTGATTTTTCTTAAAACCGTGTATTTCTTTTAATATCTCATCATCCGTCAAATCCGATGAAAGCAGTATTTGTGAGCTTTTAGAGTCGCTTTCGTCATTTTGAATCGTCCTTTGGTTTTCACACAGAAATCGGTCTATTCGATCCATTAAGAAGTAACCGAAAGCGAAAAAGGCAAGAACAGCTGCCGTCAGCAATACATATTTCAAAATGATTCACCTCTTTTTTTAGATACGGAAACATTTTTGCAGCTCTTTATATTCTCCCAAAACCATAAGTGTTACGTTTTCGCCGAGAATCGTATCCGAAGATATTGCCATATCAATATTTCCGTTCTGTTTAACCGCCAAAACATTAATATTATATTTTCGGCGGATATCTATATCTCCTATTGTTTTTCCAATCCACTGTTTGGGCACCTCAACTTCAAAGATAGCGTGGGAATCGTCAATTTCTATATAATCACGAATATGATCCGCAGTATATCGAATAGCAGCCCATTTTGCAATTTGTTTTTCGGGATAAACCACTCCGTCCGCTCCGTTCCGCAAGAGAAACTTTTCCTGCACATCCCGTTCCGCTCTTGAAATAACTTTTTTTGCTCCGAGTTCTTTAAGTAAAGAGGTTGTTTCAAGTGAATTTTGAAAATCCCCTCCGATTGTAACAATGCAAACATCATAATTTCCTATTCCGAGAGATTTCAAAAAATCCGCATTTGTACTGTCACCGATTTGGGCATTGGTCACAAACGGCAGCACGCTGTTGATTCGTTCTTCATTGGAATCCACCGCCATAACCTCGTGTCCCAATTTGTTAAGCTGCAATGCAACATGCTTTCCGAATCTTCCGATACCTATTAACAAAATATTTTTCATAATTCAAAAACTCCTTTTTATCCGACTGTTATTTTTTCAAGCGGCAGTTTTGCTCCGCCTTGATTTTTGTTTGCGATTGCCGCATATACCAGTGTTAAACCGCCGACTCTCCCAAGGTACATTAAAAGTATAAGAATAATTTGCGATGCGATACCGAGCTTTGGCGTAATTCCAAGCGTGAGTCCCACAGTTCCGATTGCCGATGCGGTTTCATAAAGGCAATCGGACAAAGGAAGGTTTTCAAGTACGCTTATCGCAACTCCGCCGACAAAGAAAAGTGAAAAATAAATTGTTGCGATTGCCAAAGCATTTCGTATAATTGTATTGTCGATTCGCCTTCCGCAAACGCAAATTTCTTCTTTCCTTTTAACCACTGACACAGCGCTTAATATAATAACCGCAAAGGTTGTGGTTTTCATACCGCCGGCAGTGGAACCGGGTGAGCCGCCAATCAACATAAGCAATGTCATAATTGCTTTTGAGGAGCCTGTCATTGCGTTAAGGTCGGCAGTATTAAATCCGGCAGTCCTTGTTGTCACAGACTGAAACAAAGATGCAAAGATTCTTTTCCCAACCGGCAGACCGCCAAAATCACAAAAGAAAAAGAAAGCGGCAGGTATTGCAATTAAAAGCGCCGATGTGAACAGAACAATCTTGCTTTGCATACAGTAACGCCTGAAATGATGTTTGTGCAGGCAAATATCGTCCCACGTAAGAAACCCGATACCTCCGACTATAATCAAAAGCATAATTGCAATGTTCACAGAGGGATTTCCCATATATTCGGTAAGAGAAGGATATGTATGAGCGCCTGTTCCCAAAATGTCAAATCCGGCATTGCAAAAAGCCGATACGGAATGAAACACAGCCTTCCATATTCCGCTTGCACCGTATTCGCCGCAAAACGACGGGAGCATACATAATGCACCGATTAGTTCTATTAAAAGCGTACCTTTCAAGACAAACCTTGTCAGACGGACTATTCCGCCGAGCCTTGGCGCTGAAATAGCGTCCTGCATTGTGCTGCGCTGCATAAGTGATATTTTTCTGCCCGCAAGCATTGCAAATGACACCGCCGCCGTTACAACTCCGAGTCCTCCTATCTGTATAAGCAGCAAAATCACTGCCTGCCCGAGCGGCGACCAATAGCTGCCGGTATCCAGCACAACCAGACCGGTTACACAAACGGCAGAGGTTGATGTAAATATCGCACTGTGAAATGGCGTTACTATGCCTGCCGCAGACGATATCGGCAGCATTAATATAAGCGCACCAAAGAGAATTACGCCGGCAAAGCTCAGTATAATAATTTGAAAGGACGAAAGATGCCGCCTGAAATGTATTTTCTCTATCATAGGATAAACCTCCTCCAACTTGCTTTTATTTATTATAACATATAACATATAAAAATGGAATAATAAGTTGCAACGAGGCATTAAGATTGTATAAAGATAAAACGGAAACGGAAATTGCAAACAGAAATTCAAGGAAAAATATGATTGCGGCATTCCTTGATGAATCGGAAAAGCAGGAGCCCTTGATTACAGAATTTGATACCGGACTTTGGAATGCGGTAATAGAAACAATGACGATATACTCCAAAGAACATATCGTGTTTAAGTTCAAGGGCGGAATCGAAATCAAGTGGTCTATTGTATAAACAAGAACCCCACAGAGAAACCAAAACGGTGCTTCTGTGGGGCTTTTTTTGCCTGTACATTGAATTTTTGTGCAAATGGGAGAAAGCAGTCGGAAACGATTGCTTTTTTGCCGTTTTTATGTTAAAATACTCAAAGTTATGTATTGGCATATCGCTAAAATTTTGCACACTTTAAGGAGCTCTTTTTATGGCAACAGCGCTACTTATTATAATATACATCGCCTTTATCGGCTTGGGAATACCCGATTCACTTTTCGGCACGGCTTGGCCTGCGATATATTCCGAGTTTGAACTGCCGATTTCGTTCGGAAGTTTTGTCACGATTATTATATCTTGCGGTACCGTTCTGTCGAGTGTGATAAGTTCAAAAATAATTTCACGGCTCGGAACAAACAAGGTTTCTGCTTACAGTACACTTTTAACAGCTTTGGCTTTGCTCGGCTTTTCTTTTGCACCAAATTTATGGGTAATGTGTTTTTGGGCAATTATCCTCGGAGTAGGTGCAGGTGCGATAGATGTAGCCCTTAATAACTATGTGGCGATTCATTATTCGGCAACACATATGAGTTTTCTGCACTGCTTTTACGGAGTCGGCGTATCCGTAAGTCCTTATATATTGTCACTTGTTATTGCCGACAATTTCGGTTGGCGGGGCGGATACAGAATAGCTTTTGCCATTCAACTTATCATAACCTTGCTTTTGTTTTTATCTCTTCCGCTGTGGCGCAAGGCGCACGGCGGTGAAGATGAGTCTGAGGAAAATACACACAAAGATTTATCGTTCGGAAGTGTATTGAAGATTCCGGGGGTAAAAATGATGTGCAGCCTTTTTATTGCCTCCTGTGCCATAGAATGTACCTGCGGCGGTTGGGGCAGTACATTCCTTGTGGAATATAAGCATTTGCCGGCAGAGAAAGCGGCGCAAATCATAATGATTTACTATATTGGAATGACACTCGGACGATTTTTATCGGGTGTATTGGCAGCAAAATTACATAGCTGGAAAATAATAAAGTTAGGTCAAATTGTGTTGGGACTCGCTTTGTTGCTGCTGATTCTTCCCGGAGGAGTATATCTGTGTGCGTTGGGAATGTTTTTGATAGGACTCGGAAACGGTCCGCTGTTTCCGAATTTTAATTATTTGACGCCCGAAAACTTCGGCAGTGATATTTCACAGTCGGTTATCGGTATTCAGATGGCATCGGCATATATCGGAATTATGGTTGCTCCCACAGTTTGCGGCTTGCTCGGTCAAGTATTCGGAATGGTTATTTTCCCGTTTTATTTGATAGTGTTCTACGCTATAATGATACCGGTAACAATTCGTATAAAAACGGTGTTAAAAAGAAATGCGAAATAGTGTTTATCCTCAAGAATTAAACATATGTTTTAAGGCAACCTACACGGGTTGTCTTTTTATATGTGCCGAGCATATCAATTATCCGCATTCTGTTTTGCTGTAAATATATGCATAAATCAATCGATATCTGCAATACTAAAAACATAACGATTAGAAGGAGTTGATATATTTGTTTAAACACGAAAAAATTCTGTTCCATCCGGTAGGCGTGGAACGTCCCAATCCGCAATATGCCGCTTTGCTTCAGGAGCAGCTCGGAGGAGCAAACGGAGAAATGAAATCCGCTATGCAGTATATGTCCCAGAGCTTTCGCATAAAAGACCCGAAAATCAAGGACTTGTTTATGGATATAGCTGCTGAAGAACTTGGGCATATGGAGATGGTTGCTCAAACAATTAATATGCTCAACGGTCACGATGTTGATGCCGAAAAGATTCATTCCGGCGAAATTCAGACTCATGTATTGCTCGGATTAAATCCGGGACTCATAAATGCCTCGGGATATTCGTGGAACGCAGACTATGTTACCGTAACCGGTGACTTGTGTGCCGATCTTCTGAGCAACATCGCATCAGAACAGAGGGCAAAGGTTGTATATGAGTATCTCTATCGGCAGATTGAGGATAAAAAAGTACGGGAAACGATTGACTTTTTGCTTAACCGTGAAGAAGCACATAATCAGATGTTCCGTGATGCCTTTAACGAAGTGCAGGAAAGCGGTTCAAACCGTGACTTTGGCACAACCAAAGCCGCAAGAATGTATTTTTCTCTGTCAAATCCCGGGCCTAATGCATTTGCAGGTAATGAAGTTACTGCGCCGAAATTTGAAAATTAAAATTAAAAGCTGAATTCTCGGTTTGAACTTCCGGGTATTCAGCTTTTTTAGTTGCTGATGCTACATATGTTCGGCAGCGGAAGACAAAAAAATTCTGTTATTTATCCGTATTAATCATTAAAATTTATCGATACGCTCTTGACAATTCATATAAATTGTGATACAATACTTCAAAAATGAACAATTCAAATATGAAGTATGAGGTGACAGAGTGTGAATTTAAGCATAGAAGTTTCAAGAAAGATTTCCCGGGCATACAATGCGATGTGCAAGCCACTATGCAAAGAGTTAGAACTGTCGCAGACAGCGTTTGACATTCTGATGTTTCTCGGCAACAACCCGAACTATAACACTGCCGGCGAAATAGTGGAAATACGGCGGATTAAGGCAAATCTTGTATCGGTAAATGTTGAAAGGCTTGTCCGAGAAGGGTATCTTCTCAGAAAGCAGGTGGAAGGAGATCGGCGTAAAACGGGACTTATATGTACCGATAAAGCAAAGCCGATTATTGAGCGCGGGCGAAAACTTCAGAAAGCCTTTACAGAGAGAATGTTCTTGAATATGGATGACGATCTGCGTAAAGCGTTTTCGGAGGCAACGGATATTATTGAGAAAAATCTGAATGAGATTTTGAAGGCGGAAAATAAATTATGAGTATTGCATTAACCGTTTTGATAACATTTTTTGCAGGTATGGGCGCAGGTCTCGGCACAGGCTTTGCGGGAATGAGCGCCGCTGCCGTAATCAGTCCGATGCTGATAACCTTTTTGGGAATGGATCCTTATATGGCGGTGGGAATCGCACTTTCTTCCGATGTGCTTGCCAGCGCGGTTTCGGCATACACCTATCATAAAAACAAAAATCTGGATGTGAAGAACGGCTTGATTATGATGGTCAGTGTGTTAGCGTTTACCATTGTCGGAAGTTATATAGCAAGCTTTGTGCCGGCGGCAACGATGGGCGGCTTTTCGGTGTTTATGACATTTCTGCTCGGAATTAAATTCATCGTGCGCCCCGTTATGACAACCAAGGAAAGTATGGGAAAAACTTCAGCAAAAAAGCGGGCAATTCAGTCGATAATCTGTGGTGTGATGATTGGTTTTATCTGTGGATTTATCGGTGCGGGCGGCGGTATGATGATGCTGTTGATTTTAACGAGCGTAATGGGTTATGAATTAAAAACTGCCGTAGGTACAAGTGTATTCATTATGACCTTTACCGCGTTGACGGGTGCGATGTCACATTTTACAATAGGCGGATTGCCGGATGTTTTAACATGGGTACTGTGCGTTGTATTTACGCTTTTGTGGGCTCAGATAGCTGCGGTATTTGCCAATAAGGCACAGCCTAAAACACTTAACCGTGCAACAGGTGTAGTTCTCGTTGCTCTCGGCATTGTTATTATGGGTTTTCAATTGTTAAGCTGAATGGCTCTGTTCAAAATCCATTAACTAAAAATAAATCATACCTTTGACACGAAATGTCGAACCGTTGACACGAAAGGGTATACAATTGACACGAAAGGTCGGGGTAAATTTTTACGGTTTCATTTTTTGATTGAAACGGATAATTTTAGGCAATTCCGACCCCAAAAATGTGCTGCCGATAATGAGAAATCATTATCGCTTGGCAGCACTTTTACACGATGTATTCCGAAAACCGCACAGGCAAAAGGTTTATTTGAAACCGAAATAAAAGAAAAGAACCGACGGCGTGGAAAATGTTGTGTAAATAGTATAAAACGAACCTCCTGGGTGAAAATTATGGTAGAAATAGTTTTTATCAAGGAGGTTTTTCGACAATGAAAATACCAAAAGAACTTATCAAAGAATATATAAAAAGTGAGAAATTCACAAACACAACTGACATCATGGAAAGCATTAAATCTATGTTTGCCGATGTACTCAATGAAGTACTTCAGTGCGAGATGGATGAGCAGCTCGGCTATGATAAGCATGAACGTACAGAATCCGGCGAAGAAAAAAGAACTATAGAAACGGTTCAACTAAGCGTAAACTAAAAACTCAGCTTGGTGAAGTTGAAATATCTGTTCCGCGCGATAGAAACGGTGAATATAAGCCTAAAATCATTGATAAATATCAGCGCAATGCTGATGGATTAGAGGATAAAATCCTGTCTTTGTATGCTCATGGCATGTCTACTCGCGATATTCAGGAACAGGTAAAGGATTTATACAATATTGATATATCATCAGAGCTCGTATCCAAAATCAGTGAGAAAATATTGCCGGAAGTCAATGAATGGCAGAACAGACCTCTTGAAGAATACTACCCGTTTATCTTTATGGATGCTATCCATTACAAGCTGTGCGAAAACCATCAGATTATTACTAAGGCGGCTTATGTTGTATTAGGTGTAAATGCAGAAGGCTACAAGGATATTTTAGGCATATGGGTAGGAGCTAATGAAAGCAGTAAATTCTGGCTTGGTGTATTAAATGAGCTTAAGAGCAGAGGTGTGAAAAACGTAGATTTATTCTGCGTTGACGGGCTTTCCGGATTTAGAGAAGCAATCAACGCAGTATATCCATTTGCAGGAATACAGAGGTGTATTATTCATCAGATACGTTCATCAAGCAGATTTGTTTCGTACAAGCACATAAAAGCTTTTACAGCTGATCTGAAGCTTGTTTATGGCGCACTGAATGAGGAAGCTGCTATGGAAAATCTGATTGAGTTCAAGGAAAAATGGCAGTCGCAGTATCCGTCAGCAGTAAAGTCATGGGAGGATAATTGGGATATATTATCCACATTCTTTGCATATCCTGTTGAGATACGGAAGATAATATATACAACTAACATTATCGAGGGACTGAATCGTCAGTTCAGAAAGGTTACAAAGACAAAATCTGTATTCCCTAATGATGATTCATTGAGAAAAATGCTGTATCTTGCATCACGCGATACATTCACATTGGTTAGTTTGTCTAAATCTAACGCATTATAAATGGTATGCACCCCTTGAGCTTTCAATCTTTTCATTTCCTCAGGAATGAATTTAATGGCTGAAGTCCCAAGAACAGCTATAACTGCATACTTATCAGAGTAGCGTATCTGTTCTTTACTGATAATTGGGCGTTCAATCTTTTCTTTGGTAATTGCCGGAGAAAGCTCTGACTTTTCCTGTTCCGGATTATCAAACTGTTTCAGACAACTAAAAACGAGTGATGTTGACAGTGGTGTGAAGTTATGATATAATGTGGTTGTCAATATTGAAATCATGCAACGGAATCGAAAAACATGATGGTAAAGAAAGTGGAGGTGTTAGAGATGATTATGAGTGTGCCGTTTCATATGATGACATATCAGCATCCAAACTTGATTCAGTTCGAACATTCGCATACGTTCTTTGAGCTTGGATATTTACGGGAAGGGAGTATTGTTCATTACTTTGCGGATAAAAGCGTATACGCCAACAAGGGTGATTATTTTTTCATAGATATTGGCGATACTCACAGCTATAAGTCATATAAAAGCAATGACTTTCTGGTGATGCAGAATTGTTCGTTTTTGCCGTCTGTGATAGACAATTCCATGAGAAATTGCGAAAACTTCAGGGAAATGATTTCATCGCATCCCCTAAATATAGCGTGGGAGCTGTTAGAGCAGAATCCAACATCCACAATTTTTCATGATGAAACAGGCGAGATTGGTATGATGCTGGATATACTTAGCAGAGAAACTAATGGAAAGGACTGTCATCCGCAGGTTTTAAAGGGATTGCTTTCAACGATTTTGGTTATAACAATGCAAAAAATTATGAAGGTCAATTCCAACAGCTCCAGTGATATTATAAATACAATTTTGAAATATGCGTCCGAGCATTATTTTGAAGATAATATTCTGACATCCTTGTCCCGGGAAATTCACTATTCTCTGCCGTATTTAAGTAGCTTTTTTAAGAAAAAAACCGGACGCTCATTTAAAGAGCATATACAAAAGCTGCGCATTGAAGAGGCGTGTCGACTTTTAATCAGCAGTAACTATAAAATCTACGATATCAGCGGTCTTGTAGGCTATAAAAGTGAAACACAGTTTCACAAGACGTTTATGGAATTTACCGGAACAACACCTAAAAAATATCGTACGGAGAAACGGAATGAAGGACTTTTTTGAAAAGCTGCATTGATTCACTTTCCGCTGCACTCTGTCGGTCAAACTATCGGGTGTGTTTTGTGTCAGGTTGCCCGTGTTACTTTTTATTTAAATGAGTGATAAGAGTTTAATGGGTTAATTCCACGTCTGTCAAACAATTCTTTCAAAAAAGCGCCTATGGCGTTTTTGGGTAGTTTGTGAATTCAAAAATAGAAATTGGATAAAATGTAAAGCATTATTTTGGAAGATAATGCTTTTTTTAATGACTATTTACAAAGTTTTTTTATAAGTGAAGCCTGCGTTGCTTGTTTTTGTATTTCACTTCCAATCATCGAGGGATAGAAATAGAAGCGGAGTTACAAATTGCTAATCTTTTTCAAAAACATTAAGTGAGTGAGTATAAAATCAGTAAATGAGAGTGTTTTTTTTGATTTTTTTTCTTGTTATACTTATGTCATCATATTAATTGTATTCAGTGGTTGGCGTGTAACGCAATTTGTTGGTGAGGAGAAGCGTATGGTGAAGGTTAGCAAAAACTTTATTCCGGAGATAGCAGTAAAGTGTTATGATTATTTTTGTACTTGGCAGTCACAAGCTGACGGTGCGAAAAAAAAGCACGGTGATGTCAGAGATATTAGAAATAGCATAAACAGCGAGTTTTTATTTTCAGAGGATGGAATTTTAAAGAATTATTTCAAGGACAACCGCGAAAATATCATTGTTGTTTTGGATGACGGATGGGATGTTCCGTATGACGCATCAAATCATGACTTTACGGATTGTTCGGCATTTGGCTCGTTGGAACTGAATGAAGACAGATTTCCGCAGTTTGAAGGAGAGCCGAGAGAACGACTGAAAAAGCTGTGCGACTGCATTAAGGGCATGGGATATGGCGGAGTCGGCATCTGGATATGCGCAAACGCAGTGGGAGAAAAAGAGGAGAATTACTTATCAAAAGCGGAAATGCGGGAATATTGGAAAGAACGGGCCAAATGGTGCGACTATGCCGGAGTTGAATATTGGAAAGTGGATTGGGGAATATATGAGCATGATATTCCATTCAGAAAAATGCTGACTGAAATAGTACACGAATATGCACCTAATCTAAAGATTGAACATTCCGTTCCGCAAGATGCATGGCATTTTGGAGTGAGAAACGAAACGATTATGGATGAATATGAGGGCGTTCTTCCAATTTCGGACTACTTTCGTACATATGACGTTTTGTCAAAGCTGGAAACGGCGGTGACATTGTATCGGATAACCGAATGTGTTCGGGCGTCTGAAAGCGCAAACGCAAGCGAGTGTATATTAAATGTGGAGGATGAGCTGGAAATTGCGGCTGCACTGGGGTGCAGTGCGGGAATTATGCGCCATCCCAAATGGATGCCCGAACGGGATAATAAAATACGGGCGGTTTTAAACTGGCACAAGATTGCGCCGCCGTTTCCGCTGGGGGCGACACCGATTAAGCTGTCGAAACAAACGCTTACAGATACATATTCATTCGAGGACTTAAGGGAAGGTCATTGGCTGTATGAGATTGCAAACGGAAAAACGGCGGAAATTGAGTGCCCTGCAATTATAGCAAGAAATACCGAACTGCCGGTTGTGACATCAAAAGAAGAAGCACCGTTTGTTGTGTGTTCACTAAATCCATTCAGCGGAGCTTATACTATTGGATTTTTGAAGAGAACCTTTGGCGGGGCGGAAAGTCGAGAGCTTTTGTGCGATGCGGAAATTCAATTGATGGATTTTAAAGCACCGATAGGCGTATTCGGTGGATTTTCAAAGCTTACCGTGCGGTTTGATAAAAGCATAAATGGAAAAAGACTTTATATGCAAAAGCTGGACACAAAGGAGACCTTTGATATTACTCATTGTGTAAATCATGCCGAAAACAGCTTTACCGTAAACCGGAATGAACTTGTTAATAACGGGATTTTAATTGAAGCAAACGGAATTTTGCTTCAATTGGAGCCCGAGCAAAATTTTTAATAAAGGAGAGAGGAAAAATGATAAAATAGGAAAAACGGTGTAAGAAGAAAAACGGTGTAAGAAGAAAAATGTGTAAAAAGAAAAAATATTAAAAAAGGAGAGGAAAAATGATGAAAAGCAGTAGAAGAACATTCAAACAGTGGTCGGCGGCATTTCTTACCTTGTGTATGCTGATTGCGGCGGCGCCGATAAGCGCGGCGGAGGTAGAGTATATATCTACACCGCAGCCTAACACCGGCGTACCCGACGGGACGGTAGATATAACGCCTGCCGCAGATAAATTTACGATTGACGGCAGGGGCTTTGTACTGCTTGACACCTTTGATAACGCTGAATCGGCTTATTATGTGACAACGACGGATGCCTATGGCGATATGGAGACGATTTCGGGAGATGATATTTCTCAAGTATCTAATCCCACAGGGAAGCAGATTAACTATGACGCATACAAATCTGATGCGTTTTTGAACGGAGACTTTTTAACAAAGGGAAATAACTTCACTTCGCTGGGCAATGACACAACGACATATTATAAACTGCCGCAGGGGATTATTGATAACATTAACAAAAATCATGTGTGGAAAAGATTTGTTAACGATGCTCAATGTAGAGCAGGAGCTCCGAGAGAATACACGACGGGTGTTTCGCTGCTTTCATGGACGGACTTTACTACATATGTGGGAAAGATTGGTGTGCGTGATGTGTTCAATGATTCCAATGTTGCATCAACTGCCGGTAAATACTATTATCTTCGTGATTCACACGCTTGGGGCGGCAACGGAGCTGTAATGATGTTTGGTGACAACGATACAAATTCAAACGTCGCTGTATACGGCAATCAATGGGGGATGAAGTACGGGCTTTTAAGACCGGCATTTTATCTGAAGAAAAACTTCTTTAAAAACACAAGTGTGGATTTGAGTGCAGCCGGCGAAAATGTCAAGACGGCTATACGCAATGTCTGCACGGACGGAGATTTATTGAGGCTTTACAGTGCGGAGGCGTGTAAGGCATACTTTAACATTGAAAGCTCAATCAAAGTCACAACAGCTGTGCGCAGCGGAGCGGAGCTTACTAATGTGAAGCTGCTTGACACCTTGACTGCAAGTGTGAGCGGCGGTGAGGCGACCGAATATAAATGGCAGACGCAGACGGGCGCAGGCGACTGGACTGACATTGAGGGAGCAACATCAAATGAGTATATTGTAAGTGCGGCACAGGCCGGAGCAAAAGTGAGCTGTGCGGCAAAGGTGAACAACGGTTGGTTTTATAGCGAAGCGGTACAAATTCCGAATTATGCAGTCAAAGCGACTGATAACGAGATTGCTGTGCCTGAGGGAACGGTTACTGCAACGGCAAGCGCAGATAAATTCACGGTTGATGGCAAGGAGTTTATACTGCTTGACACCTTTGATAACGATGCATCGACTTATTATGTGACAACGACGGACGCTTACGGTGATATGAAACTAAAAACAGATGGCGAATGGTGGATTCTTGAGGGCAAGGAGATTAACTATGACGCCTATAATGCCATTGCGTTTTTAAACGGAGACTTTTTAACAAAGGGAAATAACTTTACTTCACTTGGTAATGACACAACAACCTATCACAAGCTGCCACAGGGAATTATTGATAATATAAACCAAAACCATGTATGGTGGAGATTTGTCAATGACACCAGAAAGCAAGAAGGCGTTAAGAGCACATATCAGGCAGGAGTTTCATTCCTTTCATGG
>QRFC01000822.1_pt1 | contig 27868 bp, 11 predicted proteins | sample 1861061 | NCBI WGS metagenome assembly QRFC01 (sample SAMN09711282, study PRJNA482702) | Human gut metagenome, whole genome shotgun sequencing project.
TATTTGGTAAACTCGCTAACAGCACTTGAGAAGTTGTAGTCTGTCTCTGCCGCTTGCACAAACGTCATCGGAAACACCGATGCAAGCATACACACCATTGTCAAACTTGCTAAAATTCTTTTTAAACTTTTCATCTTAATAATCCTCCTTAATCCTGGAAGAACAGCTTTAAAAATGTTTTGCTGTTTTTTGAACCTGCAATTCCGTCTCCTATCTTATAATAACCCTTTCTTCCGTTTCCATCGTTTTCATTAATTAAAACTGCCATTTTAAATACGATGCCGGCTTCTATCTTTGAAGGATCTTTAATTACTGATTTCCACGGCATCTTAAGCTCATAATAGGTTTCCGACCCCTCACGTTTAGCTGCAAATTCAGCACCTTCAACATTTATAAGTTTATCTTTATCCGAAATGCTTAAAGAAGTCTTGTGGCGGTATAAAGTAGGCTTTCCATTCAAAAGCCCCATTGCCACTTCCTCAAAAGTTGAAGAAGCAATCTCTCCGTTCGGATCATATATATACGCAAGCTGTATACTATCCATTTCCCACATTTTGTCTGCCGTTGTATTCTCACAATACTGAACATCGTCATAAACTTTGCCTGCAAAATAAATATTTTCTTCATCCCACATAACGGCAACCTCACCGCTTATATCCGAAAGTCCGGTGTATTCATTGTTATATCCGACAACAGCTTCAAACATATCTGTTCTGTTACTCTAAATCTGCTGTGGCTTGAATACTGCGAACATTGCAGCAATAACGGTGAAACTCCGTACCAACTAACACACTTTAAAAAGTATTATCGTGACTACATGCTGAAAAACAATGCAACTATGCATCTGAATCACAAGCCCGGAGAGATTATGCAGGTGGACTGGGCAGGTGACACAGCATCAGTAATCGATACAGATACCGGCGAGATAATCCCTGTGTATGTATTTGTCGCAACACTTCCATACAGCGGATATTCTTATGTCGAGGGCTTTTTCTCTATGGATCAGGAATGCTGGACAGCAGCTCACATAAACGCCTACAGATATTTTGGTGGCGTTGCCAGGATCATTCAGTGCGATAATCTTAAAACAGGTGTTGATAAGCACAACCGCAGTGAAATCAAGCTGAATAAGGCATACAGTGAACTTGCTGAACATTACAATACTGCGATCCTTCCATGCAGAGTGCGCTCTCCTAAGGATAAAGCTATGGTAGAAGGAACAGTAGGCGTGATTTCAACATTTATCATTGCTGCACTTAGAAACCGTCAGTTCCTGTCCATCGGTGAGCTGAATGAAGCAATATCCGAACGCCTTTATGAATTTAATCACAAACCTTTTCAAAAGCGTGATGGAAGCCGTGCTATTGCATTTGAAGAGGAAAAAGCATTTCTCATGCCGCTTCCGTCCACACCCTTTGAGCTTTCCACTTGGAAGATTGCTACTGTTGCACCCAATTACCACATTACAGTTGATAAAATGAATTACTCTGTTCCATATGAATACATTAAGAGAAAAGTCGATGTTCGTATGACGAGAAGCACTGTTGAGATATTCTTTGATGGAAATCGCATATGCTCACACCGCAGGTTGTATGGAAGATCCAATCAATACAGCACAAACGAGGAACATATGCCTATGGATCATCAGAAATATATTCAGTGGAACGGCGAGCGTTTCATCAAATGGTCTGCAAAATCGGTGTTAATACAGAAACGGTCGTAAAAGCCATTCTTAGCGGATATAAGGTTGAACAGCAGGGCTACAAAGCCTGTCTGGGACTTCTGAAGCTTGCAGACAAGTATACCCGGGAGTGTTGCGCAAACCGTGTAAATGGAATAATCTTCTAAACAATTGTTAATAATATAATTGGCTTTTTCCGTACGGCAGGATACGGCAACGCAGGAGTGCGACCGGAGCGGCTGCACGGATTTTACATCGGAACGGGCGACTTATTGCCGCTCGTTCCTTCTGCCCGTTTTGGGGGAAACAAAAGCGCTAAACTCCTGGACATCAAGGCTTACTAATTTTAATCATCAATAGACCTCTAATCCGAAACATCGGAACATGCAAATTTCTGTAAATTAAGCTTTTATTATAAATGCTTTTCAAGAATATGGCCCTAAAAATGTGTCATAGCTGTAATATAACATAAAACTATTGGCATGTCAATGATGGTTTCTTGAGTTTCCCCAAAATTAAGAATTTGATTTACGGTATTTAAGCGGTGATATTTTCTCCGATTGCTTAAAAACATATGAAAAATAGTTACTATCATTAAATCCGCACTGATATGCAATCTCGGAAATAGAATCATTTGTTTTGATAAGAAGTTCCTTTGCTTTCTCAACACGCATCATACGGATGTACTTCACAACGGTGGTACCGGTATAATGCCGGAACTTTCTTGACAAATAATTTGCACCGATGTCACACAATTCGGCAAGACTTTCGAGCGAGAGATCCTCCTTGTAGTGAAGATTGATATAGTCGATGATAAATCTGATTTGTACATCAATATTATTTTGCTGGACAGATTGGATGGGAGCATTGCGTTGCTGATTGCGTGTAATAAACATCACCAACAGCTCCAACAGATAGCTTTTGATAAGCTCTGTGGAAAAATCTGTCGGAGTTTGAAATTCCCGAACCATTTTTCCCACAAGAGAATCTATAAAAGCAGTATCCTCCGGATACGGCGTGTATATGGGATAATCAATTAACGTAATGAGTCTCGTAAGAATAACAGGCGGCAAAAAGTCCTTGGTGACACATATAAGATATCTTTCATTCGTCGTTGGGTTGTATATGTTTTTATGTCTTTGACCAGGAAGAACAAAAATCCAATCGCCTTGATTAACAGGAAAGCTTTTATTCTCAACATGATAGAAACAACTACCGCGGTACATATAGTAAAGCTCGTACCAGTCGTGATAGTGAAAGGAGTAATTGTTATTCATTATAAAGTCGTTGTCACGTTTCAATTCAATTGTAAAAAAGCTTTTGGTCGGATTTGCGCGATTTACGAGATTACGTGTGTCTTTCATCAAGTATTTTGGTGTTTTCAAGAAAAACCCTCCTTATTCAAAGCTAAAATAATTTTAACACAATATAAGTATAAAGTCAATAATACAGAAAGGAAGGATTCATCCAGTAAACTCTATAATGGAAAATCTTTTTTACTACTTAAATCCGAACTGCTCTATCCGACAACATTTGAGGCTGCAAAAAAATGGACAATGCCGATCAGAAGCGGCGGTAAGGTCTACGGCGAGCTGTCCATTATGTATTAGGGCGGGCTCGAATAGCACAAATTTTCCACCATGTCAAGGGTAAAATTCACAGCCTTTTTACAAGACCGCCCTTGACATGGCGTAAAATCCGTGCTATATTACAATTAGGCAGAAAAGCCAAAATATGGCCATTCCTACCCATAAAACAGAATATTTTATCATAGAAAACTCAAATTTACAGAAAAAAGCTAACACCGCCGCAGATGATATGTCCTTAATTTACTTTTTTCAACTCCTTTTTATCCCCTACCAAAGATACTTCTTAGTATTATTTATCATCTCATCAAATAGCTTTCTTGAATCCTTTAAGCTTAAATCGCATAACGGATCTTGTATAAATGCCTGATATGCAAGCTCGTAGTTCTTCTCAATTCCTGCACGCACAACCAGCTCCTGTCCGCTTGCTAGCCTTGCTATCATCGAGTATATCTCTATGGGAATCTCTCCCGCAAATACAGGAGTCGCTGAATTTGCTCTGAATACCGCATTTGATTCAACTACAACACCCTTTGGAAGATTAGGTATCTGCCCAATGTTTGGAATATTTATGTTCGTAGTCATCTCACAAAGACCTAAAAGCGATCTCATCTGATTTACACCATCCTCGCCTGACGGAGTAAACTCAAAGCCTTCCTCACCGCTTACAAGTCTGTCAGCTTTTGCAAGACGCTTTTTAAGTTCGTTCTTTCTGAAGTCAACACTTGTCAGCCCAAAATGCATTTCATTTACACGTTCGGGACTGTCGAGATACCATTTTTTGTTGCAGAATTCTGCAAGATGTCTATCACCTGCTGCTGCAATCAAACCATGACGGAGGAATAAATCCATCTTTACCATTTCCTCACACTTAAATGCGTTGTTTACCCAATTATCGTCTCCGCCGTCGCTATATCCGATGTTTATGTATTTCTCGCAAAACTTTCTGTATATCGGCATCAAATCAATATTCCTATACTGAGCCGATGTAAGCCACGTAAAATGATTTACACCTACAACATTTGTTATAATTTCCTCTCGCCTTACACCTTCAATTCCTTTAAACTCAGCAAGAGCCTTTGCTAAAAGCTTTTGTGTTCCGAACACCTCGTGGCAACAACCAAAAGCTTTAATCTTTGGAAATACCTTGTACAACACATTAACACAGACTGCCATTGGATTTGTATAGTTTATAACCCATGCATCGGGGCTGTATTTTTTGATAGCCTCCGCAATTTCAACATACATAGGTATAGTCCTTAATGCCCTGATTATTCCGCCCGGGCCCGTTGTATCCCCAACAGTCTGATATAAACCATACTTTTCAGGAGTATGTACGTCAGAATGCATTTCATCGAACGTAGCGGGTAGTATGGATATCACCACAAAATCCGCTCCTGTTAAGGCATCGCCTATATCTGATACAGCCTTGTAAGTCCATTTGGATTTGCACTCCTCCATATCCTTTATTTTGTTACCGATTACCTCATTCATTTCAGCTGCGGCATGGTCAATGTCATAAAGGGCAACCTCACCACTGATATCATCAGCGATAGCAAGGTCAGTCATGAGCCTCCATGCCCAACCTCGCGAGCCTCCGCCGATATATGCAATTTTAACGCCCGATACTTTGTTGTCTTTATATAACATACGAGTTCTCCTCTCTCACTTTCCTCAATTGTCAAGGGTGACGGTTGATTTTTGCCAATCCCTTTTTGTCAAGCAAAGCAGAGCTAACGCTTGTTGCAGGTACGATTACGCAAGCTTATCAAGCGTTGCTCTGCTTCATCTTCACGCGTTTTTAATTTTTAAAGAACTTTCCAAGTCCATCTATATTTGCTGCTTTAAGAAGCTTTGCAAGCATTCCAGCCATTATATTTGCGCTATCATTGTGGAAGTGCACCATAGTCTTTCCATCCGCTTCTTCAATATAGAATGCTTTAATGTGGTTATATGCACTACTTTCAGCACCATATGTTTCATCAAAATATGTTTTCTGTTCAGCAGATAAGTCTACAAGTTCAACTCCTGCAGTGCTGGCATAATTACGCACTGCTTCTCTTCTGTCCTCAACTGCCGATTCGTATTCAATTGAGGTAACATTACCACCCTCAGTAGTATATTGTGCAGCAAGAATTGATGTGACAAGAATAGGTGTGATTCCTCTGTCTTTTGCAGCCTGTACATAAATGCTGAGATAGTCATCCATTTCATCGATAGCAACATATCTGATATCCCGATTGGTTTTGTCGTTTATACCAAAGCTTATAAGCATATAATCTCCGCTATTTGCCGCATCAAGCACTTGTTTAAACTTTTCACCCGATGCATCCTCCAATGTAAGCCATGAACGTGATGAACTGCCTCCTACTGCATGGTTCACAACTGTCATTTTATCGTTAAAGTAATTGCCTAAAAACATTCCGATTCCTGCTTGATTCCTTGAATTGGTGTTATAGTGTGCATAAGTTGAATCACTTATGATAAACATCTTCGCATTTTCGGTCTTTGCTTCTGTTCTTGCAGATATGTATGGTTTTGACGAATTAATTTTATCCCACAAAAATCCTTTTACATAGTACTCTCCTCCGTCAGGAATAGTCAAGGTAACAGTTTCATCCGCGCTATAACTCTCTGAAGCAACTGTTATTGTCGGTTTAACTATAACAGTTTCCAAATTATCTGTTGCTTTATTATACACAGCAAGAATTGGTGTGATATAAGCCGCTTCCGCTGTTGAATTATATACCCTTGGAGAGTATGTTGCTGTTTTGCCACTTACAGTCAAATCATTCGCTGTAACAATAACTGAGTTTGCTTCTCTAAGTCCCAAAACTTCTATCGTAAACGCCTTATCTACACCGTCGCATGTAGCTGTCATTGTAACTGTTGTTGTTTCCTGAGGTCTTGTAACCTTACCTGTGCTTGTAATGATTTCAGGATGTGACGAAGTCCATGTAACTATTTTCCCATTTTCCTTTGTTACAAAAGTCAAGTCATTCAAATCCTCCGTGACACCTTTTTTATTTTCATATATGCCTGCCACTCCGGGAACATAGAAGGTATATCTTCTTGTTGCGCGTCCGTTTGTGTCATCTACTGTTGCCTGTAATGTAGGATACTTGTTAACTCTCGCTGCACCCAACACGCCATCTGCACTTAAAACCGCACTATCGTCAGAAGTCCATATAACCGCTACATCAGTTGATTCAGAATCCTTAATGGTGGTTTTCAATGTGCCTGATGCCAAATTTTCCACTAACTTTCCACTGTCAAGCGCAAGGTTTTCTGCAAGAATATCACGATATCCTTTTATATTATCCAAATAAAATGCTACTTCATTCTTCGCATTATTTATATTGTATATCTTATCGAAGCTTAGCGTATCAGTTGACTTGCACATATACAATTCATTATCCGCCAAAACCTCTATTCCATCGACATAAACATGCAATCTCCTGGTGTCCAGACTAAACATAGCCTTGATGTTATACCATTTGCTTATATCAAAATTCTGAACAACATTTTTGTAAGCTCTTGTATTGGTTGAGTCGTAGGCTTTTATCATAATATTATTATTCGTAGCGTAAAAATTAGAGTTCGGACCCGCAGATAAGAGCATCGTTTCATTGCTGCTAATTACAGGAATCTTCACATCCGCCTCAACAACATATGTACCGGTAGTTGCTTTAGTAATACTCTTATACGCTCTTGCACCACCTACAAATTTTGCTGTGCCGTTTTCCCATACCGGTTTAGTCTCGTTTGGAAAATGGCTAAATCCTTCATTGAGATTATTATCAAAGGTTGACTCACCAAGAACTTGTTCCCATTTTGATGATGTTGTATATTGATCTACATTAACCTTTTCCACGCTTATGTTATCAAAATATACACCCGACATATTGTAGCCTGTGATCGTATTATTTATATCAAAAATTCGTTTATAGTCGGCGGTTTTTCCAAGCATATAGCCTGACACACTAAAATTCTTTCCGGGACAGCTTACAGTTATTTCCCTTGTTTGTGTGTTAATCGTAGTCTCTAAAGTGAACCATTCACCAACAGGATATTCAAATCTGGTACCTAAGTTAGATGCTGATGTAGCGGTTGAATCTGCTCCTGCACGCAGAATGATTTTATTGCTTCCTTCATCAACCATAAGATACGCAGCATCTTTACCTACATTTAATGCTCTACCCTTTTTGCCATTAGCTGTGAAATATAAATCCTCTTTTATAGTATATATTCCGTCAACCACACTTAATTCCTTGCACAAACGTGTTCCGCTTGCAGGCATTACATTGCCATGATTATCTGTATCCGTTGCAACGTTACCAAATGGAACAATGCTTGTTGCAACATAATCTGAACCTGTATATTCGGTCTCACTAAAGCTTGTAAAAGTCTCCTTTTCCACCACAGTCTCAACACTTCCACCCTTATATGGCAAGCCTGCCATTCTTGTAGCTGTAATGTTATCTACCGTATAGGCATTACCAGCAGTTGTTTTATTATGATGAGAATCAAACAAACGGTTTATTCTTCTTTGTGTTGGCTGCTCACCCGATTTATAGCTATTAGGATTAATATATATTTTTTTATCAGCTAATTTACGATTTCCGTTTACCGCAAGTTGCAAAAGTCCGTTGTCTAAATCAATATACACCTCTATAGTGTAACTTCCTGCAGGACAGTCCATAATATTATAATTTGTTGTTTTTGTTGTATCTTTATCCGCATAAGCCTGCAGCTGAAGCTTACCGCCTGAAACGCGAATATTATATGCTGCGCCATTATCTTTGTCTGCAGATGCCATAAGTTTACCTATATCGCCTGCGGCTTCAAGGTTAAAATCTGCCGAAATACATACAGTTCCGCCCGAAACATCATATGGAGCGGTGTATATTAAACGCTCATCATTCGTACCCGAAAACTTATATTTGCCATCTACTACTGTTCCGCTATTTACATAATAACCTCCATAGGTTGTGTGAAGAATATTGTCCGAAAAATCCTCATGATAAATAACGTTTCCGCTGCCTGCAGTCGGCACAGCATCTGCAAATACAGGTACTGCCGCTATCAGTATTGCCACTGCCGTCAAAATGCTTAATGTTCTTTTTAATTGCATAATTATGCTCCTTTCATTTAAACAAAATTATTAGAGTTAAGCTACCGTTATCACGGTGTTTTTATCAGTTCTCTTAAATTCCTCCCTCTTTACTATCATTATATATGTCAAATTATTTTTCTCATTGTGTAACAGTATATACCTCACCATCTATAACACATTTCTCGCCTGTGCCCGAACCATTAAACTGAATATCTTTTATGACCGCATTTTGGGTGTCACATCCAGTTATGGTCACCGCAGCATCAATATTCGATGTATAATTAATGTAAACGCCGTCTATCTCTTCAATCCTTGAATTAGAAATAATAACAGGTGTGTGCGTCTTGTCAAGGCCTTGACCGCATTTTATTGTATTGTTTTTAAGCCATAAGCCGTTTACGGAATCAACGCTTATCTGTTTTATTTTCTGATAGGCTTCAATCGTGTTGTTTTCAACCAAGATATTTTCAATCAGACGAGGGTCTCCCTGTTCATTTCCATATACGTGTATATAAACGGGCCCATTTTTCTTTATTTGACCGTCAAACTTCATATAGTTATTTCTAAAGGTAAAGCCGTGCGGATATGGGCCGGCTCTCTCAATTACCTCACCTGCAACATTAACAGCACTGCCTCCCTCGTTATAAATCTCGTTGCCATCATACATAACATTTGGGCTCTGCACAAGCATCCCATTGCGACGGCTGTTCATAAACACGGAATCACGAACTATAGCTGATTTGCATGAAGAATCGTTAGAAAATATCAAAGTAACACTATTATCACTCTTAGCACCGGGTCTTAGATCGGTTATCTGCCTGTCAACGGTAAGATAGTATAAGCCATCAGATCTTCGCTCGCATTTTTTCACAAATGCATTTTGAACCTGTCTGGTCTCCTGATTAACAAAGAGTAGCTCATCACCGGGTCTTGTTCTGAAGTTCATATTTGTTGCATATACATATCCATCTATTTCGTTGTCGGAAGCTACCTTTCTTAAGTATCCGCGAGAGCAGTGGAAGTTAAGATGGTCATCTAAGGCATTGTCTATCTCAGAATCAATTATTACTGGACCAAATCGGCTCTGAACATCATAGATACCGTCAGAGTTACAGCACAACAGCCTTCCCGGTTTCGTTATATTCTTGTATCCGATAAACCTGACTCTTCCCCAGTTTTCAGAGAGGAAACAGCCTTGCCACTGTGTCTGATAATACTTTATGTTTTCTAAGGTAACATCTCCGCTTTCTCTGATTACTATCCCGGCGGTATTGTTAGCAACCTCAAGACCACGATAGCCTACGTCATAAGCACGGAAGCCCATATTAAGTACAAATCTGTCATCCACTTCCATATCAGCAAAATGATTCCTATAATCCTTGTGAACAGTAACTTCATATGTTCTCGAAGTATTGGGAACTTTGTCGACTGCTTCAATAAACACATTGTCATAATTTCCGAATTTTGAGCGATTTGCTGTGCTATCCACAATTATTCCAAATGCCCAACCATCCAAACTATGGGGCGTTACAGTGTCAACAAAAACATTTTTAACCCATCTGTCATGAGGGGGAAGAGGATAACCATCGTCTATTACCATTGTAAATTTTCTGCCAACTAAGTCAACATCAGTGACGCGCCCCTGAGTAAACGTCATTTCCTTGTAATCAACTTCCAAATTTACAAATTTAACATTTGTACAGTTTCTCATTTCAATGAAAGAGTTTGCTGTTCTTTCAATCAATAGTTCACTGCCTTTTCCGTCAAAAATAAAATTCTTGACATTTAAAAGCTGAATAATTGCCTGTGCATCGTTTCTCGAACCTATTAAATACGATTTTCCCGGATCAAGTTCAACCTTTGAAGGTACCCCTGATGAAGCAGCAATATCAATCGCCTCTAATATTGCAGGAAGGTCGTTATGAACACCATCACCCACCGCTCCGTAGTCGCGTGCATATGCAACAAATTGTGTGTCGGGATAATTTGTACCCGTACTAATCTCCAAAGTTTTACCAAACTTATCATAATACTTCGTCCAACCGAGTGTATTTTCAACCGTACTTACAGGAATAAACAGTCTATTCTGATATATTACCGGCTTTCTCTCCAGTACGATTCTGCCCCTATTATCTTCTGCAAGCTGATTTCCTTCATAGTATTTAATACTGATGGCGTCATTCCACGAGGTTTTAGTGTCATCATCTCTTATCAAGGTGTTTCCGTTTTCAACCCTTCCGCCAATCATTTCTGCCAAATCATCTATCGCCATTGCAGGGTATTCGTCAAGCTCTATAATAGGATAGTTGTAAGGTGTTCCGTCAAAACACGTTTTAACCTCACCATTTAGTGTTACTCTGCTGTTCAGCGTGATTTCGCAGATGTAATCATCTACAGTTTCTCCCGATGCTGTCTTAAGTCCATTACTCTCAACACGATAATCCCAAATTTCGTCCCAAGCAACTTCAGGAGTCATAGTGTAGCACTTCATACCCTCGTCATATACCGCAGTATAAGGAATTATAGTATCATTGCAGTATATCTTGATATTTGAGGTTGGCGAATCAGTAAGGTTCATCGCACTTTTAAAGCTAATGTCTATTGTTTCAGGCCGGCTTTGGAGAATACTATATGGACCGACCTTTTCACCGTCTGCGGTGTTAAATCTAACCGTGGATACGCCGTGATTTTTTATATAGCCGTAGGTTTGAATGTTATCCAAAATCATCATCTCTACTCCCGACTTCGTTACAGTTTGGGAATAACTTCCTTTACTGTATGTCGGAAATGCATACAGATTAACAGAGGCTATACTTTCTAAATCGTTCGCACCTGTTTCAATATTAGTGTCCTCGCTGCCGGCACTGCTTGTAAAGGGTGTTTTCGGTGCAGCCTGCTGTCCGTTTACATAGAATTTACCCTTTTTTTCGTTAATATCCCATTCCAGTTTTATATGTTTCCACTCATTGTCTGCAAAGGATAACGGACTTCCGTCGATGTGCAGTGCCGCCGAGTTAATACGACCGGGGTCGCTTGATAAGAACCATGAAAAACTGTTGTGGTAAAAACCTAATATGTTGCCATTAAGATTACGCCCAAACGAGATAAATTTCCCATTTGAATCCATAAACTGAAATACGAAGGGAATATTTGTGTCATTGGGAGCCTTAATATCAAATTCTATAACCTGTACATCCACGGTATCAGTTTGCGGAATATTTACATTGTTTACTACCACCTGATATTCAGCTTTTGTCAAACTCGTGTCAGCAGTAGCCTGCGGAGTTTTGACTAAAAGACCGGCACTGCCGTCCTTGCCCCCTGTTTCGAGCACTGCACTTCCTGAACCGGCGACAAAACCGGTAGTGTCCGCAATGGTTACGCCTGTGGATGAGTTATAGTTATCATCAAAGGTTTCGGTTTTATCTATTACAATCGCATCTTCGCTCATAAAATAAATATTATTAGATTCACCCACGCTATCCATGAGAAGTTCTATCATATACTCGTTGCCCGGCTGTAAAGCTTCCGTAAAAGGAATTTTTAATTTATTACCGACGACAATGGGTGTTGACGTTGTCAACTGCATTTTTCCGTTTACCCTGTAAACCTTAGTATCGGCAAAGCTTACGGAGGTAACATTCTCTGTAAATTCGACGACTATGTTTTGCCCTTCTACCTTTGTCGATGCTACTATCAGATTTCCGGATACTTCTACTGCAAATACAGAACAGGATAGGATTAAAGCCAGAGCCAAAACAAATGAAACCATACTTATAAAAACTCTTTTTTTCATAAATAATTCCTCTCTTTAATCCTTCTTTTGGAATATGCTGACAGCATCAATTAACGGTATCAGCATATTCAAACCGTCCCAGACAAAAATTGTTAATCTGTCGACATCTTCATTGGCTTTAAATTTAATGGCATTGTCAACGGAGCTTGAGTTTATATCAACTTTTCCGTTGTTTCCCGGCACTTTTAATTTATGCGCAGACACATCTGATAACTGCTTACCATCACCTGAGTATTGCGCAACCACAAGTGTAATGTCTTTTTCGGCAATGTCTTTATTTTGAGCATGAAAGCTTATATAACAATCATCACCGGGAATAAATTCTTCGATTTTTACGCCCGATTGGTTTTCGAAATATACATCGGAAATATCAAAAACATTTATCCTTGAAATCTTCAGATTATCTATATCAAAGATTGCATCACCTGTTTTGTTGCTCTCATTACTCAAAATTGAAATCTGGAAAGCTTCAAGTGGTGTTCCTTCTGTGCGATTCTCAGAATTAACGAGTTTTCCGTCTACATAAAGTGTACATCTTTTTCCGCTGTCTTCATACAGCATCTTGATATTATGCCATTTATTCTTTTCAAAAGGAACTGCGATGTGGCTGTCCATATCTTGATTTGCGTATTCTCGTATTATGTCTTGCTGTTCCGAAGAATCACTCTCAAGACCATATGCAGAAGCTATATATCCATTAGGTGAAATAATTGCCTGAGCTCCATAGTCTGAATAGCTTCTCTCTGAGAGGAACAATATATCATCTTTAAATAAGTTTATATCAAAATCCACCACAACAGTAAAACTGTTGTCCCCAATATAATCTCTTACATCAAATCTTATATCCTCTGCATTCTTCCCATCTATACCCGAATATACTCTTGCCGCATTTGATTGCTTAACAATATTTGCTTTTCCGCCGATAGGCTTCAACTGATTATCACCGCTCCAGGAAATTATTGTCGCTTGATTGTCACCGTCTTCAAAAGTATCGTTAAACTTAACCGTCATCAACGAAAGATTATCTTCCGTAAGATTTGTCTCGGATATAAAACTGTTTGCTGTTCTCAATTTTAAATTATCAATATATAGAGGAATTGTCTTTCCTGCCGCCGCTGAATAATTTACAATCTTAAATGTGCTCACATCATAAGAAGTCGATACCCGTATGTTATCTCCTATACGATTGTTATTAAGATATATACAAAACGATTGGTTTTCTCTGTCGCATACAAGCTTTATGTTATTCCATGTGCCGAATGTAAATTCAGCAGCAGAGTACCTACTGTCGGATATCGCATCTCCAGCGGTAAGATTAAATCGGCTCTCTATATCGTCCTCATCATAATACGGTGCTATCCAGCCGTTCTCAGAAATCAAGATTTGAGCGTGAACAGCACCCGTGCTGTCGCAAGTTCCAAAGGCGAAGTTACTATGAGCAGGGATAAATATATCTGCCTCTACCATATTAACCTTATCACATGCATAATTGCATATATCAATCTTTGATGTGTTTGACATTACATTGTCATATCCGAAGTATTCCAAAACTAATGCATTTGACTGCTCTGTAATGTCGGTGTGTCCGAATTGTGGCTTCAAGCCGCCCTTATTGTCTGATGTTGAATTACTGCCGTTAAGGCTTACCGACGGTTGAGTCCCATCCTCGTATGTATCATTTAACCTATTTACAAACTCAGTTTCGGAGGTTGCGTAATAAGCGTTAATTTCACTTAATTCACCCCAACCGTAAAGGACAGGAATACCACTATAGATAATCGCAAGCCTCTCTGCCGCCCACACAACAGTATCACCGTTTTGTTCGGCATTCGCCCTTACGGGCAAATAGGGTTGACCGTTAATTATCTCTGTGGCAGCCAAAATATTGCCGCTGAACACTTCATTTGCATCGGCAGAGCTTATATATGTTACACCGTTATTTATAATTATATCGGCATCATATTCTATCTCGCCTTTTTTTACTGTGCGTTTTTGTGTGTCTATCACGATACTGTTGTTCAGCTTCCATTTTGTAGTATCAGAAAGCAAATCACCCTCTATGTATTTCAGCCAAACATTGCTTATATCAACCGTATCGTTATCCGTCAGTCTCCATTGGTTAAACGAAAAGCAAAGCTTATCACCCTTTTTTACCTTCAATGTAACAGAAATGTTATTGGAAAAATAACTTACATCATAAGGCTCATCCCATCTTACAGGCCGTTCTTCACCAACACGACTTGACCATACCGTTTCATCGTTTAACAGAATTTTACTTAAAACTCCATCACTGTTTTCACGAACACGCATATCTCCGTCGATATGTAAAATTCCGCTCTCACTCACGGTTATTTCCATAACCGAGTCATAGTGAGCACCGGGAAATACCTCGCTTGCGGAAAAGTACCCCAAATCGTTTTCCACAGAGCTCACCCATCTGTCACCGCTTGCGATCATGGGCAATTCTCTTGAAAAACGCTTTGAATAAAAAGAGACTTTTGCATCTCCCGGGTTTGTAACTAAATCACTCAGAAATGTTTGTCTGATAACATTGTAATTATCGCCTACACTGCCACTCGCCTTCACAAACGGTGCAGTAAAATATTCTCCTATATATAAATCTTCAAAAGTGCAGTTTGGTGCAGTAGTGCTCAATGCTGTAAACTCAACGTCAACAACATCACCCGCATTAAGCAGGGCACGAACATCCAAAATGCTTAGCTCGCCTGCCGGAATAAGCTGCTTCCATATAACCATACTGTTCTTTAAAACGCTTACCTCCATATCGGCATCAGGAGACGCAAAGCTGCCGTATATACGGTATCTTCCAATTTCCCGGGCAACATGCCTTTTAACTACGGAATAATCCTGTGTTGGGTTGACGATGTTATGGCTTATATATGCCTTATTGTCACTCGCACAATACTTTTCTGCACTTTGATTATATGTAAGGGCAGTATATTCACCATCATGTTGCTGCAAATAACTGTACCACGTCTCTTCCGGATATGCCACGTCAATATATTCAACTGTCGGTGCCCATGAGATAAGATTGTCTGTGTATTTTTGGTCAGCACATACTTTAAAGTATATTTTTTCACCCTTTTCTACGGAAACAATCCGATAATACCCAACAGAATAACCCACCGGCGCATCAGTTGACCAAATATCAGTCGTATCTTTACAGATTTTTATCGGAACAACACGCTTCCCAAGATTTTCTATTTCTCCACTGAGCCGAATCATACCAGTAACAGGTGCTGTAAATTTAAAACCGACACCGACATCTTTCGATGGGCTGATATCTCCATTCGACATATTTATATAAAGAGAACTTTCATATTCAGATTTCCATTTACTCTCGTCCGGATATTGCATAAGGTTGTTACACTCTGTTCCGCAAAACTCACATAAATTCCAATTATTTGTTCCCTGTACCGCTGAATAGGACGGCGTATATACAGTATCAGCAACAATACTTTCGTCACCTTCCTGAACTACGGATTTCAATGTACATTGTATTTTGTCCTTATCTGTATCAAGACACATTACCACAGCATAAAAATTTTCCATGTTGATTTCATCAGCAGAAAACCTTGCTGTCGTTTTGCACAGAAAAACATCGTCCAAATACCAGTCTATTTTGTCCTCATTAAGGTAGTATTTCATTTTTAAAAGATATTCCGTACCAGTAAAAAATTCGGCTCTGCTATAGCGAAGTGCTGTTGAATCTTCAGTGTTACGATCAATCGATTCGGAAGTATCTTTAATAAGCAGTTTACCGGCTTCAGAAAATCTGGCAGCTGAAAAAACCTTAGGTGAGTTATACAATATTTTGCCTGCAAATCGAAGCTCAAATGATACATCTTCTGCTCTTTTTATCGCCATAGCAACAGATATAGTCTCTACCTCGTCATTTGCATCATAACTCTCGGTTATATCAATTTTTTGCTGGTCCCCTTCAGCATCTGCTGCAACGATTTGCAACGGAAACAAAGTCACAATATATATAATTACCATCGCAATTATAATATTTTTCCTAATAAGATTCATAATCTCCTCCTGTTTCACACCATGCATCAATGTTTTTGTAGTCTAATATCGTCTGCATAAACATTGATTTAGGTTCTCTACAGTATTTTGGTGCACCTCTTATGAACAAGCTACTATTGTATTAAAACTTTCTGAGCAGTATTGGGCGATAGAAACTCAATATTTTTAATGTTTGTTTCATCAACCTCGCATCCACTTATGGTCACCGCAGCATCAATATTCGATGTATAATTAATGTAAACGCCGTCTATCTCTTCAATCCTTGAATTAGAAATAACTACAGGTTTATGCGTGTTTCCAACATTTTGACTGCATGTTATCGTGTTGTTTTTAAGCCATAAACCATTTACGGATTCAACACTTATATGTTTGGTTTTCGGATTGGCATCAATAATGTTGTTTTCAATCAACACATTTTCAATTAAAGCGGGGTCTCCTGCCACATTTCCATATACATGTACATAAACAGGTCCGTTTCCCAATATCTCTCCATCAAACTTCATATAGTTGTTTCTGAAGGTAAAGGCATGTGGATATGGGCCGGCTCTCTCAATTATTTCACCGGCAACATTAACAGCACTGCCACATTCGTCATAAATCTTGTTGCCATCATACATAGTGTTAGGGCTCATCACAAGCATTGCGTTACGACGGCTGTTCATAAACACTGAATCACGTACTATTGCTGATTTACATGAAGAATCATTAGAAAATATCAAAGTAACGCTATTATCACTCTTAGTGCCGGGTCTTAAATCGGTTATCTGCCTGTCAACAGTAAGATAGTATAAGCCATCAGATCTTCTCTCGCATTTTTTTACAAATGCATTTTGAACCTGTCTGGTCTCCTGATTAACAAATAGGAATTCATCACCGGTTTTTGTTCTGAAGTTCATATTTGTTGCATATACATATCCATCTATTTCGTTGTCGGAAGCTACCTTTCTTAAATATCCGCGAGAGCAGTGGAAGTTAAGATGGTCATCTAAGGCATTGTCTATCTCAGAATCAATTATTATTGGACCAAATCGGCTCTGAACATCATAGATGCCGTCAGAGTTACAACACAACAACCTTCCTGGTTTCGTTATATTCTTGTATCCAATAAACCTAACTCTTCCCCAGTTTTCAGAGAGGAAACAGCCTTGCCATTGCGTCTGATAATATTTTATGTTTTCTAAGTTAACATCTCCGCTGTCTTTGATTAATATTCCGGAAGTGTTGTTAGCAACCTCAAGACCCTTATATGGTATATCATAAGCTCGGAAGCCCATATTGATTACAAATCTATCTTGAACTTCCAAGTCAACAATTTTACCCGCCTCGGTAACAATAATCTCGTACTCTCTCGCTGTACCCTTAACCTTATGTACTTCGTCAATAAAGTTGCTATTATAACTGTTAAATTTTGAGCGGTCCGCTACTCTGTCAACAATTATTCCAAATGCCCAACGATCCAAATTGGTGTCAGGGTTATCAAAGGTATTTATAACCCAATCATTTGCCGGAGGAAGAGGGTATCCCTCATCTATTATCATTCTAAATTTACCATTTTCATGGTCAACCATGGTAACACGACCCTGAGTAAACATCATTTCCTTATAATCAAATTCTAAGTTTTTAATTTGAACATTTGTGCAGAATCTCATTTCAAGGAAGCTATTTGCTGTTTTCTCAGCCAATAATTCACTGCCCATACCGTCAAAAATGAAATTTTCAACATAGAGAAGCTGTATAAGTGACTGTGCATCGTTTCTCGGACCCAGTAAATATGTTTTTCCCGGATCAAGTTCAACCTTTGAAGGCACCCCTGATGAGGTAGCAATATCTATCGCCTCAAGTATCGCAGGAAGATCGTTATGAACACCATCACCCACTGCCCCATAATCACGCGCATACACAACAAGTTCTGTGTCGGGATAATTTGTACCCGTGCTAATCTCCAAAGTTTTACCAAACTTGTTATAATACTTTGTCCAACCAAGTGTATTTTCGAGTGTGCTTATAGGAATAAACATTCTGCCTTGATGTATAACAGGCCTGCGTTCCAGCACAACTCTGCCCCTGCTGTCTTCCGCAAGTTGCTCGTCTATATAGTATGTCATTTTTAACGAGTCGTCCCACGATGTTTTGGGGTCATCATCTCTTATCAAGGTGTTTCCGTTTTCAACCCTTCCGCCAATCATTTCCGCCATATCATCTATCGCCATTGCGGGGTATTCGCCAAGCTCTATAATAGGATAGTTGTAAGGTGTTCCGTCCAAGAATGTTGTTATACCCTCCATCACTTTAACTTCGTTGTTGGATCTTTTAGGGTTAGATATTTTTTTAACCTCAGGCTTTTTATATTCAGGCTCTGCAAATTCCCTTACACTAACATTTTTTTTGAGTACTAATTCGCCATAGCGATCTGTATTATTCCATTTCCATTCTGATTTACAATTCCAGTTATAAAGTCTCATCTCAATACCGTTCTTTTCCGCAGATGTCATCATAACTTCAAAACCGAGTTTCAGATTTTCTTTGGTATTAATCGTGTGCAGAGGGAAAGCCATTTCCATAATAAATCCCTCGTCGGAAACCGTTGTCTTAACAGTAACAGGCTCTTTATAGTTACTTCCTGAAACATTTCCTTCAAAGTCAGACCTTATCTGATAATCGTCCTCTCTCAAGCCTGCCTGATATTCCCTCTTTTCATCTATGTAGATATCAATAGAGTCATTCTTGTAAGCAGTACCTGTACCATTAACTAGCATATCTTCGTAATATTTTGTGAGAATGTACAAATTTTTTTCGTCCCACAGCACCTTGAACCAACCCTTATAATAGTCCTGACCTGAATCAGGATTGTGGTTTACAATGTAGTAATTAGTCTTGTCCCAAACACTGTCAATAGCTCCGTCAATCTCAGGCGTACCATATGCGGCTTCCGCCAGGCTGCGACTTGTCGATGCATATACACCGTGCAAACAGCCCATTGCCAATATAAACGACAATACAAAAGCCGATATCTTCTTAATCAAATAAAACATCTCCCTTCAAAGCAGTATTCATTTCACTCAACTCCTGCCATCCGAAAAAGCCCGGAATACTGTCGTGAACTATAACGAATCTTTCCAATCCCCAAGTTACGAACTTACCGCTTTCTTCAGCGATTTTCCTTACAGGCAGATATTCCTTGTTGTCTATCACCACCGTCTCTGCCGCCGTATCATTTCCTAAAACATCTATGGCTTCACTTTTTGCAATATAAGTTGTTCCGTTATAAACTATTACATCGGCCGCAAATGTTTCGCCGTTCTTGTATACAACTTTATCAACCACATCTATCAGTGTACTGTTAGCGATTTTCCATTTGGTAGTTTTGGAAAGCACTTGACCGCTTATGTATTTAAGAGTAACATCGTCAATCTTGAGCGTATCATCAGTTACAAGGCGCCATTGATTAAACGAAAATTTGATAACATCGCCTGCATTGACATTCATAACTACGCCGATATCATATCTGAAATAACTCACATCATAAGGTTCATCCCATTTAACAGGACCCTCTTCGCCCACACGGCTTGACCATACAAGTTCGTCATTTTGGAATATTTTGCTCAAAACACCGTCACCCGCATTGGGTTTCAAATTACCGTCAATACGCAAATATCCGTCTCTTTTCACTGTATATTCTATTACGGAGTCACAGTGATTGCCCGGATATACCTCATTTGCACTTATATACCCGGTATCTCTCTCAATTGTGCTCACCCATTTTTTCTGTGCCGAATCATATTGCATGGGTACTTGCCTCTTAAAAATCTGAGAGTAGAACTTCACACCGTCTTCGCTCGTTTTTCCGGCAAGTGAGCTTAACTTTATCTCTTCTATAACTGAATATGAAAAATCCTGACTTGTGCTTGCAGTTGAAGTTCCTGTTGTGTAGAAAGGTCCAACCTCAAGATCCCATTCTGAATAGTTAAAGCCTGTATATTCGGCTACGTTAAGCTCAACATCAATGATATCCCCTTCTTGCGCTCGCATTCGCACATCGATATTAGCGGGAATAGTTTTAAGGACAAGCTGTTGCCAGACTATGTCATCGTTTTTCTTAATTGTGACAATAGTTCCACCATTTCTGACATCAAAAGATTTTATGGTGCCTGTCACACGATAACGCGTATCCTCTTGCACCTTGTATCGCTTTACCAAGGTGCAATTGCCGCTTGCCATAAACTTATCCTTACAAATAAATGCAACACCATCCGATGCATTATATCTTTCGGTTTTTTCATCAAATTCCAGTTCTTTTAAGGTTCCGTCAACCTTTTCAAAATATATACCGACTCCTTCGCTGGCGGATTCGTACTGCATATCCAAATATTCCACCCTCGGGGCTATATGGAACCAGTCATTACTGTTACTTCCGTTTGCATCACCATAAAAGAATAGCTTCTCACCCTCTTTTACCGGAGTAATAACTTCAAATTCATGCCTATCATTCTTTACAAGAGCTGACCATAGTTCGTCCTTTCCCTTGCATACATGAGCGCCTATCCCATTACTCTTCTCAGAACCCTCGTGATCCGCCCAAAACGCTCCTACAAGTCTGACCATACCTTTTTCCGGTGCTACAAATTGATAACCAACACCCATGCCTGTAGCCGTATTCATTTCCTGACGACTCATATATGGCCATTTAGTCTGTTCATTAACAGCCCATGTATTAGTTGATACCCCCCATGAAAGTTCTTCGGCACCATCGTTGGTAAAACCGCAATAAGACCACCCATTCACACCCTGAACAGTATTAAACTCCGGAACATATGTTTCTATCACGGTGGCGTCAGCCGCAGATACAGGTGCTGTGCCAATCATCATCAGCATCGCTAAAATTGCACATAATTTCTTCAATGTATACTACCTCCTGTTCACATCAACAACGCTATTTGTAAACTACCAGCATACGCAAATTATTATTTTGGTTTGTACAAGCAAAGACTCTGTCGCCTTCGCTAATCTCCGAAAATGCTATCGGCATCACCTTATCTCGCTGACTGTCATAAAGGTATACCGCATTTCCGCTCAACGTGATATGCTTATTTGCATCTAAAATTGTTTTACCGGCCCATTCATCTCCACAAATCACGATTGCACTATAACCATTTATCCTCACAATCGTACCGTAAACCCTTTCCATATTATAACTTGCGCCTCTCCATGTCAAAAGTGAACACGGCTCTCTGAAGGTTCCGCCCGCATCGCTGTTATGTGCCAAAGCTATCTTGGAAGCCGATCCGTCCTTATATGTAATATACTGTATAACATCGCCGCCTTTCAAAGGCCTCGTTTTGGTCTCTCCATCCGCATTCACCTGGAATGTCATCAAAGCTTTGTCTTTGACCGGAAGAGATATCTCTTTACCGTTCTCATCTACACCGCATATTAAATCAATCTCTTCACCCTCATCATCCAGACCGACGCCAACATATTCCACTATCACCAACTTGGTACTCTCTTCAATATCATCCTCTGCCATTCCGTCTTTTTTAACCACACAATACTTAACATTTCCATATTCGTCTATATCGTACAGATTGGCGGCATAGTTATGGCTGATCGAAAAATAATTGCCGTTCACAACATGGTGATCCGCTTCATTTTCGCCAGTAGATTTACCGGGCACTATGAACACAGGAGTCGAGTCTGACACTTTATATTTTCGTGCAAGCATATTTCTTGAGCTGCAGCGAAAACTATCATCCGAATCATCCAGCGAAAACTCGTCAACACTGTATCCGTCATTCGGGAAGTTAATACTCTGCAAGACATCATTTTCAGTTTCATATTCAACAAGTCCTGTTTCCACAAAACGATTTTTTAATGCATCATCCATTTTATCGATTTTTACTTTTTCCCCATTTACTTTTACACTCTCACCCGCTTGTAAATATATAATTTCCTCTTTTTCCGTAAAAATCTTAACTCTGATTATGGGTGTCAGTACCCCGGGATCAACAACTCCTGCCATCAGGTAACCAACAGATAAGCCTGCAGCATTTTCCTTGTAATACGCCACATTACCAAAAGCGTCCAAGAACAGCTGAACACTATCGCCGGCATCTATGCGCGGTATAACCCCTGTATCAGCGAGTGACTGTGCATATTTGCTTATCTTATATGTTTCACCGCCGACATCAACAAACACACCGTCTTCGTTATCTCTCTTGGTTTCAACAGTACCCGCAACCTTTGTTGTAGAAACCTTGATATCAATCGCCTTTATGTCCGCAGTGTTCTCCGACACCGCCGCTAAAATAACTGCCCCCGCACTGATACCATCAAGTTCTGCTTTCTCATCGTCACAGGTAATACGGAAGTAACTATCCTTCAACTCCAAATTCTCATTTTCAAAACGTGAAGATATTGTTTCGTCCTTGACATTTATTCTCTCAACTATAATAGTCTTATAATCTGTGATTAAAACAACATCATATTTTCCGTCATCGTTATTATCCATCAACTTAATTTCACCAATGTTAAAATTAAATTTGCTTTCATCATAGTTTGTCAATACGCCATTATAAATCATTTTGCATCCCGGAGACATCTGAATTGTCTTTACTTTATTCCCCGCATAATACTCAAACTTAAATCCGGCTGCACCTACAAAATCTTCTACATTTATTTTCAAAGGGTTATTTGTCTTTGCCTCCATAATACTCACAATATTGTACGAGTCTTCTCCCGATGTTTTTTTAGCGTACGCAATAACCTTACATCCTAAATAATCTCTCGCAAGATCCTCCGTATCATTGATAACAGCTTCTCCAATTTGAACGCGTTCATCGCCTGTGCCGGATGGTTCGGTTAAAGCGGTTGCCTTATTTTTGCAAAGAATCCCTTCATAACGATATATACCAATAATGTCCGATAAGAAGGTTGCACCTTCCACAGATTCATAGATGATGTTATCGCCGTCTATGCCGGAGATTCTGATTGCGTCAGACTCCAGAACCGAATAAATAATCTCCGCAACGTCAATTCTCCGTGCAGCATCTTCGCTTACAAGCGTAGATGCCGAAATCATTCCCATCTTTTTTGCCGCTTTATAATACCCATCCGGGAATCCACCCATGGCCTGAGGAAGTGCGTCACCACATTCAATGCTGACAAAAATTTTCAAAACCTGCTGACCTGTTACATAATCATCGGGTCCGAATTCTCTGTCACCATAGCCTGACATATATCCGTTTATCACAACAGCTTCAATATATCCTCGGTCATTTTCGCTAACATCATCAAAGCATGGTGTTTCGGCCTTTTGAGGTTCAAGGTTAAATAAATTGCATAAAATCTTCACCATCTCGCTTCTTCTGACGGGGGTATCGTCCCAAAATTTACCTAAATACTCATCAACATCCGTAACCCCTAAGTCCATCAGCAGCTTAACGGCAGGACCATAGGTAACATCTTCGGACGCAAACGTTCCGACAGGGAGTAATGAAACCACAAGCGCAAAAGCTGCTATAAATGATACTAACTTATATTTCATAATCGCACTCCTTTACAATGAGAATTTTTCAATGCACCGCCAAATTATTACTGCAGCTTCCGCACGGGTTGCGTTCGCTGAAGGAGCAAATTTGTTATCTCCTACACCTTTTATAATTTCATATCGACTAAGTGAGTTTACCGAATCCTTGGCATAATCAGCAATCTCCTCATCATCCGCAAAACATGCACCTTTTGCTTCGAGATTAACAGACTTGATTTTAAGTGCGTTATTTATGATAACCGCCATATCCTGCCTGCTTATCCGGTCACCAACTCCAAATCGATTTTTTGAAGTACCCTGAATAATGCCAAGCTGTGATGCCCGCGCAATATAGGGTGCATACCATTCACCCTGTTCAACATCTTCAAATCCGACACTGCTGTCTAATGTTCCGAAGCCAAAGGCTGCGCATATCATTTTAACAAACTCTTCTCTGTTAACACTTCTCTGCGGTTCAAAACATCCGTCTTCTACTCCGCTCACCACATCTGTTTCATTGAGCTTCAATATCGCATCCTTCGCCCATTCATAACCGTTTAAATCGGTAAATACATCCTTGGGTACAGATGGCTCAACAGGTGTAACGGGTGTAGGAGCGGATACAGAAACAGAGGCACCCCGGTAGCTGCCGCCACCGCTTCCACCGCCTCCGGTTTGAGATTGCGATCCCTTTGCGTCAGAATATTCATCAAGCTTATCCTTTATCGCATTGATATCCGTATAGGTATTTTGCGAAATACTGTCGTATGCACCGGATTCGTATCCGCCTAATCCCACAAGTGCACAAGCTTCTTCAATACATCCGGGGCGTGACGGAGCTTTGATAATCTCAAATACAAACTGGTTTAAAAGCGCCGTGTCAAAAGCATCTATACCGGTAAAGGTTTTAGATGATAGCGTTGACGAAACACTGTTCTCTATCGTGTCGGTAACATAATTCGCAGTATAAACATCCTTCAGCTTACTGTTTTCAAGGTCAAATATTTCAGCTTCGTCAAAAATATTTGTTATTGCGCCTTTTTCCAAAGCTGCTATCGCAACCGCTTTATTGATAACCGACTCCGCATTCTCAACAGTCAAGCGATTATTTGAATAATCCAATAACAGCTTTGCCGCCTCAGCTGCAGTTGCCTCGCTTATATACCTGTCATCTAAAAACAAATCAAAGGCATACGCAGTGAGAACATCTTTAATATCTTCCGTCTTTCCCGAAGCAATGGCAGGCTTCAACTTATTATCTAAAACATCTTTTGCCTTTTTCGGGTTTGTATATAATATTTCGTAACTGTCAAAATACTTTTCAGCATAAACAAACACGCGGTACATTCCCGACACGGCGTCATCTCCGCCGGGCATATTAAACTTTTTCTCAAAAGTTCCATCCTCGTTTGTTGCAATCTGCGTTTTGTAAATAACATCATCATTCGTCTTCTTTTTAACTTCAATGATAACATCGGTTGTTCCTGCCCCGGAAACAACACCCGAAACAGTCACATCATCAGCACTCTCCGCTTCCGTTCCGATAAAAACATCTTTTACAAGCGGATGACGACTTGTCCCATCCGAACTCATCAACTCTATTGAAGCCCGAATTCCATCCAGCTCCGTCATAGACAAAGCGTCGAGAGTATCCGCCAAACCGTAACCTATTGTTTTGATTGTACCGGCAGGGACTTCTATCGTTTTCGTTTTATATTGTTCCAACACACCATCCTTATAGCCCATTGCAGAAACAATGACATTCTTTGTATCATCGGTGGTATTAATAATATTAGCCTTCACATAAGCCTCTCCGCTACCAACGTCACTTATCACGCTGCCATCAGGATTTACAAATGCCAGATTGTCAGCCACAATAATACTCTCTGCGTCACCCGCCGTTATGCTGCACTGATACGGAATCGCCAACGAGCTTCCTGTTATTTTCACAACGATATCCTGACCGCTCTCGGGGATAATAGCAGGCTTAATCACCGCACAGTTCTCGTCCGAGTTATAGCTAACCTCGCAGTTCACCGGTGTTCCTCCGTAGGCAATCTCTATATTGGTATTGCTTAACAAATCCTCGTTAGCATCACCGTCAAAATATACCTTCACATTATCAAGCAGCCGGCTTACCGTATCAAGCGGTCCTGCTTGTCTGCCGTTCATTTCACTGAAACGAACCTTGGAAACAGTAATAGGTCTTTTATATCCGTAAGTCCGAAAATTATCCAAAACGAACATCTCTACACCCGACTCTGTCACGGTTTGGCGCACAGTACCCCCGGGAGCAAATGTCGGAAATGCATACAGATTAACAGAAACTATACTGTTGAAAACGCTTGCTCCTGTTTCAATATTAGTGTCTTGGCTGTTGTTGTAGAGTGTTTTCGGAGCGGCTTGCTGCCCGTTCACATAGAATTTACCTTCTCTTTTGTTGATATCCCATTCCAGTTTTATATGCTTCCACTGATGGTCTGCGAAGGATAGCGGGCTTCCGTCGATGTGCAGCGCAGCCGAGTTAATACGGCCAGAGTCGTTCATTAAAAACCAAGAAAAACCTGAGCTGGCGTAATAACCGGCTATGTGACCGCTATGCATACGGCCAAATGAGATAGGTTTTCCTGACGAATCTTTAAACTGAAATACGAACGGTATATTCAAATCGTTCGTGGTCTTAATATCAAATTCTACAACCTGTACATCCACGGCGCCAGCTTGCGGAATATTAAGGTTATTTACTGTCACTGAATATTCAGCTAATGTTTTATCTATGTCAGCAGTAGTCTGCGGAGTTTTGATCAAAAGAGCAGCAGTGCCGTCTTTGCCCCCGTTTGCAGTCACCTCAAGTCCCGAGCCGGAGACGACGCCACTAGGGTCTTTAATGGTTACACCTGTGGACGTGCTATAGTTTTCATCGAAGGTTTCGGTTTTGTCATCCACGAAAACAGCAGCATATTCAGTGGAAAAATATATGTATTTACTTCCCAACAAACCTTCTAACTCTGTTGGAAACTCAATCGCATATTCACAGCCTTCTTTTAATTCGTTTTCGTATTCGATTTTCAAAGTCTTCCCGTCTTGGATACAGTTAGTAACGCGCGCATCGATACCCTCGACTGCTTTTTCGTTTGTGTTAAAGAGCGCAACGCTCGAAAAATCAACGCCACTTACAGGTTCTTCTGAAAAAGTTATTTCTATTGTGTGGTCACCGAATTTGCTGACTTCGGCGTACATTTTCGGATTTACATCTGCGTTTACACTTATTCCTATTCCCAGAAGAAATGAAATTATAAAGGGTACTATCCTTTTAGAGTTACTTTTCTTCACATAAATACATCTCCATTCTTTTTATACTCTATTGAATTTTCGTATTTTTTTAATCTTCCACATTTGAAATTTTGTTATATTATATCCGGTCAGATTTCTCATTGCATAAACCGAAACGAAACAATAACCTACAGCCGGCGATTTCTCTATGGTAGGTTTGAACACGTCACATATATTTAACGAACTGCCCTGCGTTGACTGCTCGCTTATAAATAGACTTTTATGTTTGCATCGCCGTATGTATAATAAAGAATCTATGTTACTGTATTGTTTCCTATTGCTTCGACTGTACCCGTCAAAACCGTCACAATACTCATAATCGAAAGACAAACAACAATAATTTTTAACTTTTCATAACAATCTCCATTCCGCCGCCCTGCGTCGGCACAAATAGTAATTAAATTTCTCTTGTCCGCAGGGCAAGGAATGACAAGAGATTATTACGCCCATGTGCGTTTCCGATGGCTATGCCTCGGAAAATTTCGCACGGGCAATTTAATCCGCCGGAGGCATAACGTGAAAGGAACTTTCACGCTATATCCTCCTGCAACATATTCACCTTGCTTCATTATAACACGATGCATTATTGTTTTCATTAAATTTTCTTCATTAAACTTCTCATTTCTTAAAAATTTAGTATACTATTTTCTTCCTTCACCAATTTTATATATTTTTTCCTAATAATCCTCATATAAACATATTTGGTTATATAATTTTTGCCAGATTTTATTAGGCAAAAATGTTTTTTAATGAAATTCTATCTTGACAAATAAAATCTACT
>QRFC01000831.1_pt1 | contig 27627 bp, 38 predicted proteins | sample 1861061 | NCBI WGS metagenome assembly QRFC01 (sample SAMN09711282, study PRJNA482702) | Human gut metagenome, whole genome shotgun sequencing project.
ACATACCCAGCTCATCAGTGTGACCAGCAGTATGATGCACAGCAGCCCGGCAAACACCGTTCCCAGACCCATCAGCACGACGAACAGGTTGGAATATTCAGGCATGGTTTGGATCTCCTCCCATACTAATATAGATTACCCACATTGTACCAAACATTTGGTAGTAATGCAATCCGAAAACGGCTAAAACTGCAAAATTGTGAGAAGTCCTAAAAAATTTTTTGGTTCATTGACGGAATACACAAACCACAGGGAAACGACCTTTCCTTGGAAGAAAATACTTTCCATCCGCTATTGTCTGTGCTATACTGTGTTTCTATTCCGAAAGTAGGGGAGGCGCGGCTATGCGGTACGAAAATGTGGTGCAGGGCCGCTTTCTCTCGCGCCCCAATCGCTTCATTGCGCTGGTGGAGCTGGACGGCGCCGAGACGGTCTGCCACGTGAAGAACACCGGACGCTGTCGTGAACTGCTGGTACCGGGGGCTGAGGTGTATCTGGTGCCGGGTGTCACGCCGGGGCGTAGGACACCCTACGATCTTGTCGCGGTGAATAAGGGCGGCAGGCTGATCAATATGGACGCCCAGGCACCGAACCGGGCGTTTGCGGAGTTTGCACGGACCTTCGACCCGCAGGCCGAGAGCATCCGGCCGGAGTTTCGCTTTGGCGAGTCGCGGCTTGATTTCTGCTTGACGCGGCCCGACGGGCTGCACCTGGTGGAGGTCAAGGGGGTCACGCTGGAGCAGGGCGGCCACGCCCGCTTCCCGGATGCACCTACGGAGCGGGGCGTGAAGCACGTGCATGAATTGATACGCGCTGTGGAGCAGGGCTGCCGGGCTACGGCCTTCTTCGTCATCCAGATGGCGGAGGTCGTTGATTTTGCGCCCAACGATGATACACATCCCGCATTCGGCGCGGCCCTGCGGCAGGCGCGCGAGGCGGGGGTCAGCATTGCCGCTTACAGCTGCCGTGTTGCGCCGGACGCCATGTATATCGATCACCCTGTGCCGGTGGTTTTGTGAGGAGAGTGTCCGTATGACATTGCTGGAGATATTCCTGATCGGCATCGGTTTGAGTATGGATGCCTTTGCCGTGGCGATATGCAAGGGACTGGCCATGCCGGACAAGGTGTATAAGAGGAGCGCGTTTCTCATCGCCCTGTATTTCGGCGTATTTCAGGCGGTCATGCCCGCGCTGGGCTGGCTGCTGGGCTCACAGTTTGCCCATTATGTGACGCGGTTCGCGCCCTGGATCGCCTTCGTGCTGCTGGCATGGATCGGCGGCAACATGATTCGGGAGAGCCGCGCTGAGGAAGAGGAGGACGAGCAGCCCTCCGACGGGCAGGTGAAGCACAAGGAGCTGCTGGTGCTGGCCGTGGCTACCAGCATTGACGCCCTGGCCGTGGGCGTCACGTTTTCCATGGTGGAGCTGTCTGTGTCCATCTGGATGGCCGTCTGTCTTATCGGCTGCATCACGTTCCTGATCTCCCTGGGCGGCGTGTATGTGGGCAATGTGTTCGGCGCAAAGTACAAGAATAAGGCTGAATTTGTGGGAGGCACTATCCTGATTCTGATAGGTGTGAAGATCATTCTGGAGCATTTTGGCGTGCTGTAAAAAGATACCCCGGCGATGTATATCGCCGGGGTATCTTTTTTACAGATGTGCGAGCAGATCCATAGTAATGCGGGCGGTGATGCCCCACAGGTGGTAAGGCAGGCCGTGATACACCGGGACCTCCAGCCGCCAGGGACGCCAGGGGTAGTCCGCAGGGACGCCGGCGTCCGCATAGGGGAAATCCGGGGCCTCCACCGGCTGCCGGTACAGGTAGACCTCCGGCGGATGCGCCTTCAACTCCCGAAGGGGCAGCAGGAAGGTGCCGGCTACCTCCTCCGGCGCGGGGCGCATTGCTGCCAGCGTCGCAGGGTCTACCTCGCCCAGCACCGGCCGGAGCAGGCTGCCCGCACGGATGTGGATGAAGTCCATTTCGCCGATAATGGTCACGGCGCTTTCCGGGATGCCAAGCTCCTCCCAGGTCTCCCGCAGGGCGCACTGGATGGCTGTTTCCCCGGCCTCGCGTTTGCCGCCGGGGAAGCACACCTCACCCGGTTGCCGGACGTTGGCGGAGCGTATCTCGTACAGCAGGCAGTATTCGCCGTCCTGACGGACCAGGGGGACCAGCACGGCGGAGCCGCCTCTCTCACCCATCAGCGTGGGCGTATGCGCCGCGTAGTAGCCGCGCAGGGGGGAAATATCCATGATCGGGCCTCCTCTCGGTCAAAAGCGGTGCTTGTCCGCATTGTTTTTATCAATGTTTGGTTGTATCGCAGAGCGGCCTGCGAAAAAAGACGTCCCCGCCTTGCGGCGGGGACGCGTAATGCGCGGTAGATCCTCAGCAGCTGCACCCGCAGCCGCCGTTATTGCCGCCGCAGCCGCAGCCATTGCCGCAGCCGTTGCCGCAGAACAGGAACAGCAGGATGATGGCGATGATGATCCAGCAGCAGCTGCTGCCGCCAAAGCAGGAATTCTGATTACACATACCGTAACCTCCTATGAAAATTTGACCGCCACATCGGTCTCATTCTCATAGTATGCCGGCTGCGGTAAAGTGTGCGCCTCAGAGCTGCGAGATGCGATAGCTGAGCGTCAGCAGGGTATCCACAAAGTGGATGTCCTCGAAGAAAACGCCGTCCTCCTTGGTGGAGAGCTCCACATTGGTAAAATTCCAGAAGCCGCGCACACCCAGACCGATCAGACGGTCCGCCAGCGGCTGGGCTACATTCTGCGGGACGGTCAGGACCGCCACGTTGGGGTGATAGTTGGCGACATATTCCTCCAGCTCATCCATCGAGTGGACCGAGACACCGCGGATCTCCGTGCCGATCAGCGCGGGGGAGACATCAAAAGCGGAGTCGATCCGGAAACCGACCTTATCAAAATCAAAATTCTGCAGCAGGGCGTGACCCAGATGGCCCACACCGATCACAATGATGCGGTGGCCGCTGTCTATACCCAGGATGTGGCCGATTTCCGCACGCAGCTCGGCCACATTGTAGCCGTAGCCCTGCTGGCCGAACTCACCAAAGCAGCTCAGGTCCTGCCGGATCTGGGAGGCGGTGATGTCCATTTTGGCGCCCAGAGAGTTGGAGCTGATACGCACCACGCCTTTGTTGTACAGATCGTCCAGATACCGATAGTACCGGGGAAGACGATGAATGACAGCATCGGAGATTTTTTGCTTCTTCATAGAAAAACCTTCTTTTGTGTGGAATGCGGCGCACAGCGCTCGATGTATTGTGGCTATTTTACAACAAGTATGCGAAGTTGTCAACTTTTTTAACAAAGTGAAGCGAAAAATTTTCTTTACTTTGTGCCGGGAAGGTGGTATAGTAGTGGAGCTGTAAGCTGATAAAACAGAATATGATATGCGCCCGTAGCTCAGATGGATAGAGCGTTAGACTCCGACTCTAAAGGCCGCTGGTTCGAATCCAGTCGGGCGTACCAAAAGAGAGCCACCCGAAGGGTGGCTCTCTTTTGGTACTGCTGATTTTTGCGGAGCAAAAATCAGGGCCGCCGTTGGCGGCCTTTGATTGAACGTGCAAGGGAAACCCGACAAAGGTTTCCCTTGCACACATTCCTTTCCTTGCGATATGCGGGAGTACGGACAACAAAAGTGGTAAACAGCCACACCATATCTACCAACTGTATTCCACTCTCATAGATTGGGTGGTCGTAATTATCTGTAAAAAAATTGGGTATGATGTGTGAGCGAACAAAACCACACTTTTCATAAAACGGGATTGAAAGCGGACTATCTCCTGTTCCCACTTGCAGAATTGAGTATTGTTCCCTGTAATTATTAATAATAAACTCAATTAAGGCTCTTGCATAGCCTTTGCCTTGATATTCTGGAACAGTAGCAATATTCTTGATTTCAAGTATGTTATTTCCTTCATCGGTTATGACACACTCGCACTTTACCCCATTGTCATCAAGTACATACATCTTGCCTTTATCAAGATAACGGTCAACCATATCTTCCTGCTCATCTGCTAATAGGAGCAAATCCAGATATTGTTTTTTATTCTCTTTAACTTCAATAATTTTCATTAATCACACCTTCAAATTTCGATTTCTTTGCCACATCATAGCGCATCCCCAGTAAAGTGTAAAGCCAAATTCTACACCGAAAGGAGTCTTAACCTTGAAAGATGCAACGCAATTTCATATCCGACCTGCCCGCCCAGATGAGGCGGGCTTATTTTATGCCCAGCACCCCGAAGAAGATAAGCGGCTGGGTACCGTTGGACATGTCCGTATGGACTTCGGGCGCAGCGGCAACGAGTTCTGGCATACATGGTGGCCCCGTGGCCCGGAGGAGCTGAACAGCCCCGCGTTCAAGCTGGAGCTGCAGGAGGTCGTGGACACGCTACGGGAGAGTGTGCTGAAAAACCGCTTCGCTATGGAGCGTTTTTGCTATGAACACGGCGGGAAAATCAGCGGCGGCTGGACACAAAACTACGGCTACATCGTGGAAACCGAGCATTACCGCTACTGCCTGCGCTGCAATCCGTCCCCTGGAGATTACAACTGCTACTGTACGGCCTATGATCTGGATGTCCAGCGGCAGAACATGGTGCGGGAAGACGCACCTCACATGGAAATAGGGAGCATGATATGAGCATGGGAACGGCTTGTGTCAGAGGGCCTCCCGCACCGTCAGACCATTCTAAATTTTTCCGTTGACTTACGGATGGTTGTGTGGTAGTTGTTTGTGCTACCAAAAACATAGAAAGGAGAAACGCACATGAGAAAGAAAATCATGACCCTGATGATGGAGGCACTCCTGCTGCTCACGGCCTGCGGGCAGACGGGGAACAGCTCCGCATCGACGATGCTGCCAGTGGCGGCGGTGCAGAGCGTGGTACAGGCCGTCACGCCCATGGAGGACAAGATGCAGGAAGATGTCGACAGCCTGCTCGTTGGGGAGGATACCGAGGAGGCCGAGCCCGCAGGCGACGAGGAGACTCCGAAACCTACCAAGGATGCCGCGACACCTTCCGGCAAGACGGAGGAAACACTGTCCACACCCGCCGGAGAGGAACAGCCGGACGTGCCGGAGCAGCCTGCTGCACCCAAACAGCCGGTGACGCCTGCGCCGGAGGATACACCTGCTCCCGCACCCACACCGGTGCCTACCCCGGCAGAGGAGAAACAGGAGGAAGAGCCTGCGCCTGTGCCCGAACCTGTCCCTGCACCGGAGCCGAAACCCGAACCGGCAGACCGCTGGGCGGTTGTCGAGGCGGCCAACGCCTATGCTGCCGCGCAGTACGGTGTCATCACAGACGGCAGCCTGACGCTGGACAACAGCGCCTACCGCTTCCCTGCATCGGTGGCAGCGGACGCCTCGCAGGAAGTGCTGGAGGCCAAGGCGCGGGACATGGTGGAATACACCTTCCGGCAGCTCATGATGCAGGCAGGTGTGGATACGCTGGCCGACGCGGGCTTCCATTGCAACGTCTGCATCGTAGAGGACGGCGCCAGCCTGCTGATCTATGTCCTGTACGATGGCTAAGAGGTAACTTCATACAAGACCCCCTCCAACACGGAGGGGGTCATCTTATATCCAAACAGGAGGAGCCATGAAACACAAAAAAATGTTGCTGGGCCTTGTATTGACACTGGCCATGCTCGCGGCGTTGGCGGTGACCGCCTATGCTGCCAGCGTGACGGTCAAGTACAGGGTCTACGTCTATTCTGACGAGATCACATTTCGTCAGTATGATTATAGCCAAAGCACAACGCCGTCCATTACAAATCTGACCATCTCGGCTACCAGCAGCCTCGGCAGCGGCAGCGCCCTCTACCACATGAAATATGCGGATGGCGCGGTGGCTTACTGCATCGAGCCGGGTGTTCACTCCGATGACAGCGGCACCTACAAGGAGGGCTCCAGTGCCAGCTGGTATAATCTGCCCGCCTCTGTGCAGAGCGGCATCGCACTGGCGATGTCCCTGGGCTATCCCAGCGCCGACTACGGCGCGGTGTTCGGCGACCGGAACAGCAGTGCCATCATCAACGCGGAAAAGTGGGCGGCCACGCAGGCCATTATCTGGGAGCTGATCTGCGAATACCGCAACGCCTACACCTACGACGATTGGGGATACAGCCCGTTCTATGGCTGTGTGGATACGAGCCGCTATCCGACCTTCGAGCTGTGGTATGACGAGATCGCGGCGGCGATGCAGAACGCCACGATGATCCCCAGCTTTGCAGAGTACGCACCGCGCTGGTGCGACACCATCGAGCTAAGGAGGAACGCAGCGGGCAGCTATACAGCTACGGTCACGGATGACAATGCAGTGCTGGGCGACTACAATTTCGCCGCCAACAGCGGGAGCGGCATCACCTTCACACGGAAGGGCGACACCCTGACTATCACGGCGACGGCAGCGGCGGCCAAGAATCTCGACACCGAGAAAACCTACTCGGCCACCGGCAGTGCCTATGAGATCGATCCGGATCGAGCGGTGATCTGCTGGTACGACCGGACGGGACGGTATCAGGCGATGGCCGGTTACACCGGCGTGGGGCGCGACCCCGTGAAGGCGTACATTAAGATCATGGCCGTGGAGGAGAAGGGCAGTATCACCGTCCGCAAGGTGGAGGTAACGGGCAGCCCGCTTGCCGGTGCGGAGCTGCTGCTGGAGACTTCTGCGGACGGCAAGGCATGGATGGAGGTCGGCAGAGTGACCACCGACAAGATCGGCGTCGCCAAGTGGGAGAATCTTAAAACCGGTGTGCAGTACCGTGTGACGGAGACCAAAGCCCCAGCAGGGTACACGCTACTGACCGAGCCACTGTTTACGGGAACGCTGGATACCAACAACCGTGACATTGCCATTACCACCTGTAACAATGCAGGCTTCGTGCTGCCCTTCACGGGCGGCACGGGATTTACAACCTACTTCCTGTTTGCAGCACTCATGCTCTGCATGGGTGTTTATTTTTGCAAAAAATCAGCCCGCCGCAAAACGGCAGGCTGATGGTTCAATTCTGAAAGGCTTGTAGCTGCTGCTCACAGAACTCGCACAAAACGGGGATGTCCGCTATGGCGGTTTCCCAGATGATCTCGCGGCTCATGCTACCGTAGTTATGCGCCACAAGATTTCGCATGGCCTTGATGGGACCCCATTGGATGTGTTTTGCTGTTTCAAGTCGGTATTCGGCGGAGAGTTTTCCACTCAGTTCTCCAATCTGCAAAATACAGAAAGATACCGAACGTTGATAATCGGGGTCGCTGTCAAAGGCTTCAAAAGAGTCTCCGTAGCGTTTGATCGTCTTGCGGATCTCAAGGCAGTAATCGCGGATATGGGCCAAGCGCTGGGCATCAGGCGGCAACATAGAGATTCACCCTTTCTTTCAGCACCGTATCACGGAAGCGAACATCGTTTTCCATTTGAGGCCGCTGCTCCAAAGAACTGACCGTAATCAGGTCAATGCTCTTGCGGAGAGCATCTTCCAAATCGCAGTACACAGCGGAAAGTGTGAGCAGACTCTTGATATTTGTGCCGGAGGTGTCAATCAATAGGTCGATGTCGCTGGAGTCGGTTGCCGTGCCGCGGGCATAGGAGCCGAACAGATAAACCGCCTTCAGTCCATATTTCTGCGCAACAGGCAAAATTCTCTGCGCGATTTGTTCCACGGTATAGACCATCTGCAAGCACCTCCTTCAGATTGATACCACCAGTATACCCGTAAAAAGTGAAAAACTCAACTCAAAAATTATGAACAAGGAGAAAACCAAATGAAAAAGATCCATCGCGTATGGGCCATGCTCTTGGTCGCTATCATGGCTCTGAGCCTCATCACCACGGCATTTGCCGAGCCGACCATTGACACCAGCAAAAAAACGTCCCTGAGCATCTACAAATACGATATCACCACGGCCAACAGCGACGGCGCGTGGGATGCTGAGTCCTACGCTTCTACCGGCCTACATGATGCCGCCGTCGTGGATAAGTTGGCAAAATACGCCATTCAGGGCGTAGAGTTCACATACCTCCGCGTGGCCGACATCACCATGAACAGTGAAGTGTTGGACGGTCAGCGTCAGGTGGGCGTGCTATATGGCTTCGACAACAGTGATCGAAGCACCGCCGTTTTGTCTGCCATTGGCCTGACCGCTTCCGATGCCCACAAGAGCGAAAACGGCAAAAACTATTACACTTCCGATTTGCTGAACAACAAGCTCTCCGCCGTCCTGACCGCCAACGCTACCGCCGCCAAGAACGCGCTGGAAGCTGCGGTCAAGAATGGCACGACCATGACCGAGACGGACGCTGCCGGTCACACCTCTGCTTCTGATATGGAACAGGGCCTGTACCTGGTGGTGGAGACCCGCGTCCCTGAGAATGTCACCAGCACCTGCAACCCCTTCTTTGTGTCTCTGCCCATGACTACCATTGATGGCGCGGCGTGGAACTACGATGTGACCGTTTACCCCAAGAACCAGACCGGCAATCCTACGTTGGATAAGACCGTGCGTGAAGCAAAAAACTCCACCGGCAAAAATACCGGCAGCCTGACCGACATCCAAAACCAAGCTGTGATCCACCTAAGACCAGTAACCACCAAGGGAGGGACTTCCGTCCCTCCCTTGGTGGTTGTCCAGCAGTTTGCCGCAATCGGGGCGGGCTTATGCCGGCAGGTTGATATGACCGATTTTATCCAGCGCAGAGAGATCAACGCTTTCCACATATGCTTTGATCTCGTCATCGCCGAGAGAGTCACCCGGCTGAGAAACCAGGCTGATAAATGCGTTCTCGCCGTTGTAAAGGACAATGAACTGATGGTTGCCGGAGTAAACAGACACTGTCTCGCCATGCGCGGTGGTATACGACCATTCATGGTATTCATGGGCATCATCCAGAGAAATGCAGTCGATGCTCATGCTCCCCTTCACCCGGCGGTTTATGGCAATGAAGCAGAAGCGTTCTTCCTCGCCGCCGGTGCTCCAGTCGTCCCCGCAGGAGAAGGAGCCGTCGTTCCATACCCGATAATCGGGGATGCTCTGCCGTGACGGGTTTTCCATTGCCAAAAAGCCATCGCTGCCGATGATCTCACAAAGGCTTGTATACCCGGAGCCTTCGTATAGGTCGTCCCACGGCTTGAGATCGTATTTTTCACTGATCTCAAGGAACTTGTTGACCAGCGTTTCCGTGTAAAGGCCGTTGTAGACCCTTCCATGGGCTTCGCCCCAGTCGCCCAGAGGCTGGTGCAGCGCATCTCCGTTATAACCGTTTGCTTCGTAGGAGCTGGAGAAGGCGTTGAACTCGCGGGAGGCCTCGTATTCGGGGGAGCCGATGCAGCCCTGCATACTGATGGTCATTCCGTCATCCAGCTTTTTGCCTGCATATTCGCCGTCCACATAGTGGTCGGAAACGATCTGGCTGCCCATCACGGCGTCTCTGATACCAAACAGATTCGCCGCGTAGACCCCTGCGCACATGGCGCACAAAAGCGCGAGGACGGCCGCTGCCGCCAGCACCGTTCTGCCGGCCGGTTTTTTCTTGTGAATCGTGTGGTTTTCCATGTTCATGATCTCCTTTTCGGCATCAGATGCCTCAACCGTCTGCATCAGGTCGATGGCATCCAGTATAAACTTCGGATCAATATTGTTGAACCCGGACAGAAAGTCAAACGATGTCATAGTAAACCCTCCTTCGATAAATACAGCCGTAATTTCTGCCTGGTTCGGAAAAGTGAGGTTTTGACCTTGCTTTGTGAACACTTACGCCGCGAGGCAATGTCCGCTATGGGAGCAAAGAGCCAGTAGCGGCACACGAAAATGTTCTGGTCGTCTGCGGAGAGCGTGTAAAGAAATTGATTTACCGCCGCGGCAAATTCCTTTCTCTCGTATGCCGCCTCCACGGAATCACCGGAAGAGACGGTGTCCTTCAGCTCGTCCAGCACAAGAGCCAGCTCGCCGCCGCCGCGCTTTTGGGAGTACTGCTCCCGCAGCCTCATCAGGCTGAGATTTCTGACAGTGGCTGCCACAAAAGCCCGAAAATACGTGGGGCGCTGCGGGGGAATGCTGCTCCACAGGGCCATGTAGGTATCAGACACGCACTCTTCCGCGTCCTGCGCATTGGATAAGATGCTGAGAGAAATTTTTGTGCAAAGCCTGCCGTACTTTTCATCGGTATGGGCGATGGCCTCCTGACTTCGCTGCCAGTATAGATCAATGATTCTTTCGTCCTCCATGACGGCCTCCTTTAAGAGCTCTCATCCAGTAAGTTGCAAAAAGCGGTGGACAGGTTACAGTTTTTTCAGCGGTGAATGTGGCAGCGCAAAATGCCCGAGGATAAACGGTGTCATCGTCATATTTTAGCGTCTTTCCGTCCGACAGGCAAGGAGAGGTACCGCAACGCCGCAGACAAGAGTGCGATCCAGGTCATCGCCGGCCACCGGGGCTGGCGCGGTGCGGACTACTTCCGGCATATCGACCGCTTGCAGATGGGCGATACCGTTACGCTGACAAACCTGTGGGAAACGCTGACCTATACCGTGGCCGACATTCAAATCATCCAGCCCCACGAGGTGGATAAGATCAAAATCCAACCGAACCGCGACCTGCTGACGCTTCTGACCTGCCATCCCTACGCCAGCGGCGGTCGGGAGAGGTATGTGGTGTACTGCGAGAGAACGGAGGTGAGATAACTATAAGCATTTTCGGCAAGGTGACCTTCGTGGGAGACGATGACATCCTCTATGACGATGCAGACGCCTTCCTGGACTGCATCCGTAGGGAATTGCCATATTTTAGTACCTCAGGTTTCCGCTATGAAGTCCTGACAGACGATCCCGCTATCCGCAAGGCCGCGGATGACATCCTGTTTGACTTTCTTGGTGAGGAAAACCACTGTGAGCTGGAAGACTACACACAGACGATGGGAGGAATTTAGTATGAACGTAAATCGGGAGATGCTGGCGTTCCTGCGGAAGCAGTACCCTGTGGGTACACGCATCCGGCTGGACTCCATGCAGGATCCGTACGCACCGGTGGAGGCTGGAATGACGGGGAAACTGGACTATATCGACGACGCCGGGCAGTTCCATATGAAGTGGGACAACGGGCGGGCACTGGCGCTCATCCCCGGCGTGGACAGCTTTACCGTTTTACCGCCCGAGCTCAGCATGATGAAGCTATATATGCCGCTTACCGCCGAGCTTTATGAGCCGGACGTGTATGGCAATATGCAGGAAGAGCCGGAGCTGCTGACCGGACACGACCTGACCGCGTATGAGGACAATATCCGCAGCGCACTGGTAAAGTATCGGATGCCGGAGGAGGTCAACCGCGGCATCATGCACTGGTACGATGCGCCGGACAGTGTGAACGACAAGGTGCGTTCCGTCACCTTCGACGTGGAGCGGCGAAACGGCAAGCTGTGGGGTATCGCGGAATGTCAGATCAGCGGCGAGTTGTCGGCGGCAGAGCTGACCACGCTGAAGGAATATATTGAAGGACAGGCGTCGGACGGCTGGGGCGAGGGTTTCGAGCAGCATGAGATCGCCGTTGGACGTGGCAGCGAGCTGTATGTGCATCTGTGGCAGGATGAGGACTGGAGCATCCAGACGGAGCAGGAACGCTTCCGCGCCCACTTTGAAAAGCTGCCGGAGATGTGCTTCACGCTGCTGCCGGGCACGGGACAGCTCATCTGCATCAAGCGCGGCGAAAGCGGGTACTACCCCAGCGATTGGTCTACCGGTGACGCCCACGAGAACCGCCGTATCGCGGATGAGCAGAACAGAAAGAGGGGCGTGACGCCTGCACAGGAGGAGGCTATGAAGATCGGCAGCATGTGCGGCTGGGATGTACCCGGTGCAGACCCGGACAACTGTGAGGCCATCGTACAGTGCCGTGGGGGGATGGAGCTTGGGTAAAAAGGTTTTTTCCATATACGTGGGCAATCCCGACAACAGCAATCACGCGGAGCTGGAGCTGCCCGCCACACCGTGGGAACTGGTGGATGCCATGGACATGCTGCGTCTGTCAGAGGGGCGGGAGCCCTATTGGCAGGTGGAGGACATGGGGCAATATGAATTTCTTGCCCCACACCTTGATGGGTACGATTTGTACCAGTTCAACGCACTGGCAGAGAAGCTCCGTACATTCGGTGATGTGGATGCCGTGGCTTTCGAGGGTCTGGTGCAGATGGAGCTTAACAATCTGTATCAGAACAACGGCGATGATCTGACGCTCCGGCGAGTACTGGATCTGGCATACAGCGTGGATTGCTGCCATGTGGTGCCGGGGATCACGGACGATGCAGCACTGGGACAGTTCTACGTGGAGAACGATTTTCTTCCGGCTTTGGCAACCGTGCCGGACAGCGTATTGGAAATGCTGGACTACGAGAAGATCGGCAGATCGATGCGGGAGGGTGAGGGCGGCGTACTTACGCCCCACGGCTATGTGATGCAGGAGTCCGAGCTGCGGCAGGCCCCGTCCAACTTGGGCAGGCCGCCACGAAAGCCGCCGTATATGATCTATTTCCTCTGCGTCAGCGACGTCTGTGCCGTAAAGCTGTACCTACCCGCAAAGCAGGCGGAGCTGGACGCCGTGCAGGATTGCCTGGAGGTGGACAGCTGGCAGGAGGTGCGGTTGGAGGCGTGCGACGCCGCCATGCCGGAGATGTGGCGCTTCACGGATATGGCCTATGACAGCATGGAGCAGATCAACCGATTTGCACAGTGCCTGGAGGAACTGGACAGAAATAACGAACTGATAAAGTTCAAGGCTGTGGCCGGTCAGCTGGACATCAGAAGCCTGGACGATGCGCTTGCACTGGCAGAGCATCTGAGCGAATATGCCCTTGAGCCGGGGATCCATTCTCTGGAGGGATTGGCGAGGGAGGAGCTCTCCGTCATCGTGGGAGACCCAGATGGTGATCTGCTGATGCGGTATCTGAATATGGACGCCTACGGCGCAGCGCTGTTATGGCGGGATAAGGGAGTTTTCAGTGACTACGGCTATATCTGCCGCCCAGACGGACAGCCGCTGCAAGTACCGCGGCAAGGCGTGGACATGACCATGCAGTAAAAGTCAACAACAATGGGACCGCTTTCCGAAAAGGGACGGCGATCCCTCTTTTGCGTCCTTTTCGGTGAACGGTCACCGGAAGGGAGTGCAAGAATGACGAAGGAAACCGTCGCCCTGTATCTGGAAAATGGATTTAAGGGGCGCAGAAATGTGATCAGCAGCCGGGAATTGGAGCGTGTGCTGGGCATCAGCAGGAACGAGCTGCGGCGGCGCGTCAACCTTCTGCGGCAGGACACCGTACCCATCGCGGCAGACCAGCGGGGCTACTACTTCGCGGAAACGGCGGCGGAGGTCTATGATACCATCCGCGGCTTGCAGAAAATGCGCAGCGGACTGGACGCGGCTATCTCCGGACTGGAGCGTGCGCTGGAGAAATTTGATGCGTGACAGCCTGATAAAGCTCATGCCTTGGATGGGCGGTAAGGGACAGCTTATGTGGGCCATACAGATGCTCCTGCCCATCCACTATAAAACACTGGTGGATGTGTTTGGCGGCAGCGGTATCATCACGCTGAATACCGCCGTGCCGAAGGGGTGCCTGCAAATATATAACGACCTGAACCACGACCTGTATAACCTGCTTTTCTGCGTCAAGCACCGCCCTATGGCTCTGACGAAAGAACTGAGCTTTCTCCCTATCAATGCCCGCGACGAGTTTGATGTGCTGCGCAGACAGCTGCAGGGCGAGGACTTCACACAGATGTATCTGGATGAGGAGCTGCAGCTGGCGGAGCAGATGTTCCCACCGCCGGAGGCGGAGGAGGTCAAGCGGCTGCTGCAAAGCCGTGCGGAGCTGTCGGATGTGCGCCGCGCCGCCGCTATCTACAAGCTGCAGCGATACAGCTATAACGGCAACGGCGACAGTTATGGTGTGAGCTCCTGCGATATACAGCGATTCTTTCGGGATATTTGGGAGTGTTCTCACTGCCTGAAGGATGTAGCGCTGGAGAATAAGGATTTCGAGAGCATCATTACCACCCATAATGACCCGCAGACCACGGTCTACTGTGACCCGCCCTATTATGAGGCGGAGCGTTACGCGGTGGAGTTTCCCCGCAGTGACCATCAACGACTCCATGATGTGCTGGCGCAGCACACGGGCTTCGCCATGGTGTCCTATAACAACTGCGACTATATTCGCAGGCTCTACGAGGACTTTTTCATTTATGAGGTGGAGCGTCCCAACAGCCAATCCAAGAAGAAAAATGACATATACCGGGAATACATCATGACCAACTATGACCCCCGTGTTTTTGCATCGCAGATGACGATATTCGGCGATTACAGCAGCAATGGGAAGATATGCCGGCTGGTGCATATCCCGGAACGACCTTTGAGAACTTGAGGAGGATCTATCATGAAGAACGAAATGACACTGGACAAGACCGGCCTGACCATCCCCGGCAGTGAGTTGGCAGAATGCGGCATGGCGGGCGTAGATCTGTCTGCCCAGATGACGCACAGCCTTCTGCTGCTTATGCCTCGTGAGATGACAGCGGTACAGACGGCAGACGCACTGGCCGGACTGTTTGACGCGGCATCGCAGCTTGTGTCTGCCCTGCTGGACGCCTGTCGTATGCCCTGCTGCAAGGACTGCGATTCGGACGTGAGGGAATTTGACCTCGATGCCGTGCCTGCGCCGATCCGGAAGCTGCTGCTGGATAGCGGCTGCTGCCCGTCCCTGCTGGAATGCTATCTGGAGGAGGGAGATGTGGTCTATGCTGCCGAATGAGGCAATGTACCCCTACACGGCGAAGGAGGCAAGGGACAGGGGCGAACTGGAGCTGTGGCGTGCCAATTTTCGCACCAACTGTGCCTGTGCCGGGGCGATAGAGCTTGCGATCCATCGGGACTTTGACGGAATGTATCTCAAGGACGGCTGCGCCAAAAGCGTCATTGACCAGTACGGCTATAGGCGTGTAGGGTATGTGCTGGCCAACACCTTGCAGCTGCACGCCTATGACGGACGCTACCATGAGACCAATAAGAGATGGAGCAGAACCATCTTCGTGCCCGAGGACGGCGGACACCGCCATACCTTCCTCATTGGCAGTCATCCTGCTGTGCTGGACGGCTTCGTCAGTGACTACCGAGCGGAGCTGGAGCAGCTCCAAGCGAATAGCAATCAGGCGATGTCCATGGGCGAAATGACAATGTGAAGGAGGAAGCTATGAGATATGTGAAACGTGCAGTGCTGGTCTGCGGCGCAGCGGCACTGCTCTGCTGGCTGTTTTCCGTGGCGGCTTACGCCACCGGCAGGGGCGATGTTGCCGGTGCGGTGGAAAGTACATGGGCGGCGGCATCAGGGCAGATCAAGACCGTTGTCAACAATGTGGTATTTCCTGCCATTGATATGATCCTCGCCATTTTCTTCTTTGTGAAGCTGGGTACCGGATACTTTGATTACCGAAAGACGGGTCAGTTTGAATGGACAGCACCGGCCATTCTGTTCGCGTGTCTGGTTTTTACCCTGACCGCACCGCTGTACATCTGGGGCATCGTGGGCGTGTAAGCGTTTCTATGTTCAATTTTCGGTTGGCTTTTTGTGGAAAGCGTGGTAAAATAACATGGAAATGACAGAGAAAAGAGGTGGCACGATGCAGTATACGCTGATGCACAAGAATATCGCGGTTGCCGATATGGAACTGGATGAGGCGACAAGCTCTATCCAGCGTATCGACGCGGTGTACCGTCCGGAGCATCTTCCGGTGGCTACGGCATCAAAACGGGACGGCGTGGATCGTGCCGCGCTGAATGCATGGTGGATCGACCGCTGCATCCCCGCCAGCCGCCCCGGTGTCCGAAAGGCGCTGGAAACGCTGGAGCTGCCAAATACGCAGGTGCTGCTGACATACTGTTTCGGTTTAAGCCTTTCGGATCAGTATTGGGTCAGACCTCACGGCAGTGACCTCCGGTGGGAGCGTATCAACTTCTTCGAGAATCCCTTCTCGAAGGACATCGGTGATGTCCTGTTGGGCAAGACCACAGACACAGCAAATTTTGATTTAAACTCCCCGGACAACACGACCAGCGGCTACCTGAAAAAGCGGTGGAAGATCATAGACGGAAAACGGTGCCTGCTGAAGGCGGGAAGCAATCCCTTTATGCAGCAGCCGTTCAACGAGGCGATCGCATCACTGGTGGCGGAGAAACTGGGTATCTCCCACGTGCCCTATACGCTGCTGTGGGATGATGACACGCCATACAGTGTCTGTGAGGATTTCGTTACGCCGGACACGGAGCTTGTCAGCGCGTGGCGCGTGATGCAGTCCATGAGGAAAGACAACAACACATCGGTCTACCGCCACTATCTGAACTGCTGCGAGGCGTTGGGTGTGGAGGGTATGGAACACGCGGTGGATCAGATGATCGTGCTGGACTACCTTATCGCCAACGAGGACAGGCATCAGAACAACTTCGGACTACTCCGCAGTGCAGATACACTGGAATGGCTGGGAGCCGCACCTATCTTCGATAGCGGCTCCTCCTTGGGGTACGATAAGCTGACACCCCAGATCCTCTCCGCCCGTGCCATTGAGTGCAAGCCGTTCAAGAAAACACATGAGGAGCAGCTCAAGCTGGTGACCTCCTTCGGCTGGATCGACTTTGATAGGCTGAGGGGCGTTGAGCAGGATATCCGGGACATCTTGGATCAGGCCGGTGAGTATGTGGACGAGAGCCGCAAGACCGCGATCATCTCCGCATTCTCCTCCCGGCTTGGGCAGCTGATGGTCTTGGCACAGGTGCAGCGTCAGGAGGATGACGTGGCACAGGATGTGGAACAGGATCAGGCGCAGGACTACGGATTTAAGATGGAACTGTGACCTGCAATATACTACGATAACAGGAAGCACTCTGCTGACGGCAGAGTGCTTCCTGCGTTTATGGAGGTGAGAACTTATTTTTATTTGGGACTTTGTAGCCGATACGGTGCTGGGTCAGATCGTGGACTGGTTCTACGGTCAGATCGTGGGCTTTCTCGGCAATTTCTTTTCGGAGATGGGAAACATGGGCGCCGAGCTCTTTGCCATGAGCTGGGTACAGAGCGTGGTGTTGTTTTTCTCCTATCTGGGCTGGGCGCTGTTTGCCATAGGGTTGGTGGTAGCCTGCTTCGAGTGCGGCGTGGAGTATTCCGGTGGCCGCGGCAATGTTAAGGAAACGGCTTTGAATGCCATGAAGGGTTTTCTGGCGGTTTCCCTTTTTACACAGGTACCGGTGCGCTTGTATGAGCTGGCGGTATCGCTGCAGGCCGACCTGACGGCAGGCATCACCGGCTTTGGGACGACCAGCATCGGGGACGCGGCAAAAGCGGCGCTGGAGGATTTCAACGCCGTGGAGAGCCTGACATCTTCCGGACAAATCATTTTGCGGGGCTTTGGCCCGGTGACCAGCGGACTTATGGTCATCTTCTGCCTTGCGCTCATGGCCTACGCAGTCATAAAGGTCTTCTTCGCCAATCTTAAACGCGGCGGTATTTTGCTCATCCAGATCGCGGTGGGCAGTTTGTATATGTTCAGCGTACCACGCGGCTATGGGGACGGCTTCACGCAGTGGTGCAAACAGGTCGTGGGATTGTGTCTCACGGCCTTTTTGCAGGCCACCATCCTTGTAGCTGGCCTGATGGTATTTAAGGATCACGCGCTGCTGGGTTTGGGCTTGATGCTCTCTGCCGGTGAGATCCCCCGCATCGCCGGTGCGTTTGGACTGGACACCACCACGCGGGCCAATATCTCCTCGGCTGTCTACACGGCGCAGAGCGCGGTCAGTATGGCGCGGACGGTGGTGGCCGCAGCGAAATGAGAGTTATCACCATGGGGAGTCTTTTCGATGGCATCGGAGGCTTCCCTCTGGCGGCCATCCATAACGGCGTTGTGCCCCTGTGGGCCAGTGAGATCGAGGCTTTCCCCATCCGCGTCACACGGGAACGCCTGCCGGGGATGCTGCACTACGGGGATATCACGAAGCTGCGCGGGGACGAGCTGCCGCCCGTGGACATTATCTGCGGCGGCAGTCCCTGTCAGGATTATGCCGAAGAAATAGTTATTCCGAAGTTGCTGCATCAAGTCCCATGAATTCGGAACTTTCCACAAAAACTTCGGAATAACAAAACTATACGGTCAAGCAGCATCCGTGCTCAAATCAAGTCAACCCAGACAGTTTCAAGATCATCTCCTCGTTATCAGCCCAGATTTCATCGGGTGCGGGCTTGGCCTTGCGGACAGCATCGGCCTTTTGAATCGCAGCCCGCTTCATCTCGGTGTCCGCATGGGCGTAGATCATCGTAGTTTCAACCTGTGCATGGCCAAGATACTGCGAAAGCAGCACCATGGGCATTCCAGACTGGTATAAGTGCATTGCCCGTGTGTGCCGCATCATATGCGGGTGGATGTGTTCCGGGACTTCCGGGCAAACAAGCTTCGCCATGCTTCCATATTTTGTAAAGAATGCAGCTACCGTATCAGCAGACATTTTCTGCTGTATCCCATGAATCGCGGTATAGAACAGCGGAGCTTCGCTGCGGTCGTCCTTGTCCGGATGGAATTTGTTCAGATACTGCTTGCAGTGTTGGACTGTTCTGTTCAGTAAGGGCACTGTCCGGGTTTTTCGTCCCTTCCCATGCAGGTACGCAATTGGATGTTTTGTGTCAAGCCGCAGATCGCAGACCTTCATATCGAGGAGTTCGCTGCACCGGGCGGCGGTATCATACATGAGGATCATGAACACCAGATTCCGTAGATCTTTCTGTTTGGAAGGATTGGGCTGCTGAAGCAGTGCGGCCAGCGCCGGTTCGGTCAGAAATTCAACGATCCGCCCATGAGACTCCTTGGAGGGGATGTTGCAGGCGGAAAGGTACAGTGCCGTTTGTGTGCAATCAATCTGTCCAGCAAAATCCAGAAAAGACCGCAGTGCCATCAAGCGCTGGTTGCGGGTAGAGGCACTGCATCTCCGCGCATTTTCCAACCAGGCCAGGAAACCGAGAATGGCGTCCCGGTCAATGCGGGAGAAAGTCAATTCGGTGGCTCCAATTCCCATCTCATCTCTCATATAAGCTACAAAAAGATTGAGCGTCTGTCTGTAGGAGAGAATCGTATTCTTACTGAGGCAGCGCTGCTTGGGCAGATAGTCCAAAAGGAAACGCCGAACCACATCAAAAAAATCATTCATCGGCCCTTACCTCCGGCAAGAACGCTTCAGCAGAAGAAAACGCGAATCCGGACATCTCCTCCAGCAAACCGGGGACCAGATGGATGTAGTAGTAAGTGTCTGAGAGCTGTGCGTGGCCCATGTATGCACTCAGATAGGGCAGCATGGCGTTCAGGTCTTTGCCCTCACGCATCCAGCGATACAGCCTGTGGGTAGCGAAAGTATGACGAAAATCATAAAGACGCGGGGAACGGCGGCCAGTTCCTGTAATGGCGGCTTTCTTCAAAACCTGGCGGAACGTCTTCTCCAGCCCCCTCTTTCCGTAAAAGCCGCCCTCAGAGTTGGGGAAGAACGGCTTACGTTCTGGCATAACGGAGGCTACGATGGCGCTGCAATCTGAGAGCATCTGCGTCACATCTTCTGCCATCATAACAATGCGGCTCCTGTGCTGCTTGCTCTCCATAATGTTCAGCCGCCCAATTTCCAAATCTACATCGCTTACTCGAAGTCTTCTGGCCTCAGCCGGACGCAGACCGCAGCAATACATCAGCTTTACCATAGCCGGGATCACATATTGCCGTACCGGGAAACCGCCTCTCGGTTTCAAATGGTCGAAAACATCCCAAATTGTCAGGATTTCGTCCTCGGTATAGATGTACGGAGCGTAAGGAGCATCTTTCCTGGCAATATCCGGCGGCAGAACGTAGGCAGCCTCACCGTTGCGATTCAGGTATCTGGCAAACTCGCGCACCGGCATCATGCGGTTGCGGAAGGTATTGTTGCTCTCTGTATTCTTTTTCGTAGCCCAAGCCAGGCAAAGCTCCTTGGTCAGAAAGTTTTCTTCAGGAAAATGCGTCATGCAAAAGCGGTCAAAGTCCCGCAGGAGGCGAGAGGATTCCAGATAACCAAACCCCAATGCGTTTTTCTGCGCGATAAAGTCCTCGATTCGGGCAGCAAAGCAGCTCTCAAAGGTGTACGTCATTTCAGCCCCCCGCCTTTCTGTGGGAGAGCAGGGGCAACGCACACTGCTTCAGTCCTTGCTCGTCAATAGACAGATACAGCTTCATAGAGTCCATATCCCTGTGGCCGAGAAGCTGCTGGATCAGTTCAAAGGATACCTCATTCTGGAGCAGTCTTGTCCCAAATGTCCGGCGAAGCGCGTGAAAGGCACGACGTTTCGCCGGAATTCCTGCCAGCTTCATGTGCTTGGAAACAACCCCGCTGGCAGAACGCGCGTCAAGCGGGCGGATCACTCCCGTATGGCACAGGAAGATATTCGGAAGCGCGGAATCCGGGCGGCCATTGAGAATATAATCCGCAATCGCGTTCCCGCTTTCTGCTTCCAGTGGAAGGGACAGCGGTTCACCAGTTTTGTGTTGAACCAGACGAATTTCCCTCGCCCTCCAATCAATGCTACCCAGTTCCAGCCGAACAACGTCACAGGCCCTCAGACCGCTCTGCGCAGCCAGTACCATCATGGCATAATCCCGTTTCCCAATGGCCGTAGTCCTGTCCGGATGTTCCAGCAGATATTCCAGTTCATCCTCAGTAAAGCCCTCATGGAACATTTTTCGGGTTGCCATAAGTTCCGGCAGAGACTGACTCAGGTCAGTGATTGTCAAGTTACGTTCAAATAAAAATCTCAGAAACAGCCGCACAGAAGAAATTGCTGAACCAAGTCCACCGGCGTAATGCGCTGCAAAACTGGTAACACACCCATTTACATTTATCAGAGTGAAATGCGCCAAAGAGCGGAACCCATGATCCTCCATTTCAAACAAGAACCGACGTATAGCGCTCCTGGCGACATTGCGTGTAGTCTCAGCCATGCTTTCGCTTTGTTTGGTGTGTGTACAAAATTCTCTTAAAAGTGAGTTGAACGGCTTAACAAGTTCCCGTTGCCCCCAGTCTGGAACCTTCGCCAAAGTAATATGACCTGTCTGGTGCATCTCCTGTATCCAATACGCAGCCTTGCGCAAGTTTTGATATGAGCCTCTGCCAATTTGCCCGTACTCATATTGAATCCGTTTCTCTGCAACGATCTGATCCAAAATTTCTCCCGAAAATCGATCTGTCCCAGATTCATAGTGTCGATTCAAGATGATCGCCAGACCTTCGTTCCTGTAATGGCCAACTGTTGCGTCAGTAAGGCCAAGTTCCAACATCGCGCTGTTGGTTCTCCAGACCAGCGCGTAAATGTTATCCAAATCCGCAAACTGCTCTGGAGTTGGTGTGTCCTTCCAGATGCTTTGTCGTGGTCGCCGCAATGCAGGCATCCAAGGGGACAACGGCGGCAGATCCACTGAGCCTTTTTCTGCACAATGTTTTAAGAGTTCGCAGCCCCTGCGGAGCAGTCTCCACTTCCAGACCGAAAATGCCCCTTGATCAAAAAATTCACGCTGTTCAAGTAAAAATGCATCTAACATTTCAGGGGCTGCGCAAAGAATACCTTTTGCTTGAAAGTGGCGGATGACGCAGCCAATGCCGGTGTGGGTATATGCGTGCAGACTTTTGCCGCTTATACCTTGGTCAGATAAAAGTTCCAATATTTGCGTAGCGGTTGCAACCAAATCAATCATTTCCATAGTCCTCCTCCTGTATCTTTGATGGCAGGCTGTGTTGCCTGCGCTCTCATTATACAGGTTTGGCGGACGCTTTTGTTATTCCGATGTTTTTGTGGAAAGTCCCGGATTTATGGGACTTGATGCAGCAACTTCGGAATAACTATTTCTTCGGCATAACCTCCGCATGGAGAACACCGGAAAAGTCACCGGCGTGTTTGATTTGAATTTTGACAAGCGGGAGTTTTCCGCAGTCCACATCATGAACGGCTGGACAACGTGGGCGATGCGGGATGTGATCCCGTCTGTCCATCAGGCCACAAAGCCGCGCTTCGCAACGGCGGAGGAACAGCTCCGAAAACTGCTGGATCTGTTGGACGGCATGGAGCTCACATCGGCGGGGCATCTCACCGCGCAGAATTTTTCGTTCAGTGATGAGATCCTAATAGAAAACGGGAAGCTGAATTTTTATGTGCAGGCGGACTTCGATGTGGATGCCGCCTTCGGCACCTTCGTGTGTACAGATGAGAACGATGACTGGCTGAACATCTACGCCAACTACGACATCGTGCGGGATAGGCCGTGCGATACGCTGGAGCTGAATTTCTGCAAGGGCGACGGTACAGAGGAGTACTGGAGCTATCATCTGAACGCTGCCGAGCAGGAGGTGCTGGCGCGGAAGATGGAGGCGTTCTGCCAGCAGCAAAACGGCATGAGCCTGCACGATTTCGCCCGGCAGCTTCAAGAGAAGCCGAGGCCGTCTCCGCAGATGCAGTTATAGCCCCGTGTTTGCCCCTGTGGGCCGGTTTGTGGCCTCGCAGGAACGCGGGAGGGTAAGGATAGCGGCCCCGGAGATTTGGAACGTTTTTGCCCGCTTTTCGGTGCGCCGAAAGCGGAGCAGGAGAAACTGGTGGGGTCGCAAGCGCCCCACCAGCATCACTTCTGCCCGCAGTGCGGGCAGTTCCGGAGCGTTTTCCGAGGGGTCATGAAAGCGAAAAAAGGCGGCTTACGGGGTCGTAGGAGCTGAAATCCAAGGAACGACAACGAAAAACTGCGGGGTTGTGCAAGCTTATTGTGGGAGGTGATCAAGAGTGGCAACGGACAAGCGAAAACACGCATTTTGGCTTACAGATGCGGCAAAAGAGATGGTGGAAATAGATGCCCATCTGGACAATTGCGGCAGCCAAAGTGAATTCGTTGAAAAGGCAATACGATTCTATGACGGCTATGTTCACGCAAATAAGACAGGGGCATACCTGCCTCATGCAATGCAGGAGGTGCTGGAAGGAACGCTGGGTGTGTTCGGTGACCGGCTGGGCAGACTGCTATTCAAGCTGGTGGTAGAACACAACATGACCAACCATCTGCTGGGCGGTGACGTGGATATGACACGCGATGAGTACAGCAAGATGCGCGGCAGCAGTGTTCGTGAGGTGGCGGCAACTCACGGCAACATCTCTTTCAAGGACGTGCTGCTGTTCCATCAGGAGGAGTAACACATGGCGCGGCTGATACAAAAAAGCGGCTACATCAAGAATGGCAAGGCATCGGGATATATGGAGTATGTCGCCACGCGGGACGGTGTGGAGATCATCTAAAGCACCGAGCCTGCGACCAAGAAGCAGAAACAGTTCATCAAAAGACTGCTGAAGGACTTCCCGGACGCAAAGGAGCTATTCGAGTACAGTGACTACCTACAGACGCCCAATCGCGGTACAGCATCCGCATTTATCGCCGTGGCGCTGGATACACATCTGCACGAAGTGGAATCCGAGAGCGGCTATATGTCCTATATCGCCCAGCGTCCCCGTGCCGAAAAGCACGGCGGCCATGGCCTGTTCAGCGAGGTGGACACCACCGACCTCAAGGCGGCGAAGGCCGAGCTGGACGCTCACGACGGAAAAGTGTGGACGTTTATTTTCTCCCTGCGTCGTGAGGACGCGGAGCGACTTGGGTACAACAAAGCTGCCGCATGGCAGAATCTGCTGAAGCAGGAGAGCGCCGCTATTGCGGAGGCCATGCGTATTCGGACGGATGATTTTCGCTGGTACGCGGCGTACCACGATGAGGGGCACCATCCTCATGTCCACATGATGGTGTGGTCGGTGGAACCGAAGAAAGGGTATCTCACGCGGGAGGGTATCGCAGTCATGCGTTCCAGGATGACGAACGCTATCTTCCATGAGGAGATGAAAGAACTCTATATCAAGAAGGACGCTGCCTACAAAGAGAGCATCCAGACCGCGAAAGAGTCACTGCTGCTATATATCAGGATGCTGGAGAACAGCGAGTCAGCTGACCCCGTGATAGAGCAAAAGCTGTGTGACCTGTCCCACGCATTGGAGCAGGTCGATGGCAAACACGTCTATGGCTATCTGCCCAAGGAGGTCAAGGCACAGGTGGACGAGATCGTTGACCGGCTGGCGCAGCTCCCAGAGGTGGCGGCTTGCTATGAACAGTGGTGGAAGTTGAAGGATGAGATCGCCAGCTACTACGGACGGAACACGCCGCCCCATCAGCCGCTGGTACAGCAAAAAGAGTTCCGCACCATCAAGAATATGATCATTCAGCAGGCGGAAACATTTCGGCAGCCTGTGTCGGAGCAAGTTCCTGTTGAGACAGAACCTAATGAGCAGCAAGTGCCGCCCTCACCTGAATCGGCTGTGGCTATGCCGCAGCCGCAGGCAGTCACGTCGCAGATCAAGATAGAAGGCGGTGCGGTCATTCAATTGCTCCATCACATGAGTCGTGTGTTCCGCGGCAATATGCCGGTCATTCCGCCTGCGCTGCGTATCGACTCCAAGCGCCGCAGGCGGTTACAGGAGAAGCGCATGGCCATGGGCCACAAGCGGGACGATCATGAGGAGCAGGAGCGCTTGCGGAATGAGCAGATACTATGACTGTAAAAGATCCCTTAAATTTATCTTCCGTTTTCTCGTTGTGTGTGGTATGCTAATAGTGAGGTGAGCACTATGACCAAAAAACAGATAAACCGTCGGATCGCCGCTGTCAAAACGGCAGATGCCATCAATGCCATAGAGGGTGCTCCCGTATCTCATTATGCGAAAACGCTGTCCAATAGCTGGGCAAGAGGAGAAATCACGGGGGAACAGATGAAGGCGGCTCTGCTGGCTTCTCACAGGAAAATGGCGGCACAGGTGCAGAGCCATGCCTGACATTTATCTCTATGATGACGTGCCGGTGCTGCGCAACAAGCTACAGATTAAGGACGAAAAGACCTTATGCGGCTCGCTTTTTGCATGAGGAGGATTATGGGAAAATTTATCTATTTCACATCCGTGGAGAAACGGCAGGCCAACGAGGTTGACCTGCCGTCTTTTCTTCGTGACCGGGGCGAAAAGCTCATTATGGCCGGTCGGGAATACCGTCTGGCCAGCGACCACAGCATCACCGTGCGCGGCGCCAAGTGGTTTGATCATGCCACCCGGCGAGGCGGCGGGGCGATCGGCTTCGTCATGGCGTTCTACGACAAGACCTATCCCGAAGCGGTGACTATGCTGCTGGGGCGGGACGGTCAGGGCATCATCCCCATCGTCAAGAAGGAGCCGGAGTCGAGAGAGCCGAAGCCCTTAGCGCTGCCGGATGCCTATCTCAATATGCGGCGGCTCTATGCCTACCTGACTACCCACCGGCGCATCGACCGGGATGTGGTCACGGAGTTCGTGCGGGAGAAGCTGCTCTACGAAGACACTCTGCATCACAACTGTGTGTTCGTGGGCAAGGATGAACACGGCGAGGCCAAGCACGCGCACCTCCGCAGCACAAGCAGCAGCGGAAAAGTGTTTCGCATCAATGTGGAGGGTAGCGAGGCGAAGCACAGCTTCCACAAGGATGGGACGGACTGTTCCCTCTATGTCTTTGAAGCACCCATCGACCTGCTGTCCCACATCACGTTCTATCCGGCAGGTTGGCTGGAACACAGCTATGTGGCCTGCTGCGGTACGTCTGTTCAGCCGGGGCTGGAGCGGCTGCGGCAGAATCCGAAGCTGAATATGGTCTATCTCTGCCTCGACAATGACGAGGCTGGTGAGGACGCCTGTGAAAGTATGATGGAGGTACTGGCGGACATGGATGTGGACGCAGAACGCCTGCGTCCGCAGGGGAAAGACTGGAACGATGACCTGCGTGCGAAGCGAGGCAACGCGAAAACCCCGACAGCATAAGGCTGTCGGGGTATCTTCATGTCACTGTTGGTAGCGCAATAGCAAAGAACGGAGTACGGGCGTGAAATCCTCGCAAATCTGCCGTGCGATTTCGGTGGCGGTAGCCTCATCGTAGACATGGGAGGTAATATTTCGTGCGGAAATGATCGCGTTCCACATATCGGCATCGTCGATTATGCCGGCGGCATAGGCGTCCTTCAGCACAGCACGGGGCGAAACGACGGCGAGCACAACGCCCTGATCCTCCAAGTATTCGCGGAGCGATTTCCACGCCAGCTCCACCGTGAACTCAAAACGCTGGATCAGTCCGTCGCGGTACAGTGTATCCTGCGGCGCTGCAAGATAGCTTTTGACGGCATCTTCCAACTGTGCAAAGGCACGTTTATAGTTTTCGATCTTCTGCAGCATACAGTGTTACACCATCCTTCTCGATGTTTTGCAGAAACGCGGGTTCCATATTCTCGGAGATATGCACGATATCCAGCTTCAAGAGCGTGGGAATATCCTCTGCCTCAAGGGAAAAGCCGCCGCGCTGCTTCTCGGGCATACCGTATACAGCGAGGTCAACATCGCTGCGTGCGTGGAAGTCTCCTCTGGCGCGGGAGCCGTAGAGGACTAACCGCTGTGCGCCATACCGTGCGGCAAGATTTGCAAGTTTTGTGTATAGCTCGTCCATGCGCCCTCCATCAAGATATGTCGCTTCACATACTTATCATACCACTTTTTCACATAGTAACACAAAACAGCTAAAAAGGAAAGGCGCTATGTTCAACAGTATTTGGCGGCAATAGGTGTAAAACGGTCAGCACATGGTTGCTGAAACCTTCATTCATCCAACATCAATTGGCCATCCAACGCCTGCTGCTTTAACCGCTGGAGCTGTTCCTTTTCCAACTGAGCGATGCTCTTTTCGGGAGTGGGCAGATCTTCCGGCATTGTGCCGCCGATTTTTTCAATGGCCTCTCGTACTTCGCTGCCGACCTTGTAATGAACGGCGGTGGCGGCATCGGCACTGTTCACACTATCTTTCCGCAGCTTTTCCTCGGTCTGAGAAATACGGAACAGGTTTGCGATCAGCTCTGTACTGCCCATGTAGTCGAGGATCTTTTGACCGACTTCCAAGTTCTTCTTGCGGTGAATGTCATCCACGGTCATGCCGCCGTACAATCCCATGTACCCGGCGTTTTGGAATACGGCAAACTCATCTGCCGTGATCACACCGGCATTCCTGGCAGCTTCGGCAAGCAGCTGATTCCACTGCTTAATATCGCCGCGCACGACCAGCCGGCGGCTGTCCTCGTCCAACTGGTTGAAACGGTCTGCCACTTCCTGCCGGTAGGTTTGGATGGCAAAATAGGTTTGCCCCAACGCGATGACCTCTTTGCGCGGATCACCGTTCTGCACGATCAGATAGCAGGCGTAGCGGGACAACTCATAGTCAACAATGCCTTTCGTTGCTGCACCGGCTTCAACGATTTTCCTGACCTCAGGAAAATCGGCAGATGCATCATGTCCGCTGTTTTCACAGGCGATCATAGCGCGCTTGATGACCTTGGCAAAGTTTTCCCATTTTGCATAATCCAGGACCGAAGCCAGTTCTCTGGCATACCAATACTCGGAACCGTCAGAGCGCGTT
>QRFC01000840.1_pt1 | contig 27424 bp, 28 predicted proteins | sample 1861061 | NCBI WGS metagenome assembly QRFC01 (sample SAMN09711282, study PRJNA482702) | Human gut metagenome, whole genome shotgun sequencing project.
AGGAATGATAGCAAAACTGACGCAATGCTGCGGACAGAGTACGCCAAGTAAATAGATTGAAAAAATAACCAAGTTGGTTAATTGAGGTGGATTACCCCCTCGACATCCAACTTGGTTATTTTTATTATGCGCCTATCAAATGACATCTTATGCTTATACGCAAAAGCAACAAAGGAAAGTATAAGCTGATTGGATGTAAATAATTCACTGTGTGCCTGCGAAACTAGCTAAAAGAAGTTGCCCCATTAAGATGTTTACAACGCTTTGGCAATGGTCAATGACCATATATTCTTGTTTTATTTATCGTACTCGGCCTTGGAAACAGCTTCTACGAATCCCTGCAGTATTTTGTTTACCTCGGGCTTGTAGCGGATATCTATACTCTCAAGTTTGGAAGTCGTTTCGTCCCATTCGCTGCGGCTGATGGAATTGCCAAACAACAAATAATCGCAGCTGCACGAAAGAGTTTTGGAGATGCACATGAGAGAATCTAGGCTGAAGGCCGCATCGCCGAATTCCACATTGGCGATGAAGCGAGGACTTAATGAACAAAGCTCGCCCAATCTCTCCCTGGAATATTTGGCGGCCTCCCGTTTTTCCCGCACACGAAGACCGATTTCAGCTTTTGTTTTAGCATCCATGAAATCACCTCTCATCACAAGTTTACTCGACGATAAAAGAGGTTGAAATGTGACGAAATCACATATAAAATATGATTTAATAAGTGTTATTGCTTTACTTAAAAAGGATTAAAAGTACAATTGAGTACCGATCTGTTTTCTGACGGGATAATATGACAAAAACAGCGTAGCATTCTGAGAATTATTAATCGAATTTTGACAAAAAAGTGATGAAGAAGATGGGGAAACTATTGGCTGAATTAACCTATGTTAATGCCGGAACAATAGCAGAATGATACAATATCTGAGGGAAACAAGCAGAGGGGGCTGAATTCGTGTATGATGAGTTTTCGCTAGAAAACTGGTTGAATTTATCTGATGCGAATATTGCCAAAAATCTTTTGCAGTCTGCACAGCGGCTGTGCATTCCAAAAGGCCACTTGCTTGTTGAGACAGGGGAGACGCAACTACAGCTACCTATTCTGCTACATGGTGTGGTTCGAGGCTTTCTTTTGGATGCAGATGGCAGAGACATTACAGATTGCTTTGCTCATCGAGCAGGCAGTGTCCTTACAGGTAGTAATTCGTTGAATATGCCGTCCAACATTTGTATGGAGACTATGACTCCTTGCGAAGTGGTAGCGATACCAATTGCTGTTCTTCTTCCATTGCTTAGTTCTTCTACAGAACTTATGCAAATATACAACAGTATTCTCTTAGATGCGCTCCAACGACATTGGGAAGAGAAGTTAATGATGCATCGATGCACAGCGATGGAACGATACCAATGGTTTCTGAGCAACTATCCAGGGCTGATTGATTTGGTAAGTCATAAACATATAGCATCTTTTCTTGGTATGACCCCTGTCACACTCAGTCGCTTGCGGCTGCAGTTGAGAGAGATGGAGAAACAGACAGAAAGACAAGAGGAATCGTGATGGCAGTGAACATTCTTTTATACAGTGAGGACAAGTATGTCTCCAAACACTTGCAGACTCTGTTGAGCGCTGAAAAGCGTTCTTTTTCAGTATTTCATTTTACAGACCTAAAAAAAGCAGAAGAATACTTTGAAAAGAATGAAGCAAAGTTGCGCTGCGTAATTGCATCGGAGGATCTGCTAGGACTAATTGGCAGCAACAAGGTTGTGAAGATATGCCTTGATGACACCACAAGAGCAGACGATGCGAGTGGGTATTCCATAAACATTTTTCAGAATAAAACTTTGCTCCTTGAGGATTTACTGACAATTCTTCGAAACTGCGGATTGGTCGCAAAAGTACAACAGCACAATGCCGAGAGTACAAAAGTTATCTCGTTTATCTCCACACAGGGCGGAAGTGGATGCACAACGCTTGCCTATCTTACTGCAATAAAAAGTGCGGAGACAGGCAAGACAATATATTTAAATCTTGAAAATGCTCCGTGCGTTAGACTGCTTTATCGTACATTACCTACAGCCAACGCTGAGGAGTACCTTTATGCACTGCAGGATCGCGCTGGTGAACAGATGATAATGGGTTCGCTTGGCTGCAATGAGCATGGCGTTTATGTATTTCCAATTATCAGCAGTTTACAAGATCGGATGGCATTGACAAAAGCGGATGTGGACTATCTTCTTGACATGATACTGCAATCGGGTGAGGTACAGAATGTCATCGTTGATTTGAGCGGTGGCTTGGGCGAGATAGAGAGCCTTGTTCTGGAAAGAAGCGATCGCGTAGTGCTCCCATATAATGATGAACAAGCAGGCGCTGCCAAACGGGAACAGCTGGAAGCGGATCCAAACTACTCGACCTTCCCATTCGCAGGAAAAGAATTCTGGGCAGGCAATCGCTGTAAGAGTGAATATAAAGATGGACGCTATCAGGTATGTTTCCCTGTTTCTAATAGCCTTGCTTCGGTGAGTGATTTGCGCATGATACTTGTTGGAAACCCTGCGTTTTCGAGTGCGTGCGCGGCAATCCTTTCGCTGGATATGTAACGGGAGACAGATGTCATGACAAAAGATTTGCAGCAGCTCAAGGCAGAATTAAGCGTGCGTGTAACGCGAAAAATGGAAGGGCAACGAGAATCGACGAATGAACAGATTCGCGTAGTTGCACAGGAAATTCTCAGCAGTCTTCTAAACGGGGAATATCTGAGCGTTAGTGATCGTCGTGCCTTGATTGATGGCGTAGTCAATCAGATGAAGAAGCTTGGCCCCTTGCAGCCACTTCTTGATGATCATACCATTACGGAAATCATGATAAACGGACCTGAACATATTTTTATCGAAAAGAGTGGACATCTTTTTGAGTCTGAGACTAAATTTGAGAGCAAAAAGCAACTGGAGGACATTGTTCAGAGAATTGTTTCTCAAGTGAATCGTACGGTTGATACTTCCAATCCAATCTGCGATGCACGATTGCTGGACGGGTCCCGTGTTAACATTGTGCTCGATCCTATCTCAATCGAGGGCCCCACCGTAACAATTCGTAAGTTCCCCGATAAGGTGATTCAATTTGACGATTTGATCAACTGGTGTGCAATTACACAAGAGGCGGCTGATTTCCTTCAAAAATGTGTTCAGGCAAAATATAACATCTTTGTTAGCGGCGGTACGGGCTCGGGTAAGACCACATTCTTAAATGCTCTATCAAATTTTATTCCGCCCGATGAACGCATTATAACAATCGAGGACTCGGCAGAACTTCAGGTCAGGACGATCCCTAATATTGTCAGACTGGAGACACGCAATGCCAATACAGAGGGCAAAGGCGAGATCACGATTCGAGATCTCATTCGATCTTCCCTTCGTATGCGCCCTGAGCGTATCGTTGTCGGCGAGGTTCGTGGCGCGGAGGCACTTGATATGCTTCAAGCGATGAATACAGGTCATGATGGCTCGCTGTCAACGGGGCACGCCAACTCCCCCAAAGATATGCTTTCGCGTCTTGAAACGATGGTACTTACTGGCGCAGACTTCCCAATGGATGCGATTCGCCAACAAATTGCTGCAGCCATCGATGTTATTGTTCATCTGGGACGCATGAGTGATAAAAGCCGTAAAACACTTGAGATCGTTGAGCTGTGCGGTTATGAAAATGGAAAGTATGAACTGAACCCGCTATATGAGTTTCACCGCGATGGGGAAGGCAAGAATGGAAAGATACTTGGCTCGCTGCGACGTACAGAGAATCCTATGCGAAATATGCAGAAATTTGAAATGACCGGCATTGACTGCAATATCAATAAGGAGGTAGTTCCCCAGTGAAAAAGGAGAAAGCCCCCAAAAGGAAAAAACAGAAAATGCCGCAGAAACCGGAACGCACGGAATCTGGCGGCCTAGACTATTCCGTTTACTATATGAAGTTGCCAGAGAAGCTGATGTATATTGCGCTTGCAGCTGCTGTGCTGTTTGCTTTAGGATACATTTTCTACCGCAGGATCCCTGTGGCTTTAGTGTTTTCGCTTCTGGCGCTTCTCTACCCCCAAATGCGTACAAAGGAACTTATCGTCAAACGACGTAAAAAGCTGCTGCTACAGTTTAAGGACATGCTGTACAGTTTGTCATCAGCCATAGGCGCAGGCAATTCCGTAGAACGTGCAATGTCCGAGGTCTTAGCAGATATGGAGCGACAGTATGCCGACCCTGATACATACATCATCAAGGAACTGGAACTGATTGTATCCAAGTTGAATCTTAATCAGAATATTGAGGATTTGTTTGCGGATCTAGCAAATCGCTCCCAGCTTGAGGATATCCGCACTTTTGCCAATATTTTTGGTATTTCCAAACGAACGGGCGGAAACATTATCCAGATCATTCGGCAGACATCTGACATCATTACGCAAAAAATTGAAACGAGAAACGAGATCGAAACACTGCTCGCAGAAAAGCAGATGGAGCAGAAAATTATGGTCGCGATGCCAATCGGACTAACATTTCTGCTGACAGAAACGACCGGCGACTTCATGAGTGTACTGTTTACAATCCCTGAGGGGAAACCATTCGGCGTTGGTCAGATCATATGCACGATTGCTCTTGCGATTATTATCGTTGGTTACCTGTGGGGTAAGAAGCTCACGGATATCGAAATATAGGGGGGATGAGCGTGACAGATGTAACTTACCTTGTCCCGTTTCTTGTGGTACTAGTCATTTTTTTGCTTCTATACCTTAAAGGCAAGAAAAAGTATGCGCCCTATGTAAAGGCGCTTGACAAAAAAACATATGGTCTTGCAGAACTATTTCCCGTTGGATTTGCAGCGATGGAGTGCATAAGGTATCGCTACAGTTCTACGCTTGATCGGAAACTGAGACGTGAATTGACGGAACTCTATACGGCGGAGTATTGCGAGTTTTACCTACGTGTTGTTTGGGCGCAGGCGGCGACTTGCATCGTTCTCGGCATGCTGCTCGGAATGTTGTTTTACGCTGCGATGAATGGAGACATAACATTTCTGTTTCTGGGTGGTGCATTGTCTGCTGTTCTTGCGTGGACATCATTTCATGATGTCGACGAAAAAGTGGAAAAACGCCACAATCAGGTCGCAATTGAGTTGCCGGAGTTGACCAATCAGATTTTAATTCTTTCAGGTGCTGGACTTACTCTAAAGGGTGCAATCAGTAGGATTGTACAAGAAATGCCTGGAGAAGGCCCTCTGTATCAGGCCCTTGGAAAAACAGAAGAAATGCTGAGTCTTGGTGCGACAGATGAGAAGGCATTTGATCAACTCGTATCTGCCTGCAATATGCCAGAAGTTCGCCGCTTCGTGTCGGTGATCTTACAGAACCTGAATCGCGGAGGAAGTGATGTGTTGGGCGCTTTGCGGGAAATCGGGAAAGAGCTGTGGGATGCCAGGCGCGCGGCGGCGCAACGTATTGCTGAGGAGACATCAACAAAGTTGCTGTTCCCTATGGTTTTAATGCTTATCGCAGTCATACTTCTCGTGGTGGCTCCCGCCGTCATGGGTATGAATATAACATAAAAGGAGAAAATCGATGAAAGAAATGGTAAAGCGTTTTTGGAATGAAGAAGAGGGATTTGGCACAGTTGAACTGGTTATCCTGATTGGCGTACTGGTTGCGGTTGCGCTTTTATTCAGAACCTCAATCATTAACTTTGTGAACTCGCTGATGGCAAAGACCTTTAATACCGATTCTGTTCCTGCTCCGACAAATACTACGACTTAACAAACGAAACACTTTGCTTTCAAACAGCAGGGCGGGAGTTGCGCCCCGCCCTGCTGTATTGCAAAATGGATATGTGCGGAGGGGGCTAACGATGAAAAAGAAACTGAAGGGTTCTATGACGGTAGAAATGGCTATCATTTTCCCCATCATCTTCTTTGTGATTCTTGGTGTGCTGGAACTTTGCATTACGCAGTATCAGAATGTTATTACCACTACAGCTGTGATTCAGTCAGCTGCCAAAGGTGCTGCCTACTGGGACCGCTTGGGTGGCGAGGAGGCGTGGGATTTCAAATTGGCAAACGCTGACGAGCCCACCGGTAAAATGGTAAACACTGATTATTCGGACCACGATCCGTATAGCAATATCATTGATACTAAAAAGGACAAGAAGATTTCTAATATCCAGAAGTATGCCGCGTGGCTGCTTGGACAGAATATCAACCTGCAGAATAGCACGACAGAAAATTTGTCAGTTAAAAAAGGTGGACTGATTTTCAAGTACATTGAGGTCTCTGTAACAAAAAAGTATGACCGCCCATTGGATGCACTGCTTGCGGGGTACGGCTTTACAAGCAGCGCTGAGAAGGTGATCACAGCCAAAGCACCTCTTAATACTCCAACAGGGTTTATCCGTGATGTGACTTTCATCTACGATTTAGTGCAGGATTCGAGGAAGGATGGCAACTCGTGAAGAAATGGAAGGGGCGCGCGCGAGGCGCTATCAGTATTTTTCTTATTATTATATTACTGTCCAATTACGCGCTGATTGGCGTACTGGTCGATAGTGCACGTCACCGTATGGCGCGAGCGAATGCGGAAATGGCTCTGGATACTGCGGCGTCCTCTGTATTATCTTACTATAACCAGATGCTGTACGACTTGTACGGCTTGTTCGCAACGGATTCACTGTCTAATGAACAGATCCAAAAGTTGCTGACCGATTACACTTCAAAGACACTTGGCATTACCGAGATTGAACCGAGCGAGGCAACAAAACTTACCCAGGCGGTGGTCAACGCGATACCCTTCTTTGAGAAGAATACCATCGATGGAACACCGTTTGATGGCTACAACTATCAAATCGACATCAGTGTGGATGATACGCTGCCGTCTCTTGCTAATACGGAGATGGTCGAAGATCAGATTATTGACCACATGAAATATAAAGCCCCCATGACTATTGTGGGAGAGGGAACAGACTTCATCAGTAAATTGCAAACGATTCTACAGATTGGTGATCGTATCAAGCAAACAATTAAAAAGGTTTCTGAGACCAATGACACCAAGAAAAATCTTGCAGAAGAATCAGATTCTATCATTAAGGACATCCAGAAGTATAACAATAAGATTCTTTGCTTTGCGGCTACCGGTTGCGAGCTTAAAGGCTCCCAGCTAAATCTGGAATACACGGAACTGAAGAAAGAGTACCACTCCGCCTACAATACATGGGATACGATTGACGCTCTGGATCAGTCATTTCGAAATGTCATAAATAATTATGTTTGGCCCGAAGAGGAAATCGATGACGATGGTAATCCGATTCCCATCGATGAAGCTGCTGTTGAGGAGGAACTGCAGTCTCTTCTCAATGAAAAGTATGATGCATTCGTGGAGGACTGGAAGCGTGTAGGGGAAAACGCTGCGATACTTTGCGGTGAGGCAAACGACATCTATACCAGAGTAGAAGCCATCTATAAAAGTTATAATGACTATATCGACCAGCTCCAGAAAAAGATAGATGCCGAGCCGGATAATGAAAATACGAAAACCTTATATGCACCGGAGATTGAACTGGCTAAGACAACATGTGGTGAAGTCCTGAAAAATATGAACCTCGTGCTTGCTGGAAGGCAGTATTTGCTGGATATTTCCAATGCGTACAAATCCAATAACCAAAACTACAGTGGCATAAGCCAGTTCTTTGCTGACGGAGCGGCAAGTGCAGTAATCGACGCTTACATGGGCAGACAGGCGCATGAGTATGCAACTTCGCTTCGAAAATACATAAGTTCCGATGTTGAACCGTTTGGCGCAGAGGCAAATGCACAGCTTAAAACACTACAGAAGGACTTTGATGAACTTTATCGATATACTGCGGTCGAGTACGAGGAACCAAAGGAGGTCAAGCTTGAGACCACGCCGGAGAAGGTTGCATCATCGGAAGAAGGAGAGAAAGACGAAAAAAAGGAAGAGCTGGCGGATCTGAATAAGGAAGATCTGAAGGTTCAGTTTGAACAGAACGCTGTGCAGGAGTGGGAATGTGATCTCGAGGATGAGATGGGTACTGAAAATACTCTAGCACTGCTCAATGCAGCACTGAACATACTTAATAGCATTGCGGATTCCTTGGAAGACGCCCGTGACAGTTTGTATGTTAATGAGTATATCCTTGCTTACTTTCCAAACTATGTGCAGCACTATAAGGCAACAGATAAAGACATAGCAAAGAATGCTTCAAACAAAAAATTGATTAGCGGAGACTCGTACTACAAACCATATAACGCAACACCTGCCGAGGTCGAATATGTCCTCAGCGGGAATCCTGACTCCTCACTGAGTGTTCTAAGTGTAGAAGCAAAGATCACTGCTATTCGCATGGCGTTTAATACGGTAGCTATTTTTACCGATGCGGGGAAGGCAGCTCAGGCCAACTCTCTTGCTCTCGCTATATCCGGACCATTTGCCCCGGTTGTTGCACCACTGTTAATGATCGCGTGGGCACTTGCAGAATCGGTCCTGGATACGGCGAAGATCATGGATGGTGAAAGTGTCCTGGTTTTCAAGCAGGGTACCAATTGGGCATTCTCCATTGAAGGCGGAATAAAGGAAGTAATTAAAAAAAGCGTTGCGGTGGCCAGTGATAAGGTTGCGGATGAGGTCAATAAACGCGTCAGGAATGGTGCTGTTTTGCTCAAAAGCGCAGGTAATAAGGCTGTTTACGAGGCGTTTGAGGCTGCATCGTCCGGTGTGGAGGCAGCTGAAAAGAAAGCGAAGGATACACTCGCCTCGTGGGGGAATAACCTGAGACAGTGTGCAGAATCGGCTGATTCCGAATTGTCTCAAGACGCAAAAAATGCAGCTAATCGGATTCTTCAGGAACAGACAAACAGCATGGACTCAGCGTTTACATCCGGGCTGTCTGACAAACTGGATAACGGCAAGGATAAAGCGCTGGCGCTCGTTAATACAGGTGTGACAAACCTACAAAACAAAATCACATCTACTGTTGATGGAGCAAGCGAAAAGGCAGCGTATGAGGTTGCAGAATGGGCAGGGAACAGTCTCTCTCAATATTTTGATGTAGGAACACTTAAAAATTCTGGTGATGGCAATAAGGGAGGCGTCTATGGTATTGAGATGGATTACATGGACTATATCCGCCTGTTCCTGCTGTTCTACAATAATGAAACCAAGGTTCAACGCGTTCAACAGCTGATTCAGGCGAATTTGAGACATTCATATAGAGAGACCTGTAAAACGAAAGGTACAGATGTTGATACGAATAAGCTCTTTAAGCTGCAGGACAGCCACACATCCGTTTCGGCAAAGCTGACAGGAAGCATCAACTTTCTTTTTATGAGCAGCCCTGTTTTGCCGGAAGGATTAAAGAAAGATGGACGTCTTAGGTTCTCAGTCAGTACGAGTTTGAGCTATTAAAGGGGGCAGAGAGATGAAGAAAAGGGGCTCCATTACCGTGGAGGCGACGATTATTTTGCCCGTCTATATTCTCCTGCTGGCATTCCTGGCTAATTTTCTGAGCATTTTTTACGTCAAACTGGTCGTTCAGAGTGGCCTAAATGCTGCTGCGACGACTATAGCGCAGTATTGCTATGCAATCGACCTTACATTGGGTATGGAGAATTTTACGCTCAGCGAGGAAGCCTCTAAAAAAGCAGATGCTTTGGCTGAAGGAATTGAACAGCTTAATACAAGTGCGCGCGACATGGCATCTGTTTTCGATCAAACAATATCCATTGATGCAATTCCTGAGTTGATCGATAAGGGGAGTACCTTTGCAAATTCACTGACATCCGTTGGAAAGAAACTCCAGGGAATAAAAGGCACCGATGTGAAGAATTATCTGCTCACCTCTGCTGCGGAGACCGGCGGCGGATTGATCGTTCAAGCGATGGTTGAAAACTATCTTGACGAGATGAAGATCAACCGGGGACTGATCAAAGGTGGAATTCAGTATGATATGTACATCTTGAAAGATAACACCGATTTGGTAGTGACAGCATGCTACTTATATAGCGACAATATGTTTTCAATTTTTATGGACAAACCGTTTGTGATCCGCCAGCAGGTCGTGGTGCATCCGTGGATCGGCGGGGAGACGAAAGGACTTCGCGGGAAGTGACCTCACAGGAGAGTGATGCGGTTTGATCTTAGAATATTTGGAAGGCGCTGTATTTGGTGTTCTGGCGGGATTTATTGCGCTGTATTTTGCGTGGAGTGGATTCCGGCGAAAGCAATGTAATATATTCCTTCGGCTACTTCGTATGGGAGGGAAGATCCGCAGGATATTAGTGCTTTCGCTTTTTGCGGGACTCCTGCTTGGCTGCCTTGGCGTTTGGCTTTGTGATGGCGTGAATAGTGGATTCACTGGCTTCATAATCATCATGTCCTGCCTGCTCAGCGCAAGCTTGACGGATTTGCGCAAACGGGAGATACATCTGGATGCGATGTCGTTTTATGCGGCCCTTCTCTTACTGTATCACCTTTGGACTGGCCGCGGCACAGCGGTTGCTGTGTCTCTGATTGGGGCTGTAGTTGGCGCTGTGCTTTTAGGTATCCCTTTCGTACTTCGCAGGGATGCAGTGGGACTCGGAGATATTGCCCTCCTTGCGGTTTGTGGAATGTATTATGGAGCAGGGGGTGTAGTGTGGCTCTTGTTCCGCACACTTATCATAATGGCAGTAGTTGCGGTGAGTCAGCTCTTGCGAAAGCGAGCAACAAAGAAGAGCGAATTGCCGATTGCCCCCTTTTTGTTTATCGGCGCACTGATTTGAAGTAATTGGGAGAGATGATATGAAACAGGATATTTCTAAAATCGAGTATGTTGTGCGAGAGCCAAATACATACATGATGGCAACAATTAAGCCGGATGCCGAGTTGCAGGACTTCTGCATAGAAATGGCTATGAGAAATCAAATTCCTGGCGTTTTGTCAATGAACTTTCAATTTGAGGATGGAGATACCATTCTAACTTATGATATTACGGGAATGCGGCGCATTTCCGATGTGCTGGCGATCGAGCAAAAAAAGGAAGCGGTCTTTTTATTGCTTAGTAATCTAGTCCGATCCATTCAGGGACTACCTAATTACTTTCTGCATGCGTCGCAGTGCTTGCTTTCGTGTGACTGCGTTTTCGTTGATCGCCATTTTCAGGTCGGGCTGGCGCTTGCACCGCTGAAATCGGATACAGAGGATAGTAGCCCGCTGCTAAAACAATTTTTTATGGAATTGATTGGTGTTTGTACGGCGGGTGGAAAACATCAGTACTATGCTGATCTGTTGGCCTATTTGGTTCAGCCGGACTTCCATCTGGAGGAATTTGCAGAGTTAATTCAAAGAAAGAACGGCGCTGCTTATATTGTTGCTCAGCCAGAGAGCATTAAGAGCAAAGTGGATATGCCGGTTTCGGGGAATGTACCGCAGAAGCCGAGCATGCTTGATAAAATCCATGATAATAAACGCCCGCCTGTTGATCAGGTGGGTGAGGAGAAAAAAGAAAAGCTTGTATCTACGCCGGCTCCATTTGCCATACCAGGCTCACAGGGTGGTATTGCAATTCCGGGCGGTGGTATTGCTGCGGAGGAAAAGAAAAAAGGGAAAAAGGAGAGAAGAGAAGACGGACATAAACTATTTGGGTTTTCATTAGGAAAGAAGAAAGCGGCACCGGAGGTGAGCCTCAATGAAGAGGTTCATATCGTGTCCAGCGGCAACCCGACTAAGCCGAGTGCCGACGCCGTCTCTGCAGCGCCGCAAATGCCGGGTGCAGGACAGGAGGTATGGCATGGCACGGTATCTTTCGAGGGATATGATGCGGGCAACACGGAGCTTATTGGAGCTGTCTCTGACAGGCAGGGACTAGGATTAATGTATAACGGCAGATACATCGACATTAATCATTTCCCCTTTACGGTAGGCAGGAGCAACTGCAGCTTTATTATTGAAAGCCCGAAGGTGTCGCGTCATCACATTACCTTCCTACAGGAGGGAGAAGAGGTATTCGTGCGGGATGAGAGCTCGTCCAATCACACCTATGTTGATGGTGTAATGCTTCCGCCCTATACGCCATATCCACTCCATGATGGCGCTGAACTGCGGCTCGGTAGCGAGAGAATCCAAATCAAAATGGGGAACAGAGTATGATTAGCGAAGTCTATCACTATGAGATCGGCTTCATCACTAATGAGGGAAATGTTCGAACGAACAACCAAGATAGCCTTCTCGTGCGCCGCGGAAGCATTGGAAAAAAAGAAATGGCCTTGCTTGCGGTAGCGGATGGAATGGGCGGATTCTCCCACGGCGAGCACGCTAGCGCACTTGCTGTATGGATGTTGGATCAATGGTGGCAAGAGCAGCTCCCGCTGCTTTTGGAAGGTGGAATTGATTGGACGGAACTGAAGAACAGCCTGGCTGTGATTGTAGATCGAATTAATTATTCTCTGTTTGCAGAATCGAATGACAGCAACTTGAAATGTGGTACGACTTTGACAGCTGTGTTTCTATTTCAGAAGCGCTATCTGCTGCTGCAGGTCGGTGACAGCCGAGCCTATTATCTGGGAGACGGTGATATCAGGCAGATCACAAAGGATCAAACCTGGTGCCGTAGAGAAGTGGACGAGGGCCGACTGTCAGAAGAGGAGGCAAGCGTCCACCCAATGAAACACATGCTTGTTAGTGCACTGGGCGTAACGGCTGACTATACGCTCGATGTGTACGAGGGGAGGCTCTCTATGTCAGATGGGATGCTTCTATGCAGCGATGGCTTCTACTCGAAAATGCCGGATGATTGGAATACCGCCTTTTCGAGTAATGTGCCGACACAGGATATTTTAGATCGTGTTGCTGAACAAATCCTGGGGAGGACAGCGGATGACAATTTTACGGGAATTCTTGTTCGACAGATAAGTTCTCACGGCTGAAATCGATCATATGGCGGTGCGAAAATGAGTAGCATGTTAATAACGGCGAGATTTTTTGTGTTCTATATGGGCCTTGCCTTCGCGGTCTGGAGCGATTGTCAATGCAGAAAAATACCGAATCGCCTTTCTGTAATTATGGCGATTGCTGGTATTATTCTAGCATTATTCGGCGGTACTCTCATGATAAAGCAGGCAGGTGTCGGTTTCCTTTGTGGACTTGGGCTGGGTATAGCGCTTTGGCTGCTGTGTGTGGTTCGAGCAGGAGACGCAAAACTTATGGCGGCAATAGGTGCACTCATGGGCGGACGGTGGCTTCTAAATGTGTTCACATGGGCGTTGTTAGTTGGCATATTGCTGGGGGTTGTGATACTCCTTTATAAGCATGAACTCGGCTCCCGCTTAGGAAGATTGTGGAATTACGGGAAAAGCTTGATATATAGTCAGCATTTCTCTGTGTATAAACCGGAGGAGGGGAGCGAAGGGGAATTGCCATTTGCAGTTCCCCTTTTCATCGGTGCAGTTCTTACTGCATGGTATCGGCTGTGGTAACGAGATTGGAGCTTAGGATGAGAAAAAGCGATATACAGATGGGAAAAGCTTTGAGCTTCGTATTCATTATCATACTGCTTACCTCCACCATGATTGCGTGTGTACAGAAAACGGACACATGGCAGGAACAATACGATCTCGGTGTAAGATACTTGAGAGACGGAAACTACGAGGAGGCTATTATTGCATTTACTGCGGCAATTGAGATCGATCCCAAGCGCGCCGAGGCATATGTAGGTCGAGGTGATGCCCACATTGGTAGCGGCGAAACTGAAGAGAGCTTGGCGGCAGCTCTGATGGACTATGAAAAGGCAATCGAGATCGACGAGACGAACGCGATGGCGTATCTTGGTGCTGCAGACGTTTATATCCGACAGGGCGATTACGCGAAAGCTTTGGAAATTTTGAAACTCGGTTTAGAGAGGACTACGAATAACCAACATATTCTTGATAAGTTCAGTGAATTAAATAACCAGATGGATTGCTCCATTTCAGAGGAAGAAGAGGATTTTCTGTCCAGATGTTTCTCATATATGAGTACAGGACAATATGACGAGATGGATGCATTTATTTGGGAATGCGAAACATCGAATGTAAATGCCAATGTTTTGATTGCGATTGAAGATAGATGTGCAGGATTGTGTTTTACTGCCGATAAAAAAAGTCTGGATTATACTGGGATTGCTTTAAAGAAAATGCCATATACAAACTATTGGTACTTTGGAGAATTAAAAGATGGTGAACCTTACGGCTATGGTGTATGTCTTGATGTATGCGGGGGATACGCAAGCGACAACTTAAAGCATTATGCTTTATATGAAGGTCAATGGGAAAAAGGAAGGCCTAATGGGGAAGGAAGGGTTACTTACTATATTGCAGATACAGGGAATCAGCAGAATTGCCACATTACTGAAGGAACATATAAGGACGGCCTTGAGAATGGAAACATGACACGCTGTGACATTTGGGGAGGATCGGAAGACGAGCGGCAAGTAGTTGAATATGTAAGCGTTAACGGAAAAGAAGTGGGCCAAGATTCTGATTTTGTTAGCGGTTTTCTTTATGACTAACATCTTTTGGATAGCAAAATGCAAGCTGTAAGGCGTTGTCAGAACAATACAATACACGGAGTTGGATGGGTGAAAATTAAAAATGACAACCTTTAATGATACATATGAAATCAAATCCATTATCGGCAAAGGTGGTATGTCCACCGTCTATCTTGCCGAACACAAACGACTTCACACACGATGGGCAGTCAAGGAGGTAAGTAAGCAACAGGGAGCGCGCTTTGACTTCCTCGCCGAGTCTAATATTCTTAAGCGGCTGCAGCATCCGATGTTGCCGCGAATTGTCGATATTTTTGAGGATAGCGAGTGCATCTACATTGTCGAGGACTTTGTGGAGGGCATTACTCTGGACGAACTCCTCAAACGGCGAGGACATGTGGACGAAGTGTTAGGAACGCAATGGTTCTATGACCTGTGCGGAGTGTTGGGGTATCTCCATAGTCAGCAACCGCACCCCATCATCTATCGCGACATGAAGCCGTCAAATGTGATGCTTCAGCCAGATGGTGCGCTCAAACTCATTGACTTTGGTATTGCCCGTGAGTATAAACAGGAATCCAATGCAGATACGACTTATATTGGTACCAAAGGCTATGCGGCACCGGAACAGTTTGGCAAGGCGCAGACAGATGCACGAACAGACATTTACTCGTTAGGCGTTACAATGTATCATCTGCTGACTGGCAAAAGTCCCTATGAACCGCCCTATCAGTTTGTCCCTGCAAGGCAGCTTTGCACGGAACTATCTCACGGTATAGAACATATTCTTGATAAATGTGTTCAACCCGAACCAATAGATCGCTACCAGAACATAGATGAGTTACTCAATGATTTGGACCACAGCTATCGCTTTGATAAGGCATATCAGAAGTATGTGACAGTGAAGCGGGTGCGTGTCGCTATGATCGTGACGATGCTTGTTGCCTCAGCCGGTCTGATTGCTGGTGGGCGTGTTCTGATGAACCAAGAGAAAAATGCGGAATACAGTAGCCTGTTGGAACAGGCAAACTTACTCTCTCGGAATGACTATGCAGAAGCCTCTGTGGTCCTCAGCGCAGCTCGCGCACTTTATCCGGATCGTATCGATGCAGACCGACAGGAAACTTATGCGTTATACCGAAATGGCAAGTGGCAGGAATGTATCGACTTCGGTGCGGAGACTCTTCAGAAATACGGCGAGGATGTGCAGACGCGCCTTTCTATGGCGGCCGCACAGTTTGAATTGGGCGAGTATGAGGCGGCTGCGGAAGGCTTTGCTGCGGGTGATGAACTATCATTAGAGTATATGCGCGATTATGCCGTTTGTCTGGGACGCTTAGGCCGCATAGAAGAGGCTGAACATACGATGGAGGCGCTGAACAGTAAAGGCGCTAGCACAGATGTCACGCAATATGTTCAGGGCGAGCTTTTCTTTGCAGAAAAAGACTATTTGAGCGCTGAGAATGCTTTTCTCAAAGCGCTGGGGCAATCGGATGACCGCGCACTCACAAGACGCTGCTACATTTCCTTGGGGGATTTGTATCGAGACTGTGCCGCGCTTGCACGGGTCAACGCATCTCCCATTGATTATCCGGCGACAAAATCTGCAGAGGTGTTGTCCTCTGCCGTTGTGCAGGAAGGGCTGCGGTATGATAGTGCGCTTTGGGAGATGCTCGCACTTGCCTATTTTGAGGCTTATCACACGGATACATCTGCTCCTCATGATTATCTGGTTAAGGCAGCGGATTGCTTTAATCGCGTGATTGAATTGGGTGTGACGAAGGAATACCTATATTCCAACCTATATGCAATTTATTATGAGTTAAAAGACTATGATAAGGCAGACGAGGCTCTGTCTGCTTATGAAGGCATGTTTCCAAATGACTATATGCCCCACGCTCTGCGTGGCATGATGCTTATTACAATTGAGAATCAAAAGGAGCAGAACCGTCGAAATTACAAGCCAGCACTCTCAGAGTACGAAATTGCGGGCAGTATGATTCGTAGCTCGGATGAAACGACCTATTATCAACAACTGGGGAGTTTGATTGAAAACTTAAAACGAAACGGATGGCTGTAAATGGGGAGTAGCGGGCAAATGAGGAGTCGATGACCGACTATTCTGATGAGCGTATGTCCTGTTTTGCCCAGTAGGCTGACTGGTAGCGGGAGGATGCAGAGTGAATATTCAAGACTATATGCCCAGGTGGGAAGTTGTTCGACCGATTGGCAACGGGAGCTTTGGGCAGGTATATGAGATTAAAAAAGAAGAAGTGGCGCAGGATGGAGAATATCGATCTGCGCTCAAAGTGATCTCAGTTCCGCACGATCCAACACAGTACAAGACTTACAAAGATGATGGGCTGGATGATAAGAGCATAGCTTTTTCAATGACGAAAAGCGCGGAGAGGGAATATTGACTTGGCCAAATGGCGAGGTGTACAACGGCGAGTTTGCCAACGATGTGATAAACGGAAATGGCATCTATACATGGCTCAATGGGGACGAGTATAAAGGGCCGTTCAAAAACGATGAAATGCAGCATGGTACTATGGCCTATGCAGACGGGACAAGAGAGACAATTTAAGAATATACGCCCTAAAAGAGGAGAAGAATGAAATGAGAAAATATTTTTACATCAAGAATTTTCTAAGCTTGCTGTGCAGTGTTCTTTTGATTGCTGCGCTTTGCGCCTGCGGGCAGAAACCTCTCACATGGCAGGAACAGTATGATCTTGGTATCCGATATCTGTCCGAAGGCAATTATGAAGAAGCTATCATTGCCTTTACGGCAGCGATTGAAATTGATCCGAAAAGGGCTGAGGCATACAGCAGTCTTGCGGATACTTATGTTGCGAAAGGTGATTATGAAAAAGCTATAGAAGTTCTTTCAACCTCATTGGAAATTGTGGAAGGGACTACAGAGCTTCTCGCTAAATTAGATGAGATTAGGACGGAATGTGAAATGATGCTTGATTCAGAGCAGTCAGCGAATATAAAGAATGTGGCAGAGTCAAGGCCTGAAGAGGTACCAGAGCCTGTGGCGGTACCAGAGCCTGTGGCGGTATCAGAGCCTGTGGCAGAACCTACGCAGCCAGCAGAACCGGTTGCTGCTTCAGAGCTTGAAATTTCAGGCGAGACAAAAGCTGAGCCAGATTCTAGCCAGAATAGCCTCTCCGAGCCTCGCAAGGAAGTTATAGCGGACATTTACAGCCAAGCTGAATTGGATGAGCTGGTGGCGAGAGAAGATGCTGACAGTATTACTACCGTAAGGAGAAGGGAGCCAGAGTATAGTTCAAATCCTGGAATTACGGATATCAGTATACTCAGTGAATTGACTAATTTAACTGCTATTTACCTTGGTGGAAATGATATAACCGACATTAGTGCCCTTGGTGGATTATCTAAACTTACAACTATTCACCTTAGCGAAAATGATATTTCCGATATTAGCACTTTTGCAGCGCTGACGAATTTGAAATATCTTATGTTAGATGGGAATCATATCACAGATGTCAGCGCGCTCAGCGAGCTAAAAAAGCTGGAAAGCCTTAATTTAGGAGAGAACAAGATTAACGATTCCAGTATGCTTGGTGGACTAAGCAATCTTAGGAGGCTTGATTTGGGCGGCAATAACATCAGTGATATCAGTATGCTTAGCAATCTGACGAATCTGGAAAATCTTGACATAAGTAGAAACGATATTTCCGATATCTCGGCTCTCAGTACATTAGTGAATTTGACACAACTCAATTTAAGTGGGAATAACATCAGCGATATTAGCGCGCTTAGTGCGCTGACTAATTTGGAGGACCTTTATCTAAATAGCAACAATATTAGCGATATTAGTTCGCTTGGCGGACTAAGTAAACTGAGAGAACTTACATTGATTAACAATTCCATCACGCAGCAGCAAGCGGATGAACTCAAGGCACAGTTACCAAACTGTACCATAACAATTAGGTATGTACCGAGAATGTGATGAAATTTAAATAATGCCTATGCAAGGGATCCTGATGCCCCTTATTGGTGAGTTGTGTTGAGGAATGTTACTCTCTATTTTTGCCTGCAGCCAAAAGATACCCACATGGCAAGAGGATTATGACCTTGGCGTGCGGTACTTAACCGAGGGGAACTACGAGGAGGCGATTATTGCCTTTACAACGGTTGTTGGAATTGATCCGCAAAATGCGGGTATCCATTTTATGTTAGCAGATCTCTATCTGTAATAAAAAGAAAGAGGAAGCAGACATATGAAGCGAACGATAAGTATAGTGCTGAGCGTATTTTTGCTCCTCAGCCTTTGCGCCTGTGGACAAAAAGATACTCCTGCCACATGGCAGGAGCAGTATGACCTTGGCATTCGGTACTTATCTGAGGGGGATTACGAAGAAGCTATCATCGCCTTTACGGCGGCGATTGAGATCGATCCGAAGAACAAGGATGCCTATCTGGGACGGGCCTCGGCCTATATGGAAAGCGGCGCAAAAGAGGACAACCTGACTGCGGCGATGGCGGACTATCAAGCCGTTCTGGAAATTGATGATTTGTGTGTGGACGCCTATCTTGGTACGGCAGAGATATATATCGCCCAAGGCGACCTTGAAAAGGCAGAGGAAATATTGAAAGAAGGTGGCGACAAGACTGGAGAGAAAATGCTGTATTCCCGCGCAGAGGAGCTTGAAAATGAAGTTATAACCGACTATCAGGGACGCGTGATAAGAGAAAGGTCTTATACCGATGATGGGGAACTGCTGTATTATATTGATTATACCTATCTGCCCACAGCTGAATATGAATATTGGAAATACGACACAGGAGCATCATACGATAGTGTAGGGAATCAAACAGGATATGTAAAATGCGAATATGATAAGGATGGAAACTGCATAAAAGATTTTTACCAGTATATTGGTGAAATGGGAATTGTTTATATTAAACCATTGACGCGTATTTTTAATGATAAAGGACTTGAAGTACAATGTGACTTTCATGAAATGGATGGTTCTTTATGCGGTAGGCAATTCTTTGAATATGATTCTGAGAATAATAGAATTAGCCAAAGTATTTATGGCGCTGACGGCAGATGCGAACGAGTAACATTCTATGAGTATCTTGATGGGAGAATACAGCGTCAAATCGATTACGACTATGATGAGTCTGGCGAAGTCAATTATTCTATTGTTACTGATTATGATATAAATGGCAATGTAACAGGAACATTTTACTATGATAGCGATGGGATATTGACTGAACGGCTTGCTTGAGGTCAGGATATATTTGATTTTGAGATTACAAGGATTTTCGAATAGTGCTGACCAAGCGGCGGGTTGCCACGAAACATCAGAGAGGAATGGATGGGATTATGGTGGGCAGATGTATGAAGCAAGTAATGGGTATATTGATTAGTGTAATATTATCCATTGGACTCTGTGCCTGCGTGCAGAAGGTATCTACATGGCAGGAGCAGTATGACCTTGGCGTGAGGTACTTATCTGAGGGTAACTATGAAGAGGCGATTATCGCCTTTACGGCAGTCATAGAAATTGACCCAAAGAATATTGATGCCTACCTTGGCCGCGCGAACGCCTACATCGGCAGCGGCGAGACGGAAGAAAGCCTTGCGGCAGCACTAGCGGATTATCAGACTGTGTTGGAGCTTGATGATACTCGCGTAGATGCCTATCTGGGCATGGCGGATGTTTATATTCGGCAAGATAACTATAGTGATGCTCTTGACATTCTGCAGCAAGGCATACTGGAGGCAAATGACACATCGGAGCTGGAAAGTAAGATCAATGAGATTAAGGAGAGCCAGCGATATGTAACGGTAAGGACCATGCGAAGCGATGATGTCGGCGGTCCATGGGCGTATGGGATCAATGAGTATAACCTTTGGGACGAGCTTATTTTTGCGACTCTATATAATTCTGATGATACCGTAGATGAATACTGGGGCTGGGAATATGACGATACGGGACACATACAGAAATATTTACATTATAACAAAGATAAACAGCTTGTAGGCTATGTTGAATTTGAGTATGACGCTCAAGGCAATATGGTCAGAGAGGTTGGCTATGACAGTACGGGAAAAGTCATGAATGAGCATCAGTATTGAAGGCTCACATGGTGAAAATTAAAAAGAAAGCCTTGATATGGCTCTGAAATAATAGGGGGTACAGAAATGAAACGGACGATAGGTGTGATGCTCAGTGTGATATTACTCCTCAGTCTATGTGCTTGTGGGAAGAAAGAAACGGCGACCACATGGCAGGAACAGTATGACCTCGGTGTACGATATCTGTCCGAGGGAAATTATGAAGAGGCTATCATTGCGTTTACAGCAGCCATTGAGATCGACCCGAAGAACAAGGATGCCTATCTGGGACGCGCCTCGGCCTACATGGAAAGCGGTGCGAAAGAGGACAACCTGACTGCGGCTATGGCGGACTATCAAGCCGTTCTGGAAATTGATGATTTGTGTGCGGATGCCTATCTTGGTATGGCAGAGATATATATTGCCCAGGATGAATTTGACAAGGCGAAGGAGATACTGCAAAAAGGTATTGATATGACTGGCGACGAGCGGCTCTCAGCGCGCCTTGAGGAAATTCAAAGCGGAAATATAAACGACCACTGGAACCGAGTGCATCGGGCAACAACCTATAATAGCACGGGCGAATTGTTATATTACATTGAATATACATACCTAACAGGGGATAACTATTGGCGATACGGTACTGCGGCTTCCTATGACGCCAACGGGAACCAGACAGGTTTTGCAAAATGTGAATACGATGAAAGTGGGAACGAGATAAAAAGTTTCTATCGTCTTGGTGATGGAACAACGGAATGCATAAGGAGAATGGAAAATGTCTATGACAGCGACGGGCATAAGATCCGTTCGGACTGGTTTGATGCGGACGGGTCATTGTATCAGTACTCAACATCTGCGTATGATTCGGCAGGGAATTGTGTGCGCTGGAGTGTTTATGGGGAAGATGGCAAACTTAATCAGGAAAATATTTGGGAATATTCCTCCAAGGGTATCTGTATGAAGGAAACAATAACTTATTATCGCGAAGGGACTATAAGCAGATATTCTATAACAGAGTACAACGAATCAGGCCAAGAGGTTTGCACCACATATTACGATGAAAACGGGAAAACAACAGGTTATCAAACATTTGATTATGATGAAATGGGACATGAAATTGGAGTGAATTTTTTTGATGAAGCTGGAAATCTTAGAGATTACTATCGCACTGAATATGGCGCAGATGGGCAGCAAATCAAGACTTCACGATATAATGGGGATGGGACACTAACAGAAGTAACTACCTATGGCTGAAATGAAAGGATGAGGACCAGTGAGACAAGCGGTGATCATGGCTGTCGGTTTCCTTTTGGCAATCAATCTTTGCGCCTGCGGGCAAAAAGCGACTACATGGCAGGAGCAGTATGATCTTGGTGTGAGGTACTTATCTGAAGGGAACTATGAGGAGGCCATCATTGCCTTCGTGGCTGCAATCGAGATCGACCCCAAGAACATGGATGCATATTGTTCTCTGGCAGATGTTTATGCGGCTATAGGAGACTACGAGAGCGCGGAGGAGCTTTTCAGCCGGGCCTATGATTCTAATCTGGGGGAGAAAGATATTGAGTCGCTTGCCAATTGCATTTTGCAACATCCCGAACTGAGCGTTACAGGCAAAATGATCGACGCATCCGATTTCATGATTGGTGGAAAAGAAATAGGCCGTTGCACATTGAGTGAATTTATGGATATATTCCCGAACAACACGGATACATACAATGCCCCACTATCTGAGCGAGAGTCTGGAATAATATATACGCCGTGCCTGAGAAGGACAGACGGATCCTATCATACAGGGCTTATCTGGGCGTGGGCACAATCTGTTAGTTCAAAAATAGGCGTAGCTGTTTTTGAGGAGAACGATATTGCTGATTTTGACTTTAACTCGATTCAAATTGGGGACAATATTGAAACTGTAATCGATAAGATGGGTTTATCCGAACTGGGGAAAAAGTGCTGTTTGCTAATTGGACGCCAAGTGACATTGGATCTTTCGCAAGATGGAAAGTGGTATGTATATTCTGTAGAACAAGGAGAAATGGCGGATGAAGAAAACTACGGTTTTCTCATTTATGATTCGCAGCACGGAGGAGTTATTCATCTCCAGTTCGAAGGTGAAGTCTTGTCTTTCGTGCAATATAATGATCTTAACTGGAAATGGTGACGAAAGATGAAAAATGTATCATCTATTCTACTCGCGATAGTAATGACTGCATGTTTTATGGCTTGCGGTCAAAAAGCGCCGTCTTGGCAGGAACAGTATGACCTCGGTGTACGATATCTGTCCGAGGGAAATTATGAAGAGGCTATCATTGCGTTTACAGCAGCCATTGAGATCGACCCGAAGCAGGCAGATGCCTATATCGGGCGCGGCGATGCCTATGTCCTGTTCGAGAACACAGTGGAAAACCTGTCCGCCGCATTAGAAGATTATGAAACAGCAATTTCTCTTGACGAAAGTCAAAGTGGAGTTTACTCGAAGATGGCGGAAATTTTTATACTTCAAGGAGATCGCGAAGCCGCTATTGCAATTCTGGAACAAGGTTATCAAAATACTGGGAATGAAACTCTGCGTGAAAAAATAGAAGAAATTCAGGCTGAAACAATAGAACGGATACCAGGAGACTGGGGAACCTACGCACCCACAAGCTATATGGACCTTCCGCTGGATGTTACTATACTTAGCAGCGATGGCGTCCAGCCAAGAGGTAAGTTATCCCATCGGATTGAGGTTTACAACGGACGATGTAGCTATGTGATTTCACGTCGTGACGGAGAAGCAACAAAAATTATTTTTGGAAGTATAGGCATTACTTTTGAGGGCTGGTCGAATAACGGATCATATATGTTGTCTGGTATGGCTGCATCCACACCGGAAGAGTGGCAATCTGATTTATCCAGATATTGCCCACTTTCCTACACGGATTCAGGCTGGTACAAATCCCAGAAAGAAGACAACCCCGCGCTTGAATATGAAGAACTGTATCATGAGGCGGTGACCACGCATTATGGTTTTAACAGTGGAAATATGACATGCGTCGACACTTGGTGCCTAATTTTAGCAGCTTATGACAGTTCCGGGACTCGAGTTGGATATACAGTGTATCAAATCAATAATACTGCGGAAATCAAAGAGATATGTTCAGTCTTGGTAGATGAGGAGACTGGAGATATCCTTTCGTAAGTAAAAGAATTTGGCATACTGCGATTGCCCTGAGTCAGACTTGGAGTAGGAGAAATAGAAATGAAACGGATTGCATTACTAATCTCAGCTTTAGCAATTTTGCTGTTTGTGACTGCCTGCAGAGGAACGGCCGGAACTATTTGGCAGGAACAGTATGACCTCGGTGTGCGTTATCTGTCCGAGGGAAATTACGAGGAAGCCATCATTGCCTTTACTGCGGTCATAGAGATTGATCCCAAGAATGTTGACGCGTTTCTCGGCCGCGCGAGCGCATACATTGGCAGCGGTGAAACGGAAGAGAATCTGGCGGCGGCTCTGGCGGATTATCAGTCCGTGATGGAGCTTGATGACACTCGCGCAGATGCCTATCTGGGCATGGCGGATGTTTATATCCGTCAGGGCGAGTATGAGAAGGCACAAGATATTTTGGAGCGTGGATATGAAAAGACTGGGGATCAGTCGATTTCGGACAAGTTGGAGGAGATCAAAGCAGGAACTTTCAAGGACACGTCTGGCAACACGCGCCGCATGAGCGAGTATGATTCATCGGGTAATCTGATGTGGTACCATACTTATACCTACAATTCGAAGGGATGGTACAACTCGATTACATCATATGATGCCGCTGGCAATCAAACGGGGCATGTGGATATGCAGTATTCTGTGGACGGCAAACAGTTAGTCGGCTTTTGGTATGGTGGTGGAGTGGTTGGAAAAACAGAGTGCCAGTATGACGAAAGCGGAAACGAGGTATGTGTAGTTCATTATGAACCGGATGGAGAAAAGTCATTCTACTTTACATATGAGTATGATGTGGATGGAAAGCCGACAAGTCAAATGAGCTATAATGCAGATGGAACTCTAACTGGTTTTTCAGCTTATTTCTATGACTCCGATGGTAAACGGATTCAAAATAATGAATATGACGCCGACGGCACGCTTATTTCATACCAAACAATGACATATCATGATAACGGGTGTAGGGATGTGTGTTCCAGCTATAATCCGGACGGTACTCTTTTCTGGTATATAGTTGATCAATATGATGAGGAATGGAACTATGTGGGTCAAAAGTGGTATGATGCAGATGGGAATCTGACAAGTTCAACAGTCAAGGAATAAGGGAAATAGTGATGACGTTGACACGTGAAGCCATCTGTAATTAAAAGAAAGAGGAACCGAATATATGAAGCGAGCGATAAATACAGTACTCAGCGTAATTTTACTCCTCAGCCTTTGCGCTTGCGGGTCAAAGGAAGTGCCAGCTTCCTGGCAGGAACAGTATGACCTCGGTGTGCGTTATCTGTCCGAGGGAAATTACGAGGAAGCCATCATTGCCTTTACTGCGGTCATAGAGATTGATTCCAAGAATGTTGACGCGTTTCTCGGCCGTGCGAGCGCCTACATTGGCAGTGGCGAGACGGAAGAAAACTTGGCGGCAGCTTTGGCGGATTATCAGTCCGTGATGGAGCTTGACGACACTCGTGCAGACGCCTATCTGGGCATGGCGGATGTTTATATTCGGCAGGGCGACTATGAAAAAGCTCAGGATATTTTAGAGCGAGGATTTGAAAAGACTGGGGACCAATCGATTTCGGACAAGCTGGAGGAGATCAAGGCTGGAACCATCACAGACTCGTCCGGCAAAACGCGCCGAAGGAGTGGTTACGATGCCACAGGAACATTGGTCTGGTATCATACTTATACTTACGATACGCAGGGACGGCAAAGCGGCGTGACATCATTTGATGCTTCCGGCAGCCAGACTGGCCATGTGGATATACAGCATGATTCAAATGGCAACAGACTGACAAGCTACTATTGGAATAATAGTGGTAAAGTTGGAAAAATCAAATATGAGCGAAATGATGCTGGAAAAGTAACCCGTGAGACGCACTATACATTAGACGGTGAGATGTCATATTACAATATCTGTGAATATGATGGAAAGGATAACCTGGCAAAGGAAAATCGATACAACGCGGATGGTACGCTTCTCGAATATTATGTTTATACCTATGATTTGAATGGTAATCAGATTCGTAAAGATAACTTTTCCGCGGATGGTACGCTTTCTTCCTACGAAACGATCACATATCATGATAACGGATGCAGAGATGTCTATTCCTGGTACAACGCAGATGGTGTTCTTGAGTGGTACTGGGTTGATCAGTATGATGTGGAATGGAACTATATAGGGGAAAAACACTATGATGCATCAGGGAATCTGACAAGTTCGACGGTCAGTGAATTGGGGTGATAGAGATGACAACAGGACAGCTTGTATTTTACTCTGGCATTGGATTGCTCATAATGACCATTGCCTTGGCAATTCTTTTTGCTGTGAAGAGGCCCAAATATAACCCGGAGTGTATCGCGTACATAGAGGCTGAGGGAAATACAAAACGTCTGCGCAGCGGGTATCCAACAGATTGCCTGACGAATAGCAAGGAAACAGAGCGCATGGTCAACGCAGGGACTGTGCAGCAGGAAAAGACCGAACTGCTTGGAGAAACAGAACTTCTTGCAGATGATGAGTCGACAGCTGAGACGGAACTGATAGAAGCAGCCGCCCCAACTACGATGATGTGATTACATTAGTTAGTTGGGCTGCTTTGCAGAGAAATGGAAACATGATGGAGCATTGATTTTAGGGAGTTTGGTAACGATAAAATGTTGAAATAAAGAATTGCATATAGTATAACGCATTTAATGCATTTACTGCAGAGGATAGTGTGCCGTCAGTTAAAGTAATGTGCACTGAATAATAGAAAAAGCCTTATATTTCAATCCATAGAGGCCAATCCGTGGTATAATTGGAGCAAGAGAACTGGCAAAAATCCAGCAAAACCTTGCACCTGGAGGGCAACTATGTATCGTTACAGCAATGGACAGATCAGCCTGCCGGATTTCAAACAGCCGGTGGGCATAAATCTGAAGGAAAGCAACCGTTGGGTAAAGAAAGCCCAGACGATTCCCTGGCCGGAGATCGAGAAGCGCTGCGCCGCCCTATTCACAAACCGGAAAGACAATGTGGCTAAACCGCTGCGTCTGGCCTTGGGAGCCTGCATCATTCAGGCGGAGTATGGCTATTCTGACGAGGAAACCGCGTTTCAGATCCAGGAGAACCCATATCTTCAGTATTTCTGCGGGTATCCTGGCTATGATGACGAAAAGCTGCCCTTTGACCCGTCTTTGATGGTGTATTTCCGCAAGCGCCTGACGCCGGAAGTGCTGGGTGAGATCAATGAGATGATCGTGCGGGACGCGAAGGAGCGTCAGGTCAAAGAAGTCGAATCAAAGGATGACGATGATGATTCTGACGGCCAGCCGGGAACTGGCGGAAACAGCGGCACTATGATCGTGGACGCCACCTGCGCGCCGTCCAATATCCGTTATCCTCAGGATGTTTCCCTGCTCAACGAGGCCAGGGAGAACGCCGAAAAGCTCTTGGACGTTCTTCACGATCCCGCGGACGGAAAGAAGCCTCGAACCTACCGCAAACGCGCCCGGAAAGATTACCTGAAATACACAAGATGCCGTAAACACACCGCGAAAATGACCCGCAAAGCCATTGGGAAGCAGCTGGCTTAC
>QRFC01000850.1_pt1 | contig 27204 bp, 34 predicted proteins | sample 1861061 | NCBI WGS metagenome assembly QRFC01 (sample SAMN09711282, study PRJNA482702) | Human gut metagenome, whole genome shotgun sequencing project.
GATATCCGGTATTGGTTGCCGCTGACTGATATCCGGTATTGGTTGCCGCTGACTGATATCCGGTATTGGTTGCCGCTGACTGATCTCCGGTATTGGTTGCCGCTGACTGATCTCCGGTATTGGTTGCCGCTGACTGATATCCGGTATTGGTTGCCTTATCGTCTTCCCAATTAACTTGCTCTTTGATGTATTCAACGCCAGCTTTGATAATTCCAGCAATTCCAATTTCTGCTTTCACGGAAATTTTCTTTCCAACTCTCTTGCTATCATCAGATGATTTCTGGCCATTCTCTTCAAGATCAACTTCACAATATCTGGAATCTGAAGGAGGATAATAACCGAATACATCCATCGGAAATTCGCAAGCATGGAATCCACAATTACAAATGTCTGCTTTTTCTTCTGTGTATTCTTTTCCAATTTCATACTGGAAATCTCTACACTTTAAGTCCTTGTCAAATCCTTTAAAGCATTTCATTTTTTCTTTTCCTCCTTTGATTCGACTAAATCAAGCCCAAGCATTCTGAATGCCATGTCCTTTGTGAAATCATAATCTTTCACGCTATTCGCCCAAGCTTCAAATGCCTTTAATCTTCCAACCAGAAGTGCATATTCCTCATTGGCATTCTCTGGAATATAATCTGTACTCTTGTTTTCTCCCATGATTAGTCCTCCTTATCTTTTGCTCCAAATGTTTTAAGCATTTCTTCCAGAAGCGAAATAAACGGAATAATTGCATCTATCTGTTTGGAAGTTTCCTTGATTTCTTTATTAAGTTCTTCCTCGTTCATAAGACCATGCTCAAACGAATGTCTAAGCTGCTCTTTTATTTCTTCCTCTTCTCCACCATTTTTTACGAACATCTCTTTAATTTTATGGGTGATAACTGCATACTCTGAAAGAATATCAACCCCTTTACCAGAAATGTTAACTAATCCGTTTTCAAATTTAATCATTGTTTTTCCTCCCTATTTTCTTTTATTCTCTCCATCTGAATGGTATAATGTGTTCAGAAAGGAGGTATGTTAAAATGTTTCTCAAATTAAAAGTTTCCTGTACTTGTCATTGCGATTACTATATAAGTGAAAGAATAAGTACAGACAAGGTTGTGTGCCCAAATTGCGGAAAGGAACATCCTTATTCTCATAAAATAATTTCAATGCTTCATGCCGCAAATGAGATTGATGATGGTAATGTTCCCGGAGTAGAAACCATAAAAACTTCCGTTATTTCTGAATGGGAAGATGTGACTGAGCGTCAATAACAATCTTCATGTACTCTAAAAAGCCTTTCGCTTCAGTAGCGGACAGACCGCATTCGGCAATTTCATTTTTCACTTTTTCTACAAGGTCGCTTGCCTTCTGTCCGTTTTTGTGGCGATATAACTGATATATTTTGGAATCATAATCGGATAACCTTTCAGAAACGTAATCATCTGCTAACATCTTACGTCCACCTCCTTAACTTGCTATTTCATTCCCAAGAAACTTATTGATAAAATACAGTTGTCCTTTTCCGGTAACTTTTGTGGTTCTCGTTACTCTGACACTTCCGTCTGGATTCTGAACACTGGATTCCTTAACTTCAAATAGCCCTTGTTCAATGTATCTCTGCATTGGCATATTGTAACTCGCACCAGTTTTCATCAGATATCCATTTTCTCGCATCCACTAGAACAATCTCTTCTGTCCTGTCTGTACACCATTCTGGCAAATCAACTTTGCGAGGTCTCCAATAAGGATTGAAGTGTGGCTGGTTGATACCGCATCGGCAAAGATCGTTTTCGGCTTGTCTGCTTCAATTTTCAGTCTTTGCTTTTCGATAATCTTGTCTCTCTCTGCGATTTTCTTCTGTGCTACCAGAATTGCTTTCGCCATCAATTCTTCATCAGAAAGTGTTTCTTGTCCTACAATGTAACCGCCATTCTTACGGATGGATGGTATAACTTCATCAAACACCCATGTTTCAAACTTTTCTGCGGATGGTAGTTTACTCCTTACTATCAAACGGTAAATATCCCCTTCTGGTATTACTTTCATGCACTGGATTCCACCTTTTGAAGGTATGTCCATTTCGGACACCCCTTTACAATGAGTACGAATTGCTTTTGCTGTTTCCACGTAACCAAGTGCTCTTGCTACATCATTTGCAACAAAATACGGTTTACCATCAATCTCTACCGTCCGAATATCTCCGAACTCTGGAGAATTAAAAATCTGTAATTCGTTCATTAGTCTCCTTTCTGTGATATAATCTCCTTTAGGAAGGAGGTGTTAATTTGAAAAGCTTTGATGATTTTTTAAAAACTGTTGACATGGAAAAAACTAATCACCCCAACAGTTAGCACGATTGAAAATACAGATAATTTTGTAACTGCCATTACTGGATTATCTACCTCGATTGCCGTTAATCTTCTACGTCAGTATCACGAATGGATTTCTGAACAGCAGAAGTAATTCCATCAGAAACGCATTTTGAAATGCTTTTCCCATCAATATTAGTTTCAAAAATACGTTTCTTTTTAGAGGGCTCCAGGATATTATGAATAGCTTGGAGCTCTTTCAAAATAGCGCAAAGAACGTTATATGTACCACTCATCTTCTCACCTCCTTATGAGCTTTCCTCTCAAACTGCTTCCAGATAAGCCAAATCTTTAACTGTCTCCAATCTCTTCTTGCAGTCTTTGTATATTTCCTTATAATGTTTTCCTTGCATGATTCCGAGATCAATTTCATGTAAGATAATATTTTCCATCAAGGACAGGTTGTTGAGTTGCATTACCGTAGCTTCATCTCTCTTATTGATTCCAGCCATCTTGTTTGCTAATTTGGAATATGTCATGTAAAGCATTTCTGCATGACTGCTTCCCTGTACTTTTGCGTATTCAACAAGTTTCTGAATGGTATCTGTTTCTGCCTTTCTGGTAAGTTTCCCGGCTTTTCTAGTTTCAACCCAAACTTGAGTTGATTTCTCACGGATGAAATTCTCCATCTGGTTAAAAGCTTTTATGTACTGCCATTTCCATTCATTCGCTTTCTTGCCAGTAAATCCCATTACTAAGAATGTAAATCCGTCCCGATTTATAAAATACATAGGGCGTTCCTCACCTTTTGTATCTTTATACTTTCTTTCTTTGAAGCAACGAACGCAATTTTGCGTTGAGTCATTTTTGATAATATTTTTAATGGCTCTAATCACATCTGCATGTCTTTTCCCAAATTTCTCAGCTACCTGTAAACTATCGCATACAGCTTCTTCATTACGAAGATAAACTAAATCGTCTATTCTCTTCCTCCTTTCTGGTAACTTTTAAAGTTACTCTCTAGCAAAAAAAATAGATGTTGGATCTTCAATATGAAATTCGTCAATCATAGTTTGAATTTCATCGCTTCCAAAAACCCCTCTTTGCATTTTGCCATAAAATGTCTTAGGTGCCATTCCAAGAATTTTAGCAACATCAGCCTGAGATTTTCCATTTTTAGCAAAAATACCACGAAGTTCATTCGTCTTTATCATTCAAACATCTCCTTTCAAAAATTATTGTAACTTTTTAAGTTACTCTTATTATAATAACGTTTTAGTAACTTGTCAAGCTATTTTTTTATTGACTTGTAACTTTTTATGGAGTATAATCAAGTTGTAAATAAATAAAGGAGGTTATCGCAAAGATGACTGTAGGCGAAAGGATACGCGAAAAAAGAGAAGCTTTGGGAATGAGTCAAACGGCTTTAGCGGATAAAATTTCCGTATCGAAACAAACGCTTTACAAGTACGAAAAAGGAATTATTACAAATATTCCATCAAACGTAATTGAAGCAATTGCTGACACTCTTGGAACTACTCCAGACAAACTTATGGGATGGAAAAAGCCAGGGAACGAAGAGATGGAATTACTTGCTACTGTTGCTGGGAATCCTCAATTATTAGATTGCTTAAAAAAAATGATTTCTATGTCATCAGATCAGCAAAACAAAGTGTACGGATATATAGACGCTATATATTCTGAAAATGAAGAAGCTGGGGATTAATTTCCCCAGCTTTTAATAAACTTATCAGCGAATACATATAGCCTTTCAAGCAAAGTTGCATTTTCAACTTTTTCTATAAGTTCAATCAATTTTTTCTTATAATCCATTAAGAAACCTCCACTAATACAAAGCCCTAAATATCTGCTCTCTGCCCCAATATGTATAAATCCTCCCTCTTCTGGCAGTTATTGTGGCAATATAGCTTTCCGCTATAAAGCGCTTCAATAGTGGTACGGAGAGTTGAGTTAGAAACGTTCCTAACATTCGTTTTACGCTCTCTAATCCAAAAGCATCCAGTATGAGACAGACATTTAAGCCCTTTTTCAAGAACGTGTCAATCAATACTGGATGGCGGTTAATACTATTATATCATACTTCCAGAAAAAAATCCAGTTTCGTTTTAGCAAGAACATCCGTTCTTATTTATTAAATTATATCATGTTTTCTAACCATATAATGGGATAGAATTGTTTCCGCTTAAATCTTTCCTGGCAAGCTGGTTTCTTCTGATTTTTCTATAAATTATAAGTTTTTTTGTGTAAATATTATGATTTTCGCTTTTCCAAATCGTAATAATAATAGATAGAAATAAAGGGGCTGGATGCTTGTCAGTGAGGGATTTATATCGCTCATGGACAACCTGTTTTACCTCTGTTTTTGCAATTGCGATAGTTTTACCCCTCCCAAAGATAATACTACGCTCCGGGCAGAAGTAAACATATTGAATCAAGAGCACATGCACGAATATCAGTATAAACACAATTATGATTTTTTTATGTTTCTCCATGAATCCATCCCCTTTACACTATCATCTTAATGTATTACAATAACATTGTATCAAAAAATATACAATTACACAGGAAATGGCGAAATTAGCACCTCTGGTGGCGAATTTTACATGAAAAGGGATGATTTGAATGCGAATTGCAATATGTGATGATAACGAAATCCAGATTGGTATATTTATGCATCGGATTAATAATTTTCTCAAACAAAATGGTGATATAAAAGCATTGATTACTCCGTATGATAAAGGACAGCCACTTATTGATGATGTGGCAGATGGCGAATGGTATGATATTGTAGTTTTGGATATCGTTTTGAGAGAAGAAAATGGAATTGAAGTTGCAAAGGAATTGAGATTAAATGGCTATGATGGAAATATTATTTTCTGGACAGCCCACAAAGAGTATGTTTTTGAAGCTCTTGATTTACTCCCAATTCACTATATTATAAAAGGATCTGAAAATGGCAGAATGTATACTGCTTTCAATCATGCTCTGGAACATATCAGCAAAAGCACTCTTATGATAAAAGGAAAAGACTTTATTCATCGGGTGGAATTTCAAAATATCGAATATATTGAGAGCCGAAACAAATACATCATTATTCACTGCACTTGCGGTATAGTTTATACGGAACGATGTAAACTGTCTGATATTGAAGAATTACTGGATTCCAGATTCTTGAGGTGCCACCAGAGCTACTTAATAAACATGGATGAGGTAAAAGAAATAAACACTTCGTTCCTTATGTTTTCTGGGGATACTGTGCCTATCAGAAGAAAAGACTTTGCAAAAATAAAAAACGAATTTGAAGAATATACAACATTTAAGTAGCTCCCGGGAAAGCCCCGGGAGTGTTTTTGTTATTTAAGAAGTTTGTTTACTGCATTCTGCACTTCTGTATAATTGTAGCCAGCAGCTTCCAGGCGGTCTTTTCTGTCCTGTCCATTTCCCCATTCGCCATTGATTACCTCTTTTGCAACCTGGGCTATACTTTTCTTTGCAGTCACGGAATACACAGCTTTTCCGTTCCAATCAAAAACAGAATAACCGGCTTTGCAAGCCTTCTTTGCATTTTTGAGTGACTTGTACGCCCCGATCTGGCTCTTGGAATCCTTCCAGGTCTTGCGGACACGGTAATACTTGTCAACTTTTACTGTCGGCTTTGTGGTTGGAACTGTCACGGTTTCACTTGAAATAAGCTTCTTAAGTCTATTCCAGTCTCCCTTTCCACGGATAACGGAAGGGCAATTCTTAGCGCAAACATCGTAGTGCTGCACTACTCTGCTTGCTGGGATTCCGTATTTCTTCATAAGCTGCTTACATACATCAACGGTATTCTGGTATGCTTTTTCGTAGTTATATCCGGCATTCATACACATTTCAATTCCGATGGAATTATGATTATTTACAGTTCCAAAAAGCTTACCGCCGTAATCTACCCCAACGTGCCAAGCTCCACGATTATACGGCAGGGCTTGGTATGCTGACTTATCGTCAACGAATACATGGGCTGAATATCCATGAAAATTGCCATTATTCTGTGCGGTGGCGTGTGCCTTGGCATCTGCTGTCTTGGCGATATTATCTGTATTGTGGATGACAATATACCGAGGTGTTTGTCCTGCGTAGCTGTTGTTGTTGCTGATTAATGAGGTATTGATATTCATGTATGTTCTCCTTTCGTTGTTGAGGTTAAAAAAACGCATAATAAAAAGCACCCCAAATGGGATGCTCTTTAGCATAAACTTTTTATACAATATACCTACCATGATTAAATTTCACAGAATCATGGCTGTTGTTGCAACAAAGGGAAGGTACCGTGTTATAATATCCTTGTACTCTTTGTGGTGCTTGGAGTTGGACTTTTTGATTGGTCGTCGGGAGTCCAACTCCCTTTTTTGTTATTCGGTTATACTGATTACATCATGTATTATCTTTTGCGAATATGGTTTTGCGATTTTATTTACTTTTTGCTAACTATTTAAATGGCAATAAGGTCTCATATACAAAATACGCAACTATCAATCCTACAAAAGAATCTTCACTTATATTAGACGATGCAAGTACATATCTAGTTTGTTATGCCGGAATTGATTCGGATAATATTAGGAACATTGGTTTCTCCGTGGTTATTAGTAGATCATCAAGAAAAACTACAGGAAATGTACTGAATGTCAAAACAGAGGTTCCTCAGATAAAATTAAGCTTAAACGAAAACGTATTAAAAATTACAGCTACTATATGGGGTAGAATTTCCGCAATCAAATTATGAAATAGCAAGATTAGAATTTACTATTATGAACGCAGCAGCCAGTAATATTTCCATAAAACCAGCATTTGCCATTTGGGCAAAATACAAGGTTACAGGTACTAACAAAATCATCATATATGGGCTTCAAATGAAATAATTATTTTACACCCCAGCAAACTCCTTCCAGCCTTTCCAGCCACCGGCACGAGTGCAGATATTTGTTTGTATATTGCCATTTGTAAAATTAACAAGCAAGATTGCACAAGTATCATAGTTATGCAATATTAGCCCTGGAGAATAACCATAGGCTTTGCCATCTGTGACATTTGCAGTGCCAATTATTTCAACACCCACCTCGTTAGTTTGCACGATATTATATGCGTATTCTAAAATATCCGTCTCACTTGAGGGTGATGGGAAACGTTTACATTTTAAGCTTTTGCCATTTAAATAGTTAAGCGCCCCGATAACTGTTTTATTTTCGGTTTCCAATTTACTGATAACAGCCGTTGACATTTTATCCACGACATAATCCCAAAACTTGCTCATTAGTCCACGCTTGTTTGCTTTGCCTGTTGCGTCATACAGCATTACTTCATCATTATCCGCTAACGTATCTTTTGTTGTGTATTCTGTCCATTTTGGCATGTTGTTGCCCTCCTTTAATTATTGGTTTGTTTTAATGTTTGATTCATAAAAAAGAGGATGATTTCTCACCCTCTTTATATTGATTTGTTTAACAATTTTTTGATTTCCTCAAGCTCTTCTTTAATGCTTTTTAATTCAGATTTTAATTCTTCATTTTCAGATTTAAGCTCCTTTATCTTCTCATGATTAAATTTTATCATGGCGAACATGGATGGAATCATAATTCTGTAATTCCAATCCTCGGGCTTTCCGTCTGGTAAATGGTTTACTGCAATTGGAAAACGCCTTTCCATGTCCTCTGCAAGGAACATTGGCATTAATTTATCATATCGGCTATCGTTTTTATCCAAATACCCTTCTTTGTATTTCGCCCAAACAACCTTTACACGATAAAGTTGTTCCAGTTCTTCTTCCTTAACGGTTGTCCGAATTGACTTATACCGCCAGGAAGATGATGGAACCTTAATAACCATGCCTTGACTGTTAACTCCTAAGTGTGTTCCGTCTGTAATATTTCCCATATTTTCAAGACAGAAAAAATTCGTAACATCGCCGAAATCACTTAGTGGATTTCTGATTTTTATGCCTCCATCAATAACAAATCCGCTCCCATTTGCCTTTAGATCAACACCATTTATGCTTACCATGTTGTTTTTTGCATCAAGTACAATGGCGCCATTTGCAGAGGTTAATTTTCCATTTGTTTTATCTATTTGCCAATTACCAATTTCACCAGTATTAGACTTTAAATTTCCAGAAAATTCACCTTGGTTAAAATGAACACCTGTATTGTCAATATATCCAACCTGTGCACCACTTGCATTCAGAATGGAAAGTAATCCGTTCCCGTTATTTGAACCGCCAAGTTTCAATGTGCCACCTTGGGCATATGTAAAGGAAAAATACAATTCCCCATTTTTCATGTACATTCCCTTCATAGCTCCATTATTGGTGAGCATATTAAAAATATCAGTGCTAGTATATCCAAAAGTAACTTCTGGTCTGTATATTAATATGGTATTTTTGGTATATGAGTTCTTTTTAAACTTGAAATAAAATTTAGGGCTTGATTTATTAACGCTTGTAATATCTACAGAATAATTATATTTTTTCCACCATTTTGCCTTAATTGTATCTATTAAGGTGTTGTTAAAATAAACTTCAACTTCAACATAAGTATTATTTGTAAATACAGTTTCATTAGCTCTAATCCAAAAAGAAACATTGTATCTTCCGATAGCACTTAATATTGGATTCTCTGACATTTTTGTTTCCAAAAAATTATTCCCTGTTGTAAGATTAGAAATCATCAACGCCTGTGTTCCACCTACAGGGTCAGATTGCCCGTATGATGGTGTTCCAACAATATTCCAGTATTTCTGTACATCACTTTCTGATAATCCATATCCTTTTACAAGGTTATCGGTTTCTCTTGGCAATGCATCAATCTTCTTTTGTGCTTCCTCACTTGCAATACTTGCAATGCTCTTATCCCCAAGTGAAAAACTGGAAGCTGCTATTGTTACTGCACCAGTCTCTTTGTCAATGGCAAAAGTGGTCTTTCCATTACTATTAACAACCTTAATCCCTTTGGCTTGCACGTATTCTCCATTTACATAGACATTTCCGTTTTCATCCAAGTAAATACCCTGTGCCTTGCCACCATTGGTAAGTTTGTTGAAAATATCAGCTTGTGTCTGTCCATCTACAGCTGATTTTGCTGAGCTATTAGCAATCTCATTGACTGTTTTTCCTTGTAAGGAAAAAGTTTTTGGAGCTAATATGACGTTTCCTTTGCTGTCTATTTCTAAGGTTACGTTCTTGTCATCATCAATAACTTTTAGACCTCTACCGTTAATTCTCTCACCGGCAAGCAATCCAGCTAAAATGTATTTTGCATTGATATATACTTTTTCGTCTTGAATGTAGATTCCCTGTTCCGTTCCGCCTTTTGTAAGCTTATTAAACACTGCGTCCTGTCCAAGACTGTTATCATAATTATCAATTGCGTTTTTTATATCGTCCTTATCGGCATACTTGAAATCAATCCAATCAGATGCGTCAAAATTTCCATCAACACGATTTACAGTGGAGGTTTTGAGGGAAGCCTTTCCTTCATTATTGGTTGTTACCCACAAATCGCCTTCGTAATATGGCGGTTTCGGCTGAACCATATAGACAGATGACTTCCCATCTATCTTGTCCAGCAATTCATTTGGTATGGATTGTGGTTGCCATTCACCAGATTTGTATATCCATTGCGTGTTATCAGAAGTATTGTACCAAAGGTCGCCCTCGTGCTCTGCTTTTTCTGATTCCCATACCAAGACGATTTCATTCCCGGATTCATCCAGAATCTTGTTTCCGTCAATATCACACCACGGATATTCCTCTGTTTTTATCCATTTTACGGATGGATCGTTTGGCTGATACCAGGTTTCAATTTTCCCATCAATCTGTGTCTTTAAAGAATTAAGAGAATCTTTAAAAACACCATTGATAAATAAATTTAAAGAACTATCATCTGTATATTTTGAAGCTTTTTCCCAATCGGAAGAATCATAAGAGCCGCTTGCTCTTGCAACCCTACATCTCATCAAGTCACCAGTTTCGCCTTGTGTCCATAAGTCCCCAATATCGTAAGGCGGTTCTGGCTGAACTACAAATACTCTGCGCTTATGATCTGCTGTGTCCTGTGCTTTTTCTGCGGCGGCAAGCGCTAACGTGATATCGGTATCTTGTACCAATTGCCATTTCCAAGTTGCCCCATCTTGCATAAAACGGTACGCATATCCCTTAGATTTCCAGTAAAATAAGTCACCCTCATGTTTCTTTCGTTCTTCGTTGGTAGTCCATCCAGAAGCCGGGATATTCTGCAAGGTCGGTTCATAGTCATAAAAAAAAGTCTCAATCTGTCCGTCGATTTGAGACTGTAAATTATTGATATCAGTTGTGTATGTATTGCTTATAAAATTATTTACTTCTGTTTCTGCTTTTTCCTTTGCAATTGCATTAACATCTTTTCCTTTGATTTGTACTGAATCTGCATTGATAATAACTCTTCCTGTTGTTACATCAACCAGGAAAGTTGTGTTTCCATCTTTGTCAATTGCTTTAATGGTTCCTGTATTAATCCAGTCAGCATTAACGCCTGTAGCCGTAAGGATTCTGGCAATCACATCACCATCAACAGTCATGCCGCCATTCCAATGTTGTCCACCATCTGTAGATACAGCCCACGCTTCCGCAGTCATTTTCCATATAATGTCAGAATCGGATAACTGCGGCTTATTATGAAGATAATAGATGTTGCTTCCGTCCGACTGTGTTTCTACTGTCGTGTATGTTCCAGAAGATTCAGCAAGGCGTTGTGATAATTCTTCCAGTGCTTTTTCCCTGGCGGTACGTTCATCTCTTAAATTCTTATTATTTTCTGCCTGTATTTGTTGATTAAGACTATATTGTTTCTGCTTATTCCTGGATGCACTCTTGGCACTGCATTCAAGTTGTTCAAATGCGCCTGGATTCAAAGCAACGGAAGTTAGGTAGCTCTTATACTGTTTTCCGTTTCTATCGGAAATCGCAATGGTGTCACCAGCTTCCCATGCAATATTTGTTAAAGCACCGGTAGAAAACGGTCTGAATTTCATTCCAACACATCTGTCTGAAATAATCTTGCAGATTGCTTCTCCTGTTCCCTCTTGAATTAGCTTGTTATCACTTATTTCGATAACGTATCCAGATTTCCCCGACTGATATGTTTTTGCTTCATTTTTAGAAGAATTTTCAACGTATTCTGTAACTTTTATACCTGTTATTTCGATATCGTACAGCCATGGAGTAAATCCGTTTGTTTGAATTGCTGTAATCCCAGTCTGCATGATAGTAATGATTTGTTCACCAGTGGTATCTAATATGTCGTTACCTTCTACATCTTTCCATGGAGTTTCCACCAAATTGTAAAATTTATCCGGTACTTCACGCTCATACCATCCAAGGCAAAGCCTTCCGTATTCGTCACTTTTCGCCCACTGACAGCCCATCTGTGCTACCCATGCAATTACCTGTCTGAAGGTAATACTGCTATCATCTGGTCGATTCTGGATTACAAAATCATCGTTATCAAATCTTGTAGATTGTAATGTAACGCCGCACACCTCGCAAGCATTCTGGATGATCTGTAATCTAGTTGCCGGATAGGACAGTTTACTTTCTGAATAATCACGATCAAATAATCGCATTGAATCTTCGCAAGTTAGGCTGATAATTGCAGTGCTTTGATATGGCGCATCTGTTACCGTCATAGTACAGATACGGATTTTTTCAATACCAGTAGATAATTCAAGCCCGATATAGCAAACAACCCTTGCTCCGTCCCAAATGTAATCTGTGTACTTGCCAGAAAAGTTGTTGATCTGCAAAGTTAGTTTATTTATAATAGCTGCGCCAATATCAAAGGAACCATTTTGTGATACTGCATCCTCAAACTTGAAGCCGTTAGACCATAAGTCTTTGTCGGTAATGGATAATGTACTTCCGTCCGTAAAGGTAAAATCTGCATATTTCAGATAGTTACGGTTCCCACTATTCTGTTGTTCTTTAAATTCCGTTGATAAATTTCGCATATCTTACCTCTCGATAAAGTCAAAACTAAGTCCTTCCATGCGCTCATTTCCAACCCACCAGCACTTAAATGGTGATTCCCTGTCACCAACATAAAATGTTCTGGTTTCGTGCTTATTTGCAGATAGCAAGTCTGGATATGTGACCTGTATGTACTCTGGATTTACTGCCTGTATAATTTTGCAAGCAGTGTCCCAGTCTGGACCATTCCAACCTACAGACAGCTTTCGTTTCTGTCCAACTCTGTTTTTGTGCATGGTTGTATCGTCTGTTCTGCCGGATTCTGCCGCCGATATATCCTGTAACCCCCATGTAAAAGAAGAAGGACAGGGCAATGCTTTCCCATCCACTTTTAAAAATGCTTCTGCCATATGCTAACCCTCATGTATTTTTACACACGAAAAAAGCGCCTACCCCGAAAGGTAAACGCTTTAAAAATTGCTTATTATGATTTTATATCATAGCATAGGTGGTTGGTATCATTCAGTATACTTCGGTATCATTTATTCCCAATAATCTTTTTGAAACTATCAATTTTTTCTTTAGATGGGTTTTCCTCATATGCTTTTAACGCCTTGTCACGTTCCTGCGAAGCTCCGTTTTTCCATTCTTCATATTCTTTTGAAGATAATTTTTGACTACTATATCGTGCATACATGCGTTTATATGCCTTATCATATTCTTTAAGTATGGGATTTTCTTTTCTTTTGTTTTTATAATTACGATCAGCAAAAACCTGTTGACAAGTCAAACCAGTATTTTTATAAAGGCTATCGCAACATTTCCCATCATGTCCAGTTACGATGAAATACTTTCCGCATACGGCACACTTACGGATTTTAATTCCTAATTCTAGCATTCTCAAAAATTCGATTTTCATAATGATGGAAATATTTTCAATACCGGAATAGGTTCTATATACTTTTCCATTAATAACTTCAATTTCTTCCTCTATAATCAATTTATAACTATCCAATTGTTTTTTTGGGGAAGTTAAAAGCTCAGTAAAATAGCATATTTCTTTTTCATCAAAACAATTATTTTTCAAAAAAGAACTATATTTCCCTTGTGTTTTATTAATATAATCACAAAAAATTTGCCCTATTTCATATTGCCAAATTTCTGTTTGTTTTTTCTTTTTGCCTTTTATAAAAGTTTTTCTTTTCTCGTTATCATAATATAATTTAATCATTTTTTCGCTTATCCCCCTAGGGCGGCAACCGCTTATTTTGTTTCATTTTCGTACTGAATTTCAATACCTTTTCTAATTACTTTCGACCTATCACTTTTTTCTTTTTCAACCAAGTAATCCAGTTTTTCCAGTGTTTCCTTGTCAATCCTCGTTCTCAACATAAAGTCCTTTGGATTGTCTTTGATTTTTTGCCCCTTTATTGGTGACATATTAAAACCTCCTTTCAAATTGTTGCTACATTTTGCATATACTTAATATATCACTTTGTAGCAACTAAATCAACCGTTATTTTAACTTTTTCCTAATTTCCTATTCCACTATTCATTTTGGAGTGGTAAAATATGTATATCATACTGATTTAGGGAGGAAAACGCATATGAAAAAATCCAAAAAGTTACTGGCAGTTTTGACCATAATGTTACTGATTGTCTGTATGGCAGTTCCAGTATCGGCGGCTGGTAAAATTAACAAGAAAAAAGCCACTTTGAAAGTCGGTCAAACATTACAATTAAAAGTAACTGGAACAAAAAGAAAAGTAAAATGGACAAGTAGCAAGAAGGCTGTTGCAACGGTATCTTTTAAAGGACGAGTAAAAGCTAAGAAAAAAGGATCCGCAACGATTACTGCAAAGGTCGGCAAAAAGAAATACACTTGTAAAGTTACCGTGAAAAAGGTTTCTAACGGCAATGGTGGTTTTGGAGGAAATCCTAGCACTAACAGTAGCGGTAAGAAGAATATTGTTACATATCATGCAGAATCTACACCGTATGGAGCTGTGGCAATTCTTGAAAATCATTATGATTATGCAGTACGTGTTAGAGTTGAGTTTGTTTATTTTTTGAATGGTTCTATGATTGGAACGGATTCTGATAGTATATACGCTTTTGCTCCACATTCAAAATGTGCGCTTCAAGGTTGGAACGCTGACAAGACCTGGGATTCTTTCAAAGTTAATTTAAAAATTGAAAAAGCTTCTTCAAGCCTTATTTTGAACAATTCCGGAATACACTATTCAGCTAATTTTGGAGCTGGAAATGTTATGGTAAAGGTAACTAATAATGGAAAAAGAAACTCTTACACAACTATTGCAGTCGTATTTTACAAAGATGGAAGAATAGTTGGATATGATTATCAATTTGCTCACGTTGAAAATCCTGGTTCAACTGCTTATCTTGAATTTAGATTCCCTCACGATAGGAATTACGATACAATAACGCCAGATAAATTTGAAGTATATGTTAATGATTCTTACACATATAATTGGATAAACTAAAATAAAGGCTAGGGAGAAATCCCTAGCCTAATCATTTTAATACCCTACTTGAGTGACCCCATACTCTGCCTGTTCAGAAGTAAAGCCATCAAATTCCAATTGCTGAATCAGCCCATCTCTTGAAAAACTTGTAATATCCAAATAACTTTTAGCAGATTTTTCAGCTTGTCTATTCCAACTTGCTCCACAAAAGTCTGCTGCATATTTAGCTTCTTCATCTGTATATTGTGAAAATTTCAGTTGTTGAATTATCCCATTATAAGAAAACGAATTTATATCTAAATAGTCTATAGCTTCTTTCAGCGCATTTTTCTTTCCAAGCGGTACTTGTGGTGTATCTTCGCATTTTGAGATAGCGCAATCATATATATAATCTTGTGCAGAAATTGAATCTGGTTTTAAAAATATTCCCTCAACAGTAACGTAATCTCCCACCTGTAGTTTTAATACATTTGAGTTATTGCTTCTTACGAACATTGCAAATTCATCATATCCTGTATATGTTATAGAATTATCAATTGAAATTTCAACACGATATGCGCCAGACTTATTAACACTATTTGCTTGCCATTCTTGTTCTGTCGGAAGCTCTATGGTCTGTAACACATATCCATTTATTTTTACCTTGTCTCCCATTGAAAAGTCTGGATAATCATTAATTTTTTCTGAATATATTTCTTTGATTACATCTTCGTAGTGGATTTCTGTATCCGCAGAATCATCAGAATCTCCAAATATCTCTGAATGGCTCATTTTATAAGTTTTCAATTCCAAGTCTTCCCACAAATCCTTGCATACAGAAAATACCGCTTCTGTTTCTTCTTCTGTTGCTGGTTCTATTTGTGTTGTTTCTTTAGTTTCTTCCTTCTGTCCGATTTCCCACTTAAACGCCATGACAGGTGTCGCAGTCACCAAATTCGCCATCACGATTGCAGCAGCAATAACTCTTTTTACTCTCTTCATGCGTACGCACCCCCAATATTTGATACCCATATTGTACCACCTTTGGGCGGATTCTGGAAGTTTTATTTTGCTTTTCTATCAATTTCCGCAGTTACGGCAATCAAAAGAGCTTCGGCAAATTTCGCTCCGAAAGAATCAGCGTATTTATCGTGAATTTGCATTGCTTCCACGGTGAGATTTTCCCACTGTGGAATATCATCCTTTGAGATAAAAGCGTACTTCTTGTGGAGGTTCCATATTTCCTGCCAGATAGAGAAATAAGTTTGCTTGAAATTCATTATACGTACAACACTCCATGATATTTCTCGAGCCTATATTTCTGTTTCACATTTGGATATTTTTCACGATCTACCTCACTGTAAAACATATTTTTCGGTCTGGCGTATAATTGCTTACTGCCATACAGGGCTTTGTATATCACTAGGTCTTCTCCTGTTTCCGTATGCCTAGCAAAACCAACAACCTCATACAGGTATTCATTATCACGCGGATTCTCGATAGTTTCTCGCTTAAAGTGCTGCACAATATCCCCTGGCTTAAATAATGGTCTGTTCATTTTCATTGTTACCTTTCTCCACAATTAATTAATTTCTTTGCTCAAAAATCAATTTTCTTGGCTTGTGACTATATTTTATCGGGTGAGATGTTTTTGAAACGGATTTGGTTATTTTATCATGCCAATTAATTACTATCATACATCTCATAATCAATCGTTCCCAAATCACCGTACACATCTGGATAATAAATTCCAATCCAGAAGTTATCCTCCATTGCTTTGTAGTAAGTTACTTTTACATTCCATCTCTGTACCTCGTCAATAATTTCTTTGCTTAGAAGTCCGAACTGATCTCGACAAGCTTCACTTTCCAGTTTGTAAGTCAGTGCTTTATATTTTTCAGCATTTACTTGCCTGTAGGCGGCAACATTGGTTTGAGTGAGTAGTAAAATCAATCCAGCTACCAGGAACCATACTACACTGATGAAAGAAATTACCACACCAAAAGACAGTATAAATCCACTCACATTTGAATACTCATATTTGTAGCTTAAAGATTCGCCTATTCTATTTGCAATCAGAATAACAACGCCGACCGCAAAAATGATTATTGATATCCAAAATATCATAATATGTCCTCCCTTTTCTCAATTTTCATCAACAATATTTTCCGCACATAACCAGACATGAAATGCGAATAATGGTGATCCGTGTACTCACTGAACGAAGTGCCGAAATATTCATCAATCACTTTCATGTATGTTTCAATCTCAACATTCTGGAAGTAATCTGGATTTGGCCCGAAGCCAAACTTGTCCAGGATATTATCCAAAGCGTCTTGGTTGATTTTCGTGTGTGGTTTCCTGGTTCGCTCTTCGTATCTCTTGAAGAAATACTTTGATACTACCAGAAAGCGGTTGGTTGTATATGGGCTTGTCGTATATCCCAATTCTTCAAGACGCACTGCAACCTGGTTCTTGAATGCAGACCAGTTAAAAGATTTACGGTCTATTGGAGTATACTGGATGTTCTCCTCGGTCAACATATTTTTGATATGTTGAGAATTGAACCACTCGTTAGAGTGGTATGCATTTTTCTCTTCTTCTTTTGGATTAATAAAATCAGTATTAAATATATCAGTTATTGATTCATCAGTATTTGATATATCAGTTCTTTTATTATGAGGGTGGTGTTCTACATCTGGAGCTTCTAGGGCTAGGCTTTCTACACCTTGCTTTGGAGCATCTTTTTTATCTTCATTTTCTTCTATTTCCTGTGGCGTTTCGTAAATATTATAAACATATTCAAACTTTGATCTGCCCTCTTCTTTACAAGGCTTTTTCTTATCAACAATAAGATATCCTGTCTCCTTTAATTCTTTTATGGTAGACCTCACCGCTGTTTCATTTTCTTTTAAAATTGAGCATAGACCTGGTATGGAATAATTCCAAGAATCTGGTAGAGAAAACATTACTGATAAAAGCCCTTTCGCTTTCAAACTTAAATTTTTATCTCTCAAATGGTGATTGCTCATCACCGTATAGTTTTTAGTTTTGTGTACTCTAAATACTGACATAAAATGACCTCCATTCATTTTTCCTCCAATTTTATAAAAACAGTGAGCTTGTCTCTTGGAGGTGAGACTTTCGGGAGCTACCCTAGCCCACTGGTTTTACCAAAATTAACGGTTAAAATAAAAAAGAGCCGCCAAGTAAGATAAAAAATTCCTCAAAATTGAGAAATATTAATTTCTTCTTAGCGGCTCAAAAATCAAGACCGTGTGTACTTCTTCATTAAAGAAATCATACCACACAATCAGTCAAAAATCAATATGCCGGGGACGGATTGAAACGGCTATCTGTATCATTCTGTGCTTTTGTTACTGCTTTTGCAATCTCGCTTCCGTCCAGAATAATGCTGTTCATAATGTACTGCGGATTCTTGTTTCCGCTGTTCATACTCATTGCCATTGCAACTCCCTGTGCTACTGCTTTTGCCATTTCCTCTTTTGTAAGTCCCATGCTTCCGTCCGAACTGGAAACAATGCTGTCTGCAATCTTCTTCATGGTTCGCGGATTTTCCAGCGGAAGAACGGCTTCAGAACCAGCTTCACCGATGCCAATTACCTGTGCGCCGTTGAAAAGACCACCTTTGGCGTACCAATTAGGCTTATAAACTGGTGTAGAACTGGTTCTTCCACCGCCAAGATCATGTTTTCTCCACTCTGAAATATAATAAGTCAGAGTTGGTAAATGTACTTGTTTCATGCCATCAGCGAATGATTGAGCAGTTTCCCGACCAATTGATGTAAGATTAACATTAAATAGCCTTTTAATTTTATTCGAAATCCCAGACAAATTAGATTCTGTGTAGGTTTTCATTTTCCCAGTTTCCGTGTCAACTTTACCAGAAGCCTTTTCCCAAATCTGGTTTGTATTGATTAGAACAGAAGACCAATAGCTTTGAATGGTAGTCATAACCTTACCCATTATATCTTTGGTATCGGTATCCATGGTTCCGAGAGCTGTCGATACAGCACTTGCGGAATTTTCCCAGTTTGTTTTTGAATCAGAACTAATATTTTCTGTGGAAGTTTTTACTTTTGTCTGTGCGGCAGACATAGCTTTCTCAGTTGCTGTTTGAATTCCAGACATTGCAGTTCCTGTAGCTTTGGATATGCTTCCCATTCCAGTTTTTACAAAAGTATTTGTACTGCTGATAGAGGTTTTCGTCTTAGTTTCCATCTCTTTCACGGAATCTGGGAATACTTGTGCAAAAATCTTTGCTACAGATTCTGTATTGATTCCGAGTTCCTTGGCGCGCGCCATGATATTATCAAATGCATCCTGTGCAGTGCCACCAGAATTTTCAGCTTCCATTAATGCTGTATCAAGAGAAACCATTTCATCTGCGCTAAGTCCTAACTGTGTTTGCAATTGTGGAAGAACAGTGTCATACAAATCATCAATCGACTGTTTACTAAGGTCAATACTTCCAGACATATTTGTTGTTTTATCATCCAATGTTTTAATAGAATCAGACAATATTTTAAACATGTCGTCCGTAATAAGACCTTTCTGGTTTAATTGAGAAAATGCTTGCTCTGCCTGGTCGGATGTAACCCCCATTTCTCCCAACTTGTCAATCAATTGTTGTGTTGCTTTTACCTTATCCTCGGCAGTCATCCCTTCTTGCTCAAGGCTTTCTTTTAACTGCCAAATTTCCTCTGCTGATCCAGAAAGAATATCACCTCTTCTCTGTAAAGTTTGAATGAAGTTATTCATGGTATTGCCGAATGTGGTTCCAACACCATTACCGCCTTGCATGGTTTCAACAAGACCAGCCAATTGAGAGGTTGCGCCAGCTGCAGCTACTCCTACTGCCACGATAAGTCCAGCTTCACCTACAAGAGGGCCAAGTGCTTTAGAAAGAGAGCCAAATTTACTGCTTGAAGAACCTGCCGCATCCCCTAAATCTTTTATTGCTTCTTTTGCTCCACTTGTGCCATCTCCAAGTACATCTGATAATTTTTCAGCAATCATTTCAGCGTTTTTCTTTTCAGCTATTTTACTCGCAATATGTCCCACAAGTGAACCAACAAGAGTACTGATACCTGTGATATCTGCGATTTTTACAGCAACAAAAGCTGTTGTAAGACCGGCTGTGATCTTTCCGGACAATCCGCTTTCCCACAGCCCAGACATTGCTTCGCCAAATCCGCTTATAAGCAATTTAGCGGCTGTTGCAAGTAATTTTCCCCATGGAAGTTGTCCGATAAAATCGCCAATGCCTTCTCCAAGCTTTCTGAATGTATTAGGAGTTAATGCATCTGTCAGGGCATCGCATAAATGGATAAGGAAGTCTCCGAGAGCCTTTCCATTCTCTTTCCAGTGCATATCGGATATAAATTTGGAAATCCCATCGCCAAGATTTTTAGTGAAGTCATCCCAATTGAATGTTGCTGTAAAGCTTGCAAGTGCTGTAAATGCGCCGTTTATTCCAGTTGTTAATGCACTAGCAATTTCTGTGAAATTAATTTTCTCAAATACACCATTAAGGGCATTTCCGATATCAATTCCGATTTCGTCATATTTAAGATTTGAAACAAAACCATAGAAAATGTGCCAGCTCTTCATAAAGTTATTACCAATCGAGTTCCCAAGATTAGTCCAGTCAACTTCACGAGAAAGTCCCATGATACCTTCTGCAAATTTCTTACCAAGGTTTTTGAAATTCGTTCCCTCAAGTAACTGATTGGCTGTATTAACTATTGTATTAATACCGGCACCAACAGTACGTCCCATTAAATCCCAGTTGATATTATCAACAAGGCTGTTAAATGTTTGGGTGAACGCACTGGTGAATTTAGTGATGTACGGGCCTACGTTATTCCAGTTAATGAAATCATAAAGCTTTTGCATTCCCCAGTTGATGCCATCAGCCATGATTTTTCCAAGACCTTTCCAGTCTTTTCTCTTAAAGGCATTTACAATGGCATCTGCCATCTCATTTGCCCTGTTGGACATTTTCTTGAATGCTTCGTCCCATGCTTTTTGATATGCAGACAAAGCATCGTCCAAAGCTGCATCAAGTGCTTTGATATGCCCCAAACCGCCTTTTCCAGATCCAGAAGATGGATTACTTGTTTTGTCATTAAGCTGATTCAGTTCATCAAATGAAAGAACTGACAATGTTTTTTTTAGTTTTTTGGCATTCTTATTTGCAGTACCAATAGAATCACTGGCATTATCCATATCATCTGCAATGTTACTTGTATCTGTAGAAATACCGCCAGTAGATGATACAAAGTTTGACAGTTTAATCCCAAGAAGTTTTGCAATATAAGCGAACATTCTTTGTATTGCGATTACTATTGCATTGATATATGGAAGTACTGTCTGCAAAATTGGAATAAATAATGAACCTATTGTTCTTCCAAGGGATGCAAAATTAGATTGTAACATACGAATTTGATTTGCCGGTTGATTAATTGTGTTTGACAAATCAGCCCATGCATACTTAGAGTTGTTCAGCAAGATAATCGTTCTCAGAATCGTTTTATCTGCCTGAGACAACTTCGATATGCTGGTATTAATTCCAAGATTATACAGTTCCTGTTGCATGTTGGCATTACGGATATTAATGCCGTACTTATCCATAGCGCGGCTCATACCAGTCAAGCCGGATGCCATATCCTTCCATACGTCTTCAAAGTCCATATTTCTTACAGATGCAAGATCTGCACCAATCATAGTGAGTGCATTAGACAATTTTAATGCAGTCTCTGATGTATCGCCCATAGATGATGCCATCTGTGCAAATGTTGCCTGATACTGCATAGTCTTTTCCGGGTCAAGTCCAAGACTGGCGGTATTGGTTCTAGTCAGTTCGCCAGTATCTGAAATTTCGAATCCTGTCAGTTTCTGTGAAAGCTGTTTTGCCCTTTCCTGGAATGAATTTGCATACGCTTCAGCGGATTTTATACCACTTTTTTTCCATTCGTCAGTGTTGATTCCTTCTGCCACCTGATTGAACGCAGAGTTGAAATAGTTCAGGGTCTCTACATAGTTCATTGCGGATTCTACTGGCGATGTCAGAACATCTAATGCTCTTTTTACGAGGAAACCTTTGGCGTAAAGAGCACTCAGCTTATCAGTTACTGAACTCATAGGGTTTGACAATCTTCTTATTTTTTCACCAGCTTCAGAAGATGCATTTCCAATACCTGCGATTGCAGATACAGCTTTTCCGCCTAAAGAAATAGCTTTTGAAGCAAATTTTTGAAAAGCATTTGTCAGCCCATAGATTACAGTACTTGCTTTTGAACCTAACGAAGAAAGCGTGTTAAATGAATTCGAAACGCTATTTGTGACACGCCCTACTTTGCTTCCAGACGATGCTAATACTGCAAGAGCTTCTGTCATTCTTATTGTGCTCGAACTGATATCTGGTGCGCTTTTCATTACGTCAAAAAACTTCAAAACCTCTTGCGCGAGAGTTGATAATTGACTTGCAGTCTTTCCGGTTTTATCTCCTGCACTGGCTAATTTTCCAAGAGAAGTAATAAAAGCATTGGTGGATGCTGATACTTCGCTCATAGAGCTTAATTTAGCAGCCACATTATTTAAACCTGTCGCAAGATTCGGAAGTTCCTTTGATACATTGCCGATATACTGTCCTGTACCGGCAAGTTTAGCTATAGCGGTTGTGAACCGGCTAACGCTCGGAGAAACATCTGGAATAGCATCAAGTTTCTGCATCTCAGTAAGAATTTCGCCTAATTTCCCTGTATCAAACTGACTGAAATCAGATTTTCCAAGACGATTAATAGCGTTTATAGCCGCATTCAATCCATTTGCTTTAAAATTCACGCTACCTAAATTTTTTAAAGAATTGGAAAAATTATTTAACCGGCTTATGTCAAGATTTCCAAAGGCAGTGTTTAATGTATCTAATTTTTTTACAAGGTTATTAATAGACCGCACCGCCTGAGTTGTGCTACTCTCTATTTGTATATCAAGGGTATCAATGGTATTGTCGGCCATAAAAACACCTCCTTTTAATCAAAAAAATAAGGGCAGACAAGACTTTTTATTCATCTTGTCCGCCCTTTTCATGGTTAAGCTCAAAGTTCGCCTGCATGAGTTGCAAGCTTGCCAAAAGTGCGTTTCTCTGTTTTTTCTTTTCTTCTTCGGAAAGTATACCTTCCTGTTTACGCTTTTCTTCCTCTGCTGATTCAAGTAAAGGTTTCTTCAAATACTCTGCCTTGGATTTTTTTCCCATTAAAGCATTTGCAACAGCTGTAAATGTGGCTGATGTTTCATAAATGCCCGCTTGCCAAAGCTCAGTGTCTTTTCTCTTTTGCCGTATCTTTTCAGCTTCGAGATAAGGTTTTAACTCAGCTGGAGTAGAATCCATAAATTCTTCTTTAGATACACCGATAGAGAGGTATAAAGGAAGAATCTCTTGGTAAACAACTTCTCGAAAAGTTAATTTTTCTTTTTGTGATCCCGTGGAAGTTTCGTTGCGTTCTTCTCCTGTGCTTGAGCATCCGCTACCGTGTTCAGAAGACCGGATAAAAAACCATTTTTCTCCAATTCGGTATCAAGAATTTTATACAGATCAAATCCGCTTTTTGGATTTTCCTCGGTTCCTTCGTCTTCGTAATCATCCAAAAGGTCACAGACTTTCTGGAATGCAACAGTCCTTTCGGATTCTGTCTCATATCCAAATTCATCTTTATGTTTCTTTTGGAGTCCTGCCAGAAGAAGTTCTGGAAGAATTGAAATCAGTTTTTGAAGATTCCTTTCCTGTCCACTTGTAATTTCCTGTACTTTATCCAGTACATCACTCTGTGTAAGAAGTCCGTATCCGAATACAACCTTGTATTCTTTTCCATTAACAGCAAAAGTTACCATTTTATAATCCTCCCGATATATTTTATTAGCTGAGTGCCATTGCGCCTGTGGAATCTGCTACTGCTTTTGCGATGTCTAAAGCCTGTGCAAGTTCTTCGGAAACAACTTTTGTATCAAGGCCTTTGTATTCTTGAATAATGAGAGACAGCGGAATTGTTGCTGCTTCATTCTGTCCAATATCAGACAATGGAATGTTTTTTCCGGGGTCTGCGATAACAAAGAATGCATCAGCGAGGTCTGGAAATACAACTTCAAACCAAACTCTAAATCCTTTTGACTTTCCTGTTGCAGCATCAGTCATAAGCTTCTTTAATGCTGTGATAACATCAGCGTTAAGATTGAAGGTTACATCCCAAGTACCACCAGTATCCTGTCTACCAGATGCGTACTGTGTAATGAAGTCTTCAAGAGCTGATACGTCAATCTGTTCTGTATCAAGAGAAATTCCACCAATGGAACTACATCTTTTTAACCAGGTGAATGCAGTTGGCTTCGTTCCTTTAACGGTTTCAACACCGTAATGAAAAGTTACGCCAAGTGTTGTTAAATCTGCCATTTTAATAGGCCCCTTTCTTTAATTTAAGTTTTATGCACGTAACCCCGTGCCGGGAGATAGCGGATCACCGCCTTTCTACTCTTCTTTTCCTGCTTGCTTGATAAGTTGATTTACATAATTACTTAATCCGGCAACGATAATGCCTTGTGTAATTGCGGTAAACAATGCCATTGCAACTTCCTGTGAACCGGAAACTGTAGATGTTGCAAAAACATAAAGGCCGCAAATTAACACGCCGAGAATCCCTAAGATCATCGGAATAAATTTGTCAGAAATATTCTCTGATTTTTTAATCATTGCCCCGATGAAATAAAGAACTACAACGACAACAAGTAATTCCGGCTTTACATAGCTTAAAATCTGATCCATAATCTCACCTCGCTTTCGTTTTAGGCATAAAAAAAGAACGTCTATGCGTTCATTTGGTTTAAAGTAATTTTCCTGTATATATTCGGCTGTATCGACTCACAAGCTTTTTGATTCCACTGTCACCAAAAAACATAGGTTCCGGTCCGTATGTACGGCGAAATCCCATGCTTACCATAGCTTTGTGACTTATCTTGTCCAGTTCATACACTCTGGTTAATGCTTTGCTCCCAGATGTGAAGCAATTTACTTGAAATGATGGCATTGTTGCACATTCATCCCCTTCAAGGTCACCTCTCGTAATTGGATTTCCAAGCATATAAAGCTGTGCATATGCCTTTTTGCCAGAAGCATTTGTTTCGCTTCCGTCCATGGAATAATTATCTTTTCCAGTAATCTTAGAAACAGCCGCTCCCCATTTTGAAAAAACTTCCAGTACAGGGGATTCTATTGTGTCCGGCATATCTGTCACCTCACAATAAAAAATGCGCCCACCTTCATAGTGAACGCATTGCATATCTTGCTACAATTTAACACTGTAATGATAACATAATTGGTTGGTATCATTCAGTATATTATGGTATCTTCTTTAGGAAGAGAACAACTCTTTGGCAATTTTGCGGATATTCTGAATGATTTCTACGCTTGCCTTATACATTGGCATTGTGGCTTCAGTACCATAAGAACGTACCCATTCGCCAGAATCAGATACATATACCCAGGAATCGTTTTTTCCATTTCCTTGTCCGTAAGAACCGATTGTATAACCAAATTCTTCTCCTTTTGGATGCGGACTAGAACCGGCTGCACCATTGTGGTAAATACCAGCGCCGAATTCAATGAATAAAATGCTTTTGCCTTCGCATATTAAATGAGCTTCTGCATAGTCACCAAAACTGTTAATTTTGATATAAGTATTGTGGTTCTTATCGGAATCGCCTTGTGCTGCCAAAATATTTTGGTCAATAACTGGAATCCCTAATTCACATAATCTTTTTATGAAAATTTCATTTTTGTTCCTTAAAGATTTTTGATATTTTTTTATTTCATCAATAGCATTCCGGATTGATTTCTGTGATAAGGTACACTTTATTGTCTTACCCATCTTCGTTTCCCTTCTTAGAAATTCCGTATCTGGCAATATTGCCTTTTTGTGTGTCTAAAATCTTCTTTAGTGTGTAGTCTGGTAATACTGTGGGTTCTCCATCTTTGTTCAAAATAAGGTTTCCATCCTCGCTTATTTGTGGGATTCTGTCTATCCAAAATATGTCCGCTTCCTGTGGATGGAAATTTCGATTAAAGCTTGTAATGTATCTGTCATAATCTGGCACTATTCCGGCTGCAATTTCTTCTGGTGTTCCGGCTGTAGATGATACAGAAAAAGAGTATAAAACTGGCTTCTCATAAACTTTAATGCGGTCTAATCCTTTTGTTTTTTCTGATATTCGTGACCAATATACATTTTGCTTTTGACGGACTAATCCTCTCATATTTCCTCTCTTTCTTAAATTTGGTTGCTTAACTAAAGCCTCATTTAGTTACTATTTTGTGTACTTGTTTATTGTTCCATCTGCGTTAATATATAGTGCGTCTAAACCACCATATTCACCTATTGATACTTTTGGACGCTTTCTTTCAAATCCATCTTTAAAAGTTTTAATTTCAATACCTTTTGAAACTACATAATCAATAATTTGACCTATAAAGGCTGGATAAGTTGAAAGCTCTCCATATGCGTGAGTCATAAATATTAACCAATATCCATTTTCATATGTTATATCAATTAAATTTTTATAATAATCAAGACCCTTTTCTTCTGAAATTTCTTCTCTTGGCATCCACATAGGGTTATCGTGTAACCCGCTGATTCCACCAATAGAATTAGCACCATATCTAAAACCTACAGATTTAGCAATTTCAGCATAACGAGTTTTCTGGTTTTCTGCTCCACATACTTTATTATCAGATGGGTCTGGATTGTTCATATCTACGTCGTATTCTTGTGCGTAATGACCCCATGGAAATACTATTGCATCAGCATTAAAACCATACTTGATAAGATAATCTCTTGAACGTTTCATGTCTGTTCTAATTGTTTCATCTGTTACAAGAGCCATATTACAGTAACTACCAGTTCCGCTATTAGCACCGTAAATATTTACATCATGCGAAGCACTGTGTGAAACAACATCAAAACCTTGTTCTTTGTAAGATAAAATGGTATCAAGGTTCATATAACCACTTGTACCAACCTTATCTGTAATAATAGCAAAAGAACATTTTTGACCTTTTTCGTTAAATACACTTGCTAAATTTTGAAATCCACTAGTTCCATCATCATCAATAAACGATACAATAGGCACAGAATATCTTTCTACACGTTTAAAATATTCAGTAGGAGATAATTTGTATGTTCTATCACAGATTCGTTTAGGAGAAATTCTATAATCTTCTCTCAAAAAGTCGGTATTTGAAATATTATTATATCCGTACATTTCTATGAATTTATCAAAATCAATAGTGACAAACCCATAAATCTCTCTAAAATTATCTCTTGCTAATGGTAAGGTGTGGGTTCCACTTCCATATTTGTAATTCGCAT
>QRFC01000872.1_pt1 | contig 26813 bp, 23 predicted proteins | sample 1861061 | NCBI WGS metagenome assembly QRFC01 (sample SAMN09711282, study PRJNA482702) | Human gut metagenome, whole genome shotgun sequencing project.
AGCAGCAGCACCATGACCACGGTGGCCATGCCGATGACGATGCCGAGGCTGATGATCTTCGCGGCCCAGTCGGCGCCGACCATCTTGAACGCGACGGCCAGTGACGGATCGGACTGTTTGGCAAGGTCCTTATAGGAGACCATGCCCGTGGTGACGATGGCCACGAGGGTGTACAGCACGATGATCAGGCCGAGGCCCACGCCGATGCCCAGCGGCACGTTCTTCTTGGGGTTGATGGTCTCTTCGGAAGCGGTGGCCACGACGTCGAAGCCGAGGAAAGCGAAGAACACGAGTGCCGCGCCGGAGATGATGCCGGTCACGCCATAAATGCTGGGGGCCATGCCTGTGGCCCACTGCCACAGCGGCTGTTCCATGACCGCGGAGACGCCGGAGCCGTCGGTGGATGCTGCGGGTTCGCTCGGCGGAATGAACGGGGTGAAGTTTTCGGCCTTGATGTAGAAGAAGCCGACGACCACGATGAACACGACGATGGCGATCTTCAAAATGGTGAGCGCGCCGTCCACGCGGGCGCCGATCTTGGTGCCCATCACCAGCAGCGCGGTGAAGAAGGCGACGATGATGACCGGAGCCAGGTCGAAGTTGAACGAGCCGATGGCGATGTTGGTGTTGATGTTCCAGCCGATCAGCTCGAAGAACTGGTTGAGGTACACGCCCCAGTATTTGGAGACGACCGAACCGGCCATGAGCATTTCAAGGATCAGATCCCAGCCAATCACCCATGCCACGATCTCGCCGACGGTGGTGTAGGTGAAGGTGTAGGCGGAACCCGCCACTGGAATCATGGAGGCGAATTCGGCGTAGCACATCACGGCGGCGCCGCACACGACGCCTGCGATCAGGAAGCTCAGCACCACCGCCGGACCGGCATGGAAGGCAGCAGCCTGCGCGCCGATGGAGAAGATGCCTGCGCCCACGGCAACGGCCACACCCATGATGGCAAGATCCCACCAGGTCAGATCGCGTTTGAGCGCATGGCCGGACTCACCTGTTTCAGCCAGCGTCTGTTCGACGGATTTCTTGCGAAATACGTTCATGTCTCGTCCTTCTCTTCTTTCCGCCCGCGCGGTTTCACGCTCCACCTTCTAGAGCACAAGGCGCAAGTATAAGTCGTTTTCGTCACATTGACGGCGTGCGTGACGCTATTTAAGATTCATGCCGATGACGACCGGCTCGGGCACCAGTCGGATGCCGAACGCGGCCTCGACGCCGTCCTGCACGGTTTTGGCGAGGCGGGCGATATCTTCGGCTGATGCTCCCCCACGATTGGTCAACGCCAACGTATGCAGCGTGGACAGGCCAGCCGGAGCGTTTTCGTTGATTTTGAACCCCTTATGGAAGCCGGCATGGTCGATGAGCCAGGCCGCGGAAGTCTTGACGCCCTGCCCGCCGCCCGGCAATGCCGCGTCGAAGCGCGGCGTGTCTTCGGGAAGCGTCTCGGCCTGCTGTGGCGTGAGAATCGGGTTCATGAAGAAGCTGCCGCAGCTATGGCGGTTGAAGTCCGGACCGTCATCGCCGTTCTGCTTGGATTGCGATTCAAGAGCGACATCGACCAGATTCGTCTTCTTGGTGCCCTGCATGGCCGGCGACGCATAGCGATGCGCGTCTTCCAGCATGCCTTTAGCCGCACGCACCTTCAGCACCGCGTTGCGGATGTCCGCGGTGTTCATGCGATCGCCCACGGCGACGTCCAACGCCTTGGCGAGCTGACCGTAACCGACCACGCCCGTATCGCTGTGCCGCAACGCGAACGTGACGGACAGCACCACGTATCGCGGCGTCGGGAAAAATTCCGCGGCCGGAGTCGCCGGAGCGCTGTACATGCTGGCTTTCAGCGCGCTCATGCGGTAGCCGAAGGCGAGCTGATCGTTGCGCAACGCCTTTACCGCACGTTCCTTGCGATCCCAAACCTCGACGCTGTCGACGCTGGTGGCGACCTCCTGACCGTACGCGCCGATGTTCTGCACGACCGACGCGCCGACGGTGCCGGGAATGCCGGACAAGCCTTCGACGCCTTCCAGTCCAAGTCGGACGCAGTAATCGACGAAATCATCCCAGTTGCAGCCGGCTTCGGCGTTCACGTGGACGACACGCCCATCATCCTCGACCGGAGCCGCCTCATCCAACACGCTGATGGAACGTCTCGCATCGCGGACCACCACGCCTTCGAACGGCATGTCGGATACGAGCATGTTGGATCCGCCGCCGATCACGCACAATGGCAGTCCTTGGGAATCGGCTTCCTCAACGGCCTCGATGACGCCGACGCGCGTGGTCGGTTCCAGGAAAGTGGCGATAGGACCGCCCACACCGATGGTGGTGAGATCTGCAAAACTTGTCATAACGCTCCAGAGTAACAAAAAACCCGACCAAATTGGTCGGGTTTCGAAAGCTTGATTCCGCTCAGCGGGTCTCGCGATGCACGGTCTGCTTGCCGCAGCGGGAGCAGAACTTCTTGAGCTCAAGACGATCCGGCGTGTTACGGCGGTTCTTCGTCGTGATGTAGTTACGCTCCTTGCACTCGGTGCATGCCAGCGTGATGCCCGGACGAATGTCGGCGCTCTTGCTTGCCATTTAGTTCACCTCTTGTGGTTCGTTGCTATACCGACATTCCGTCGGCCTTTGTAGCGAGAAAGAGACTCGAACTCTTGACCTTACGATTATGAGTCGTACGCTCTAGCCAGCTGAGCTATCCCGCCATGAGAGCCTCGAGTGAGAATCGGACTCACGACCTCTTCCTTACCAAGGAAGTGCTCTACCACTGAGCTATCGAGGCGTGGCGGATAGTGGATTCGAACCACTGAAGCACGAGGCGACTGATTTACAGTCAGTTCCCTTTGACCGCTTGGGAAATCCGCCGTGCTGCCTGTTTGGTTGAACCCCAACCGGCAACCCGTTTAGTATGCCACAGACCGGCCGACTTATGCAAATACGGCGTGTCGCGACAGCCAAAAACGGCCCAAATCGTTGAAATTCCAACGTTTTGCGCAAATCGGCGCCGAACAACGCAGAAACCCCGCCTCCCGAGCCTTGCGAATCGCAATATACGGGAAACGGGGTTTCGACAGCTACGCGCTAGTCTCAGCCGAGGATGGCCAGGATGTCACGAGCGGAGACGATGAGGTAATCCTCACCCTGATAGTGCACCTCGGTGCCGCCATACTTGGAGTACAGCACCTTGTCGCCGACCTTGACGTCGACCGGGATACGCTCGCCGGCGTCGTTACGACGGCCCGGGCCGACAGCCAGGACTTCACCCTGCTGCGGCTTCTCCTTGGCATTGTCCGGAATGAACAGACCGGAAGCGGTCTGGGTCTCGGCTTCCGCCTGCTTGACGATGATCTTGTCTTCCAACGGTGTGAGTGAGATCGACACTGTGGACCTCCTCTTTCTAAAGAGAAATCGATACTTACCGCGCCGGGACCCGCTAGCAAGAGGCTGACGATCACTTACGGCGTCGTCCTTTCGCGCTGTGACTTATCCTAGCGCGATTATTAGCACTCTGCCAACTCGAGTGCTAACGCTCTGAGAGAAATTATCAAAAAAGCCTGAAACCATGCGGTTCCAGGCTTTGTAAAAAACGGTTCAAGCGTTTCGTCAGGCGCTACGACGGGCCAGAATGGCCTCCAGGCCGGTGCCTAGGGAGTCCGAAGTCACATCCGGAGCCTCCACATCGGCACGTACTTCGGCATCGTGGAATCCCGGAACGTCGACCTCTCTGAGGTGCACGCCCTCATCCACGCGGGCGGCGGCCTCATCGGCATCCATGCTGCCCATTGCGTCGCTTGGCGGAATCAACGGCTCAGCTTCGTCGGAAGGCGTTTCGACGGGCACGGCCTTGGCCACTTGTTTGGTGGATTTGATCTCCATGCTTTCCGGAGCATCCACCTCAACGTCGGCACCGTCGCGAGGCGCACCCAACGAGAAGGAAATCAAGTCCTGCGTGGACTTGACGGCAACGGTTTTGGCTTCTTCGGCCATATTGCCTCGCTCATCGTGGATGGACAGTCCCACTTCCTTGACGTCAGCGGGCGCGGCATCCGCACGTTCGGCTGTCTGGTCGACGGCCTTCTCGGCAGTCTGCGCCTCTTCCTTGGAAGACATCTCTTCCTTGCGTCGTTTCACCGCGGCGTCCCGATCGGCCTTGCCACGGGCGATCGCCTGGCGAATCTCCCCCTCGGAAACGACATCGGTCTTCAACTGCTCGTCGGCGACCTTGCGGGCCTCGGCCAGCTCCTGCGCGCGCAGTCTGGCACGTTCCGCCTGCTCCGCCTGCGCACGTTTGCGTTCGGCGGCGGCACGCTTCTTCACCTTGGCATGGTATCTGGCGACCTTCCGCTCCCACGCCACGGCCTGCTTGGACGCACGCACACCCAACGCGAGCACCGCGGCCAGCAACGCGGCCGGAATGAGCGCGAACAGCGGGCTGAAGTGCAGTGCGAACGCACAGACCAGCACAACGACCGTGATTGTCAGCAATGAGACGGCGATGGCGCGCCTCCTGCGGACCGCGGCGTGACGAAGGGCGCGAATTTCCGCGATCCGTTCTTCGGATGTTGCGCCTTTGTGCGCCTCTGTGGACTGCATCAGTACCCCTTTCGCTGCCGCGACGGTCTCATCGGAAAATCGCGTTCCGCTGTCGGCATCCACCAGATGCAACGACGGTGAAAAGCGGTCCTCGCGATGTTCGATCACCCTCTTCATGCCTTTAATCGTCCGTCTGGGCAACCAAATGAGCATCAGGATGACAACGATCGCAAGCACGACCACCGTGCTTAACGATTCATAACCCATATGTCATAAGAATAGGTGACATTCCGACATTCGAGGCGAGTCCTCCCCGGCGTGTCGAATCAGGAGGGTGAATTCCCTGTCATCAGACGCGCGGTGAAACCGTTTGGCGCGTCCTCGGCCATCAATACGTAGCTTTCATGATCGCGCCATTGGCCGTTGACGTACATATACGCGCGCCGTACCCCCTCCAACGTTGCTCCGACCTTGCGTGCGACGGCACGGGACCGCTTGTTTTCCGGCAAAATGTCGATTTCCATGCGATGCAGTCGAGGTCCGGTCGGGTCGAACATGGCCCAATCCGCCAACAGCGCCACCGCCATCGGCGCGTAGCCACGCCCGGCGCAACGCTCGTCCACCCAATAGCCGACCACGCCGGAACGCATCGCGCCGTAGCAGATCGCGCCCAACGAGATCTGCCCGACGATACGGCCATGCTGTTCGATGGCGAACACGGCACCGGTACTGGCCCGTTCGTTGCGCCGCAGTTGTTTCATCCATTCCTTGTAGGTGATGGGCGCGCCGTGCAGCGGATCGCCGGATTCCCACGGCTTGAGCCAGGCATCGTTGCGCCAGCGAACCTCGTTCCACTCGTCATAGTCGGCACCCGTCAACGGGCGCAGACTCACCGGGACGCGCATGCTGTGCGATTGGATGAATTCCGGCATTTCAAAGGAATTATTCCCCGGACGACGCATCATGTCGCTCAAGGATTGCAAAATCGTCACCCTTCCATTGTGCCCCACCCATACCCCATGTTCCGTTTTCCACGCAATCGAACCGTGATACAACGAACGATATGGACATGTATAAGCAACAACGCGAGCTGAAACGGCATTGGCGCGCGGCTGCGATCGAACGACGAAAGCGGACGTCCGCCGACCAGCGTCGCGAAGCGGGACGGCTGCTTGCCGAACACGCATTGGAAGCGTCGTTGATTCGACCGCGATCGACCGTCGCGGCCTTCGCCTCGATGGGCAGTGAAATATCGATGATGCCGTTGCTCGAAGCGATGTTCGACACGGATTGCCGTGTTTTGGTGCCGCGTCTGGGTGCTGGCATGGAAGTCGGCTGGAGTGAGCTGAACGGTCTTGACGATCTGCGCGACCAGCGCAATGCTGATGGTTCCATCAACACACATCGCCCGCAGGAGCCGGAAAACGCAGCGGAAGGACCGGAAGTTCTCACTTCGGCCGAGCTGATCATTGTGCCAGCGTTCGCTGTGGACGAACATGGTTTCCGATTGGGGCGCGGCGGCGGTTGGTACGACCGCGCTTTGGAGCATCGTAGCAGCACCGCGCGCGTGGTCGCCGTTTGCTGGCCTTGGGAGCCGACCGACGAGACCGTGCCGCATGAGCCGCATGATATTCCCGTCGACGGCGTGCTCACGCCGGATGGTTATGCCGATGTCCGAGGATAGGACGGTTGCGGGGCCGTCTCAGGGAACGTACTAGGATATGTCCCGTTAAGAAATTTGGGATTGTGCGTAAAGCGAGGATATCGTGCCTACTTACCATTACCGTTGCAAGAACTGCAACTACGACTTCACCGAGCAGCAGTCGTTCACCGACGATCCGATCACCGTATGCCCGGAATGCGGCGAGGAGCAGGTCCGCAAGGTTTATTCCGCGGTGCCGATCGAGTTCAAGGGGTCCGGCTTCTACCGCACCGACAAATCCAAGTGACCCACAGGCGCGGAATCCAACGCGACACGCCGGAGATTGTGGATAACTCCCATTCTCCGACCACAACCCCGGATTCCGCTTGCCGTGGTCATAACAATCAGGTCATCATGCATGCATGATGACCTTTTTTCATTCCTTGATGGACCGCCGGCCACATTCGAGTTTGCGCACATCGACGGCTTCGGAAGGACGGACCGCGCGCACGACGCGTCTGCAACGAGACCGTCATGGTTCGACTGCCGCATCGTTGGAAGCCAGACGAAGCAACGCACGCCTGCATCGGTTCCTCGCCGCATTGTGCGCTGGCCTGACGGTATTCGCCACGCTGCAATGCGTACGCGCAGCCATCGCCACGCAGCCTATTGTGGTCGCGGTGCGGAATGTCGCCAAAGGCACGGCCATCACACGCGAAGACGTGGAGTTACGTGAGGCGCCGAGCGATGGCTCGCTGAGCAACGCCTTCCATACGCTTGACGACGCCGTCGGCTTGATCGCACAGGTGGGCATCGGCGCGCACGATGTGCTTATGTCGGGCATGGCCCGTGCGTCCCCCGTTGTGCCGCAGGGCCATACGAGTATCGAAGTGCGTTTGGCAAGTGTGGCCGGCGGTTTGATTCCCGGAGACAAGGTGACACTTTCCAGCGCCACCATGACAGATGCTGAGATGCAGTCCGGCACACCGAATGTCGCGGATATGCCGAACGGTACGGAAACGCCGTCCGGCATGGCTAATGATATGCCGGACGGTGGTGTGGATGCGCAGTTACGCACGATCTGCGCCGAAGCGCTGCTGACCGGCAAACCGGCTAAGGATGCGCAAGGCAATACCATCGCGGTGTTCGCCATGCCGCCCAATGAGGCGGCCGTCGTGTTGCGGGTTCAGGAATACAGTGCGGTCATCGCCACCATCAATTAATGGCTGATAATCCTAATCGATAGCTGGCACCCGGCTGGACGTATCAGCGGCCGCGTTCGGAGAAGACCGCCCAATGTGGCGGAAGCTCGTTTAGGATGCGCTTGTCGTCATCCGCCTCGCGTTGGCGCTTGGTGAGCACGTCCGAAGGTTCGAGTTTGACGCCATCGGCATCGAACAGTTCCGTACCTTGGCGGACCACGCGCTTATGCTTGCGTGCGGTCCGCCGCGTGGCGGAATAACTGGGTGTGGAGTGCGTCTCGGACTGGGTCTGCGAATCGTCATGCTCCATGACGTTTTCGATATGCTCGGCGCTCACCGTTCCTCCCGGTACAGGCTTCCCAGTCGTGCCACGATGCGGTCGACTTCCTTATCGGGGTTCACGAACGCGCCGACGCTCCATACCGTCATCACCGACCAGCCAAGCGATTCGATGTCCTGCAGCAGCACGCGATGGCGTTCCCTGGTGGATTGCAGTCCCATGAACTGCGCGTCATCGGTGAGCACGGCCAAAGCGAACGGCTCGCCTTTCAGACCAACCACCAACGGCAGTTTGAGTCCGTCATCGAAACCGTAATCGACGGCCACGTCCAAGCCGCGTTCGCGGATCCTCTCGGCGAGATCGTTGAAGAGCACGTTCTCTCCGGACTCCTTGATCGCCGGGCGAACCATGCTGTCATCAAGCTGTTCGGCCCAACGCAGCACGGTTTTGAGCGCCTTCGGACCATCCTGATGCAGTCGCTCGTCGTCCATATCGTCGGATGCGAAGGACGAGACGATGTCGAGATGACGGTCCGGTACCGCCAAAGCGTCCAGCAGCATGCCTCGGCCGCCGTCGGATTCCAGCGCGCCGAACTGCTGCAGCAGCCTGCCGTGCGAGGTCTTGGCGTAGCACATCGCAAGAATCGCGTCGGTGGCGTGGGCGCCGGCCACATCGACGATGTCCACGATGCGCACGTGGCGCAGGAACATGCCCATGGCCTTGTCTTTGTTGGCAAGCGACTTGAGCTCGGCACCCAGACGGATGCGGAACGTGTGCGTGAGCGTCACCACGGTAAGCACATACGATGCGGGAACGATGGTGAAACCGGCCGCGCGCTTGCGGATGATGCTCACCACTTCGTCGATCTCCTGCTGGCTTGATTCGACCAGGCCGGAATTGATGACCGGCACACCGTTGGCGTCCGGCACGAAATGGTACGCGACTTCGCCTTGGTATCCTTCACGCGCCACATCGCACGGCACGGAGCCGTATCCTTCCGATTCGAGGAAGGCGTTGAGCTTCGGCGCACGGCGAACCGGCCTGTCGGTTATCTTCACGCTTGGCAGCAGTGCGATCAGTCGCTGCAGGCCATCGGATGTGACGGTCTTGCGGTGCGCGATCACCACGACCTGCTTCGCGCGGGCGATGATGCTGAGCAGCTCGATGGACGGAATATGCGCGGCCGTATCGATGATGACGGTATCGGCAAGCGGCGCCGGGTCGGTGATGGCAGCGAGCGTGGCTGGCGTTGCCACCAGAATCGGCTTTGCCGCGGCCAAAATCTGCGGATGCTCCCTGCGCAGCCTGTTCAACGGCACGTTTCGGGAACCGGCAAGCGTGGTATGCAGCAGATTGGCTTCCTGCGTGCGGGAGAAAAGCATGTCGCACAGACGGCGTACGGACTCTTGGGCGACCATCGGTCCGATGGAACGCACGTGTTCGACATCCACCTGGGTGAATCGGTCGGCGGCGCTTTGCATGGCGGAGCCATCCTGGTTGGAAATGATGGCGGAGGACTTCACGATGTCTTCGAAAGCCGTGGTCCACCACGCCAGCTGCAGTTCTCCGGCCACGGCGTCGTTCGGCACGCCGCGGTTGCTCAGGTCCGCCACAAGCTCATCCAGACCGGCCGAATGGAACTCACGTTCCAGACGGGCGCGTTCCGGCAGCGTATCCAACGCCTGCTTGTCGTCATACAGGGCCTTCAGACGCTCTTCCACCTGGTTGAGGTCGACGGTGTCCAGATTGCCGCCCTGCGGTGTGGTGGCGAGCGCCACGTTCAACGCGGTCATATCGTTCGTCAGCTGGTCCTGCGTGTTGATGATGTCGTCGAGTTTGGCGGGCAGCACCGGCCATCCGCCGTGAGGAACGAACATGTGCCACTGTTCGGCCTGCTTGGCCACCACGAGCAGCGCCTCATGCAGGTTCTCCACCTGCGCGCCGACGCGCAGCATCGACTTGGCCTCCTTGATATGGCGGCGACGTTCCCAGAATCCCATGGAGCTGCCTTCGGCCTTGCGCTGGGCCTTGGGCTTGGTGGCCTCGATCATGGAATCGATGTCGCGTTCGAAGATTTCCGGCTGGAAGACGTCGAGCACGCGGCGCAGGTTCTTGAGCACCATGACCTGGCGTCCCCACTCCTGCGCGGTGGTGGGAATCGGGAAGCCGCAGGTCTGCACGGTGCTGGACACCTGTTTGCGGGTGGCGGGCAGCACCTTGCGAAGCAGCTCGACCACACGCTGGTATGCGCTGACCGCTTCCTCTTCGGAATACAGGGAGGCTTTGTACCAGGCGGTGTCCTGCGCGCCGATGGTGTATTCGCCGAGTTCTCCCGCGCGATACAGCTTCTGGGCCCATTCCTCCATCTTGTCCGCGATGGAATGGGCGGACTGCTTGGCCAGACGCACATGCGTGGTCGGATGCGTGGGCAGGACGGCGATTTGTGCGAGGTTCTGGATGGTCTGGTATGCGGACACGCCCCATTCCTGGCTGACGCCATGCAGGTCGCCCAGATAGCGGGCCAGGCGGGAGCGTACGCCCACCAGTTCGTCGGAGATCTGGTCGAAACGCGAAGTCGCGACGCCGGATTGGAAACCGACTGCGGCTATCAGCTGACGGTCGATTGCCGCATTGGCGCCGTCATCGGCGATGTCCAGCAATTGGCCGCTCATCTCGTTGGCCGCGATCGTCTGCATGAAACGGCGCTTTTGGTCGGTGACGCACGGCACGTACAGCACGCTGTGTCCGCCCATCACGCAACGGGAGGCGATTGCCGCGGCCTGTTCGGCCGTGTTGCCGCTGATCGCGCTGTCCACGAAAATCGAATGCCCGGATGCGGCCAGCTGCGCCGCGTATCGGACGGTGTTGTCAACGTCGCCAATCTCGTATTCGCCATGGGGATCGGCGTCGAACGGACTGTATTCGGGAATCTGCGCGTCTTTCAGCGCGTCCGCGGCTTCCTTGTTCCCGGCGAGCGCGTCCAGGACGGTGTTGCCTGTCGGGCCTTGGGACAGCTGGTTGATGATCTGGCGACTTTCCACCAGCATCTGCGAGGACGGGTCCATGAAGCAGCCGAGGATGATGTGACGTTCGATTTCGAAATCGGGGAAAACGCTGGACGCGCGCGCTGTGATGGCCGCGAACACCGCGGACGTTTCGGGGGTGCCGCTTTCGTAATTCGAACCATCGAAGAGCTTGGTCTCGTCCAATGTCACGTTGTTTTCACGCATCACGGTGGCGAAGGCCGCGTTCAGACGCACTCGTCCGGTGAACGCGATGACGGTGCCGTTCTCGATGTTGCGGCCTTCCTTGCGCACTTCGACCGGATACATGAGCACCGGCATCTGGTTGCCTTTCCAAATGGCCACGCCGACCACCAAGGAGAGTTCGCCGACGCCGCTGACACGGCTTTTCGCGTCACGGTCGTCGAGCACGCGTTCCACACGCCTGCCCGCGGCGCGCAGCATGCCGTTGTCTCGGAACAACGAGTCCAAGGTGACGTGTCCTTTGGCGAACAGCTGCGCGATGCCCGATGGGTGCGCATGCGTCAGGTCAAGCTGGGCGCTCAGTTGCGTCACATCCTCAAGCGGGGATAGTGCCAGACCAAGGCGATACTCCTCACGCCATCCGCGGATACGGTCCAACGCGGTGGCCGTCTCTTCGTTTTCGCTCATATACCGACTCACTTCCCTACTGCCTTGCGGTATTCCTCATATCCCGGATTGTGTGCCAAAGCCGCATCGATGTCTTGGTTGCCCAATGCGCCCAACCACGCGTACAGGTCATCGTATAGGGATGGGTTCATGGCGAGGAACGGCAACAGTTCCGGATGACGCGCCATCTGGAACTGCACTGTGAAATCATCCGTGCGTTTGGCGTCATCGGAGGTCAGGCCGTCGACCTCGATGGTCTGCTCCTGCTTGGCGAGGCCGCCTTTGGACACACGGTCGAATACCGATCCCGGTTCGAAGATCGGCTTGAATGCGGCGGTTTCGTCCGGCGCGGGCTGCGATTGGCTGTTTTGCGGGCGGAACCGCTCGTCGTCGTCTTCCGCGGTCACCGTTCCCGGCTGTTCCGCCTGCGGCTGCGTAGCGTGCATCGGCTTCGACTGCTGTTCGGCGGACTGCGTCTGTTCCTGGGCGGACGCGTCAGCCGCATTGTCAGCCTTGTCAACGTTGCCTGTGTTATCGCCAGTGTCGTTCCTGTCGGGCAGAGCGACGGCGATTGGCGTGCTGGGGCGCGCGCTGAACAGCTTGTCCACCGGAATCAGGTTGTTCTTGTTACCGTCATGGGATGCTTCCAAGGGCTGAGCGGCTGTCTCGATTGAGACGGCAGCCACCTCGGCATCGGTCGCAGCCGCATCAGCGGAATCGGCCGCATCGGCCTCGATCTCAGCTTCAGCCTCGGCCTGCGCTGCGGCGTCGGCGAACAGGTCGCGGGGCTTGTCCGCGGCCACGACGGTTTCCTGAACCAAGGAGACCGAGGGGAATGCATCTTCGAGTTCCGGCTTGTCGGCATGCTCCGGCGTGAAGGTCTGACGTTCCGCCTGGTGCAGAGCATCGGCACGGTCGGTGACATTGCGCGCGTGGAAGAACGTCGTCGGCTCGCCGGCACGCAGATTGAGGATGTCGTCCACGGACATGTCGGCTGCATCCGGTTCCTGCGGAGCCTCGTCGGAGACCGCGTATTCGAACAGGTTCGAAACCGGCTGGCTTGTATCATCCGAGACACCGGAGGTGGCGTCGTCATCCTCGTCATCGTGTTCGAATGCGGATTCGAGCGTAAGACGCACGTCGCCGAACTGCAGGGTCATCGAGTCGATGGGCAGCTTGATGTCCTCGCCTGCGGGCAGGCGCATCAGTTGGCCGTTGTTCGTCACCACGAACGAGCCGTTGGTGGAATGCAGATCTCGTACGGAGCAATTGCCCTGCTTGTCGACGGAGAGGACCGCATGTCTTTTCGACATGGACTTGCCCGGATCCATGATGTCGAGACGAGCGAACCCGTCATCCGACAGCGGGCGCAACGGTTTGCGCCCGATTTCCACGCTTTCGCCGTCATGAAGCGTTTTCACGTTGTTTCCGTCAACTTTGACGGTCCACTGCCGCGTCATTCGTCGATCCTCGCTCACCGTTGTCGGCCTTCCTTTCGCACTACACTATCTGCCATTGTGTCATGATTCATCGCGAAAGTAAGGATTCCGAACCGATAAATTGACAACTTTCGCCTAATTCCCCCATTTTAGAACATGCCTGAGTCATGCTCCATATGCGGAAAACCCCGCTGCCTTACGGCAAACGGGGTTTCCATTACAGCTTGGTGATTGCGGCTTGAAGCCGCGCGAATCACTTGAGCTCGACGGTGGCGCCGGCTTCTTCGAGCTGGGACTTGGCCTTCTCGGCGTCTTCCTTCTTGGCCTTCTCCAGGACAGCCTTCGGAGCGCCGTCGACGAGAGCCTTGGCCTCAGCCAGGCCCAGGTTGGTGATAGCGCGGACGGCCTTGATGACCTGGATCTTCTTGTCGCCAACGGCGGAGAGGATGACGTCGAACTCGTCCTTCTCTTCCTCAGCAGCAGCGCCAGCAGCCGGAGCGGCGGCAACAGCGGCGACCGGGGCAGCAGCCTCGACGTCGAACTTCTCTTCGAAGGCCTTGACGAACTCGGAGAGCTCAACCAGGGTCATCTCACCGAAAGCTTCGAGCAGCTCATCGTTGGTGTACTTAGCCATAATGGCTTCCTTTCATTCTTGGCGACGGACTGAATTGAAGAGGTGGCCGTCACCTAAAACAATTGTTTTTCTTTTTTGTGGTTGCTTCATTCATGCGGCGAGCCGCAGCGAAATCAGGCAGCCTTTTCCTGCTTCTCGCGCAGCGCATCGATCGTACGCACGGCCTTGGTCGGCAGAGCGTTGAACAGGTACGCGGCCTTGGACATCGTAGCCTTGATGTCGCCGGCGAACTCGGCGAGCAGCTGCGGGCGAGACTTGAGGTCTGCCAGCTTCTTGGCGCCTTCAGCATCGTAGACGGTGCCATCAGCGAAGCCGCCCTTGATGATCAGTGCCTTGTTGGTCTTGGCGAAGTCACGCAGGGTCTTCGCAGCTTCGATGAAGTCACCCTTCACGAAGGTCACAGCGGTCGGGCCGGCGAGAAGTTCATCAAGACCTTCGATGCCAGCTTCCTTGGCTGCAATGCGAACGAGCGTGTTCTTTGCCACAGTGTAGGAAGTATCGCGGCCTAGCTTTTCGCGCAGTTCAGAGATCTGCGGAACGGTAAGCCCGCGGTACTCGGTCAGGTAGATAGCGTCGGCGTTACGGAACTTGTCCGTAAGCTGAGCGACCACCGCTTCCTTTTCGGGCCTCTTCATGGCGTTCCTTCCTTAGTCAACCGTTGACTGTGAGATTCGGAACACCTCGCAGGGCAATAAAAAAGCCCTGCACGCAGGCAGAGCAACATTCGACCGCTAAGCGGAAAGCCCTTGGTGGGCGTATGTTCTTCAACCTGCGCTGGCTTGGCGAACCAAACTTCGTGAGCGCTTGCACGCTCCAACCAACGGTCTGTGGTTTACAAGTGGGTAATTTACTGACCCGTTTGGACCAATCCAGACCGGCGTGTCGCGCCGCCGCAAAAGCAACCCCTTACCAATCGCACGAAATTTCCATGACTTACATAGGTGCTACGTTTGCTTTGTTCAGGGACGCATGTCCCAGGCGAGTCGCGATTCTCGCCGGCGCACGCCACCATATGGCACGCGCCTACCAACCCAAGAAAGATGAGAAAAGAGAAAATGGAGAAATTCTTCCATCTCAAGGAGAACGGCACCACCGTCTCCACGGAGATCATGGCCGGCCTGACCACGTTCTTCGCCATGTCCTACATCATCATCGTCAACCCGCAGATCCTGTCTTCGACCGGTATGCCGTGGGGCGGCGTGTTCCTCGCCACCATCATCGCGGCCATCATCGGCACGCTCGTGATGGGCCTGTTCGCCAACGTTCCGTACGCGCAGGCCGCCGGCATGGGCCTCAACGCGTTCTTCACCTACACCGTGTGCTTCGGCCTCGGCTTCAAGTGGCAGGAAACCCTGTGCATGGTGTTCCTGTGCGGTTTGATCAACATCATCATCACCGTCACCAAGATTCGTAAGATGATCATCCAGGCCATTCCGGAAGTGCTGCAGAACGCCATCGGCGGCGGCATCGGCCTGTTCGTGGCCTACGTCGGCTTCCTCAACGTCGGTTTCTTCACCTTCACCACCAAGTCCGCGGCCAAGAGCGGCGACACCGTGCAGGCCACCCCGGGCCTTGCCGTCATGAACAATCCGACCATCTGGCTGTTCATCATCGGCCTGGTGCTGGCCATCGTGCTCACCGTGCTCAAGGTACGCGGCGGCATGCTGATCGCCATCGCCGTCACCGCGGTCGTCGGCATTCCGATGGGCCAGACCACCATGGCCAACTCCGTGTCCATCGCCGACACCTTCGCCCAGCTGCCGCAGACCTTCGGCGTGATCTTCACCAAGGATGGCTTCCCGGCGCTGTTCTCCGACGTGTCGAAGCTGCCGATCATCCTGCTGACCATCTTCGCGTTCTCCATGTCCGACACCTTCGACACCATCGGCACCTTCATCGGCACCGGCCGTCGTACCGGCATCTTCTCCGCCGAGGACGAGAAGGCTCTTGAGAACGGTTCCGGCTTCTCCTCCAAGATGGACAAGGCCCTGTTCGCCGACTCCATCGCCACCTCCATCGGCGCCATCTGCGGCACCTCGAACACCACCACCTACGTGGAGTCCTCCGCGGGTATCGCCGCCGGCGGCCGCACCGGCCTGACCTCCGTGGTCGTGGCGATCTGCTTCGCGCTGTCCGCCTTCCTCTCCCCGGTCATCTCCGCCGTGCCGTCCGCCGCGACCGCAGGCGTGCTGGTCGTGGTCGGCTGCACGATGGCTTCCTCCTTGAAGGAAATCGAGTGGGGCGACATCTCCGAAGCCATTCCGGCGTTCTTCGCGTCCGTGTTCATGGCGTTCAGCTACTCCATCTCCTACGGCATCGCCGGCGGCTTCATCACCTACTGCATCGTCAAGACCTGCAAGAAGCAGGCCAAGGACGTGCATCCGGTGATCTGGGTCGTGGCCGTGCTGTTCATTCTGGACTTCATCATCACCGCAGTGCTGTAACAGTCCTTTTCATACGGAAAATGGGCGGTTCCTTCAGTGGAATCGCCCTTTTTTTATCGACTTTCGTATCGGTTTGACGCAGATCCGCATTAGATGGCTTGGGAGAACGCGTCGACGAGCGCGGCCATCCAGTCCGTCAGGGAATCGTACTGCTCCGGCATCTGTTCGGTCAGCTCCACGATCGGAATATTGGACGATTTGGCGGCGGTGACGATCTTGCCGGTCAGCTCGGTCTCCTCCTGAATGTTGACCACCAGCAGGCCGACCTTGCCGGCCTCCAGCATGTCGGTGAACTGTTTGATGTCGGTCGGCGTTGGCTCGCTTTCGTTGGCCGTGGCACGCATGTAGCCGGTCGGCGTCGCGTCTTTGAGGCCCAGGTCCCCGGCCAGATATTCGGCGACCGATTCCGTGGCGGCATAGGCTTCGCCATCCGCCTTGCGTTTGGTCTCCGTGATTTTTCGGGCGACCTCGTCTTCCTTGGAACGCCATTGCTGGTTCAGCTTGTCGAAATCGGCCTTGCCGTCGGGCCTTGTGCCCTCGTATGCCCTGGTGATGGCCTGTGCGACCGCTTTGCGCACCGCCGCCGAGAACCAGACGTGCGGGTTGCCGCCATCCTTGACGCCACCGATCTCCGCCGCGTTGATGACTTGCGATTTGGCGGATTGCGCGGCTTTGACGGCCCATGAGTCGTACCCGGCGCCGTTGACGATGACGATTCGTGCCTTCTGCAGTTTGGCGATGTCGGACGTGGTCGGCTCATAGTCGTGCGCGTCCACGTTGGTGGAGTTGATGATGCTGGTCACCTGCACGCCGCTTCCGCCGAGCCGCTCAGCGAGGGTGCCCCATTGGTTGATGGAGGAGACGACGGAAATCGCGCCATGCGCGGAACCGGCACCGTTCTGCGACGTTCCGCAGGCAGACGCGGAAGTGAGAAGGCCGACGGAAGCGAGTACGGCAATCGCAATTCTTGCATAACGGTTCACGATGGTTCCTCCATTTTCATACGCTTCATGCTTCGGTGAATCCATCATAACCGTAACTGAGAATGATTCTCAACAGCGCGTGTCGCTTCCACAAGAAAAACAACAAACCGACGCCGAGAGCAATCTCAACGTCGGTTTGCGGGGAAAAGGAGCTGCCGATCAGCCAAAACGTACAATTACAGAGTTTCGCACAGCGAAGCGCTATTAACTGGCCAGCTGAAGCTGACTCGCACCAACCCACCGGGTTGGCACTACGTTTTGGCGAATCGGCCTTATCGATCAGCCAAAACGTCCGGAGACGTAGCGTTCGGCTTCTTCGTTCTGCGGGTTGTTGAACATCGTGGTGGTGTCGGTGAAGTACTCGAGGTGACCCGGCTGGCCGACGGCCTTCAGGTTGAAGAAGGCGGTGTAGTCGGCGATACGGGCGGCCTGCTGCATGTTGTGCGTCACGATCACGATGGTGTACTCGTTCTTCAGCTCGTTGATCAGATCCTCCACGGCCAGGGTGGAGATCGGGTCGAGGGCGGAGCACGGTTCGTCCATGAGCAGCACCTGCGGGTGCACGGCCACGGCGCGTGCGATGCACAGACGCTGCTGCTGGCCGCCGGACAGGCCGATGCCCGGATTGTCCAGACGATCCTTGACCTCGTTCCACAGGTTGGCGCCACGCAGGGCCCACTCGACCAGATCATCCGCGTCGGACTTGGAGATCTTGCGGTTGTTGAGCTTCACACCGGCCAGCACGTTCTCGCGGATGGACATGGTCGGGAACGGGTTCGGACGCTGGAACACCATGCCGACGTCACGACGGACGGCGACCGGATCCACATCCTTGTCGTACAGGTTCTTGCCTTCCAGCAGCACCTCGCCTTCGCAGTGGGCGCCCGGAATGATCTCGTGCATGCGATCGAGGGTGCGCAGCACGGTGGACTTGCCACAGCCGGAAGGTCCGATGAACGCGGTGACCTTGTTGGCTTCGATGTTGATGTTCACGTCTTCCACGGCCAGGAAGTCGCCGTAGAAGATGTTCAGATGGTTGACATCAATACGTTGTCCCATTTGTTTTCCTTATTGTTCTTATGTTTTCGACTATTCGACCGCGCTCAGCGTTCCGACTTGACGGCGAAGATCTTCGCCACGAGACGGCCGATGAGGTTGAGGATCAGCACGATGAGAATCAGCACAAGGGCTGCGGCCCAGGCGCGTTCCATCGGGATGGTGGTGACGCAGGCCGCGGAAGCGTTGGCCGGGCAGTTCGCGTTGAGCTTGGAATACTCCTGGTAGACGTACACCGGAAGCGTGGTCATCTGGCCGGAGAAGAGGTTGACGTTCGTGGAGGCGATGTAGCCTGCGGTCATCAGCAACGGAGCGGTTTCACCGATCACGCGGGCGACGGCGAGAATCGCACCCGAAACGATGCCCGGCAGGGCGGTGCGCAGCACGATCTTCGTGATCGTGCGCTGCTTCGTGACGCCCAGGGCGTACGAGGCCTCGCGCAAATCGTGCGGCACGATCTTGAGCATTTCCTCGGACGACTTGACCACGGTCGGCAGCATCAGCAGGGAAAGTGCGACGGAGCCTTCGAAACCGTTGATGGCGCCGGGGCCGATCAGAATCGTGAACATCGAGAAGGCGAACAGGCCTGCGACGATGGACGGGATGCCGCTCATCACGTCGACCAGCAGGGTGATGACCTGTGCCAGCTTGCCACGGTTGGAATATTCCACCAGGTACACGGCGCACATCAGGCCGATCGGGATGGAGATGAGCATGGCGCCGAAGGTGATTTCCAGCGTGCCGATGATGGCGTGCAGGATGCCGCCGTAGCCGCCGGACGGGGTCGGGTTGCCGCCGACCACGCCGGTCATGTTGTAGCTCAGGAAGTTGAGGTTCAGCCTCTTGACGCCGTTGATGATGGTGGTGAGCAGCACCGAGAACAGCGGGATCAACGCCACGATGAACGCGCACGAGATGAGCGCCTTCATGGCGAAGTCCTTGCGCTTGCGAGCTGAGGTGAAGGAACGGGTCGGCTTGAACTTGTCGAAGTCGATGACGGGAGCGCCGTCCATCGGCGAAGCGTCGTTATTTGCGGCGGTCATCACACACTCGCTTTCTCGGTGAGCTTACGAGCGATGAAGTTCACCACGAAGGTAATCAGGAACAGGACCAGGCCGGTGCCGATCAGCACGGAAACACCCAGATCGTTGGCTTCCGGATACTGCGCGGCGATGTTCGCGGCGATGGTCTGGTTCTGCGAGGCCTGCAGCAGCTTGACGGAGTAGTTGAGGCCCGGGGACAGGATCATGAGCACGGCCATCGTCTCGCCGAGCGCACGACCGAGGCCGAGCATGGAGGCGGACACGACGCCGGACTTGCCGAACGGCAGGACCGCGAGCTTGACCATTTCCCACTTCGTGGCGCCGAGGGCCAGAGCCGCCTCTTCCTGAAGGCGAGGGGTCTGCAGGAAGATGTCGCGGGACATGGAGGTGATGATCGGCAGGATCATGACGGCCAGCACCACGGACACGGTGGCCACGGTACGGGAGGGATTGGCGGCGGGACCGGCGAAAATCGGAATCCAGCCAAGGTATTTGGCCACCCAATTCCAGAACGGATAGATGGCGGGCACCAGCACCAGACCGCCCCACAGACCGTAGATAACGGACGGGATGGCGGCGAGCAGATCGACCACATAGCTCAGGGCGGTGGCGAGCTTCTTCGGCGCGTAATGCGAGATGAACAGTGCGATGCCGACCGACACGAAGAAGGAAATCAGCAGTGCCAGGGCGGAAATCAGCACGGTACCGAACAGCAGCGGTCCGACGTAGCCCCAGAAGCTGGAAGCCTTGCCGCCGGTGAAGTTGCTGATGGTCGCGCTGTTGGCCTTCTGGTCACCGCCGATCAACGGCCACGCGCGGAACAGCAGGAACAGCGCGACCGCGGCGAGCACGACGAGGATCAGGATGCCGCAGGCGTAGGCCACGCCCTTGAACACCTTATCCGCGTTCTTGCCGCTCACCGGCTGCTGTGCCGTTTTGCTTTGCGAACTCACGGGTTCTCCTTTTGGTTTGCTTGCGATTGCTTTCGATTTTTCTGGTTTTGCGTATCGTCCGTAGGTATCGTTTCAGGCCGCAGCCGTTTTTTACGCGGCTGCGGCCTGAAACCTACGGTCAGTCACCGATCACCGAAAGCGATCGCCCCACTGTGATGGGCTCACTTGGTTTTGATGGCGTCGATGGACTTGACGACCTTCTGACGCAGGGTGTTGGACATCGGAGCGGAGCCGGCTGCGGAAGCGGCGGTCTGCTGGCCTTCGTCGCTGGTCACGTAGGTGAGCCAGGACTTGACGAACTTGGCGGTGTTGGCGTCCTTGTATGCCGGGCAGGCGACGTCGTAGGAGACCAGCACGATCGGGTAGGCGCCCTTCTCGGTGGTGTTGTGGTCGAGCTTGACGACCACGCGGTTGTCACCCTTGGCGGAATCGTCGAGCGGGGAGGCGTCCACGACCTTGGCGGCGGCTTCAGCGGAGAACGGGACGTAATCGTCGCCGACCTTCACGGCCACGGTGCCCAGATCGCCGGCCTGGGAGGCATCGGCGTAACCGATGGTGCCGTCAGCCTGCTGCACGGTGGAGATCACGCCGGAAGTGCCCTTGGCGCCCTGGCCGACCTCGTTCGGCCAGTTCTCGCCGAGGTCGTAGCTCCATGCGTCGCCAGCGGCGTCCTTGACGTAGCTCAGGAAGTTCTTGGTGGTGCCGGACTTGTCGGAACGGTGCACCACGGTGATGTCGAGGTCAGGCAGATCGACCTTCGGGTTCTGCTTCTTGATGGCGTCATCGTTCCACTTGGTGATCTTGCCGTCGAAGATCTTGGCGATGGTCTCGGCGTCCATGTTCAGGGTCTTGCCCTTGCCGGACACGCCCTGCAGGTTGAAGACGACGGCGATCGGGGAAATGTAGACCGGGATGTCGAAGGCGGTGCCGGAAGCGCACACGCTCTTGGACTGCTCGACCTCGTTATCGGCGAGGGAGGCGTCGGAGCCGGCCCATGCGGTTGCACCGGTCAGGAAGGTGGACACGCCAGCGCCGGAACCGGACGGGTTGTAAGCGACCTTGGCGTCCGGGTTGGTGCCCTGGAAGCCGGCGATCCAAGCTTCGACGGCGGCCTGCTGGGAAGAAGCGCCAGCGCCGGAGAAGTTGCCGGAAACGGTTTCGGTCTTGGTATCGGACTTGGCCGAAGAATCGGTGGAAGCGGTGGTGTTGTCACCGCAAGCCGCGACGGAAGCCAGCATCACAATGCCGGACACAGCGGCGATGGAGCGTACGAGAATGGAGTTACGCATTATTCTTTTCCCTCTGTCAACGTTCAGATGGCGTGTGTTTCTGATTTTTCGATTTTCTGTTGTCGCCATCGTTCTTCATGACAATCTCCAGCCTATTGGGCGTTTCACTCGCCCCAAACCAAAAACGGTGAACGGAAGATGAACAGTCTACGACACCTTCGCCGTTCGACGTTCCTTCCGTTCACCGTTCTTTGCAAGCACGATGCGAATGCGCGCTATACCAAGCCTTTCATCATCATTCGCTTGGCGTATCGATCTTGTATCCGAGGCCGCGCACGGTGGTCAGATACTTGGGATGGCCCGGGTCCTCCTCGATTTTGGCGCGCACGCGCTTGACATGCACGTCCAGCGTCTTGGTGTCGCCGACATAGTCGGAGCCCCAGATGCGGTCGATCAGCTGGTGGCGGGTCATCACGCGGCCCTTGTTCTGCATGAGGTATTCCAGCAGTTCGAATTCCTTCAGCGGGAAGAACACGTTCTCGCCGCGGACCGTCACCTCATGCTGGCCGATTCTCATGGAAATGTCACCGCATACGAGCGGAATATCGTCGTCGTCGGCTTCTCCGGATTCGGCGACCATCTGGTTGCGGCGCAGCACCGCGCGGATGCGTGCCAGCAGCTCACGGAAGGAATACGGTTTGGTGATGTAGTCGTCCGCGCCGATTTCAAGGCCGACGACCTTGTCGATTTCCGCGCTTTTCGCGGTCAGCATGATGATCGGCACACGGCTTTGCTCGCGGATCCGACGGCACAGCGCGGTGCCGTCAAGACCGGGCAGCATCAGATCGAGCAGCACCAGATCGATACCACCCTTGGTGAACAGTTCCAATCCTTCTTCACCGGTGGCCGCGGCGGACACGTCGTACCCTTCACGGGTGAGCTGGTAGACCAGCGGCTCACGGTACGACTCTTCGTTCTCGACGATCAGAATTCGCGTCATCAGTGGTTCCCCTCATTCTCTGTTGTGGTGGAGTGGCCGGACTGTTTCTTTTCACGGGTGTTATCATTCGCCGAATCCGCCGGATGGTCGGGTTCCGCAGCGCCCGAAGCCTGCGGCATCGTGATGGTGAAGGTGGATCCCTCCCCCTCACGCGACCATACGGAGATGGTGCCGCCGCAATCCTCGACGCAATGCTTGGTGATGGCCAATCCCAGGCCGGTGCCGCCGGTTTCACGGGAGCGCGCCGGATCGACGCGGTAGAATCGCTCGAAAATTCTGCTGAGCGACGCCGCGGGGATGCCGATGCCCTGGTCCACGACGCGAATCGCCACCTTGCCGGATTCGATGCCGATGCCGACGGCCACCGTGGTATGTTCCGGCGAATAGTTGATGGCGTTCTCCACCAGGTTCTTCACCGCAGTTTTGATGGTCTCATGGTCAGCGACCACGAACACGTCCAGGTTCTGTTCGGCTTCCTTGGCCAGTTCCTCGGCGTTCGCATGCACCAGCACCTGCCGGCCGTTCACGGACAGGACCAAGCTGATGTGCTTCGATTCGGCCTTGACCTGGTTTTCGGCGAGCGCCTCGCGTGCCACGGACAGCACGGACAGCCGTTCCGCGTTGAGCATCGCTGCCGCGCTTTGCGCTTTCTGCAGGTCGATCAGACGGTGGACCAGTTCCGTCAATCGTTCGGATTCCTTGGAGATTCGGCCGGAGAAGTATTTCACCGCGTCCGGATCGTCGGCCGCGTCGCCGATCGTTTCGGCGAGCAGAGAAATCGCGCCTGCCGGGGTTTTCAGTTCGTGCGAGACGTTGGTGACGAAATCGCGCCGCATGATTTCGAAACGGCGTTGCTCGCTCATGTCGGAAATGAAAATCGCAAATAGGTTGTCGGCGATCTGTCCGACGCGCACGTGCAGGTAGAGCGTGTCTTCGGGCAGCGGCTTGCCGGCTTCGATGCCTTTGCCGTTCGTGTTCACCACGCCCGTTCGCGTGCGGCCGTGCAGGGGGATGGTCAGTTCGCGTTCGCGCACCACGCTGTCTGTGGAGACCAGTTTCACGATGTCGCGGATTTCCGCGAGCGCCATCGCCTGGTCGTGGATGATGCCGAAGCGCCGCGCGGCCGGGGATGCGTATTGGACCGTGGCCAGCGAGTCTACGACCACCAAAGCTTCGGGCATGACGGCCACCAGCTGGCGTTCCGTGGACTGCACGGGAACGCGGGGGCCGAACAGGGACGTGTTCTTCGCAGCTCCGAACAGGCTCGGATCATTGGGGTCGACGCCGTCCTGCACATCCTGGAAGCCTCGTCTGCAGCCAAGCAGGAACGCCACGACGAACACGACCACGGCCACGACCACCAATGCCGCAACCACCGACGGCGTTGCCAGCATCTGCTCCAACGTCATGCGTTCACCTTCCGATAATCCTCAGTTCTTCCTTAAGACTAGCGGTTTCGGAGAGGCTTTCGCGTATGCGATTCTCTCACGCCACCGGAAGTTTTCCTGCCGTTCATCTTCCGAAACGCAGCATATCGGAATATGAGACGTCCCGTTTGCCGATATGACGATGCATGATGACGGGTCATACGGCAAACGGGATGTGGAAACGGCTTTTCGCAACGTTAGGCGTTCCGCAACGCCACATGAACGCTACATGCGTTTGGCGATGTTCACCGTCAGTTTCGCGGCGGTGTCCGCGTATTCGGAAATGTCGAACGTTTTGAAATCCTCGTAGTCGGTGTCCGCGTTGTCGCTCAGCGCGCGAATCACCAATGCGGGAACGTCGTTGCGGGCGGCGACATGCGCGACGGCGGCGCCTTCCATTTCCACCGCGTCCGCGCCGGTCTCACGGATCACCTGCTCGACCTTCTGCGGATCATCGACGAAATAGTTGCCGGTGGCGATGATGCCGACGATATGGTGAATGTTCAAGTCGTTCAGCGCCTGGTCGGCCAGTTCGAGCAGATGGTCGTCGCTATGGTATTCCTCGATGGGCCGGTCGGCGGTGCCGGGCTTGAACTGTCCCACCAATCGCATGTCGGTGTCGAGATAGCGCAGGGTGCCGCCGAGCACCACGTCGTTGATGTGCAGATTCGTGTTGAGATTGCCCGCGATGCCGGAGAAGATCACGGCGTCCGGCTGGTCAGCGTCGATCAGATGCTGCGTGGTGGCGGCGATGTTGACGGTGCCCATGCCGCCGACGGTCGCGGCGACGTTGACGGCGGTGCCCTTGTTGGTTTCGAGGGTGCCGCGCGTCACCTTGACGCCGGCTTCCTCGGTGACGGTGACGTTGCTCAGTGCCGTTGCGATATTGGCGACTTCCTCATCCATGGCGCCGATGATGGCGATTGCGGTCATTGCACCCTCCCTGTCTTACGTGCTGTCTTGAGTGTTGTTTTACGCGATTGCGATTCGCGTTTCCCGAATTTTCTGCAATCGCGCGGATAGTGAATCGAATCGGTCACTTCCAGCGGCGCACGGCCACCGCATGGGCAAGCTCGCGTAGCAGCTGTTCCGTGGTGTTCCAGCTCAGACATTTGTCGGTGATGGACTTGCCGTAGACGAGCTGGTCGAGCGGCGCGGCCTTCTGGTTGCCGCCTTCGATGAAGCTTTCCATCATGATGCCGGTGATGCCCTGCTCGCCTTTGGCGATACGGCCCGCGATGTCACGCACCACCTGCGCCTGACGATGCTCGTCCTTGCCGGAGTTGCCATGCGAGCAGTCGACGATCAGCCCATGTGCCGCAGCGGAATCGGCCGGCATTTCGGCGCGGATGGTGTCCATGGCCTTGGCCACCGAAGCGGCATCGTAATTCGGGCCGTGCGAGGAACCACGCAACACCACATGGCAGTCGGGATTGCCGAGCGTTTTGACCACGGCGGCGCGGCCGAGATGGTCGATGCCGAAGAACGTGTGCTGTTGTGCGGAAGCGAAGCAGGAATCGGCCGGAGCCTTGATGGAACCGTCCGTGGCGTTCTTGAAGCCGATCGGCATGGACAGGCCGGACGCCAACTGCCGGTGCACCTGGCTTTCCGTATTGCGCGCGCCGATCGCACCCCAGCTAATCGCGTCGGAAATATACTGCGGACTGGTCGGCTCCAAAAACTCCGTGGCCGCCGCCAAACCCTCGTCAAGCACGCCAAGCAGCGTGCGGCGGGCCAACAGCAAGCCCTTCCTGATATTGCAGCTGCCGTCGATATCCGGATCGTTGATCAGACCCTTCCAACCGACCGTGGTGCGCGGCTTCTCGAAATACACGCGCATGACGATCAGCAGCTCGCCATCCAACTCGCCTTTCAACGCGGACAGGCGACGCGCGTAATCGAGCGCGGCCTTCGGATCGTGAACGGAACACGGACCGACAACCACCAGCAGGCGATCGTCCTGACCGTACAGGCAGGCACGAATCTCATCACGCGAATAGGCGACGATCTCCTGCGCCTGCTCGCTCAACGGCAGGTCGCCCAACACCTGCGCCGGCGTGGGCAACACTTCGAATTCCAGCACGCGGCGGTTCACGATGCGGCTGATGCCCACCTGGTCCTCCCAGCGCGGCACGTCGGTCTCCACCAGCGGATTCTTGCCCTCATCCATGGCCTGCCTAATGGCACGTAAATCCTCAGGCGTGTTCAGCTGCTGCTGCATGATCTCGCTCTCCTTGTCGCTTCCTTTCCCAAGGATAGCAACGATGGTGCAGAAACATCAGCCAAGCTTGCGACGCGCGTCGACCGCGTCGGCAAGCGTGTGCAGCAGCTGCTCGGTACGATCCCACGGCACGCATGCGTCGGTGATCGACTTGCCGTATTCCAGCTGGTCGAGCGGCGCGGGCTTCTGATTGCCCGCCTTGAGGAAGCTTTCCATCATGATGCCGAGAATGCCCTGTTCGCCGGCCGCGACGCGTGCGGCGATTTCTTCGACCACTTCGGCCTCGCGCACCTCGTTCTTGCCGCAGTTGCCGTGCGCGGCATCGATGATCAGACCATGCTCGCTTGGTCCGGAAGCCTTGGAAGCCTTGAGATCCGCCAACGCTTGGGCCACGGAAGCGGCATCGTAGTTCGGACCATGCGAGGAACCACGCAGCACCAGATGGCAGTCGGGATTGCCCTTGGTCTCCGCGGAAATCACACGACCATCCAGATTGATGGAGAGGAAATGATGCTCGAAAGCGGCCGCGAAACACGAATCGGCCGCCGGCTTGATGGAACCATCCGTAGCGTTCTTGAAACCGATCGGCATGGACATGCCGGACGCCAGCTCGCGGTGCACCTGGCTTTCCGTATTACGCGCGCCAATAGCGCCCCAGCTGATCAGATCGCAAATATACTGCGGGGTAATCGGATCAAGCCATTCCGTAGCGGCGGGCAAGCCGAGCCCCAGCACGTCGGTAAGCACCTTGCGAGCCATGAACATGCCCTTGCGAATATTGAACTGGCCGTCAAGATCAGGATCGTTGATCAGACCCTTCCAACCGACCGTGGTGCGCGGCTTCTCGAAATACACGCGCATGACGATGACCAGACGATCATCAAGCTCCTTCTTGACGGCGGCAAGCCTCTCCGCATACTCGTGCGCAGCCTTCGGATCATGAATCGAACACGGGCCGACGATGGCCAGCAGACGATCGTCACGGCCATGCAGCACGTCACGAATCTCCTGACGGGACTTCAACACCAGATCGCTCATCTCGTTCGTGAGCGGAAGTTCCTT
>QRFC01000873.1_pt1 | contig 26795 bp, 26 predicted proteins | sample 1861061 | NCBI WGS metagenome assembly QRFC01 (sample SAMN09711282, study PRJNA482702) | Human gut metagenome, whole genome shotgun sequencing project.
GGCGAATCCTCATGCAGCCCATTACTGCAACCATCAGTGAATTATAAACCAGAACAGCAGATGCCCACCAGCTTATGGCGAAAACCATAGGTCGGTGGGCATCTGATTTACGAAAAGAATTAAATGCTGTTCGCTGATTTTCCCATTGCAAACCGTTGTAAAATTATTATAATCCTATTTGCAATGATTTTGTTTGTGAGTGGTGTATCAGAAAGCAGGAACTGGCAATGGGTGTAATTTCAAAATCTGAATATTATGAATGGATGATTCAGTGGTTGCCGTCCTCTGACATGAACGGCAGACGTGAACCGCCTAAGCGGCGGCGAAAAAAGGCGAATAAACGCCAAATAGACGCAGAGCAGCCCCCTGCTAATATCAAAATGGATGTTGGCAAGGGGCTGCTCTTTATTCATTTTCCGAGTGTCGTTCCGGGTGATTGTCCGCTTGTCTGACAGATAATCACTCTATGCGGTCATCGAAACGTGATTCATTTTCTTATAAAGTCAGCAAAAATGATTATTGAAGATATGGATTATTACGCCTTTTTCCCAAGGCTCTATTGTACCTGTCAAGTCGGCAGTTTCCAGCCACGACAAGCCGGCACTATCCGTTATGATGGTCGGCTTTGTCTTTTGAATATGACCATTGGTGTCGGCAACACCTTGATTTTCTATAAAAAGACGGCAATATTTTCCTGCACTATCTACGCCTTCGAGTATATACCGTGCAGATAACTGCAATGGATCACTTTTGAGTTGACGCTGTGTGTCCACGCCACCCGACAGAATTTTTCCTTTGAAGCCAGAGCCCTCCGCGTCACCGTTGAAAAGTAACATACGGGCGGTTCCTGTATTGCCTTTGACCTCAATGCTATCGCCAATTCTAACATAAATTGTAAGAACTTCTTCCATAAAATCACCCGGTAATTTCGATTTTTCCTTTTTCCCGCACGACATAACTCATGGTAACAAAATCAACTTCCAATTCGGCTTTGGTCTGTCCTTCCCAGATAAAAACCATCTTCTCACCGTCGGCGTAAACCGAAATTTTTGCGTCTTTCGTGAATGCTTTGCTTGCCTTGCGGAAGCGGAGCAACTCAATCTGTTTTTGAACAACGTCTTTTGCGAGCGCATTTTGCACGTCTTCAACGGTAAGGTTTGTGCGGTTGATTTCTTTGTGTCCGCCTTCCCCTGCTCTTGCTACCGCCTCGTGGTCATTTTGCCCAGCAAACAGGTCAAGATACCACACTTGCGGCTTTCCGGGCATGAAAAGTTGAATTGCGCGGGCAACGAGCATTTTCTTATCATCTTCGCCCAAGGCACTGTAGTAGGTAGCATTGACCTGATAATACACATTCTTCTGGCCGTGCAGGTTCTTTACGAATCCGCCACGTGCGACAATCAAGTCGATAAGCCCGGAAATACGTTCTTCCGGTAAAAGGCCGCGCAAATCCAGCAGCGGGATACCATCATGGCAGCCCAGCATATTGACAGCATGGATGTCCTTGTCAATCAGTTCATTGGCCCAATTTGCAAGTGTCGTACCGTCTTTTTGCTCGATAGCGTCAATCAGAAGGCCCGGCAGGAAGAAGTCATAGGTCAGATAACCAAAACCGGCCACCTTTTCATAAATTTTTTCTTCATAGCTTGCATGGATTTCCGGCAGCAGAGTCAAGCTATACGGTTCTGCCAGTTTTCTGACCTGTTCCAAGGTATCCCATGTTTCTGGTTCATTCATGAAGTTATGACTGCCGGGCGCTTTCGGCGCATAAGCAAACGCGTCCAGGCGAATAATCGCAGCACCGTAACCGGCCAGCTTCTTTAGAGTGTCCTTGTAAAAATCCCACACCAAGGGGGATTTCAGGTTCAAATCCATCTGGCCCAGGTACTTGCGGCGGGTATCCAGATACGCGCAAAGTTCCGGCTTTTTGTCTGCCCAGCGGCCCAAATCCATGTCGGCAGGAGAAACACCTTCCTGTAGCTGCTTATTTATGATTTCTGCCAGTTTTTCCGCAGAGGCATACTGCATATGGAACTGCTTCAGCAAATCCTGCGCGTCTACGGAGTCGTAGAACACTTTCTGATAGAATGTATTCCAGTACGGAACCTTGGAGCCGTCCGGCATACGCACCATCAGAATCGGCAAGCCAGGCTTGCGGAAGAACATTTTATCCAGATATTTTTTTCCCGGCTGAATATACCCCTCTGCGGTCATTTCCCCGCAGCCGTCCCAGAACTTATTCCAGTTGATGAAGAAATCTTTATATTCGGACGCCTGTCCTTTCTCCAGTAAATCCTGAAACTGCGGAGAGAGAACCGATGCGTGGTTCAGAATAAAATCCAGCTTTAAATCAAGCCCAAGGGATTTGATTTTATCTAAGTCCCCGGCAGTGGCAAACAATTCATTGATATTATAGTCAATAACCGAAAAGCCTCTATCCAAGTCCGTATTATAAATGCTGGGCAAGATATAAATGCTGCCAAAGGTATCCCGCAGTTCATCGGATTCCAGTAAAGTTGCAATATCTTTCAGGGTGCCGCCCATACTATCAGGATAAAGGTTCAGCATAGGTGCCAGTGCGTTTTCGTTTTTCATTGTTTGCCTCCGAATTTATCCAGATAATCTGCCCGACTCAAGATTTTCCCATCCATAAGCTGAATAATGTCTGCGTGTTTTGCATTCTCGTTCAGCATAATCTGTTCCAGTTCCAGAACCAGTGCAATCAAAGGGGTGTCGGTATTTGCATTGCGGGCGCGGCGCTTACGGCGCTCTAGGGTATCCTCCGGCGAACTGTACAGGAATAGATTCAGGTCAATTCCCTGCAGGGTGGGATTCCCAGCGTGGGTCCACTCTAAAAGCAAAACTTTTTTGTCTGCGAAATTGCCTGTTTCATAATGGAAATCCGCTTCTTCATCGCCGAGTTTCCGCAAAGGAATCTGTGTTTTTCCCTCGTGGAAAGCGTCAATCAGAGCCTGCACATCGGCATAGTCCTGTTCTGAGGCAGAACCCAAAAATCCGGCAAGCGCTTTACGGCCGTGGCTCAGATAACTTCTGTGCCACAGATACACTTCACTGTATTTGGGGTCGGCGTCTACCATCTGTTTCTGTAAGGCATTCAGTTCTTTCCACGACTTATCATCAAAGACACCGTCTGACAGCATTCCTTTGACCCCTGCCTGACGCAAAATTCGCAGTCGTTCAGCGTCGTTCTGAACTGGGATACGCCACGGATATTCATCGCCGCCAATCAGAGCACAGCCAATGCCTAGGTTCTCCAAATATTGATGGATAAGATTCGCCGTTGTAGATTTGCCAACGCCGGAGCCGCCGCTGATGGCAATAACCACTTTAGATTTTGTGCAATTCCGCAGTTGGTCTAATAAGGCGGAAAACAGTTTGGCCGCCTTGCTTTCGATAGAATCTGCACTTGGATGATTGGCTGCCCATTCGGTTCCCGTGGGATAATTCTCCCAACTATTCTCTTTATCTGTCACGATATTCACTCTTCTTTTGTATCTACATTCAAATTTTTCCTGTATTCGTTTGGAGTAACGCCGGTGTACTTTTTGAACATTGTCGAAAAGTAAGTAAAACTGTCAAAGCCAACCCGCATAGCAACTTCTCCGATTCTGACTTTCGGCGTTAAAAGTAATTCTTTTGCTTTCTGAATCCGATACTCAGAAATGGAGTCCTTCAGGCTTTTTCCTGTTTCCCTCTTATAGACTTTACCCAGATATTCCGGGCTGACATAAAATCCTTCGGCAATACTGTTCCGGTCTATGTTTTCTGAATAATGGTCCCGGATATACCGATGAACCTTTTGGGAAATTGTCTGCTGCTTTGCAGTCTGTTCCAAGCTGGAAAAAGCCGTTGAAATCAGATAGTTAGCCCAGCGGATAAAGTCCATCATGGATTGAACAGACTTGTCGGACAGTTCCTGCGCCACTGGTACGTTAAACAACTCGGGCGCTTTAATATCAGCTTTGGCAAGTTCGACATAAACGATTTGCAGCAAAGTCTGTCTGGCAAGCTGTAAAGATGACACATTCAGTTGCTTCTCCTTAGCGCCCTCTTCAAGACGCTGTTTCAAATGTTGGAGAATCGCTCGTTTGTCGCGGGCTATTACTGCGTCTTCCAATATCTTTGTGTCAAGCGAAAATGTGTTGTCCCCTTTTGGAACATCTGCGTCTTCAATGTGGAAACAGGTGCCGTAATCGGATATATTATGGGTTAGTTTCTGAATGGCTTCCTGATGAGTGCTAAACAGCCTCTCAATATGGCAGGGATTGCAAATACAAATTGTCAGCACACTGTTCATGATTTGGGCTGTCTGCTTCAGCAGTCTTTTACAGCGCTCCTCAATATCACTGCTGTCCGTTTCAGGGCATACCGCAGTAACGATGATTTCACCGCGGCGGTCATTGCATAAGACGTTTTGGTTTTCAGGCGTTCCGCAAAGCACCTCAGAAAAGACATTCTTCAGGGCAAACAAGAGCAAATCCCGTCCAAATCTGGCTTTATCATTTTCAAGGTCTGTCAGCCGTCCTACAATCAGAATGTGATTTGCCAAGGGGACAAGAGAGAGTTGCCGCTCCTGAATTTCCTTTTTGGCGAGGGTTGCTTTTCCTTCAAATCTTCCTTCAAGAACGCTGTTCCAGAAAGAAAGCTGCACTTCGCTGTAGTTGTTGCGAACCCATTCACCGAGCCGACTGTCACTCTTTAAGGCACGTTGCTCTTTAATGCGCATAATAATGCGGCGCAGTGCAACTTCCATGACATTTACATCAAAAGGCTTCAAAAGATACTCGGCTGCCCGATTGTGAAGCGCTTCGGAAGCATAGCTGAAATCCTCATGGCAAGTGAGGAGAAGAAATTCCCCTTCCATCTCCTGCTCCCGGAACCAGCGCAACAGGTCTAAGCCGCTGCCCATAGGCATTTCCACATCGCTTATGACCAAGTCAATGTTCTTGCTCAGAAGAATTTTCTTTGCCTGTTCGATATTATATGCCTTGTCAACGCTGCTGACGCCCAGTTGTTCCCAGTGAACCGTATTGCGCACAACCTCAACAGTTGCCATATCATCGTCTACAATCAGAACGTTTATCATGCTTGACCGCCTTACACTGGTGTTTTTCCGATTTCATTTACAGCTTTTTCAGGGAGATAAAATACAGTTTTTGAGCCGTGCGGCACAGCATTTTCCAGTACCATCAGGTCGTCTCTGCCATACATCAGACGCAGCATAGTCCAAAGGCTCCACAGCCCCAGGTGCTTGCCATCTTTGGATTGTTGTGGCTCTTTTCCGGCCTTGAACTGCGCAAGAATTTCCCTCGGATACCCCTCACCGTCATCTTCAATGGATATGCAAAGCATAGGAAGGCCTTTATACTCGCATCGCTTTGCCTGCACCAGAATTGTAATCATGCTATCAACAGAAACCGTGTGCTTATAAATGTTTTCTACCACAGTATGAATCAGCATTTGCGGAATCGGCCAGTTGTCATCCTCATTGTCATGCTCGCTGCAATAGAATGCACTGTTCGGATACCTTAATTCCTGCATTTCGTAGTAATACTGAACATTCTGCATTTCCTCCGCAAGGGGAACCGTATGCATACCAGACTTGAACATATAGCGGATATTCTTGGACAATACATCGACGTATTTTTTGATGTTATCGTTCTGCCCCTGCATACTGAGGCTGGAAATCGTTGTCATCGCATTGAGGAAAAAGTGCGGCCGAAGCTGCAGCCGAATACACCGCAGTTCCGTATCCTGCATATCCATCTGGTGTTTGTAAGCAGAAAGCTTCAAATCAACATTTTCACGCATCATGCGGTTAAAAGTATCACGCAAAAGCAAAAATTCGCGACTACCGTAGTTTGTCTGAATCTGGAATCCTTCCGTTTTTTCATTCATCTCGCTTAACTTTTCAGTCATATCGCGCATAGGAAGAATAATCTGGCGGCGTGTATAATAGACGATAGTCAAGCTGCAGCCTACGGCTACGAGTGCAATCAGAATCAAAGCCAGCACACTGTTTTTGGTTGTAAATTCCATGCCGGATTCATTCAGATAACCAGTCATGTACAAAGAACTATCGCCAATTCTGCATTGGTTGACTTTCCAGTTATGCCCTTGATCCGGAATAGCTTGCCCGATTTCTGCACCTGTAAGGCCGTTGCCGACAATTTGCCACGCAATGCCTGCCTCATCTGTAAGCACAAGGCTCATGTTTGAAATGGCCGGGTCCATACTGCCGGTAAAAAAGTGCTCTGCCGAAATATACGCAGCAACAATCCTTCCGTTTCGCATATAAGCGCGGTACAGGAACGGTTCGCCGCCAATTTTCTGTATGGTCCATGCGTTCCGGCGGGTATTGCTATTCAAAAGCTCCCAGGTAAAAGCTTCAATGCTTCTTCGCATGGTATAAGACAGTACTCCGTAGGCCGCATCGCCGTTGGTACTCTCCATATAGCCGTTATACTGGTTTTCTGCAACTATCAGCAGGTCAACGGCATTATCCTGCACCAGTGCCGAGTGCATAGCCGTGTAGATAGTCTTTTTGGCATAATATCTGTCACTTTCACTGTCACTGCGAATCAATTCCAGAGAAGTTTCTTCACTCAAAGTCAGATTTTTCAGTATGTTATCGGCACGCTCTATACGATTTTCCAAATTGACGCTGTAAATGGACAGCATATTGTCGGCAGCAGTTTCCATTTCTGCTGTAGCGGTATTACGCATATTCGCGACCAAAACCACAAAAAGAACCGTCAGCAGAATCAGCTGCGCAAAAAGCATGATGGAAAGATTTCGAATAAAAGAGCCTTTTTTCATTGGCATACGCCTCCGTTCGTTCATCTTATATCCTACTTACTTTCCATCAAAAAATCAATATTAATTCAATTTTACACCGTTGTTTCTTCAAGCTTTTGAATGAATGCGGTGAGTTCTTTTGCCATCTTCTGCTGCGTCACTTCACTGGGGTGCCCGCAGGCACCGACAGGATCTGCCGGACTCATGCGGCAGTACTTGAAGCAATAGACATTCTTGTCGTTTGTTTCAGCCTTATAGGCGTTCACAGCGTTTACCATCGTGTCGTAGAAGTAATAATCCATACTTCCCATGGCACAGATGATTTTAGTCTTCGCGCTGTTGCACTTGCGCACGGTCTTCAGAAAATGAATGTAATCTTTCCCATACTGCTCTTCAATCTTGTTCGGTTCGTCTGAGAAAGAAGCTGCTGTAGAATCATTTGTTCCAAGATTGATAACAACATAGTCAACTGAGTGCATTGTAAAATTCCACTTGTCTGCGTCCAGTTCTGACATCTGCTGTGAGGGTCGATCCGTGTATTCGTAAAGCATATTCATGGCAACCGGCATCGGGATTTCTTTGCGAGGAGCAAGGCAGATACCGGAAATACACATCATCTGCCAGTCCATACCGAGGTTCCTGGCTGCTGTAGGGCCGTGCGCCATCCATACATTTTCTTCCTGTGGATAATAAAAACGGTCCTTTTCCTCCGTTCCCAGTCCAAATCCGCAGGTAATAGAATCGCCGATAAACTCAATACGCTTTTTGTCCTGCGTTTCAGGTTGACTCAGAATACTTCCATCAGTGCAAAGGCCGCTCAGCGCAAGACCTGTTTTGATATTTTCAGTAAGCTTTACTACGCGAATCACGTGTTCAGCCTCATCGCCGCAGGCATACAGCAGATGAGAAGTGGCTCTGTCATTTATCTCAAAGGTTCGTGCGGGCTCTTCACTTCCGTCCACGAATACTGAAACCCATGGCCATACCGTTCTATGCGGCACATTTGGATCACCAGGAGTTCCATCATATTCTTCACTGCCCTGCGCTTCCAGTTCTGCAAACAAAACAGTTCCCTTGAACTTCACAGTAAAACCGGAGCAGCTCCAATTATAATGAAGCTTGTTTTCGTGTATCCAAGTTCGTCCCTGCAGGCTGATTTTATCCTCAATTTCATGCCAGTTATAATGTGTCATCATACTTTTCTCTCCAGAAAGTGATAAAGGTCTTTTGTAGGCAGATAATGAACCGGTAATTCGTGGTTCACCAATTCACCAATCCAGTCCTGCGCATAGCGCATACCCAGCTCTTCCATGTTGAAGTGCCCGATGTTGAATATCGCCTTGTTTCTCCCAAGCGCAAGTGCGTCCCGGACATAAGATACAACCGTCCATTCGATAATCTCGCCGGGAATGATTGCGTCCAGGCCCTGCTCCATGGCATTGATGAGATCTGTACCATATTCGGTGGTTTCTGTCTGAGCGCCAAAGCCCGGGAACAGATGACCGACAATGGCAACTTTGCGAATCTTATCCGTTGGATTACCGACAATCCGCAGACCATTCATGTTGAGTTTTTCTTCCAGGTACCGACCCAGTTCTTCAACGGTCGTTTCCGGCAGCTCAAAGAGGTAACCCATAGGCACTTTGATATTGCTTTCCTCGCTGGGAATGTAGTATTTTTCCAAGCCAAGATATTTCATCACACCTGTAAAGATGGAGTCGGGGTTATGTGCGTGCATATGGTCGTGGTCGCGCCATACCGTAATGCCGTACTTTTCCAGCAAGGCTTTCTTCTCCTCGTACACGGAGTTTGTTCCGCCTGCACGCCAATCCGGATAATCCTCTGTGGAATAGAAAATTGGCTCATGGACAACAAGCAAATTGCAGCCCAGTTCCGCCGTGCGTCGAATCACATCTACAGTTGGCACCAGTGCCGTGGCAATGCCTTTGCATTCGGCGTCAGGGTTGCCGATTTTATAGCCATCGCACCCGGCATAGTCCGCCGGAAACTGCGGGTGATATTCCAGAATTTTCTGTATTACATCACTGTTTTTCATCGTTTACAACCCCTTTCAGGCCATGAATTTCCAACCAGCCGGTGCAGAGCTTTCCCCACTCCGCGATGTGCGGAACGTCCGCCGCCAAATCGTTTTCTCCATCGGCCATACCCAGACCATGGATACCGCCTTCAAAAATATGCAGCTCATACGGGACCCCGGCGTCCTGCAGTGCTTTCGCAAGGCATAGGCCATGTCGGCCATCATCACTCAGCGTTTGCCAGATGAAGAACGGCGGGCAATTTGGGGTTACATTTTTCTCAGGCGCAAGATAGAAGCGGTCTTTCGGTGTATCACCAAACAGGTCGTTTTCAGGAGATTCCATCATAAAAGGCTGCGGAAAAGAGACCTCAGACATTGCTCCATAGCAGACAACACAGGCGTCAGGTCGGGAAGAATAATGCTCAATCATATCTTCGGAAGAAGCATCCCCGTTGTCATAATGGGTTGCACAGTTACCGCAAATCATGCCGCCAGCAGAAAAGCCCAGCACCACAATTTTATCGCCAATCCTGAAATCTGCTTTGTTAGCCCGCAACAGACGAATAGCCCGCTGCATATCTGCCATAGAAGCATAGCGGTCATATGGAAGAAGCCGGTACGAAAGAATCGCGGTGTTATACCCTGCCTGATGGAAATACCATGCAGCATTCGGCCCCTCACAGCCGGTACGCCAGGAAAATCCACCGCCGTGAGCAATCAGGATTGTCGGAGCATTCGGATTTCCCGGAATAAAAACGAGATACGGTTCGCCCTGAAGCACGGTATCTTCTCTCCAGCCGGGCGTCTTATCCCAAAGGGGAGTCTTTTTAAAGCCCTGCATACCATCGTTCCAGAGCTTTAGGTTTCCCTCAACGTCCAACGTTCCATCCGGCAGCCTGTGCTTTGAAACATTTCGGATAAAGGCATGGTTTGCCACTTTATCCTGTAGCAGTGCCACATTCTCAGCGTAGTTACTCATTGCTTGTTTTCTCCCAACATCCACTGAACAGCCGGTTCGATATTGCTGTTCCAGAAGTTATAGTCGTGCACACCGGCGCTCTCTTTATAAGTGAAATCAACCTGTTCGGCCTGAAGGAACCGGCGGAAAATCTGATTTTCCTTATACAGGAAATCCTCTGTGCCAATAGCCAGATACAAGCCCGGTATTCTATGTCCTTCAGCTTTCAGCTTTTTGACAAGTGTTTCCGGGTTATTATCGCTGTCTGCGACCTTCTCCGGCTCCCCGAACATTAAGCGGTAATATTCATAGTTCGCCACAAAGTCAGAAAATCCGGGCTTCATCTTCTCAACGTTGTGAACAATCAAAGCACCGGACAGAGAAAAAGCCTTTTCAAAGGTATCCGGGAACGCAAGCGCCGTATGGACGGCGCCGAAGCCGCCCATCGATAAACCGCCGATAAAAGTATCTTCCAGCTTGGCAGGCAGATGAAATGTTTTTTGTACGTATTCAACCAGCTCTTTGCCGACGTAGGTGGCAAACTTGCGGCCGGTCGCTTCTCCATCCAGATAGAAGCTGTTCTCCCCTGCCGGAAGAATCACGGCAAGGTTGTATTTGGAAGAAATATCTGCCGCATTAGAATAAAGCGTCCAATCCAGATTTCCGCCATTATACCCGTGGAGAAGAACGAGCGTCTTTGTCGGGCGGTCATAGTGGCAGTTTCCCTGCGTCATCTCTGCCGGAACATCGTTGGGGATAAATACCTTGATATTGACCGGCCGGAAAAGGAACTTAGAGTAAAAATCCACAGAAAACAGTGCCATGTTTCTGACTCCTCTCGTATGTTGTTATCGAACTCGATTTGCAGTGTACACAATCATTGCGTCTTGTACACAGCGGATATGCCCCGGCATTGCAGGAATATAGTCATAGATTTCAAATGCGTCCGGGTCTTGCAAAATTGCTTGCGTACACTGCTGCATGGCTGTTATGTACCCAGCTGGCAGCATAAGCCGCCCATGGCTGGGGCATAACCATTGCACAGTGTTCAGAATGTCTTGATGTGCCTGCAAGGATCGCTTCATTGCTTTCACAGTCAGTAAATCTGGGTGTTCACCGCTTGGAAATCCATCAATAACCAGTGTTGGCGTGGAAAGAATGGCGTCCCCCGAAAACAAAATGCCTGTCTTATCGTCCAGTACCATACAGTTTCCTGCACTGTGGCCGGGTGTATAAATCACAGTTTCTGTTCGACTGCCCAAATCGAATGTGTAACCATCTGTAACCGTACAGACTTTGCTTTCCGCAAGAGGGACCAAAGCTTCTTTTTCGTAGGGCAGTGTATGGGGGAGCAAACGCGAATCCGGAGCCATAAGAGAATTCTTCCAGTAGGATACATCGTACTCGTGCATATACACGATATCAAACTGCGCATTGCCACCGGTATGGTCGCCATGCCAATGGGTATTGAACACGGTCACAGGCAAATCCGTTAGCTGCCTGATTACGGCTTGCAAATTTCCGATACCGTATCCTGTATCAATCAACAAGGCGGACGATTCACCGCAAATCAAGTGCATCCAGACAGAGCCGCCGGAATCACCGTCATCAAAGTACAGGTGTATGATGTTGGAATCAATACGGTTACGAAATCCCTTTACATACGGATCTCCCGCAAAGGAAATACCGTCTTCTTTCCGAATGGCAGCAGCAAATGCGTCCTGCTGCTGCATGAGTTCTTTCCAGCGCATATGTTTCAGCCTTTCACTGCACCGACAACAACACCGCGAACCAGATATTTCTGGACGAACGGATAAATCAGCAGGATTGGCAGGATACCAATGACAGCCATTGCCATACGAATAGCTGTGCCGGGCAAATCCACGCTTCCGGTACCCAGCAGAGCCGCGTTCGAGTTGCTGCGGAGAGCCTGAATGTTGTTCATAATCTTCATCAGCAGCATCTGAATGCTGTACAACTTCTCATTACTGACATAGTACAAGCCGTTTGTCCAGTCGTTCCAGTAGCAAAGGCCCGTAAACAGACTGATGGTGGCAACAGTAGGAACCGCCAGCGGAAGCATGATTTTGCGGAAAATAGTCATCTCTGTGGCACCATCAATTTCAGCAGCCTCAACCAGAGAATCCGGGATGTTGTTTGCATAGTAGTTCTTGACCAGAATAACATTGAACGCCGTGACCAGATAGTTCGGAATCAGCAGCGCAAAGATGGTATCCTTGATATGGAAAATCTTGGTCCACATGATGTAGGAAGGAACAATACCACCGTTGAACAGCATGGTAAAGAACACGAAGAAAGAAAGAACATTATGGTATTTGAAGTTCTTTCGGGACATCGGATAGGCCAGCATAGTGGTTAAAATAACACTGGCGACCGTACCAATGACTGTGACAAAAATGGAAACGCCATAGGAGCGAAGAATCACCGCGCCCTGTTTTACCATGTAGTAATAGGCATCCAGACTCCATTCTTCCGGGAAGAAGGAATAACCGTTACGAATCAGTGCAGATTCTTTCGCGAAGGAAGAAATAACAATCAGAGCCAACGGAAGAAGTGTGATGATGACAATTACGGTAAGGATAATCGTTGCCACCGCATTAAAGCTTTTGCTTTTTAACATTTATTTTTCCTCCTTAGAACAGGGCGTTGTCAGCGTCAAGCTTACGCACAATCTGGTTGGCAATCAAAACCAGAATGAAACCGACAATTGACTGATACAAACCTGCTGCGGCAGACATACCAACATTATTCAGCTCCATCAGGCCACGGTACACATATGTATCAATGGTCTGTGTGGTTGCATAAATTGCACCGGAATTCTGCGGGACCTGATAGAAAAGGCCGAAGTCAGAGTAAAAAATGCGGCCGACAGACATCAGCGTCAGGGTGATGATTGTGGGCTTCAGAAGCGGAAGCGTAATGCTTCTGATTTGGCGGAGCTTGCTGGCACCGTCAATAGCGGCAGCCTCAAACAGAGATTTGTCAATGCCGGAAATGGCAGCCATGAAGATGATGGACTGGTAGCCGACGTTCTTCCACAGGTTTACGATAACCAGAATCACAGGCCATGCACCGGGAGTGGAGTACCAGGAAATCGGGTCGATTCCCAACCAGCGGAGGAAAGTATTATTGATAAATCCTGTATCTGCATTGAGGAAGGCGTAGGCAATGAATCCGATAACGACCCAGCTCAGCAGGTTCGGCAGAAGCATGATTGCCTGATAGAACTTGACGCGGGTCTTTTCTCCCAATTCGCACATCAGGATTGCGACAAAGATAGCTGCTACCGTGCCGATAATGATGAATGCTGTATTATACAGCAGGGTGTTGCGAGTCATAATCCATGCGTCTTTGGTCTTAAACAGAAACTCGAAGTTATCAAATCCACACCAGTCGCTGCCAAAGGGGCCCTTCATCAGGCTGTAGTTCTTGAATGCAAGGAAGATCCCCAGCATAGGGGCATAGTTGTTAATCAGAAGATAAATGATACCCGGCAGGGCAATCAGAAATAGCGACAAATTCGTCTTCGCAGTTCTGCTCTTTTTCATCCGTTTGCGCTCCTTCAAGTAGAATTTTGAATTTGAATAAGAAAGCCGGAAAGCCTTTCTGCATTTGTTATGCCCGGCTTTCCGGCTGAATCAACCGAAATGAACGATGGTTATTGTGCAGCCTTCCAAGCGTCAAGCTGTTCCTGTTTTGCGTTCAGGATGTCCTGATAACCGGCGTCCTGCAGAGCCTGCTGGAACTTTGCAAGCTCGGTATTGGGGTCAACACTGCCGCAGAGCAGGCCGGGCAGATACTGGCTGATGGCGTTTTTGACTGCGGTGTACTGCGTGTTCAGCTTGCTGGAGTCAAAAGTGAAGCCCATAGCCGGAGAAGTCTTTGCCTCCTCGTTCTGCTTCTGCTCCCATGCCAGAGACTCAGGGTTGGTGCCTGCGGTCGGATACATATTGAAGAAGTTGCCCAGCGTGCCACAGCTCAGCTGTGCAGTGTAAGGAACGGTGGTGGAATCCTCGCCCTCCGGATAGCTGACAGTGCCGTCATCGTTCATGACATAGTCGCGACCTTTGATACCGTAAATCAGCAGGTTGACGATATCCTTGTCGGTGTAAGTCAAATCCAGGAATTTCAGAGCTGCTTCGGGAACATCTGTAGTAGAAGCAATCATCCAGGAAACGGCATTGATGTCGCCGGTGCCGAGGTAGGCATCGCCAATCATCTTGGCGCCGATATCATAGCCGCCGCACTGTGCCTGCAGAGAAGCTGCAGTATCTGCTTCCGGGTAGCTGTAAGCTGCAATGTAGCCGAAATAGTTGCCTGAAGACATGCACTCAGCAGCGGTGCTGGTAGTCGTTGCGGCGTCCTTCATAATCAGCCCTTCATTGTACCAGGTGCGGGCCAAATCGCAACGGCTCTGGAAAATATCAGTGCTGTACAAATCCTGCACAGTCATATCGCCGTCCATCAGAACACCAACCGGCTTGTAGAAGTCATCAGACAGCCAATCGACATCACCCATGGTCATTTCCAGACCACTGACACCGCTCTGAACGGGCGAAAGCGGAATCATATCTGGCTTTGCTTCTTTAACCTTGCGCAGAACATCGGTAATGTCCTCAACGCTGTTCACGGTGGACATATCAATCCCAAGCTCAGCCGCAATGTCCTGACGATAGATAATCATCGGGGTCAGTGCAAAAGGCTTGTAGGTGGGGATACCGTACAGTTTGCCGTTGACCTTGCAGGCGTCCAGGAACTTGTCGCCAAGGAGTTCCTTCGTGCCGGGAGCGCAGGAGTCAATCAGGTCGGTAATATCATAGCACATATCCGTGGATACGCAGTTGCCGAAGTTGCCCAAAGACTGATACACATCAATCTTCTCGCCGCCCTGCAGGGAAAGGCTGACCTTATTCACATAATCTGCAATGGAAATAGGCTTCAGCGTGACTTCCGCGTTGATTTTCTCTCTTGTGATTTTGTTGATTTCTTCTTCAACAACATCCAAATCCTCTTCGGACGGGATATTATTAAAGGTGGCGTAAGCATAAACCACCTGGTCGTAACTACCGCTGTCAGCCTTTGTATCGCCTGCCGCAGTGCTTGCAGTTGAGGTCGCACTTGAACCACCGCATGCTGCCATGCTGACGGCCATTGCTGTTGCCATGGCCAGCGCTGCCACTTTCTTCATCTTTTTCATTTTCTTTTCTCCTTCTCCGTTTCCGGATTTGATGATTAAAGTATAGCAGAGACGGGATAGTATTTCTTTCAATTTTGAGATTCATTTTTTAAATTTTGTGAACGTTTTTAAAAAACGATACACCGCCGCAATGGCGAGGGTGACTATCATTGCACAAAAGACGAAGTGCGCGCGATGATGCGCGATCAGGCGGATATTTCACAGGATGCCCGCGTGATGGACACAATGACCACCGCTGTGTTCGATATGGATACGATTCGTCGGTATCGCCAGCGCATGGACAATTTGCGTCCCGGCCATGTCTGGTCAGAGCTGGTGATTGAGGATTTCCTGCACCGTATTGGTGCTATGGCAAGGGACACCAGCGGCAAATTGCGGCCTACGGCTGCCGGTTTATTGATGTTTGGGCATGAATACGAAATTGTGCGGGAGTTCCCGCATTATTTTCTGGATTATCAGGAACACGACCGTACTGCCACAGAGGATGAGCGCTAGACGGACAGAATCGTGTCCAGCTCCGGCGATTGGGGTGGCAATATCTGTGACTTTTATTTCCGCGTTTATAACCGCATTGCACAGGACATAAAAGTACCGTTCAAGTTGACCGGTACAGACCGAATTGATGACACACCCATGCACAAAGCCTTGCGTGAAGCGCTGGCCAATCCGCTGATTCACGCGGATTATTATGACCGCCGCGGTCTGGTGATTCAGAAATGGCCCGACAAAATTAGTATTGCAAATCCGGGTGCTTTCCGCATCAATGTGCAGGAGGCTCTTGTGGGCGGTGTATCGGATCCACGCAACGAATCGCTCATTAAAATGTTCAACCTGATCAATGTCGGTGAGCGCGCAGGCAGCGGTTCACCGAGCATCCGTACCGTCTGGCAAAAGCAGGGGTGGCAGGTGCCAGAGATTGTAGAAGCGTTTAATCCTGATCGTACTACGCTTTTGCTGCCACTTACGCCGGAAAAAGCGGCGGCAAAAAATGGCGGTAAAAAAGTGGCGGCAAATCAAGTGCCATTGCCGAACGCCGCAAAGCGGATATTTTGCAGTACCTGACAGACACGCCTGAAGCTGCAAGCAAAGAAATTGCCGAGGCGGTTGAACTGCAGGTTTCCCGCACAAAAATGTACCTGGCAGAATTAATTGAACAGGATGCTGTTATCGCAGATGGAACTGGCCGGGCAAGAAAGTATCAGCTGAAAAAATAATGTCCATGTAAGAAAATTGAGTGTAGATTGACCACCAACTGATCACCGGCAGTGATTTTTGCTGCCGGTGGTCAGTTTTTGTCGTTGACACATTGTTTTATATCGGCTTCGATAGGTGTGGCAGAGCTGTGCGGAACCAACAAAAAACGCCGTATATCATTGAAATTGGCGATGCGTCGTAGTTCTCCGACCCGGAAGGCCAGAGGTTCGAATCCTCCCGGTCGCACCAAAAAATCACCTTGCAATGTAGTTTGCAAGGTGATTTTTTTTATATTGTCGTCTGCTTTTCAAAGCAATTTCAATACTCTGTTATCGGTGAAATCGGGCCTTCTCACAATATCGTCAGCATATTGTACAGCTTCATCAGGCGAATGTCCTCTTTGGAAAAGCGGAGGTCTTTTTCAAATTCGGCGGTTTCTTCCTGAATATTCTTGCTTAACAGCACTTTGGTGGAGGTAGGCATAAGCGGGCGGCTGGAAATGCCGAAAGCCAACCCCCATTTGACAGGGGCGTTCATATAAGGGCTGGGAATGCCGACCTGATAGTGGTCCATCTCCATGTTCTGGTTCTGCAACACCAGCATGGTCAGCGTATTATAATGGGTCATGGTGCCGTAGTAGACATTCTCGCACAGATGATAGCGGTTGTAGTCTTTTACATTCATGAACATCTGCACGCGGTAAACACCGCGCTCGTTCTCGTTGATAATGTCCACCACACAGCGGGTAATCTGATTGCTGCGCCCATCGTAATAATACAGAAAGAACTGGCTCAGTCCCGCAAAAAAGGCGGGGACAACGCCGAATGGCGCGGTGGAGGACGCTACCGGAGGCAGATACAAAAGCTGCGTCACCCGCACGTCCAGTGCAGCGGCAATATCGTACAGTGCGGGCAGGTCAACGGCAATCTGCCCGGTTTCATATTTGGATGCTCAAATTTTATGGAGACGATGTGCGAAACCGCGCCATTGCCAAGGCGGCGGCCGGGTCCGACGCGCGCATGAGCGGCTGCGAACTGCCGGTGGTTATCAATTCCGGCAGCGGTAACCAGGGGATTACGGTGTCCGTGCCGGTTATCGAGTACGCCAAAGCACTGGCGGTGCCGAAAGATAGACTTTACCGCGCTTTGGCACTCTCCAACCTGATTGCCATTCACGAAAAAACGGGTATCGGGCGGCTGTCCGCATACTGCGGTGCAGTCAGCGCCGGCTGTGCGGCCGGGTGTGGTATTGCCTATCTGCAGGGCGCAGACCTCAAGGCTATTTCCCACACACTGGTAAACTCGCTGGCAATCGTGTCCGGCATTATCTGCGACGGTGCCAAGCCGAGCTGTGCGGCCAAAATTGCGTCCAGCGTGCAGGCCGGTATCATGGGCTACCATATGTACCAGAACGGCCAGCAGTTCCGCGGCGGCGACGGCATTGTCACCAAGGGCGTGGAAAACACAATCCGCAATGTAAGCCAGCTCGGCCGCGAGGGTATGCGCGAAACCGACAAGGAAATCGTAAAGATCATGCTGCAGGAATCTTGACAGCAGCCCGCAGGAAAGGCAAAATAGAAGAAAACCGAAGCATTGAGAAAATAAGGAGAATTGTTATGCAAATCAGAACCGCGACTTCCGCCGATTTGGCAGCTGTGGTACAAATTGAAGCCGAGTGCTTCCCCGCTGCCGAAGCCGCCACAGAATTGAGCCTTGCCAGACGGCTGGCGCTGTATCCGAACCATTTTTGGGTGTTGATGGACGGCAAACAGCTGGTGGGCTTTGTGAATGGCATGGCTACGGACGAGCCGGACCTGCGGGACGAGATGTACGATGACGCGGCCCTGCATAACGAAAACGGCGCGTGGCAGATGATTTTCGGCGTGGATACAATCCCCGCTTACCGTCGCCGCGGCTGTGCCGCCATGCTGCTGGAACATGTCATTGCCGAGGCGAGCCGTCAGGGCCGCAAGGGGCTTGTGCTGACCTGCAAGGACCGTCTTGTACATTATTACGCCAAGTTCGGCTTTGTCAGCGAGGGTATTTCCGGCTCCACCCACGGTGATGTGACGTGGTATCAGATGAGATTGACCTTTTGATAAAAGTATTCGTTGTAATTATAGAAAACTACCCTGCAAGGCACCTTGCAGGGCAATTTCTGTTCATGCATAATTTGTTCTTTCAGACCAATTTCAGCAGCATATCATCGGTCGCGTCGGTGTACTGGCCTTGTTGGATTTTCTTGTTTCGCAGCTGATTTACGGCTGTTCTTGCTAGATGGATTTCCTCACTGGTGAAAACTGATTTTTTACCGACTGGGAGAGAATCCACTTTCAGTATCAGATAACCTGTTTCACGCCAACCTGTGTTTACGGCTCTCTGCTGGTATGTTAAGGAGGTCTTATTATTGGCCATAATATGCAGTGGATCCATGTTTGCGGTGATAGTGTTTGTCCAATACATATTGTGGAGCTGGTGCTGTATTAGGATTGATTTGATTGGTCAGTAATGCCATTTTTGCAACTTCTTCTAGTACAACGGCATGGTATACTGCCTGAGCAGCATCCTTTCCCCAAGTGAATGGACCATGGTTCGCACACAGGACACCTGGTACATGCATAGGATCGATGTTGTGATCACAAAAGGTTTCAACGATTACCTTACCGGTGTTCCGCTCATAATCTGAATCAACCTCTTCCTGGGTCAACTTGCGGGTACATGGCACTGCACCGTAGAAATAATCAGCATGTGTTGTACCAAAGGCAGGAATATCCTTGCACGCCTGTGCCCATGCTACAGCATAAGTGCTATGGGTGTGGACAATGCCGCCCAATGCAGGAAATGCATTGTACAATTCCAGATGAGTTTTTGTATCACTGCTAGGTTTCAAGCTGCCTTCTACCACATTGCCATCCATATCTACTATTACAAGATTGTCAGGAGCCAATTCGTTATAATCCACACCAGATGGCTTAATAACGATTAGACCTTTTTCATGGTCGATGGCGGAAACATTTCCCCAAGTGTAGGTTACAAGACCGTGGCGAGGCAATTCCATGTTTGCCTCGTAGACCTGTTGTCGAAGATATTCCAGCATCATGATCCTCACTTCAGCTTCCAGGCAAGGTCAGCAAGAAACAGATCGTGCTCCAGACTTTCAGGAGTGGTATCCTTACCGATATGGACGAATTCTATATCCATCATGTTGGCCCAGTCGTGCATTTGCTCAGCAGTTACGTCATAGCTCAGTACTGTATGATGGGCACCGCCAGCAGTGATCCAACATTCTACGCCAGTTGCCAAGCTCGGCAGTGCCTTCCACATGACACGGGCAACGGGGAGATTAGGCATTGGCAGAATGGGTTTTACGCACTCTATATCCTGGCAGATCAGTCGCAAACGACCACCCATATCAATCAGGCTGACTACAATAGCCGGGCCGGCTTTACCTTCAAACACAAGACGTGCCGGGTCTTTTTCATTCATCCCGATACCCAGGGGGTGGGTCTCGATACGGGGCTTTTCTGCTGCGCAGCAAGGGCAAACTTCCAACATATGAGCACCAAGGCTATATTCTGCACCTGGAACCAGATTGTAAGTATAGTCTTCCATGAAGAGCGAGCATCCATTGCCGTTATCGCCCATCGATTTCATGATGGCAGTCATGGCAGCAACTTTCCAGTCCCCTTCGCCGCCGTAGCCGTATCCTTGAGCCATCAAATGTTGACTGGCCAGGCCGGGCAGCTGCTCCATGCCATACAAATCTTGGAATGTATTAGAAAATGCCTGACATCCTTCGTCATCCAGCATTTTTTTGATGGCAATTTCTTCTCTGGCCTGATAGCGAATAGCATCGATATTATCAGTAGCAAAGTCGTAGCTGGAACGATAAGTGTCCATTAAAGCATCGACTTCAGCATCGGTGACCTCGTTCATTACTTTCACAAGGTCACCTACTGCCCAGGTATTTACCTGCCATCCGAGTTTAGCCTGAACTTCAACCTTATCGCCTTCGGTTACTGCAACCTCACGCATATTGTCACCAAAACGCATGACTTTTAGATTCCGCGAAACTGCTACACCTACAGCGGTACGCATCCAACGACCGAGACGCTTTTGAATTTCCTCGTCTTGCCAATAACCAAAAATAATTTTGCGAGGCATCCGCAGTCTTGCGGCAATGAATCCATGTTCCCTGTCGCCGTGAGCAGCTTGGTTCAGGTTCATAAAGTCCATATCGATTTCTTCATTTGGGATTTCGCGATTATACTGAGTGGCAAAGTGGCAATAAGGTTTTTGCAGGTCAACGAAGCCATTGATCCACATTTTGCTTGGGCTGAAAGTGTGGCACCATGTGATAATGCCAGCGCAGTGCGTGTCATAGTTGGCTTCACGTACAACATCAGCAATTTCTTTATTGGTTTTTGCGGTGACCTTGTATACCAATTTGCAAGGCAAATTGCCAGAAGCATTTAACACATCGGCCATTTCGGAAGCACGAGCAGCTACGGTTTCGAGCACTTCGGGACCATACAGGAACTGGCTTCCTACTACAAACCAAAATTCATAGTCTTGCATACGCATTATTAATAGCCTCCTAATTTAGCGAAGAGCATCTACGGCGGCGCGTTCGACCGGCAAGCAACGTATATACTCTTTCATGAATGCGGAAAATCCGAACTGATCAGCTTTATCGGGTGTCTGGGTATTTCCTTCGGAATGGATAAAGATATGGTTCTGTAAATAGTTTTCCAAGTTCTCATCCTTATTCCGATTCAAACGATAGCCAGCCAAAAGTGCCATACCCCACGGTCCGCCCTCTCCGGCTGTTTTCATTACAGATACCGGAACACCCAACGCCCCGGCCAGTAATTTCTGCCCAACTACGGGGACCTTGAATAGACCACCATGGCCAAGTAGATTGTCGACTGTTATCTGCTCTTGCTCGAACAAAATGTCCAAACCATACTTCAAAGTCGCAATACAGGAATACAATTGGGCTCGTGCGAAGTTGGCAAGATTAAATTTTGCATTGGGGCGACGAATAAATGTTGGCCGTCCATCTGATATGCCCGTGACTGGCTCGCCGGAGAAGTAGTTGAAATTGATCAACCCACCACAATCAGCATCGCCTTGTAATGCTTTCTGGTAGAAAAGATTATACAGCTGAGATTTGGTCAGTGTGGTCCCGGCAGCCTCGGTCATTTCTCCCATCAAATTCACCCAGCCATCCAGATCAGATGTGCAAGTATTACAGTGAACCATAGCAACAGGAGCACCTTGTGGAGTAGTGACCATATCTATCTCTGGATGAACTTGTTTCAGCGGCTTATCAAGCACGATCATAGCAAAAACGCTTGTGCCGGCGCTGACATTACCGGTGCGCTGTGCAACGCTGTTAGTAGCCACCATGCCGGTTCCAGCATCACCTTCTGGTGGACAAAACGGAATTCCGGGAGATAGTGTTCCCGTGGAATCGAGGAGTTTGGCACCTGCTTCTGTTAAATAACCGGCATCTTCCCCCGCACACAGTACCTTGGGAAGCAAATCACGCAGGTGAAATGGTAACTTTGCTTCTTTGAGCAAAGCATCGAAGGAATCGAGCATAGAAGTATTATAATCACAGGTGTTGCTGTCGATAGGAAACATGCCGGATGCGTCCCCGATACCCAGAACCTTATTACCAGTTAGCTGCCAATGGACATAACCGGCAAGAGTTGTCAGAAACGCAACATTATTAACGTGTGCCTCTCCATTAAGAATGGCCTGATAAAAGTGAGCTATGCTCCATCGCTGAGGAATGTTGAAATGAAAACGCTCTGTCAAAGCATTTGCTGCCTGTTGAGTTGTAGTGTTACGCCAGGTACGGAATGCTGTCAGCTGTTGTCCATTACAATCAAATGGAAGATAGCCATGCATCATGGCTGAAACGCCAATAGCGCCAACGGTCTGAAGAACTTCCCCATAGGTGTTTTCATAGTTCAGTGCTAAGTCACGATAGGCATCTCGAATGCCTGCCCATACATCATCTAGATGGTAAGTCCAATAACCGTCTTCAAAACGGTTCTCCCAGTCATGCATACCACTGGCTAGTATTGTACCATCAAAACTCGTCAAAACTGCTTTGATGCGTGTTGAGCCTAATTCGATGCCCAAAGTGTTCAACTTTTGTTTCGTTGCCATAATACTCTTATCACCGCCTTGGTTTTCTTTTCTAAATAATCCAGAGAAATCCCCCCTAGTTAGCTTGCGTAATCCACTAGGGGGGATCTGTTATTTCCTTCTCGGCATTTCAGGTAAATATTTTGTCCAATTTACTTTAGCCCAAATGGTCTGCTTGCAGTTAAGCTGCGGGCAACGTATAAACTGTGGTGTTAATGATGGCAATCAGCGTACCGAAAATCACAGGACCAAGGTAAAGGCTGCTGGTTGCGTTATAAATCTTACGATTGATAATTGTACCTGCAGTAGCGGAAAGAATCATGTAGCTGAGCATCATATATGCTTTCCAGTTGGAGAATGCACCAATACCGCAGCCAGTGCGATACAGCATAATATAGTAGACCAGCACTACAACAATCGTTCCGAAAGTGTTGCAAAGCACGCAGATCAGAAGGTTTTTGCCTTCGCTCATGTTTTTAAAGCGGTTGCAGCCGTTCATTGTAAGAGAGTTGATGCACCAGTACAGGATAAAGAACGGAGCGTAGCAAAGGGATACACGCAGATGATTCCAGTCCATTGTAGCCATGGACAGATCAACAAGACGGAAATCAACCTTGAAGAAGTAATCTGCAAACCAGACAACGCTGCGGCAGGTCAGGATAACGGCAATAGCCAGAAGAATGATGCGGCCAATATCAGCCAGAGAAATTGCCAATCCATAATCAGAAAGTTTTACGCCATTCTTCTTGTGAATAACATTATAGAACAGGAAGAACATTGCCAACAGGAACAAAGCACTGAACATCATCCATACAACGACGTTGTTTGCGACACCATAAACAAAGACACTGCCAGTGGTTCCCTGCCCAGTCAGAGAGAAGATCTTGCTGGTTTGCTGAATGATGACAGGAGCCATGATCGGAGGAACAAAGCCAGCAATCAGAGAAGCTACAATAAAGATGGTCCAGTCTTTTTTGGTGTTCAAACCGGAAACGGGAGCGCCGGCCGGACGGTGAAGCGCAGCAAAGATAGGCGTCTCGAGGAGCAGAAGAGCAACAGGAACCGTCATCGCCAACAGAGCGATCAAACCGAGTGCAGAGAACAGCATCAACGCAGGATACACCAGGTCGTTGGCATCAATGGGATTCGGTGCAGGAATAGCCTGCATAAAGAAGTCCACAGTATCATGAATAAAGCCGCGGCTGATCATACCAGAACCGTGGGTAGAGTCAGCAGGATTGTAAACGACGCGAGCGTTGTTCTCAGCAAAGCTACCGTATACATGACCGATTTCAACCTTAACATTCGGGTCGTCCAGCTCATCTTTGGCAAAAGTGCCAGGCACACCAAGGTTAATGGTTTCCTTCATTTCGCGTTTTACGCTCAGGTCGCCTGGCCAGTAACCTTCTACTGGTTTGAAACCGATGCGAGAATAAGGATCGTACAGGCCAGCACCAAAACCAAGGTTGACGCCGGTAGCCAGAGCATCCAGAGGCTGGAACGGCGGAGCAAGGATCAGAGCTGCGTCAACTTTGCGGACATAGTTGTCAGGATCTTCACGTTGCTGATCGCCAAGAGTAGTCATGACGCGGATAACATTTCCACCGCCCTTTGAATAACCTGCGATGCCGATATGAGCATTGTCTACATAGTCGAGGTTGCTGTAGACATAGTCAATCAGCTCTTCAAAACCAAAGGTGGGCGAATTACCAATGCCTTCGGAGGAGTGACCTGCGGAGAGCAGATCCAGAACATACACGGCATAACCACGACGCGCCAGTTCCGAAGAGCAAAGGCGAACGCTTTCGGCGGTGCTATCATTACCAGGGCTATAAACGATCGCAGGAACAGGGTTATCTGCAGTAGCTGTTTTAGGACGATACTCCAGGAAGCGAACCAAGTCACCCTTGGAGGTCGAAATCTTCAAATCATTTACTTCAACCGTTCCGTTGCAAGTCAACATAGACCAAGTTCCAAACATACTGATCAGGCAAAACGCCAGACATATCAGTAAGGCAATCAAGCTTTTTTGCTTTTTCATCGTAATCCGTTTCCTTTCATTAAATTGGTTGCGTTAAATGCGTTTTTTCGACAAATAGCCTCCTTTTCTTGCTGTGTATTGACTTCGTGCCGTTGCAGGTAGAATACCACTTTTGATTAGGATTCTGCCTAAATGGTCAATGTTGCACATAAATTATTTACTAATTCGTTGATTTGTGGTAATATTAACATATAAATTGACAAATTGAAAGACAACCTTTGGCAAGATATGGACATTTATTGTTCTGACGAGAGAAGGAACGAATTGTGATAGCAAAACTCGAAAAAAGATACTATGCAGGGAACGAACGTGTGTGGGTTGGAGAGTACAAAAATCTGCATAACATATCCCACTGGCACATGGAGCATGAATTGATTCTATGCAAGACTGGAACTGCACATATAACTCTCAATGAACACGAGTACAGCCTAACACCGGGAAAGGGGTTACTCTGCTACAGTGGCAACATCCATTCAATTAATGCAGGGCAAGACTGTGTTCTTTTTGTATCATTGATCGATGAGAGAACAACAACATCGCTCACATGTGGTCGTATGCCGACTCAATCGCTTTTTCATGACGATGGGCATATTCAAAACCAGCTGATGGAAATTCGTCGTGAGCTTTATGAAAAGCAGCCTTTCTTTGAACAGAGAACACTGGCGTTAATGATTCTGATTCTTGTAGATATTTATCGGGCACAACCATTGATAGACTGCCAACAAGAAAATGCACAGGTGAACCGATATAAGCAGCTATTGAACCGTGTCGATACAGATTATTCCAGCATCACCTTTGACGATGCGGTTGAATTCATGAACTTCTCTCCGGCGTACTTTTCGCGATACTTTAAAAAGCAGGCAGGTATGACATTTTCGCAGTATCTCAGCACCGTACGCGTAGAAAAGGCTGTTCAGTTGATCCATTCGGAACCAAACACAAAAATCACGGAAATTTGTGCAAACTGCGGGTTCACGACGATTCGCAATTTCAATCGCGAATTCAGGCGCATCACGGGTTATACACCAAAAGAATTGCCGAAAAATTTCGTATTGAATACGCGAACTTTGCCAGCGATCTATGGAAGTTTTGATCCGACATTGTCTGGCACAGAACTCATCGATTATGTGGATGCGACTAACCCATAGCGGCAAAAGAACATAAAACAGGAGAAGAACTGGATGGATTATTTGAGCGTATCTATGAGGACAATGTTTCCGGCAAGCTCTCGGATGACCGCTTCGCCAAAATGTCCCGCAGGTATGAGGATGAACAAAAGGAGATATCCGAGAAGATCAAGGCCCTCCGTGCTGAAATGGACAAGCTCAGCAGCAAGTCTGTAACGGCGGATATGTTTATCTCCACCGTCCGCAAATACACCAGAGCCAAGGTTCTGACCCCCAGGATGCTCAATGAGCTGATCGATCACATCGAAGTCAATCAGGCGGAGAAGATCGACGGGATATGGGAGCAGCATCTTGTGATCCATTACAACTGTGTGGGAGCCATCTTCATCCCCGATGTGTTTCCACTTCCGGCACCGCAGGTGTCGGTAAATACAAGAAAAGGCGTAGTTGTCAACTACGCCCCAGGTCAACTTGCTGTATGAGAAAAGCGAGTGTTCTTAACAGCCTTTCAAATGCTGTAAGAATACTCGCCATGGTTGCGGGGACAGGACTTGAACCTGCGACTTCCGGGTTATGAGAAGTCTAAAATTTGTGCGTTACAGTGCGGTTTTGTTGGGTTTGGTGGTGTTGTGTACCAAGGCTCGGAATAGATTTTGTCCCATGTGTACAAAAAGGTGCTGCACCGTGCTGAACCGTTCCAAACCCTTTTGGGGGACGTTTTGGGGGCAAATTCGTGAGACGGATTCTGACTTGCACCGCTCAAATAAATGCGCAGCATTGGTCTCACTGAGAAATATGAATGTGCTGGTCCTGCGCTACACCCTTGACAATCAGGAGCTTGCCAGCCTCTCGCTCTCCCGCACCAGCCAGGCGCTGGGCAGCAAGGTGCTTTGACGGATTTCTTCCCTCCAAAAAATCACATTTCTGGCCTGTTGAATGTGTAGGGGCGGCCATTGGCCGCCCGCCGGCTTGGCGCAGCAGCGCGTTTTCCGGGAAGGTTTTTCACAGACAAACGGGCACGGACGAGCAATGCTCGCCCCTACAAGAGTTTTTTTGCAGCCTGAAAAAAAATGCAAGCCGGCGATCTGCTGGCTTGCAATTTTTTTATCCCCCGCAGAGGGTCTTTTTCGCCGTTTCCTGCCTTTTACTGCCCGGCCAGCGCGATCTGCTCGCGGGTGATGGGCAGCTCATAGAACCGCTTGTGGGTGGCGTGGTAGATCGCATCGGCCACGGCGGGCA
>QRFC01000881.1_pt1 | contig 26687 bp, 19 predicted proteins | sample 1861061 | NCBI WGS metagenome assembly QRFC01 (sample SAMN09711282, study PRJNA482702) | Human gut metagenome, whole genome shotgun sequencing project.
AGACCTGCGATATCTACGATTTCGCAAGTAGCTGGGACGATGCGTCCTGGGTGAACAATCTCTGCCAACTTGTTGAGTCGCTCATCTGGTACGGTGATGACGCCCAAGTTTGGTTCGATAGTACAGAAAGGGAAGTTAGCTGCCTGTGCCTTTGCACTAGACAGACAGTTGAACAGTGTAGATTTACCCACGTTTGGGAGACCTACAATACCACATTTTAATGCCATTTTATCTTTAAACGTTTAAATATTTGGTGCAAAGGTACACATTATAAATGAAAGATACAAAGAAATCGTAGAAAATTAACTAAAAATCATAGATGAGGGAAAATTGATGTTGGTAAAACAAGTGAAACGCTTCGGATGCATAACTGCTGATGAAATCATTCTCTTTTATTATAGAACGGAAATATATAAGTATTATAGGAGATTTTTCAATCGTACAGGTCGAAATTGTTTTTAAGACTAGAAGAAAGTTCCGTTCAAAACTATTGAACGGACATTCAAAATCATTGAACGGACATTCAAAATCATTGAACGAAGCTTTCTGCTAACTCTAGAAACATTTTCCTTTAAAGGTAGAAAGTAATTCCTTTGCAAGAAATGGAATGTAAATAAAGTAAAAAGGTCTCATGTCATATTCCCTACATTGGGAAAATGACATGAGACCTTTTGTTGGTATGATGGTTTTTATCCTTCAAATACCCCCTTCCACAATCCGTGGAGATTGCAGTATTCGCGAGCCGTAACATCCTTGGCTTCAGCGCTTGTCATGAAGATGGCTTCCGGCTTTTCGCCCGGCTTCAACTCATGGCGGAGCACATCGGTAGGGGTGAGCAGCTCAATCCACTGGATGTAATGCTCTGGGAGCATCGGATGCTCCACACTTCCTACAGTTACTCGGTAGCCGCCCTCGATAGGTTCTATCACAGGCACGTGCTTCTCCTTGGCACCATCGCTGGTGTTTTCCTTCATCAGCTTCATCGGCTGGCCACAGCAGCTGAGCACGGCTCCTGGGTTCACTACTTCTACTACGTTACCGCAAATCTGGCAGCGATAGATTTCTCTAATCTTCGTCATAATGTTCCTCCTATTATTTTATGAATGTGTTGCCTGAATATCAGGCTTTTCATTCAGATGATTCCTTTGTGAGTATTTCCTTCGGGGGATTCCCCAAAAGAGTCTTACTCCTCTACAGGGCTGAAATCGTCCTTGCCTACTCCGCAGAGAGGGCAAACCCAATCATCAGGGATATCCTCGAAAGCTGTACCTGGAGCGATGCCACCCTCTGGATCTCCTACTTCTGGATCATAAATCCAACCACAAACGTCACATACATATTTCTTCATAATGTTTCCTTTCTTCTTTTTATATTAATAATCTTGTTCTTGTAGTCGTTGTCAGACAAGTACTGCTGTATATCTGGGAATATCCTATTGCTCAGATGCTTTGCTGCACTTCTTTCTGACCGACAACGCAAAGATACGAATAGTTTTTCTAACTTCCAAATAAAATTGAATAAATTATAATTTTATTATATCTTTTAAATTATGATAACATTGTATCTTTTTCCCAAAATCTTCCCAAAAACTCCCTTCTTATCCCCATTCCTGGTCTTCCTTATCTCGCTGCAGGCATCTTTTTTATCCTATTATATAGAGTTTTTTGTGTTTTATCGCTTTGCTCTGAAAAAAAAGTTGTATATTTGCACCATCATAACTAACTATAACAATTTTATTATGGGAATAAAAATGAATTTCAAATCACAATTATGTGCCGCAATCCTTACTTTGGGTTGCTCTTGCCTTTCGGCTAATGCTATGGTTGCGAATGATGCTGCCAAGGAAAATAAGGCTCAGCATTATCAGCCATCTGCAGAAAACCTGGAATCCCGCAAGCAGTTCCAGGACGATAAGTTCGGTATCTTCCTGCATTGGGGATTGTACAGCATGCTCGCTACCGGCGAATGGACAATGACCAATAAGGACCTGAACTACAAGGAGTATGCCAAGCTGGCTGGCGGTTTCTATCCTTCTAAGTTTGATGCTGCCAAATGGGTGGCTGCCATCAAGGCTTCTGGTGCCAAGTACATCTGCTTCACCACTCGCCACCACGAGGGATTCTCTATGTTCAAGACCAAGTATTCTGATTATAATATAGTAGATGCTACTCCTTTCCACCGCGACATCGTGAAGGAACTGGCGGATGAGTGCCACAAGCAGGGCATCGCTTTGCACCTTTATTACTCTCATATCGACTGGTATCGTGAGGATGCTGTTTGGGGAAGAACAGGTAGAGGTACCGGTCGCCCTAACCCTGAGGGTAACTGGAAGAGCTACTATCAGTTTATGAACAACCAGCTTACAGAACTTCTTACCAACTACGGTAAGGTGAGATGTATCTGGTTTGATGGATGGTGGGATCAGGATCAGAATCCTAACTTCGATTGGCAGTTACCAGAGCAGTATGCGCTTATCCATCGCCTGCAGCCAGGCTGCCTGATCGTAAACAACCATCACTCTTCTCCTTTCGAGGGTGAGGATGTTCAGGCTTTCGAGCGTGATCTTCCTGGAGAGAATAAGGCAGGATTGTCGGGTCAGGACATCAGTCGCCTGCCTCTTGAAACCTGCGAGACGATGAATGGTATGTGGGGTTACAAGATTACCGACCAGGATTATAAATCTACCAAGACGCTGGTACATTACCTGGTGAATGCAGCTGGCAAGAATGCCAACCTGCTGATGAACATCGGCCCTCAGCCAGATGGCGAACTTCCTGCAGTTGCCTTGGAGCGTTTGGCAGAAATGGGAGAGTGGATGAAGACTTACGGCGAAACCATCTATGGTACCCGTGGCGGCATCGTGGCTCCTCATGATTGGGGTGTTACTACCCAGAAGGGCAACCGTCTCTTCGTTCATATCCTGAACCTGAAGGATAAGAGCCTCTTCCTGCCTCTCGGAAACAAGAAGGTGAAGAAGGCATTCGACTTTGCCAGCAAGAAGCCGGTGAAGGTTCAGAAGTGCGAAGGCGGTATGCTCCTGAATCTCGGTGAGGTTCCTACAGAGATGGATAAGGTTGTGGAAATCGCACTCTAAGATTGTGTGAATATTATATTGGAAAAGTGTCGTAATCTCCTGGAATATTGGAAATTGCGACACTTTTTTGTTTTGTGGAAAAACGCTATCTGCGTTATCGGAAACAATCCTTTCTTATTATCGGAAAAATCTTTTTCGTTGTAGAAAAATCCTATCCCAAAAGGTTGGCTATGGTTTGCTTTACTCTTTCTGCAGAGGTAACAGGAGAGTTGCTTTCATCAGCACCCTCGGCACCCATATACACGTTGGTATTGAGCTGCTTCATCTTGCTCGGCACATTGACTCTTGCTGAGAAGTGATATTCGTGAATACCGGTAGCATCGAAGATGGTGCGGATGTTATCCTCGTTTACGCCACATCCGGCAAGGAGGATGATTCGTCCGGCTGCTGCCTGCCTGAGCTCTGAAAGAAGCGCTACGCCTTCTACAGCCTTAGGTTGTTGACCCGATGTAAGGATGCGGTCGCAACCCAGGGAGATGATGTCTTCCAAGGCTTTCTGAGGGTTGGCTGCTCGGTCAAAGGCACGGTGGAAGGTAACGCTCATCGGCTTCAGTTCTTTGCCGTCTTTTGCCAGTTCTACAAGTCGGCGGTTCGCCTCCATATCCACTTCTCCATCCTCTGTGAGGCATCCTATCACTACGCCATCCACTCCTAGTTCTCTGCAGAGGCGTATATCCTCCTCCATGCGTTCAATCTCCAGGGGAGTGTAGAGAAAATCGCCACCACGAGGGCGGATGATGACGTGGAGCAAGGTCTTATCCAACAACTTTCGGGCAACTTTTATCTCGCCATACGATGGGGTAGTGCCACCCTCAGGTATGCCTGCACACAGTTCCACACGGTTGGCTCCACCTTCCTGCGCAGCCAGACAGCTCTCTACGCTGTTGGCGCATATTTCAAACTTAAAATCGTCTCTGTTCATAGTTTCTATTTTTTCTTTCTATTTAGTTATTTGATTATTACTAATTTTTTCTCTTTTTACTTGATTTCTCAATATTTGCTGCAAAGATAACATTTTTTCTTTTGGGGATGGCTATTATTTCGAAAAAAAACATTATTTTTGCAGAAAGTTTGTAACGTAACATCAATATATTAACTGGAATATAATAAATATAATTAAAAAGCTAACTAACAATGAGAAAGTTTTTAGTAATGTTCGCCATTACATTCTTAGCCTCTTGGCAGACAATGTTGGCAGCAAACGGCCACTTCATTACCGATGCAGCTTATCGCACGAAAGTGGAAACGGCCTTCAAACAGAAGGTAAATCTTGTAGGTAAGCAGTTTTATGACCAGAAGATGCTCAAGCAGCAGAAAGCTACAGCCGATGAGCAGGGAGCCTTGCAGTTCCTCTATGCCTACATGCCTGTGGCTGATGTAACCGACTATCCTACCAGCTTTTTCCTGGAGAATGTGCGCACCAGCTTCGAGGCACGCCAGCAGATGGCTTGGGGAAACAAGGTGCCTGAGTTGCTCTTCCGCCACTTCGTGCTCCCTGTACGCATCAACAATGAGAACCTGGATAATTCGCGTATGGTATTCTTCAAGGAATTGAAGGAGCGCGTAAAGGGTATGGGTATGAAGGATGCTATCCTCGAGGTAAACCACTGGTGCCACGAGCTGGTAACCTATCAGCCATCCGATGGACGTACTTCGGCTCCTCTTTCAACCATCCGTTCGGCTTACGGCCGCTGCGGTGAGCAGAGTACCTTTACGGTAGCTGCCCTGAGAGCAATCGGCATTCCTGCACGCCAGGTTTATACCCCACGCTGGGCACATACCGATGATAACCACGCCTGGGTAGAGGCTTGGGCAGATGGAACCTGGTATTTCCTGGGAGCCTGCGAGCCGGAAGCTGTACTGAACCTGGCTTGGTTTAATGCTCCTGCATCCCGTGCGATGCTGATGCACACCAAGGCGTTCGGCGATTACAATGGTCCTGAGGAGGTAATGCTCCGCACTTCCAACTATACCGAGATCAACCTCATCGACAACTATGGTTCTTCTGCCCGCATCGATTTCGAAATCGTAGATGCAGCAGGCAATCCTGTAGATGGTGCCAAGGTGGACTTCAAAATCTACAACTATGCAGAGTTCTGCACCGTAGTAACCAAATATACCGGTGCTGATGGTGCCACCTTCCTTTCTGCCGGCAAGGGCGATATGATGATCTGGGCATCCAAGAACGGCAAGTATGGCTTTGCCAAGGCATCTTTCGGCAAGGACAAGAAGGTAGTGGTTCGTATGGATCATCAGGTAACTGTACCTGGCGCAGAGCAGAAGACCATCCTCTTCCGTGACTCCTTCGATATCGTTCCTCCTCCAGAGCATGCCAATATCCCAGAGGTATCTGCCGAGGCAAGAGCCAAGAACCTAGAGCGCTTTGCCTATGAGGATTCTATCCGCCATGCCTATCTCGCAACCTTCTACAACAAGGAGAGTGCATTGCAGGCTCTGAAGGATAATGGTCTTGCTGCAGGTTCTGAGGAGAATACCCAGAAGATGGTGAAGTATCTGGTAGGTTCAAGCGGTAACCACCGTGTCATCCTCACCTTCCTGAAGAATCACAAGGACCGTATCGACCGTGCCATCAAGCTGCTCGGTACATTGAGTGCCAAGGACTTGAGAGATATGCAGATGGATATCCTGGAAGATAACTTCAATGCCAAGAGCGATCAGCTTTCTCCTCGTGTGGAAAACGAGATGATCATCACTCCGTTCAAGCAGTTCTTCGAGAAGGAGTTTGCCAAGCAGCAGGTAGCCTTCAAGAACAATCCTAATCTGCTGGTAGAGTGGGTGAAGAAGAATATCCGAATCAATCCTGACCTGAAGGCGCTGCAGATTGCGCAGACACCTATCGGCGTATATCGTTCACGCCTTACAGACGCCCGCTCTCGCAAGGTTTTCTTCGTAGATGTAGCCAGAAGCTTGGGCATCGAGGCTCAGGTGGATGAGGTGACTAAGAAGACTCAGTATAAGAATGCCAATGGTGGTGAATGGATTGACGTCGATTTCGATAATGCCGTGCAGAAGGCTTCTGCCATAGGCAAGTTCGTGCTGAACTACAAGGATAATGGTGCTGTGGATGATCCTAAGTACTACAGCCATTTCACTATCCATCGCATCAACCCTGATGGTTCTACCTCGCTCCTGGAGTATCCTGAGGAGGGTTGTACCTGGAGCGGTACCTTCAAGAATGGCGTAGATATGGATGAGGGCGATTATGCCCTGGTATCTGGTACCCGTCTTGCCAACGGTGGTGTGCTCGCAGAGATGCAGCTGTTCCATGTAAAGCAGGGGGCTACTACCCAGGTGGATATGAATCTGCGCAGTTCTGAGACAGAGATTACCGTAAAGGGTAACTTCAATTCAGAATCCAAGTTCATCCTCTTGCCAAGCAATCAGGAGGTTAGCCTTTTGAGCCAGACAGGTCGCGGCTACTTCGTAACAGGTATGATCGGTGTAGGTCAGGAGCCAACCAACCACGCCTTGAAGGATATCGCCAAGGTGGCACCGGTATTCGAGAAGTGGGGTCGCCCTATCGTTATTCTCTTTGAGGATGAGGCATCTGCCAAGAAGTTCAGAATCTCAGAGTTCCCAGGTTTGCCAAAGAACATCATCTTCGGTATCGACAAGGATGGTTCCTGCCGCAAGGAGATGGTGGAGAACATGAAGCTTCAGAACAAGAACCTGCTTCCTATCTTCACGATTTCTGATACCTTCAACAGAGTGGTATTCCTCTCTCAGGGTTATACCATCGGATTGGGTGAGCAGCTGGAATCTGTGATCAAGAGATTATAAAATCTGAGCGTTTCAGCGTCTCACTTCATTTACGCTAGTACTTTTTGCGTGAGAGATAGTGCAAACACCATATAAAAATAAAAAGCCCAGAGCATTCCGCCCTGGGCTTTTATTTTGCTGTTATTTCTTTACGGAGATGGTCTTGATTTCTACCTGCATATCCTTATCGGCTGTACGGTTCTTGGTAAGCCACTTCTGGAAATCCTCGTACTTCAATTCTCTAGGCAAACCGGCTACGGCATTATCTATCGCCTTGATGAATGGGTTAGGCGAACTGATTACATAGATATAATTCGTTTCTGCCGCCTTTTCGCAGGTCATGTTATATTCATCTACATCTGCCGGCTGAAAGAGCGGTGCAGCCGTCTTGGAATTGAAAAATACGTATCTCGTGTTGGCATCCACCCTCACCTTGCCATCCTGAGATGACTGATAAGGCAGGAGACAGTAGGCATTCTTGCTGTCATCTATCAGATAAACGGCTACGTATCCCTTGGTAGATGACTGGTAGGAGAGATAGAGATCGTCGCCACTCTTGAAGTTGTCGCTTTCGAATCTATCTTCTGTACCGTTTCTCAGAATCTTTGCCACGAAACTGTTCTGTGTGGCAACCAGCTCCCGTGCCTTTCCGCTTACTGAGCATTTCACCACCAGCATGCCCTGTTCGTAACTGATTTCGTACTTAGGTTCGCCGATGGTTTCCAGCCATTCACCCTTCACATCGCTGCTGCTCAGCGAGGTGAAATCCGTCTGGGTAGAGCCGTTGGTATTGTTCATCAGGGTTGCGTTATGCTGCGCCACCACGGTGCCGAACTCATCGCCCAAGGCTTGAATCTGCGCTCTGCTCAGAGCCGTCTTCTTGGCTTGCTCCAGCGAAACGTTTTCCGGTGCATGGTAGATGTATTCTCCGTGCACTTTCCTGGTGCGCTGGGCATAGCTGGTTGTAGCTACGCCCAGGAACATCAGAATCATCACAAAAATGTAGTGTCTCATCCTTGCTGATTTTTATGTTATTCTTATTTCAGTTTCAGCTCTTTCCAGCCTGCTGCAAGCGAGGTAGAAGGAGTGGCAGTAGGAGTCTGAACCTTGCGGTTGATAACCACAGACTGCTGCTTCACATTTTCAGAGATGTAGCTTTCAAGTTCGCCGAGGCTTACATCACCCTTGGTTTCCTGGAGTTTCTTCAGGAGATAGTAGGTGAAGAGGCCATGACCCTTGGCTGAGTATGGGAATGCAGTTTCATCGCCCGATGCTGCACTGAATACCACCATGTTGCCACGTGGATCTTCCTGCTTAGCCTTCAGCGCTACGCCACGTGCAGAAGCCAGCATGCCTTCCTCGCGCTTCGAGCCGCTGAAGCAGGCATCCAGGAACACCACAATCTCTTTTGCCTTGGTAGAACCCAACTCGGCATAGAGCTTGTTCAGAGAGTAGCAACCCTCTGTCTGCGTGCCGTCGGCATCGGTAGGAAGCAGGTAGGCATCCTTCGTAGATTCGTTAGGAATACCATGACCGGCATAGTAGAATACGATGTTGATGTCGCCGTTGAATGCGCTGGCGATATTCTTGATATCGCGTATGGCGCGGAGCATCGTACCGTATGAGGCATCAGCATAGTAACGCACGTTTTCTGCCGGCATGCCCAGTGTCTTCTCGCAGTATTTGGAGAAGGCAAGACCATCGTTCAGAGCCAGTGGTACGCCTGCCACATTACTGTAGTTCTGGTTGGCGATGACCACGGCAAAGGTCTTGGTGTTGCTGGTAGGATTCTCTGGGATATTCTCATCCACATCCGATGTTCCCAGCTTCACGTTCTGCTGCTGTACCGTCTGCTTGTTTGCATTCTCGTTGGATGCCAGCATATTGGCGGTGATAGGGTCGAAGTGTACCTCTACGTTGGTGGCGGTATAGTTGAGCGCTGCTGCGTTGTCGTACTGATACTGCTTGCCCGAAGGGGTGATGATGGTGAGCTTGGCGAGTGCCAGGTGATCCTTGTCGATGAAGTACTGTGGATCCTTAAACTGCATACCGTTCCAGTTGGAAGCGAAGATGCGTGCCTCGTTGTTGGCTCTTGGCACCGGTACGATCATCTCGCCGAGAACAGGCGATGTTACCAGGAATACCTCGTGGTCGGCATCGTATGGTTTCAGTTCCAGATGACGCAGGTTTACTCTTGATTCGTACTTGCTGATGTATTCCTGCTGTGCAAGTCGCTGCATCTCTGCAATTTTGGCATCTCGTTTTTTCTCGGTCATGCGCGCGCGATACTCATCCAGAGTCTCGTAGCTGTCCTTCTTCTGCCATTTGTCGATGCGGTTTTCGATGAATGGAATGGCAAAGGCAGAGTAAGCTGGGATTCCCTTCTCCTCTGCAGTACTCTGGTCGTTGCTTAGTGTCTGTGTCTGAGGTGCAGCGGCAGCGATGGTTGGCTTTACCTCGCCATTGAACTCGATGAGCTGAGGAATCACGTTCGACTCGATTTTACCGCCTCCGAGCGAAGCCAGCTTGTTGTTGATGATATTGAAGTTCTCCTTATCACCTACACACTTGTATGCGATGGCGAGAGCCTGGGTGTATTTCAGCGAAAGTGGGTCGCTGATGATGATGTTCTTGATGTGACCGATAGAATAGGTGAAGTAATCCTTATATACGGTCTCCAGATCCTTGATGTGAGGATCGTTTTCCTTGAGCTCCAGCGCCTGGTTATAGTTTTGCACACCTATGTTATAGTTGTTGATAGCCAGGTGTTTCAATACATCAAGAGCCTTAGGATGAGCTACTTGCAGTTTCTTGTAGATATCGAGCGCCTGCTCGAAATGATGGCCTTCCTCATAGAGTTTACCCTGGATGTTGAGAAGGGTCTCATCGTCTGGGCGGAGGACAAGACCCTTGCCTACGAACTTCTGGAGATTGGCATTATCCTTGTGGTCGATACACAGATTTACTGCCGACGAAATGATGTCATAGTCGGTAGGATAGTTATCAGATGCCTGTTCGAGAGTGATGACGGCAAGCTGATATTTATTGGATTGTGCGCAAGCCTATGAGGTTGACGAATACCGATTTACGGTACTTCTCGTCACCCGAACGGAGATAAGCTTGCAGGTATGGAATAGCTTCCTCATACTGGCGGCGGTTTACCAGATTGGCTGCCGCAAAGTAAGAGAGCTGTGAATAGGCATTTTGAGAGGTGTAACCACCATCGGCAAAGTCGGATAAGCCGACAACATCCACGTAGGCGCGTGCAAACTTGATGGCGTTTCCTGTGCTCTGGTTGTTACTGTTATAGGCAGCGGCATTAGGTAGGAAAGCAATGATATTCTTCATATTGGCCATCGCCTGTGAATATTCGGCACTCGTCTTCTCTGAGTGGGTAATGATGGCGTAAGTTGCCGTATAGCAACGATATAGCGCATCGTACATCTGAGATTTGTCCTCGTCCTTGTTGGCGAGCTGAACAAACTCTCTGTAGGCGTCGTTAGAGTCAGTTATCGTCTGGGCAGCCAGTTTGCTGCCCGACGATAAGAGTAAAATAGATATTGCAATAAATACTTTCTTCATTATAGAATCCATCAATATTAGAATACATCAATAAAGGTGAACTTCACGCCGATGCGGCGGTATTCTCCACCCTTGTTCTCAGATACTTCGATATAAGTATCATAAGAGGTCTTCATCTTCTGGAGTGCTGGGATATTCTTCTCGATATAATCCTTCACACCCATGGCACGCAGGTAAGCCAGCTGATCGTTCTCGCCGATACCGGTAGATTTGGTTACGGTGATATTGCTCAGTTCGCCGTTCTTGTGTACTGGTTCCTGCTCGAAGTCGCCATAGCAGCCATCGTATGCCACGGTGCGACTGAATGGTAAGGCATCTGCCATACCGGTAATCTGAATCTTTACCTGCTTGCCCTCTGCGGTATATTTGGCGAAATCTTCCTCCAAAGCCTTCTTCACGATGGCGAGCATTGCCTGAGCGGCATTGGATTCTTCTACCTTGAAGCGACCTGGTGCAAAGTCATCCTTGGCAGAGAACTCCTCATCTACGGTATAAGATACATCTACATCATAGTTGAAGATGTTCTTACCTGATGCATCGGTGGCGTTGGCTACCTTGGTATGTACATCAATCTTGGTATGATCGGAGATGATGTTCTGTTCCTGGGCATTCTTCATGATCTTGTTCTTGATTTCCTCAAGCTTCAACTCTTCCATCTTGGCACCCTGAAGCTGCTCGAATGGTACGAAGTTGTCGTCTGACTCCAAGAATGCCAATGACTTACGCTCGGTGTTGTCGAACACGTATTTCTTGCCTGTCTTCTTGTTGATAACCTCGGTATATACAAGCTCGAATTCATCCTTGTCGTTCAATCCATACTGGGTATTGGTGAATTCCAGGCTTCCTGCATCCATGCCTTCCAACTCGCTAACAGGTACTGTCAAGTAGATGCTTGGCATGTTGTTGAATTCCAGGGTCAACATATTCATATCTGAGTTATAGTTACCGAGCTTTACGTCGGATGTGGTGAGGAGATTATCTGCCATGTTGGTAGCAATCTGTGACTCAAAGAGGCGCATCTGCTTCAATCTTGATTCCTCGTTCACACGTGCATTGTAGTCGTCAAGGCTCTCGCCTTCCATACGCTTCATCCACTCATCCATGCGGCTGTTCAACTCATCCTTCAGCTTCTCCTGGCGGTTAGGACTCAGGAATCCTACCGGGGTAAAGACGATACCGCTGGTATAGTTGTGTACCAGGTAGATATCGTTCTTCACGTTCTTTGAGAAGTTGATGTACTTGATTCCGCCTTCCTTGGCATCCACGTACTGGCGGTCGTCCTCATTGAGCAGGTTGATGAAAGCCACACGCTGGTCGCCTGTTACGATAGCCAGATACTTGTTTTCCGGGTGGAAGAAGCATCTTTCAGCGATACCCATGGCATCGAAGTGCTTGCTCACGGTGAAAGTCTTGGTATCATATACATCGCAGGTTCCGTCTGCTGCGAGAACAGCCATCTGCTTGCTGTTGCTTGAGAAGGCTACGTCCTTGAAATCTGCCTTGAGCGGAAGGGTAGTGCGCACGGTTTCATTCTCCAGGTTGATGACCTGAAGCTTATCCTTGGTGCTGGCGATGAGGAAGAATCCGTTAGGGCTTGCATCGAGGCGAGTAGCTGGTTCGTTGATGGCGAAACTCTTCACCTCGCGGGTCTTGCGGGTTTCAAAGATGTGGATTTTGGAATCAGATCCCATCACGTAGAGGAACTTGGCGTTTGGTGAATAGCAGATAGCCAGTGGCTTAAACAGCTTGTTGGTCGTAATCTTGCCCAATTGCTGATCCTTGGTTATCAAACTAAATACATCTACGGTATTCTTGTCTTTCTTGCTGTCGATGAAGGCATACGAACTGCCGCTTGGGTTGATGGTAAGTGCATTGATGCGATTACCTGTGTACATCAGGTAGTTACGCATATTATAGATTTCCTTGCCATTGTAGTAGTAGTAGCCACTATAGTAGTTGGCAAGTCCGTCTGGTACCTTATCGAATTTTACCTTGATTTCGTGCAGCTGCTTTTTCTCAGCCTCCTGTGCAGAGAGGCTGAGTGCAGTGCATCCTAACAGGCAAACAATTGCCAATGTAGTCTTTTTCATGTGACTTTGCAAATATTATTTTGTTCCCAATACGTTATCAAGTTTCTTGTGAAGCTCCGCACTCTCGTTTTCGAGGCTCTGGCGGATGGCATTCTTGGCAGCAGCCTTAGCCATGGCTCCATTGTATGCGATGCGGACGAGTACTTCCTTGTTCTTGTTCTTCAAGGTACGGTAGCACTCCATGACTGTGATGGTTCTGCCGATGCTCTGTACGATGAGGCTCTTGCTGGCCATGATACTCTTGGTAACGGTAACTGCTTCTTCCATGGCAAGCTGCTGGGTAGCTACAGAGTTGTCGATAAGACCTGAAACTTCTGTCTGAATCTGAGCTGCAAGGTTCTGCTTGGCCAGTTCCATGGCTTGCATCTTGGCGCCGTCATAGTTCTCACCGATACTCATGGCTTCACCCATGATGTACATTGGGTACATAGATTCGTCATACTGATACTGCATAGCGTATGACTTATCCAACTGCTTTTCCAGTGGGAGTGCACCAGGAGCTGTCTGCCAGCCTTCTTTCTGAAGCTTCTTGGCTTCTTTCTTAGCAGCCTTTGATGCTTTCTCGTTGAGTTCAGACTTAGATGCCTTGAGCATCTCCAAGCGTTCTTTTCTTAAGTCCTTAGCATTCTGTGCCTGGGCAAATGAACTGATAGGTGCTGCCATCAGGCAGAGCAAACCTACAAGGAAAAATAGATGTTTCATAAGCTTTGAATTTTATATTATCATTATTCTTTTTCTTTGCAAAGGTAGGGAAAAAAAGCCAATATCTGTTGGTTCATTTTGGTTCAATTCTCCTTGCCTTACCTATACTTGATAGATTTCTGCTACAAATATACAAAAAAATAATAAAAGAATCTCATAAACCTATAAAAAAAGCCGCAAATGGCTCGTTTTTTACCATTTGCAGCTATTTTTTGTTTATTTGAACGCTAGGAAAGGCTTCTTCTTCTTGTTCTTTGAAGTCTTTCTTGTTGCTCTTTGAAGTCTTTCTTCTTTCTTTTTAAGTCTTTTCCTAAAGAGTTGATGCTCTTTTTAATGCGCTTCCAGCCAGTTCTTTCCCCAGCCGGCATCAGCAATCAAAGGAACCTTGAGCTTATAGGCATTCTCCATTTCCTCTATCACGATTTTCTCTACCTTCTCTTTTTCCTCTGGATAAACAGAGAAGTTGAGTTCATCGTGTACCTGGATGATCATCTTACTCTTGATGCCCTCTGCCTTGAATCGGTTGAAGATCTTCACCATAGCAACCTTGATGATGTCGGCTTCTGATCCCTGGATAGGGGCATTGATGGCATTGCGCTCTGCGAAGCCTCTTACTGTGCCGTTCTTGCTGTTGATATCTGGCAGGTAGCGACGACGGTGGAAGAGGGTTTCGGCATAGCCTTTCTCCCTTGCTATCTCTTTCGACTTCTCCATATAGGCATGTACGCCCGGGAAGGTGCGGAAGTAATCTTCTATGATTTGCTTCGCCTCTCGGTTCTCGATGTTCATGCGCTGAGCAAGGCCGAAGGTGGTGATGCCGTAGATGATACCGAAGTTGGCCGTCTTTGCTTTCTTGCGCTGGGCATCGGTTACGTCCTTGATGTCTTCATGCCAGATCTTGGCTGCAGTAGCTGCGTGGATATCTGATCCTTCCAGGAATGCCTCTACCATATTAGGATCCTCGCTCAGGTGTGCCATGATGCGGAGTTCTATCTGGGAGTAATCTGCAGAAAAGAACAGACATCCCGGCTCTGGGATAAAGCATCTTCTTATCTCCTTTCCATCATCATCGCGCACAGGGATATTCTGCAGGTTCGGGTCGCTGGATGACAAGCGACCCGTAGCGGTGATGGTTTGGTTGAAAGATGCATGAATATGACCTGTACGAGGATTGATGAGCTTAGGGAGGGCATCAACGTAGGTTCCCAACAGTTTCTTTAATCCTCTGTAGTTCAGAATCTCATCGATGATTGGACTCTTACTGCGCAATTGCTGCAATACTTCCTCGCTCGTTACATATTGTCCGGTCTTCGTCTTCTTTGGCTTTTCCACAATCTTCATCTTGCCGAAGAGAATATCGCCTACCTGACGTGGAGAACCAATATTGAATGATTCGCCTGCTAACTCATAGATATGATGTTCTATCTCATTGAGTCGATTGGTTAAATTATTAGACGTTTCCTTCAGTGTATCTGTGTCGATACATACGCCATTCATCTCCATGTGGGCAAGAACAAGCACCAACGGCATCTCTACATTCCAGAATAAATCCTCGCACTCTATCTCCTTGAGCTTTGGTTCGAGTACATTCTTCAGGCGCAGGGTGATGTCGGCATCTTCTGCTGCATACTCGTAAACTTCTGTCGGAGACAGGTCGCGCATTGATTTCTGGTTCTTTCCCTTAGGACCTATCAACTCTTCTATGTGAACCGTCTGGTATTTGAGATATACCTCGGCGAGGTAATCCATATTGTGATAAAGCTCTGGCTGGATGAGATAATGAGCAATCATCGTATCGAACATCTTTCCCTGTATCTCCACTCCGTAATTCATCAGCACTTCGTAATCGTACTTGATGTTTTGTCCTACTTTCAGGATTTCCGGGTTCTCGTAGAGCGGTTTGAAGATGTTTACGAATTTTAAGGCTTCTTCACGTTCCGCTGGAATTGCAACGTAGAAAGCCTCTTTCTCCTTTACCGCAAAGCTCAATCCCACTAATTCTGCATCTACTGCGGAGGTGGAAGTGGTCTCTGTGTCTAAACTGAGAATCTGCTTTGTAATTAAATAGTCAAAGAGATTTCGTGCATCTTCTTCTGTTTCAATGAGTTTGTATGTGTGAGCAACCGTTTTAATGGTTTCAAAACTCGTGTTTTCTTCCTCTTCTTGCCCATCGTCTTGCTGTGCGCCAAAGAGATCAAGCTCTCCTGTAGCCTTTGTTTGCACTTTTTGAGGTTTTTTAAGAACACGCTTGGCGAACGACTTAAACTCCAGATCGGTGAAGATTTCATCCAACTTGGCATTGTCTGGTTCTTCCAGTTTCAGGTCTTCCATCTTGAGCTCTACCGGTACGTCGGTTCTAATGGTTGCCAGGAACTTCGAAATCTTGATATCCTCTATGGCACCCTCCACTTTCTCGCGGAGCTTGCCTTTCACCTCGGCGCTATTTTCTATCAATCCCTCTACGCTTCCAAACTGGTTGATGAGTTTGATGGCTGTCTTCTCTCCAACACCCGGACATCCAGGGAAGTTGTCGGCAGAGTCACCCATCAATGCCAGAAGATCGATAACCTGGAGTGGGGAAGAGATGCTGTATTTCTCTTCAATCTCGGCAACGCCCAACTTCTCGTAACCACCGCCATGTCGGGGGCGGAACATGAATACGTTGTCTCTTACCAGCTGGGCATAATCCTTATCTGGTGTGAGCATATAGGTTTCTATACCCATCTCGCCTGCCTTCAAGGCAACGGTACCAATGATATCATCCGCCTCGAAACCATCCACCTGAAGAATAGGAATATGATAAGCCTCCAGGATATTCTTGATGATAGGTACCGAGAGCTTGATGTCTTCCGGCGTCTCTTCTCGCTGTGCCTTATACGCAGGAAAAGCCTCGTGGCGGAAGGTTTTGCCATGGTCGAAAGCCACCGCAATATGGGTTGGCTTCTCCTTGGTGAGTATCTCGTTGAGGGTATTGCAGAAGCCCATTACACACGAAGTATTAAGTCCCTTCGAATTGATTCGAGGGGCTTTCATAAAGGCATAATACGACCTATAAATGAGCGCATATGCGTCTAAAAGGAACAATTTATCCATAATATTCATTTTTATGGTGTAAAATTACTAAAAAAATGCGATATTTCAAGAATAAATGCGTAATTTTGTATCAAATTTCAGAATTAATGGACTATTTATCACTTATTAAGCAGCCTATTGAGGCAGAATTGGCAGATTTTGTTGATTTGTTCAACAAATCTTTGATGCATAGCGATGGCCTTCTTTCCCAGGTGCTCGACCATATCCGTCAGCGCGCTGGTAAACGAATGCGCCCTATGCTCATCCTGTTGATGGCGCAAAATTTCGGCAAGGTTTCAGAGGTTACCCAGCATTCGGCAGTCGGTTTGGAGTTGCTCCATACCGCCTCTCTTGTGCATGATGATGTGGTAGATGAAAGCGGCGAGCGTCGTGGTCAGGCAAGTGTGAATGCTACTTATAATAATAAGGTAGCCGTGCTTGTTGGTGACTATATTCTTTCTACCGCTTTGCTCAATGTTTCCTATTCACACTCCGAGGAAATCGTACGCTATCTGGCAGAATTGGGTCGTATCTTGTCGAATGGTGAGATACTTCAGCTCAACAGTATTAGTAATGATGAAATCTCAGAAGAGATATATTATCAGGTAATCAAACAGAAAACAGCTGCTCTCTTTGAGGCTTGTGCAGGTATTGGTGCAATGTCAACTCATGCTTCTGCCATAGAGATAGAAGAGGCGAAGCGATTCGGTCAGAATCTGGGTATTATCTTCCAGATTCGTGATGACATCTTTGATTATTACGACTCCAAGGAGATAGGTAAACCTACCGGAAATGATATGACCGAGGGAAAGCTTACTCTTCCGGTTATCTATGCCTTGAAATCTACTGGCGACGAAGAGATGCTGAAGCTTGCACGAAAGGTGAAGGCTCGTACTGTATCGCGAGAAGAGATTGCTCAGCTTGTTGCGTTTACCAAGGAAAACGGCGGTATTGAATACGCTGATAAGCGTATGTGGGATTTCCATGCTGAGGCGATGACTTTCCTTGATACCTATGTGGAGGATAAGAGCATCTATAATGCGCTGAAGGCTTATTTGGATTTTGTGATTGAACGAAAGGCGTAATATCATTTAATCACGCAACTTTGATTTATTAAAACTTGATATACATTAAAAAAGGGTTGGTTCTCTCGTTGAGAATCAGCCCTTTATCTGTTTATCTATTACTGTATTTCTTGCTTCTTGTATCGTGTTTTACCTATCACCTTTATAAAGTTTTGGCTTGTGCAATCTCCTTTTAGAAGTACTTGATTTCCTTTCCTACAAGCTCGCTCAAGAGGAGGTTGGTAAGGCGTGAGGTTCCCAGGCGCAACCACTCGTTGGTCAACCATTTCTCACCCAAAACTTCTTTCACGATGGTGTAGTAAACCACTGCGTCGTGAACGGTGTTGATGCCGCCAGCTGGCTTGAAACCAATCTGGATACCTGTCTTCTCATAATATGCCTTGATTGCCTGGCACATTACGTAAGCTGCTTCTGGGGTTGCTGAAATCTTCTCTTTACCGGTAGAGGTCTTGATGTAATCAGAACCTGCATACATGGCAAGAACAGAAGCCTTCATGATGTTGCTGCAGTTCTTCAAATCGCCTGTTTCCAGGATACACTTCATCTTGTGCTCGCCGCAGGTTGCCTTCAACTCCTGGATATCGTCGCAGAGACCCTCGTAATCCTCGCTGAAGAACTTGCCTACAGGCATAACGATATCTACCTCTGTAGCGCCATCCTTGATAGCCATGGCTGTCTCGGCAATCTTTACCTCGATAAATGTCTGGGAAGATGGGAAATTACCGCTTACTACTGCGATTTCTACGCCATCTACCTCCAAACTCTGACTGATAAGTCCTGCGAAGTTAGGGTAGGTGCATACGGTTGCTACGTGAGGAAGTTCAGGATAATCCTTGGCAAACTGATTTACTTTTTCAATCATAGCCAGGATGCTTTCTTCTGTATCTTCTGTATGAAGAGAAGTCAATTCGATGCTACCGAAGAGGAATTTCTTCACCTCCATGGTTTCGTTTTCTGCTACCTTCTCGTCAAGAATCTTCTTTACTTCTGCTGCTACTTCCTCGTCGTTGAGGTCGCAGTTATACTGTTTCAAGACAGATAAATACTTATCGTCTGACTCGCTGTATTGTCCCTGCTGCTGTGCAAGAACCTGTTCTTTAATGCTGCTCATACTTAATGTTACTTTTTTAATTATTAAAGTTGAGTTATCTATATTATTCTTTAAATTTCGGTTTTACTCCTTCGATTTCTGGGGTGCTTCTTCCTTCAATTTCGGGTTGTTTACTCCTTCAATTTTGAATCATTATGATCCTTCAATTTCGGATTGTTCTTATGTCTTTCCGAATCCCTTTGGGTCTTTTTGTCGATGCTTTTCTGAAGTTCTTCTGTAAGATCTATCCCCGTTTGATTGGCAAGACAGATGAGAACCCAGAGAACGTCAGCCATTTCCTCTCCTAGGTTAGGCTTTTCGCCTTTCTTGAAGCTCTGGTCGCCGTATGTTCGGGCGATGACACGAGCCAGTTCTCCTACTTCTTCCGTAAGACAAGCCATATTGGTAAGTTCGCTGAAATAGCGAACGCCATATTCCTTGATCCACTTATCTACAGCTTCCTGTGCTTCTTTTATTGTCATATTCTTATTCCTTATTATGGGTGTCCATCATGATGGTAACCGGACCATCATTCAGTAATTCTACCTTCATGTCGGCACCAAATTCGCCTGTTCCTACAGGCTTTCCGAGTGCATCGGACAGCTTTTTGCAGAACTCTTCATAGAGTGGAATGCTGATTTCGTGCTTGGCAGCTCTTAGCCAGCTAGGGCGATTACCCTTCTTGTAGCTGGCGAATAGGGTGAACTGGCTAATCACCAGAACCTCGCCGTTTACATCCATAATAGAGCGGTTCATTACGTGATTTTCGTCGTCGAAAACACGAAGGCCTATGACCTTTCTAACCAACCAATCTACGTCTTCAGATGTGTCGCTTTCCTCAATGCCAAGAAGGATCAGATACCCCTGCTTGATGGCAGATTTCACTTCTCCTTCGATTGTAACAGAGGCATGGCCTACACGCTGTATTACTATTCTCATATTACTACTTTGAACTTTGAATGTTGAACATTGAACTTTATGAATAGCATTTTGTGGAATCCTGGGTTCTGTTCAATCTTTATTATTATTATTTAGTTTCAACTGCAAATATACGACTTTTATTTCATATTCTCGCCTTTTTCGGCGAAATATTTCGCAAGAATCTCGGCTTTATGAGGTCCTAATACCTCGGCAAGCTGTTCCTGTGATGCTTCTTTTATCTTTTTCACGCTCTTAAACTTGCTCAGGAGCGCTTCTTTTGCCTTAGGACCGATGCCTTTGATGTCGTCTAACTCAGAATGGAGAGCGTGCTTGCTTCGCTTGTCGCGATGGAAGGTGATGGCGTATCTATGTACCTCGTCCTGTATCTGCGTTAATACCTTGAAAAGCTCGCTTTCCGGTGGTAGAGCGATGGTTTGTGGCGGGAAGCCGTAGATGAGTTCGTTGGTGCGATGGCGGTCGTCCTTGGCAAGACCTGCGATAGGGATTTCCAGGTGCAGTTCGTCTTCTATCACCTCTCTTACCACCTCCATCTGCCCCTTGCCACCATCGGTGATGATGAGGTCTGGCAGGGGAGTTTCTTCCTCTATCATGCGGCTGTATCTGCGTCTTACCACCTCCTGCATCGAAGCATAATCATCCGGTCCTTCCACCGTCTTGATGTTGTATTTTCTATAGTCCTTTCTTGATGGTTTCATACCTTTATATACGATGCATCCAGCCACGGCATCCGTGCCCGATATATTGGAATTATCGAAGCATTCTATCTGGTAAGGCATCTTTGGAAGCTTCAGTTTCGATTGCAATTCCTTCATCAATCGGGTTTGCTTCTGTTCAGGATTCAGCTTTTCTGCCTGTTTCAAACGGTCGAATTTATACTGCTTGCAGTTCATTTCAGATAGTTCCAGAAGGTGCTTCTTGTCGCCCCTCTGAGGCACGAAGAAAGTGGCGTCTTTCAGCTTCCATTCCATCTCGAAAGGCACGATAATCTCCTTCGAAGTGGAGTGGAAACGCTCTCTGATTTCCGGTATGGCGGTAATCAGAAGTTCCTCGTCGCTCTCCTCCAACTTGCGCTTGTACTCGTAGGTGAAGCTCTGGTTGATGGTGCCGTTTTTCACGTGAATATAGTTGATGAAGGCGTTCTTGTTGGCGTCATCATTCACGATAGTGAAGACATCCACATCGGTAATCGTATGGCTTACCACCTCGCTTTTTGCCTCAAATTCATCCAGCAACTGGTACTTCTTCTTGTATTCTTCGGCTATTTCAAAGCGGAGAAGTTCGGCATTTTTCATCATCAGATCATAGAGATATTTGCTTACTTCCCGGGTGTTTCCCTTCAGAATTTCACGCGCCTGGCGCATGTTTTCCTGGTACTCCTCATAGCTCTGTCTGTTGATGCAGGGGGCACCGCAGTTGTGAATATGGTACTCTAGGCAGGGCTTATATTTGCCTTCCGCCACGCCTTCTTTGGTGATAGGAAACCTGCAAGTACGGGGTTTATACAGCTTCTTGATGACCTCCAGAACGGCATACATACTGCCCACATGAGGGTAAGGACCGAAGAAAGTTCCCACCTTTTTATTGATATGGCGCGTCTTGAAAATGCGGGGAAAATACTCGTTTGTAACGCATATAGAGGGGTAGGTTTTGCCGTCTTTCAGCAAAACATTATACCTTGGATTATACTTTTTAATAAGGCTGTTTTCCAGCAAAAGTGCATCTTCTTCGGTGTTCACGACGGTGTATGAGATGTCGAAAATCTTAGAAACAAGTACCTTTGTCTTGTATCTATCTACCTCTTTATGGAAGTAGGAAGATACTCTTCTCTTCAGATTTTTCGCCTTTCCTACATATATAATCGTGTGATTCTCGTCGTAATATTGATAGCTTCCCGGTTTCTCCGGCATGCTTAAAACGATGCTTTTTAACCGAGCTAATCTTTCCTCATTTTCTTGTTTCGTCATACCTTTATGGGGTTAAAATAGGGTGAAAGAGCGTTGCTGTTTCACGTGAAACGGCAACGCCCGTATGCTTTATAACTGCAGAATAATATGCATTATTCAAGCATTTTTCGTGCTTTACAACTGCAATAAAGTAGATACTTCTACATCCTCATCGAAGTTCTTTCTGCCTTCGAAATTCTCGTTTACGAGCTCGATGATAAAGTTAGCATACACCTTCTTTGGGTGGAATTTCTTCACCAGATTGCAGGCTGCCTTCATGGTTCCGCCGGTAGCGAGAAGGTCGTCGTGAAGGAGGATTATGTCGTTCTCGTTGATGGCATCTTCGTGGATTTCGATGGTGTCCATACCGTATTCTTTCGCATAGCTTTCCTGCACGGTTTTGCATGGAAGCTTACCTGGCTTTCGGCACAAAACTACGCCTGCGCCGAGACGGATTGCAAGGGCAGAAGACATCACGAAACCACGTGATTCGATGCCTACAATCTTGGTGATACCTTTGTCTTTGTAGATCTCGTACATCTCATCGCAGATCTCTTTAAGAGACTCTGGATTCTTAAACAGGGTACTTACATCGCGGAAGTTTACCCCCTTGATAGGCCAATCTGGAATGCAACGCAGATTGTCTAATAATAGCTGATTGTTCATTGTCTTTTATACTATAAATTAATACTATATTTTTTTATTATTTCTTCGAGTTTTGGCAGCTTTTATCGGCTGTGTTCCACGGAAACACTGAAGTTTTGCTTTAACCACAATTTACTTGATGCAAAAGGCTCTAAGCTCTTTGGTATCAAATGCTTTATGCAAGAGTGGTTTCACGTGAAACATTGCTGGGAATCCCTTGTTTCGCAGGTTTTTCTTGCTGAAACCGCCAATTCTTCTGTTTGTCTTCCTGGTAAGACGAGCAATGCATCTTTGCTTATCTTCCCAGTAGGACGAGCAGTACATTGATGTCGCTTGGAGATACTCCTGGAATACGGCTTGCCTGAGCCAAAGTGTCTGGGTCGATGCGCTCGAGCTTTTGTCGTCCTTCTGTTGAGATTTCGAGAATCTCAGAGTAGTTGAAGCGACCCTTGATTCTGATGTTCTCCAGTCGGTGCATCTTGTCAGCGATGAGTCGCTCGCGCTCGATGTATCCTTTGTACTTCATCTTGATTTCTGCCGCCTCGGCAATCTCTTCTTTCCGGTTGTCTGGTGCTTCCATCGCAGCCTTCAGGTCGGGGATGATTTCCGACAGGTTCTGAAGGTTGAGATGCGGACGAGCCACGAGGTCGATGAGCTTGCAGCCGGCGCGGAGTGGAGTAGTGCCGAGTGCTTCGAGCTTCGGATTGATCTCGTCTTTCTTGATAGGATAGTTGGCACAGAAGTCGATGATTCTTTCGATGGCATCTTTCTTCTCCATCCACCAGTCGTAACGGTCGCGCTTGGCAATGCCGAGCTCGTATGCTTTTTCCGTGAGTCGGGCATCGGCGTCGTCCTGACGGAGCAGGATGCGGTACTCTGCTCTTGAAGTGAACATACGGTATGGTTCATCTACACCCTTTGTGGTGAGGTCATCGATGAGTACGCCGATGTAACTCTCGTCTCGCTTCATCTCGAACGTCTTGTCGCCCACACAATGAAGCGCAGCGTTGATTCCTGCAACCGTGCCCTGACCTCCTGCTTCTTCGTAACCGGTGGTACCGTTCACCTGTCCGGCAAAGAAAAGTCCCTTGATGATTTTCGACTCCAGCGAATGCTTCAGCTGGGTTGGGTCGAAGTAATCGTACTCGATGGCGTAACCTGGTCGGTAGATCTTTGCATCTCTCAATGCCGGGATTTCGTGGAGTGCATCCAGCTGGATATCCATCGGCATGCTGGATGAGAATCCATTCAGGTACACCTCATTGGTGTCTTCACCTTCTGGCTCCAGGAAGAGTGGGTGCTGTTCCTTGTCGGGGAAGGTGACAAGCTTGGTTTCGATGCTTGGACAGTAACGGGGACCTGTGCTTTGGATTTGACCATTATATAAAGGTGAGTCATCCAATCCACTTTTCAGAATTTCGTGTACCTTGCTGTTTGTATAGCATGTCCAGCAAGGAAGCTGTTTCAGAACTCTGTGGTTGCCCATGTACGAGAACTGATGGAAATCGATGTCGCCCGGTTGCTCCTCCATGTCTTCGAAGTGAACGCTTCGCTTGTCGATGCGGACAGGAGTTCCCGTTTTCATTCTTGCCGATGTGATTCCCCATCGGGTGATGCTTTCCGTGAAATGATGAACGGCAGGTTCTGCACATCTTCCACCTTCCACCATCTTTCTTCCCACGTGCATCAATCCGTTGAGAAAAGTGCCGGCGGTGATGATGATGCTCTTGGCATAGAATTCTGCACCCCAGATGGTGCGCACGCCGATTGCCTCTCCGTTTGCTACGAGAAGCTCGTCGGCCTGGTCTTGCCAGATGTCGAGATGGTCGGTATGGTCGAGAATGGTTCTCCATTCCCAGATGAACTTGCCACGGTCGCATTGAGCACGAGGACTCCATACGGCAGGTCCCTTTCCTATATTAAGCATACGGAACTGGATAGCCGTCTTGTCGGTGACGATACCCATCTGTCCGCCCAGTGCATCAATCTCTCGCACAATCTGTCCCTTGGCAATACCGCCTATGGCAGGATTGCAACTCATCTGACCAATCTTGTTCATGTCCATCGTTATCAAGCAGGTGTTGGCACCCATGTTTGCCGAGGCAGCTGCTGCCTCGCATCCGGCGTGTCCTCCACCGATAACGAGTACGTCATAATTGAAGTTCATAATCTGTCTCTAATCTATATTTTATCTAATTTTCGGCAAAAGTAAGAAATTTAATTGAAATTTTAGCAAAAATACTTTGATAAATCATTAAAATATAGTAATTTTGCAGCAGACTTGCGAAAATATACCTATAAATGAGGATTGCAGAATGCCTTGAAAGTGGTATTGCAAGTACGAGATGAAGGAAATAATAAATTAGTTTCAAACAGTTAAATAATTAAAATTCAATCATTTATGTGGTTAATCAATTCATCTATTGGTAGAAAGGTAGTGATGTCAGTAACAGGTATCGCTCTTATTCTATTCTTGACATTCCACGGTTGCATGAATGTGGTTGCGCTTTTCTCTGGAGAAGCTTACAACGCAATCTGCGAGTTGTTGGGTGCTAACTGGTACGCCGTAGTTGCAACATTAGGTTTGGCAGCTTTGGCAGTTTGTCACATCGTTTACGCTTTCATCCTGACAGCACAGAACCGTCGTGCTCGTGGTAATCAGCGTTACGAGGTAACCGCAAAGCCAGAGAAGGTAGAGTGGGCTAGCCAGAACATGTTGGTGCTCGGTATCATCATCGTTCTCGGTTTGTTGCTTCACCTCTTCAATTTCTGGTACAACATGATGTTTGCTGAACTTTTGGGTACAAGCTTCGGTCACTGCCCATCAGATGGCTTCGCATTCATTCAGGACACCTTCGCTAACCCAGTGTTCGTAGTTCTCTACATCATCTGGTTGGTAGCTCTTTGGTTCCACCTCACTCACGGTTTCTGGAGTGCTATTCAGACTCTCGGTTGGAACGGTAAGACTTGGTTCTGCCGTTGGAAGACTATTGGTATGATTTACTCTACCATCCTGCTTCTCCTCTTCATCGTTGTCGTATTGGCATTCGCTTTCGGTTGCGCTCCATCTTTGTGCTGCGCATAATTCGTATAATCATTTAAGTATTAAAAAAGATTATGGCAAAAACATTAAATTCTAGAATACCTGAAGGACCAGTTGCTGAGAAGTGGACCAACTATAAGGCTCACCAGCGTTTGGTTAACCCAAAGAATAAGTTAAAGCTCGACGTTATCGTCGTAGGTACAGGTTTGGCAGGTGCTTCTGCAGCTGCTTCTCTTGGCGAGATGGGCTTCAACATCTTGAACTTCTGCATCCAGGACTCTCCACGTCGTGCTCACTCTATCGCTGCACAGGGTGGTATCAATGCAGCTAAGAATTATCAGAATGATGGTGACTCTGTTTACCGTCTGTTCTACGATACAGTAAAGGGTGGTGACTACCGTGCTCGTGAGGCTAACGTTTACCGTTTGGCTGAGGTGAGCAACGACATCATCGACCAGTGCGTAGCTCAGGGCGTTCCTTTCGCTCGTGAGTACGGTGGTATGTTGGCTAACCGTTCTTTCGGTGGTGCTCAGGTATCTCGTACATTCTATGCTAAGGGTCAGACAGGTCAGCAGCTCCTCCTCGGTGCTTACTCTTCTTTGAGCCGTATGGTTGAGGCAGGTAAGGTAAAGCTCTTCACCCGTTACGAGATGGAGGATGTAGTTATCGTTGACGGTCACGCTCGTGGTATCATCGCCAAGAATCTGATCACAGGTAAGTTGGAGCGTTTCTCTGCTAACGCCGTAGTTATCGCTACTGGTGGTTATGGTAACGCTTACTTCCTTTCTACAAACGCTATGGGTTGTAACTGTACAGCAGCTATCCAGTGCTACCGCAAGGGTGCTGACTTCGCTAACCCATCTTACGTTCAGATTCACCCTACATGTATCCCTGTTCACGGTACAAACCAGAGTAAGTTGACTTTGATGTCAGAGTCACTCCGTAACGATGGTCGTATCTGGGTTCCTAAGAAGATTGAGGATGCCAAGGCATTGCAGGCAGGTACAAAGAAGGGTTCTGATATTCCTGAGGAAGACCGCGACTACTACTTGGAGCGCCGTTACCCAGCATTCGGTAACCTGGTTCCTCGTGACGTGGCTTCTCGTGCAGCTAAGGAGCGTTGCGACAAGGGCTTCGGTGTCAACAACACAGGTCTTGCCGTATTCCTCGACTTCTCTGAGTCTATCAACCGTCTCGGTATCGACGTTATCCTTCAGCGTTATGGCAACCTCTTCGATATGTATGAGGAGATTACCGACGTTAACCCAGGTGAGTTGGCTAACGAGATTAACGGCGTGAAGTACTACAACCCAATGATGATCTTCCCTGCTATCCACTATACAATGGGTGGTATCTGGGTTGACTACGAGTTGATGACCACAATCCCAGGTCTCTTCGCTATTGGTGAGTGTAACTTCTCTGACCATGGTGCTAACCGTTTGGGTGCATCTGCTTTGATGCAGGGTTTGGCTGACGGTTACTTCGTATTGCCATACACCATCCAGAACTACCTGGCTGATCAGGCATTGTGGCCAAAGCTCTCTACCGATCTCCCAGAGTTCGCAGAGGCAGAGGCAGGTGTTCAGAAGGAAATCGACCGCCTGATGGGTATCCAGGGC
>QRFC01000885.1_pt1 | contig 26645 bp, 27 predicted proteins | sample 1861061 | NCBI WGS metagenome assembly QRFC01 (sample SAMN09711282, study PRJNA482702) | Human gut metagenome, whole genome shotgun sequencing project.
CTCATCCAAAGAGGTAGCAGCAGAATGCTTGACCTTAAAGTCTGAATAATCCACAGCCGCACCATAAACGATACCACCTTGATTAATCACCCATGAAGCAATTGCCGTAAAGGAACCTCCGGATGTACTTTCCTTTCGAATGGTTTCATCCTTAATTTGCAAAAGAAAGCCATGTTGTTCATTCTTCTTTTCAGGTTCGACATTGGCAACAGGACATACTTTCTCACATAAATGGCAGTCTATACAATGTCCAACATCTACATGAGGATAAAGGAAACCTTCTTCATCTTCAATCATTGAGATACAGTGCTTTGGACATATATTTTCACATGCCCAACAACCACAACAATCTTTATTATTGGAAATCTTAATCATGCTCTAATAACTAAATTTTCCTCTTTTAAGCATAAACTGCTTAATGTTACTAATTAACTGAAGAAAAACATACAATCTAAGCTTTAAAAAACAAAGCGTAACTATACGAAAAGTATCCATCTTATCAAGAGGACATTTCTTGATAGCCTCTTGATAAATAGCATTACTTTTTATGACACTGCGATATTTCTTTATGCGCAAAAAGATAGAATCTGTATTATTAGGATGAAAGTATGTACTCATAGCTATAGCAATTAATCCATAGACAACTCGCTGATAAAACATCCTCATAACTGCCTCCTTATTTTCAAACGATTCTATATCCTCCTGCATCACCTTGAAACAATCAGTTATATAGACCGTATTTTTTTCATTTACCTGTTTCGTTATTGATCCCGGAGTATATCGATAATGATTCCAATATCTATTAAGGTAAAGCGCTTTCTTTGCATTGTAGAAAAGACGAAGTGTAAATTCTACCCCTTCTTCACCTTGTCGTAATCGATTATCATGACAAATACCATTTTCTTTAGCCCATTTCGTATTTATCAACTTAGCGTAAGCAGTAGTTAGACCACTACTATATACCATCGTATTTAATGCAAGATCATGGCATTGTTCTCCTTCATATAATTGCTCATCTTCCAAACAGTTCCAATTCATTTTACTTTTCACCGACTTACCATTGAACTCCTGAAGGAACTTCCAAAATACAACATTTACATCTGGATATTTTTTTATAGCCTTTACTAATTCTTCACAGGTATTGACGTCAATCCAATCATCACCATCCAAATACATATGCCAATCACCTGCAATATTTTCATAGCCTGCATTACGGGCAGAGACGAGTCCACCATTAGATTTGTGTATTACTCGAATGCGGCTATCATTCTTTGCATATTCATCACATATAGCAGATGAATTATCAGAGGAACCATCATCTATTAAGATACATTCCCAATTGTCATATGTTTGATTGATGATACATCCAAGTGTTTCATGGATGTATTGTTCTACATTATAAATAGGAACAATAACTGATATTAAAGGATTATTCTCCATTATTAATATTATTTATTTTTCTTAATCCATATTTTTAACCATTTAGGTAAGAGTAGCTTGACCCTAGCCTTTAAGTTAAAAGGTATCGCTAACTGTGTAGCAAAATATTCATTGACATCCATGTCATCTATATGCTGATATATAGAATCACGTCGGGAAGTGCGCTTTGTTGGATGACTCAAATTGTGATTGGCTCTTGCTACTTGCTCGAAAGTACTTTCCAAAAAATAAAACTCGCTTTTGATAAGATTCCAAAGGCGCATACCTTTCTCGCTATTCACCAAGAGACAAGACACACCTTTGGTCGAATAGAATTCAGGATGTTCTTTCTCTATCCCCCAATAGTCTCCTATGGTTATATCACCCACACGTTCTTTCGTGCAATAGTTGCAGCGGTAGCAACATTCACGATAGGTCGTTCCTTTCAAAAAATGATAATAATAGGGATCAAGAGTAGAAGGCTTTGTCTTTGTCTTTGTCTTTGTCTTTGTCTTTGACATGTAATCCAATCCCCAGCCACAAGACTTGTCACGGAAATCATAACCTATAATCTTCCCCTTCATCTTACCACCAAGCCAAATCAAATATTTAGCAAAGAGTTTGGGACTTGCTACTCCATGACAGATCAAATCCATCGTATAGAGATTGTCATACTCCTTTCGAAGATAAGCACGCAATCCTCCAATTTGACAAGGAGTACCACTATACAAGACTTCACGACCATTAATTAACAACGCTTTTACTTGGGAATAAGTTGCCTCCGTATTACTCTGAACGTATTTAGAACTCTGGACTTTATGCAAATCCTCTAATCGATCTACAACAAAGTGTCCTACAGTCATATCATCATGATAGGCAGCACCTACGATAACACCACCACGTTGCAGAATCACTCTGGCAGCAGCAGCAAATGCACCACCAGATGCACTTACCTTCAACTCCTCGGTATTCTTATCTCTTACCGCAAACGACATTAATGGTTTGGATTTCTGTATCAAAGCATTTTGAGGGCATCGATTTTGGCATAAGCCACAATCCACACATTTATCTCTGTCAATATAAGCAGACAAAAATCCCTCTTTATCTGGCTTCATCTCAATGGCATGATGCGCACAAAGTTGTTCACAGGCGCGACATCCTGTACAATATTCCGTTATTCTATCCATCAGTTCTCAATTGCTCTTTTTAAAAATTCCCAACCAACAAGTCTCTCTCTTTCCAAGACTTCATTCACATGGGTAAAATCTACATCCGTCTTATCTACGAAAGAGAAGTCATCGAAGTCTGTAAGATGACGATTCTCTAAACCAACAAGTTTCAATATACTTGCCAACCTGCTACTATAATCATTAGGATAAATGCAAATCATAGGCGTATTCATATTACAGGAGAATGCCGTTGCATGGAAAGAGTCTGTTATGACACAACCAGCATTAGCTATCAAACCTATGAAATCCTCCACATTCGGTATCAGTTCAGCCTTACCGCATCTCAGACCTTGATAGTGTCTAACACAGAAACGAACCAGTTTCCAACCTTTTCGCTTAGCAAACTCTTTAGCATATCTATCAAAATCCGGATTAGTATTCAACTGATAAATCAACACATACTTACCTTTTTCATATTTCGACTTATATGTATTACCCAGTACCGACATCCAATATTCCTTGTTAACCTGTAAAGTTGGATCCAAGACATGAGTAGCAGAAGGCAAGCCCAATTGCTTTTCAACAATATCCTTCGCACTTGCTTCTCTTACAGAAATATATTGATACCTTGAAAGTAAAGCTTTCGTCTCCTCAACTTCCCAATCATCAAGTCTAGCCTTACCAATACTTGCTGCATAAGAAATCTTCTTCACTTGATCAGGAACAAACTTTAAGAACAGCTCAGGCAATATACCATTATTCCATCCAGAATTCCAAGTCTGGTCACTTCCTGTACAATAGATATCACTTGTGATAGGAAAGTCTTTAAAATCTTCTATACAACAATATTCCTTCTCTTGCTGGTTTAGATGAATCCTGATAAACTTTTTAAACACTATATCCTCCTTTATAAAAGAAGGTATCAAGATAAAGGGATAAATGATTTTGGCAAGAGTACCCTTCCCCTTGGTATAAGAAAATGCCCTGCTCAAATAGGAACGCTTGCCATTCTTATCATAATTAATAAAGTCGACGTCACAACCAAGTTGATTAAATATCTGTTGCGTTGCCAAAGCTTGCAAAACCGAGCCATAGTTACGCACATTTTGCAAAGTAATCACAGTAACTTTCTTTCCCATAATAATTTAATTACTTAGAGTTTTTAATGCACCTATAATCTTTTCTGAGCAACTTTTTATACTATAATTGTTCTTTATGAAACTCATTAGTTCTGGTTGCATTTTATGTTCACCATTCAAACATTTCATAATAGCTAGCCCTATCTCATCAACACTCGTCGGATCAACCAAACAAGCTCTTCCGTTCCAATACTCCTTAGGAGCACCGACATTTGTCAGAACAATCTCAGCACCATATCCAGCAGCTTCCAATGCCACCATACCAACTCCCTCAGATAAACTAGGAAGAGCAAACACCTTTGCTCGCTTGTACCATTCTTTCAACTCATCATCACTAACAAGACCAATATAATGAATATTGTCATATCCATCAATCTGCTCATGCAGCCAATCTTCTTCATTCTTCCCGTTTAAAATTCCACCTAAATAAAGTGGAAATTTATATTTGATAGCAGCTTGTATTAATCGAGCAACATTTTTATTTGCAGCATATAATCTACTGGTATGGAAACAGAATTTCTCCTTTTGGGGCATTTCATCCAATGGTTGAAAACGAACTGACAACGGTATTTGGTAAATCTGTTCTTTTGGCACATCACAAGAATAAGATAGAAACTCTGTTTCCTCCTTACTCCTTGTAAAGAAGACTTTAATGTTTCTCGTGCCCAAATATAAGTCATGGAATCGAGAAGTCAAACCGAGATATTTTTGCGAGCCCCAATATTTTACCAAGAACTTATATAAGTATTTATTAACTGTAGGGTCAATGATTGGAGCCACTGCTAGTTTTTTGGTTCGCCAAGAAAGGTATTTCGTCCATAGTCGGAAAGACCCTCCAAATCCCATAATGATAATAGCATCATACGACTCCCAATCTTGATTTTCCCAAGCATTTACGAGCACACCTTCATGCCCTAACATATTAAATCCATCACGCCACATTTCTGCCTGAATCTTCACACCTCCAGTTGGAGACAAAATGGGTGATGGGATGATTATTCCGATTTTCATTGTAATCTATTCCTCCATTAAAAAACTATGATATTCCTTATCGCCAGCAAGTGTAAAGAGTCTTATAAGCATAGCATACCGCTCTGCTCCCAAAACTCTCAAAACCAATTTCAGTATTGGCTTAACAACTTTGTTCTCCAACTTCTTACCTTTATTTTTCTCTTCCTTTGTATAAGAAGCAAAGCCATTCTGCTTGGTACTTGCCTTCAAAAGCAAGCGACTATTCTTCAATATTTTATAGAAAGGTGTGTTAATCTCAAAAGGATTAAATTCTACCTTATGATCATTGATATAAACTCTAAACATTCTTCTCTGCAAAGGAGTTATTACAGAGCCATCAAAATAATGATTGAAACCATAGGTCATCTTGCTAAATCTATCATAACCATTCGCATAAACTCGCTCTCTGTATTCCTCAATAATTGGCTTAAACGAAGGATAGGTCGTTACATTGAACTGTGGATGACGACGGTTGATGATAGTTGTCTCGAATGGATCAAATCCAGAGAAATGGAAGAACAACAGCGAAAATTCATCTCCAGTTTTCTTTCTACGAATCATGTACCCTTGTCTATCATCGATGAAAAGCTCACGTTCATGTAAATTCCAAATAGCGACATTCATACCATGGTGAGATGACACACAAGTTGCCTGTGGGAAGAATGCAGGAATATAATCCATCCACTTTTGATCGACAAAAAGCCCCTCAGAACTTTGCGAATAACATTTATACTGTAAACGATTCTGCCACCACTTTGTAATTTCCTGACCTACTTTATCATTCTTTAAAGCACAAAAACCTAAGTTGTATATGCCTACCTTATTAAACGTCTCTTCTGATACCGCACCATCAAAATGCTCTTCAATGTCACAATAATGAGGAGTCAGAACCACAGACTTATTATTTAAGCATTCATATATATAATCCAAAGGACGAGTTACGTAAATATCTGGATCGAGATAGATAACCTTCTCATAACCCTCCTTAAACAGCTTACCAAAACAGAATGGTTTAATGGATGTGTTAAACTCTATAACATCATATTTGAATGCCATATTCACCCAATCAGGTATCCAACTTTTATCCAAAGCAACTATACCATCTACATCTTCCACTCCATCTATCTTGTCAGCCAAGAAGATAAAGAAATTCAAACTCGGATTATGCTTCAAGAACGATTCTCTCAAAGTCAATGCTTGTGCCAAATAATTTTTGGCGCATATTGTAAATGCACAATTCATATTAATTAATTTATTTATTATTTCTTTCTATTTTCTTCAACACTTTAGCAGGATTCCCCCCTACTACACTATAAGGAGGAACATCTTTTGTCACAACAGAGTTGGCTGCTACAATAACGCCATCACCAATATGTACATTTGGCAGTATCGTACATTTATCACCAATCCATACATTATCACCAATAATGACCTCACCCTTACTCTCAACTTTTCTTAAAGAAGGACGTTGCCGCAAAGATTCATATGAAGAATTACCATGTGAGTTATCTGTAATAGTTACCCACCGACCAGTAAGTACACCATTTCCTATAAATACTCTATTAACACAAGTAATATGATTATACTGTCCTATGTCACAATTCTCACCTATTATCAGTTCAGGAATTTTAGACGTAAGAGGCCAAGCTGTAAGTATGTTGTTCCTATCTATGCGTGTTTTCCTACCGATAACAATAAACTTACCTCCTCGCAGAAACAAACCACGTTGAACAAAACCATCACACTTTTTAAACTCGTTTTGTATCCAAAAAGAATAAAACCTATCAAGAACGGTTGCCAACCTTATATATATAAAGTGATAACTTGTCAACTTATTTATAGGTTTGAACAGAATAACCAGTAATTTAAACACACATCTTTTTATAGTAGCCATCATTCTACACTATTTTTCTCCCAAAATCAAAAGCCTAGTAATACGGGTAGATATTGAGATTTTACATATTAATATTGTTATAAAACACAAGAAAAATGCTAATAATAATGATATAGCAATATCTACAAGAGAACTTCCTGTACTTACTATTTTAAAACCTGCTCTATTAAGAATATTATCCACAATAAAGACATGTATGAGATACATACCAAGAGTTTTGCTTCCCCAATAGCTGAACTTATTATACTCCTTAGAAATCAATTCCATAAGGATTATAACAGAAACAGCCATTACCACACCTTGTATATGGCGCAATATAAAAATATGAACATCGCCTAAACTCACAAGCTTGATAAAAGGGAAGAGATAGAAAGACTTATAAAAAAGTCCATATAATACACTCCATAGAATTACCCCCCCACAACTCCGACAATCCTTGTAGTCAATGGGAGTCTGAAAAGTATATTAAGGACATCATACCTTCTTAAAATCAGTCCTATTGTAAAATAGGAAGTCATCTCCGAGAGGTTATTCCTTGTTACGAACAACATTGCTATATTAAGCATTATGGCTATTGGCCAAAATGTTTCTTTAATCTTCAACACAGCACAGCCTATCTCTATAAGTGCCGAAGCAAGTAGAATAAAGAACAAGCACTGTAAAAACCAGTAGCCATGCAGAAAGAACAGCTTGTCATGAGTCCAAGGCAACGACCATGCACTGACAAAAATGCAAGGTATCATGATTCTCATAAAATTCTTTTTGATATACAATCCCCATTCTCTTATCGTTTTATCTCGAAACAAAGAATGGTAGCAGGCATAACCTGAAAGGATCATAAACAATGGCATATTAAATGATTCTATAGCAGGTCCAACCTCTCCAAGGTTAGCAAACGAACCTACATGATAGATAATAACAAGTAGCATCGCCATCATCTTAGAATTATCAAGCCAAGAAAGTCTAGGTTTAATATTTATTCCCATATCCATTTATATGTCATAAAATCGGAGTCCAAATAACTAATATGCGCCCCAACAATATATGCTAAAAATAACAAAGAAACGACTTACATTGATTGCGTTTGATTCTTGCTGTGACATATCTTACAATCTAATTTTATTATTATCATCTAATATACCATCATTCCGCAATCCTGCCAATATATCATCTCCAATATGAAATCCATAATGTGATATATAAGATCGAACTTTATTTTTTAGAGCATTAAATTTTGGTTGCAATAAAAGTTTATTTCCTGTATTGGGATAGGAAACTATAGGCTCTTCCTTTATTTTCCATCCCTTCAAATATGCATAAAATGGCAGTAAATCCTCTCCTAAGTAGCCTAAGATTCTATTGCATCTTGAATAATTTGACAATGGGTATATCTTACGCAAATCTTCAAGGATTCCAAACTGCCATTCTGCAAACTCATCAAATAGCTTCTTCTTACACAAAAACATATTACATGGATACAAATCTATACCATGCACAAAAAACTTCTCAAACTGAGGGAAAATATCTGTATGCTTTTGTTTCATATAAAGATAAAACAAAGCAATATCTTCTGGAATCAATCCCATTTGCGCTGCACTAATTATATTACATGGCAAACAGGTCTTTTTTACCAACATAATATCGTATCCATGCATTAAGTCATCTACATTATCCTCTGTAATTATAGTTTTAAAATATCGTCTATAGTGACAAAGTCCAATATATTCAACATCTAAATTTTTCCAGCCCCAATATTGAGCTGTTAACTCACAATAAAGAGGATTCAATCTACTGATATTTTCACCAATATCATCGCCTTGAAACCCTAAATCAACATCTTTATGTAATGCTTTTCCTACATGTATTGGAAGATAGACATTATTTTTAAAGACTTCTGCTTGTTTATGACAAGCTACCAATATTTTAATTTTTTCCATTTTTATTTAAACGCTTAAAAGATAGTGTACCATAAATAACATAGCAAATCATAATATACCCCAGCCATATACGATAATTAAACAATGCCCACATTCTGCTTATATAATATTCTGAAAAGAATGACATAAAACAAGCTGGTATCAAAGAGATGAAAACATAAAGAAGAACGGTCATTCTACCAGTTTGCCATATATTGCAATTTTTTAATTTTGAATAAATACTTTGGATAAAAATTCCGATTACAAAGCAAACGATAAACGTCCCCCAAAATCCAAAATCAATATAGTAATTATGAAATGTAGTTCTTACATTACCTAGTCCATATCCTCTACGAGAATTAAAGTATAATACTTCATCTCTGTGGCTTTTAACCTTAAAATTAGCCCAAAAATTTTCCAACGTAACCTCTCCAAAATGCGTTGTCTTCACTTGAATATGATCACTATAAATAAAATCATCTAAGTTTTGGATTTCTGCTCCACAATATTCTACAAATACAGACAGTCCAGAATCTTCGGATTCTTCTCTTCCTATAAGATAACCTAACTGTTGAAACGACATCGCAAATGTGTAGATTGCCAACAATGTTATTGTTATTTTCTTAACATTTATTTGAATGTTATTATGCTTCATGCAAATAAAATAAGAAACTCCAAAAGCAACAATCATCCATAGCATGAACGTTCTTCCTGAGGACAAAAGTGATCCAACTAAACAAAGCACAAAGATAGCCCATATCCAATTCCTTTGCCTTCTGAAATTCTTTTTAAAACTATAAACTGCACTTAAATATGCAAATATATTGCCACATATGTCTGGTAGCCCAACGAAGAAACTTAAACCAAAGGGCAGCTTCATAGCATCATCACCAAATTTCAGAGCTTCTGTATGAAGAACTAAAGCTGCCGCCAGACTACCACCACCATAATAACTCATTAGAAAGTACACCTTTATAAGATATAAAACAATAATAGAGAAAAATATCATTTTCAATCGTTTCACCTTAATTATAGGCGTGAGTCTAATAATATTCTTTTCTGAAAGAGTAGAACTTGTTATCTGTAAATTTCCTTTTGCTAATTGAACTACCAAACATCCTAAAGTGAAACTTAAGACCCCTCCAAAAATTAACCAAAATGTACCTGCATGTATATTTATATTCCATTCTTCTGTATATAGAGAAAGACTCAGAGAGCAAATAAACATACCTGCCGCAAACAAAAAAGAAGGAGCTGACAATTCTTTCTTAAAAAGAACTATATAGTCTATAAAAAGTAAAGTGCCTAAAGATATAATCAAATAAAACAAATACATAAGAACCTTCTTTATTTATTATATTTGTCTATTACCTTCTCAATAACTGGCGCCATGTCGTAATACTTGTATTCCGCCAATCTACCTCCGAAGATAACATTCTCCTCCTTATCCGCCAAAGTCTTGTACTGGGCATAGAGCTGAGAGTTGGCATCATCGTTCACAGGATAATATGGCTCCATACCATCCTTCCACTCCGTAGAGTATTCCTTGGAGATAACGCTCTTCGGATTGTCATAAACTTCGGCACCGAACATCTCGAAATGCTTGTGTTCGATGACTCTGGTATATGGCACCTCACGCTCGGTATAATTCACCACAGCATTTCCTTGACAATTTGGTTTATCTATTACCTCTGTCTCAAAACGTACAGTACGATAGTTTAGCTTGCCAAACTGATAATTATAGAATTCATCTATCTTGCCAGTGAATACTATCTTGTCAGCGATACCCTCCCAATAAGAGCGGTTTTCAAAGAAATCTACATTCGTTTTCGTTTCTACTCCTTCAAGTAAGCCATCAATGAGTTTGTTATAACCACCAACAGGGATTCCTTGATACTTATCATTGAAGTAGTTATTATCGAAGATGAGACGAACAGGCAAACGCTTGATAATGAAAGCAGGAAGTTCTGTACATTTTCTTCCCCACTGCTTCTCTGTATAACCCTTGATAAGTTTTTCGTAAATGTCTTTTCCTATCAACACCTGAGCCTGCTCCTCCAGGTTACGAGGTTCTGTTACCCCATCAGCTTTCATACGAGCCATAGCTTCTGCTTTCTGCTCATCAATCTTAGCCTGCGCCTCCTCTGGTGTAGTTACACCCCACATCTGATAGAAGGTATTCATATTGAAAGGCAAATTGTAAAGTTTGCCTTTGTAGTTTGCTACTGGTGAATTAGTATAGCGGTTAAACTCTACAATAGAGTTCACGAAATTCCACACTTTCTTATTGGAGGTATGGAAGATGTGTGCGCCATACTTATGCACGTTGATACCTTCGATATTCTCACAATAGATGTTACCACCTAAGTGAGAACGCTTATCAATAACTAAACACTTCTTGCCCTGCTTATGAGCAAGATGTGCGAATGTTGCTCCGAAAAGACCGGAGCCAACTATTAAGTAATCATAATGATTTTCCATTTAATAATTATCGTTTTATTCTTGACAATATTTGAACTAGCATTTCGTCCTTGCAGATACATAGGATAATAAAGTAAGCTAAGACTCCACAGCAACCTTGCAGAAGCAAGATGGTGAGCGTAGGCAGTTGCAAGAGACTTAAACCATATAAGGCGAAAGCCATCACAATGCAACCTAACGCATAAGTGAAATGTGATTTCTTAAAATATATGATAGGTATATACTTGCGACCAATGAAATACATTGACACAGTCGTGGCTACCTCAGCTCCCAAATAAGCGATGGATGTTCCGATATAAGAGAAGAACGGAATCAAACACAGGTTGAGAATCAAATCTGCAACTGCTCCTATACCGCAACACAAAGTTACGATATTGATTTTCCCTTTAGGAAACAACACCTGAATGCCAAAGACATTAGAGATTGCGACCATTAATATAATCGGTGCTATAATCTGTGATGGCAATATAGAATGTTCGAACTTAACTCCACATAAAGCCGTGATAAGACTTGGCGCACAGAAGATGAGACCAATCGTCATCGGAAGTGCTATCGCCATAGTAAAATCGTAAGACTTTTGAATCAAACGATTGAATTCATCTTCCTTGTTCTCTGCAATGAGATGTGATGCTCTTGGCATCATGACTGAGCCCAAACAAGAAGACATCATCAACAACATTTGCATCACCTTGGTAGCAGCAGCAAAATATCCTACCGCCAATGCATTCTTCAGGAATCCCAATAATACCGTATTCAGTTGGAGATAAATACTGGTTACCACAGAGAACGAGAATACCTTCAAGACTGGCTTGACATGTCGCTTGATATGAAGTTCTGAGAAGATGATGTTCTCACGATGGATGTACTTACGAAGACGGAAGAAGTTGAAGATATTACCACCTAAGACTCCAAAGACGGTATAACAACCATAGTAGAGCAAATCTGTCTTACTCTTCACAAAGATGAATAAGAGAACGACTGAAACCGTCTTGATGATAAATCCTCGTATGGTGATATATTTAAAATCCTCTATTCCCCGATAAAACCATTCACAGCCGATAGCCGTAAAAAAGATGGTAAGGCTCAGAATCAAGAACAATGGTATGTTGACTTGAATCTGCGGAACTGTCAAACAAAGGATGGCGACTATAGCGTATCCCAGCAATGTCAGCATAGAATGCAGCAACAAGATCTCCATCGCCGTTCGATTCATCTGTACCACATCACTTCTATCTCTTGCTATCTCTCGGATGGCATACATCGGTATGCCTAAGCAAGTAAACAAGGAGATATAACTGATAATGGATTGGAAGAAATTGATCTGTCCGATACCATCAGCCTCTATAACTCGGCAAACATAAGGAAAGGTTATCAATGGGAACAGCATCTGGGTTCCCGTATTGATAAGATTGAGTATATAATTAACTTTTACTGATTGTGCCATGTAAACAATTTACTGATTGAATTTTATTCTTTATCCAAATTACAAGCATCGCCAAGATGATGGTTCCAAATAACCTTATAAAGAAAGCAAGGAATGCATCTACATTACTCGTTACAAAATCTCCCAAACCTAGATAGGTCAGATACACCAACACATAGTTGAAAGGATCGGAGAAGAGATAAAGCTCATAACTATAACGAGAGAATGTCTTGTAAAGCCTGAGATTGGTAATACACTTCAATGTACCAAAATATTTGGTAAACTGGATCATGATGATGGAACCATATACGCCCATCACTACATTATATATATAATGTGCTGCTTTCATAAAAACAGTATCACCGTTACCATATTTCAAAAAGGAAAAGAACAAGAGGTTATAAACTACAATGTTGAGCAGTAAGACTTGCCCCCCCACATCGTCGCATCAAGCTTGCGTAAATGCTTAAAGCCAAATGCAAAATACACCAAATGTTTGAATGCAGCCAATATGCCCAAGAACTCAATGCCCTTATTGGTAAAATACGTTGCTACTATAGAAACGCCTACCAAACTAGGCAGGAACCACCGTTTATCCGTTAGATGCTTCTGATGCAAGCCATAATACATAAGAAATATCCAAAACAGGCTAGCCACGAACCAAAGATGTGAGTTACCCATCAAAAGGAATTGCCCCAGGACTATATCCTCTAATACGTTGGCGGACTCAGAATAATAACCACTCATATACTTTAGAGGCACGGACAAGAGCAATGTGGTAAACAAGAAAGGCACAAGAAGCCTTCTTGCCTTGTTACCCACAAATGCCTTCAAGCCCGCTACCTTATGAATGGTCAAACTAAAGCAAGCTCCACTCAGCATCATAAACAATGGCATGTGGAACGTATAAATAAAGCCTACCATCGTAGTGAGCAGCTTCTCTCCAACGGAATGGTCCGTAGGCGAGATATCACAGAAATAATCTATACCACCATAAGGTGTCATCAAATTAATATAAGTACAGTGCCCTATGATAACCAATAACATGGTTAATGTTCGAGCATCATCTATCCATAAAATATGTTTGTTTTGCATTGGAAATTACTTGTAATCTACTAAATGAGTTGGTTATCGTATAAATCATAATTTTGGAGAGACATATTTTCTGTTACTCGTTGAGTATTGTCTCATACCATTCATATATATAACCTCGGGAATGTATTCACCTTATCCCCCTTCTTCTTGCGCATCTCCTTTGCCTCTGGTATTGTATCGTCGTAAATGTCTTGAAACTCCTCTGGGAGCATCGAGATGCATGCGCTCTATAAATTCTGTCTCTGCCATAAGACTCTATTTGTATAAATCTACATTGATATCGAAAGGTGAATCGAAGTCCTTCAACATCGCATGCTTCGTATCTTTCTCTGAGAGATTGGCATGTTCTGTTGGGATTTTCCAATCGATACCGAGGGTGTCGTCGAGGATGCTGATACCACCATCAGCTTCTGGATGATAGAAGTTGTCACACTTGTATTGGAAGACTGCTGTTTCTGAGAGGACAGCGAAACCATGGGCAAAGCCCTTTGGAATGAAGAACTGGCGATGATTGTCTTCTGTCAGCTCTACAGCCACATGCTTGCCATAGGTTGGTGATCCTTTGCGAATATCTACTGCTACATCAAGCACTCTACCTTTTACGCAGCGTACCAACTTGCTTTGGGTATATGGTGGGCGCTGGAAGTGCAAGCCTCGCATCACGCCATAGCTGCTCATAGACTCGTTGTCTTGGCAGAAGTGAACACTGTGTCCCAGAATTGGGGCAACCTTTTCTTCAAACTCTCGCTCGCTGAAACTCTCAAAGAAGTAGCCACGAGCATCTCGGAAAAGGCGTGGCTCAATAATGAGTACGCCATCTATATCAGTTTTGATTATATTCATCGTTTTATATTTTAAGAAAGGCAGGCTCCATACCAAGAGCCGAAAAGTAGCTTATAAAATAAGCCCCAGGCATTTCACCTGCCATAATTATTTCCTGCTAAAATTCTAAATTCTTTTTTAATGTTTTATCTTTCTCTTCAAGTATTGAAAGGAGATACTTGCCATAGTCATTTTTCAACATAGGTTGAGCATTCTCTCTCAACTGTTCTGCGGTAATCCAACCTTGACGGTATGCGATACCTTCCAGGCAAGCCACCTTCAAGCCCTGGCGCTTCTCCAAGACCTCAATAAAGGTAGATGCTTCAGAAAGAGAATCATGGGTTCCGGTATCGAGCCAGGCAAATCCTCTTGCCATGGTCTGAACCTTCAGCTGCTTATCCTTCAAGAACTCCTGGTTTACGGTGGTAATTTCCAATTCACCACGAGCGGAAGGCTTGATATGCTTGGCTACTTCTACTACCTTGTTAGGATAGAAATACAAGCCTACCACTGCATAGTTGCTCTTAGGATGCTGAGGCTTCTCTTCAATGCTCAGGCAATTGCCTTGCTCATCAAACTCTGCCACGCCATATCGCTCCGGATCACTTACACGATAGCCAAAAACGGTAGCCTTGTTATTCTGCTCAGCATCTACTACTGCTTGATGCAGCATCTGATTTAATCCTGCACCATAGAAAATATTATCGCCTAATACGAGGCAAGCAGAATCATTACCAATGAATTTCTCTCCGATAATGAAGGCTTGGGCTAAGCCATCTGGTGATGGCTGCTCTGCATACTTAAACTTCACACCGAACTGGCTTCCATCGCCTAAGAGGCGCTTGAAGCCTGGTAAATCAAATGGTGTTGAAATAATGAGTATCTCACGGATACCTGCCAACATCAATACTGATATTGGGTAATATATCATTGGTTTATCAAAGATTGGTATCAGCTGCTTACTGATACCTCTTGTGATGGGGTACAAGCGTGTACCGCTTCCACCTGCTAATACTATTCCTTTCATAATTGTTATTATTTATTGATCAATAACATGTTTCTAAAATCATCCCTCAATGGTCTTTACACCCCCTTCGGTTCCCCCGTTTGCGGGGGACTGAAACCTTCTTTACCATTAAAGAAGGAGTTTTTTCTACCTCTCCGTCTCTCCTGCAAGGAGAGCTCCACCTTTCTCACCAAGCCTCTCTTTCCTCAGGAACGAGAGGATGTAACCGCCCTCCGGTGCTCAGAACCGCTACGCTATAAGGTTGGCGGACCAATCAAAGGTCTCGCCATATTGTGCGGGATGGGACCGCCTTGATACCATGCTTTTTATGCCTAATCTCAAACCTTATTTACATGAATCAGCAAAAAGAAAAGACTAGTTATATATATTATTATCTCCTCATTAACTTTGCTGCGAATTCAAAGAAATCTGCAACATTTTTGAAATCATCAAATTGTTGGCAATAAATACTTGCATAAGGTTCAGGAAACCTACTGCGTATATCAGCCTTTATCATACTTGCCAAAGCTTCCTTTGTGTAGGCTTCCAGCAATTCGTTATGTTGTTCTTCGCTCATAATAAATTATAATTATTTAAACATCCTGGGCAAACACTTTAGTTTCTATACAACGATTCGACTATTCAAAAGTAAAGATGCAAAGTATTCTTCGCTATTCTTTTGGAATTATCTGACGTTTGATTAGAATCATAATCATCCAGCTAAATAAACTTCATTTTCAAGTCCTTTCTGAAACTTAATTTTAACAATTTCCATTAATTTTTCAACCAGATTTATCGCCTTCGTTATATCTTCTGCATTAATTGTTCGCATTGGATTTCCATGAGCTATACCATTTCTTGTATCTAACAAAAAACTATTCAAATCACTTTTTAATGAATAAGCGTCATTGTTTACGTGATCTTCTACTTGATTTAAATTTAATGCTTTCAATATGCCATTTAACTCATTAAAACCCAAATTACTTTCAGTATTAATTTCTGTACTTAAATCAACCGCATCTGTCTTACTGTATTGCATAAATTTACTAATGAAATCATGACGCTTTTCTAATTTTTGCGGATAATTATTATTGATCTGTTTGAATTTTTTCTCAACATCACGCACAAGATAATGCTTTCCAAGTTGGCCTTTGCGTAGTTTTAAACCATTAATTTGCCTTAAATATAAAGTTGCCGTATTTACAAAGAATCCTTCCCATTCAGCATAAATAATAGGAAAAGAACATCTTATCCAAGCTGCTTTATCATTATCTTGAAAACCATATCTTGTAGGAATAGTCTTTAGAAGTGTGAGATTACGCTCACGCTCTAATATGTCCGCCTCTACTTCCTCTACGAAAACTCTTGTATCCATCAAAATAGATCTTCTGCGACTTTTAACCGATTTATAATGCGTGCTTTCTGATTATTACCACCTCTTCTTGAACACTTCAAGAAATTTTCATCAGAATGCACTTGTGAAAATATAAAACTTTTAATATCTTCAGCACTTTTATTTTCGTATTTATCTATATTTTTTGCAATTCCAATAGTTATTACATCGTACAAGGATGTTGCAAATTTATCTCTATTTTTCTGTCTATAAACATCAGGTCCAACAGGAGCCAATATTTTGAACACTTTTTCAAAAACATGTTTTATCGATATATAATCAAAATCAGCGTTCTCAATAGCTTCTTTCATAAAGACTGTCATATGCATGGAAATACTTGTTTTTATCTGATTCCCTTTTAAATACAATGACATAAAACGAAGGATAAGCTCTTCGTCATACAAACAATCCGTTTGCTCGACAGACAAAGCCAATGCCTTTTTAAAATTCTCATTATGCTTCAAATCTTTCAAGAAATCATTGAATTTAGGAGATATATCGCGGAATATACAGTTACGTATTTCTTGATTTGTCAAAGGAGTTCCACCAGTGTTCAATCTATTGAATAATTCATATCTCATGTCATAACTGCTATTCCAATTCAGGATTTCAACACGACAAACTGAACGTTTCAACGCAAAACGATACTTTTGTGGTAAATCATCATATGTAAATCCTCCCATACAATCAATACGGTCACCATCTAATAAAGCCCATTTGTTCTCGTATTTCTTGTCTTCTTGAGATTTCAAAATGCCTACAAAAGAAAAGAAAGTAGAAAGTCTTTGTAACCCGTCTACAAGTTCCCAAATACCATCATTGTTTGTTGCTACAAAAATTGGTGGTATAGGAATACCAAGCAATAAAGACTCTATGAAGCGAGTTTTCTGCTCGTCAGTCCATCTAAAATATCGCTGGAATTCCGGATTGATTACGATTTCTCCATTTTCATACATACTCAGCAATTCACCAAAAGAAACATCAAGCCTATCTGTTCTAAGTAAATTACTCTGCTCTGTTATTTTGGAGTCTAAAAGGCTTTTACGCTCCTCACTTATTATCGCCATATTGCTTATCTTTTGCTGTTCTTGTTTATCCATATTCTAATATCTACGGAAGCTTCCGTAATTTTTTTACATTGATACTTCAGAATTTCATCTTTAGTTTCCCGAAGCAGTTAGTTTATCATTACTTTTATTGCTGTTCGACAAAGCTCAAACATCAATAATATTTAATTTTTAGCTTATAATATAAACTAGATCCATAACTTTTTTAAGATAGTCAGGTGTCTCACTTCCCTCACAATTAAGTTTATCTTCCTTGCAAGTTTCGCTGTGAGCAACCAAATCAAAGTTTATGTCATTATAAGTTATAACCAATACAGGTACATTCCCGATTAAGGCATTCTATCAGAAAATTATCTCTACGTGTAGCATCATCATAAAGAACTTTTTCCTCCTCTTTTGTTCCAAAAGCGCTTCTATAGACCTGATGATAGCTGATTGTTATAATTTCAACAGTCGGATAATAATCTGAAATTTTATGTAAACGAGAGTAATACCAACTTAGTTGCTTGCTCTTCTGCCGCTCTTTTTCTTGTTCTGTCATATATGATTTCATATCTAATTATATTAATACCTAAGTATCATATTAATTTAAAACATTCATATAACTATCTATATTTCGATACACCCTTTGTACTATACTAAAAACACTTCCGATAGTATGAAGTACATTAGGATAAACATAACTTGTGTCATCACAGAATTGTTTGAAAGAATGACCACGACCATACATCTCGACCTCACGAATGATGGCAGCGTAATCAACTTTTGCTTTCTTCTTATTTTCCATTGGCTATCATTTTTTAATTGGCTGCAAAGGTAATGCTTTTTCAGCAGGCAATATGAGAAGTAGATGGTTACAGTTTAATCGCTCAATGGCTATGTTGTGGATTTCGACATCACCATTCGTGAGGAAGACTTGGATGCTCTTGACTACAGTATCATAAAGCTTGGCTCTGTCTACCGTAAAATACTCGATGCAACCTGCCAAGGGAGCATAGTAATCGTACATTCTCACCGTCCAAACGTCCTCGTCAGTAAATCTACATTTTTCAAATTAAAGAACGCTTATTTCTCGAACTATCTTCCATCTGCTAACTCACTCATTTTCTGCGAGTTTTCAACGGATTCAGCTCACGATTTTTCTGCAACAATTGTTCACGAGTTATAAGATGGCAACTCTTTATTTCCATAAACTTTGGTTTCTGCATTTTGCCATCATCAAACCATTTCTGATAAATCACATAGCCATTCAAGTCATAGTGAAAATACTTACGCAGGTTTCGACCTCTACGGTTCTGGTTAAAGTCCTGCATCACCTTTTCGAAGTATGCCTTTGTTTCCATAATTCTGATTTTTAAGAATTCGGATGCAAAGGTAAATACTTAATGTGTTAAAACCTTACGCAGCAATGGTGATATACGTCTGGTTGTAACATTGTTTATTTTTCCTGTTTTGGTCAGGATATAATTCTCATTCCCCCGTGTCGTGAATTCATGTTTCAAAACACTTGGCAAGAAAGGGTTGGTTAGTCTATTCCCGATACCGGGAACCTCTAATCACAGACGTACTCCTGACCCAAGAGCATGATAGTCTGCAACCCTTGGAATGATTAGCTATCCGATTCCTTTGTTTTCAAAACCCTTCCCTAAATCACTCCATTTCTACTGAATCTCTACATAAGAGACACAGAAAAACCGAAAACATTCGTTCTATCAACGACTTATCAGATTACAATCAAAATGATTGCTGAAAAATTGTTGATTTTCGTAGAAGAACATTAAATTTTTAACATACATAATTTGCTAGTTTCCAACTTTTTTCGTATTTTTGCAACGAGATTCTGTGTCTCTTATGTAAAGATTCAGAAAAATTGGTTCATTTTGGTTCATTTTGGTTCATTTTGCAAAAACCCTCTTTTTATTCATTTTTACGGCTTATAGGACTGCCAGAATTTTAGCGTTGGCATCATCCACTTCTGAGCTTTTGATAGAGCGAAGATAGATTTGTGTGGTGATTTCGGAATGATGTCCCAATGCCTCGCTGATGACTGAGATTGGGATCTGGTTGTCTCTTGCTGCCGTTGCCCAGGAATGGCGGGCGACATAAAGGGTGAGCTTGCCCTTGATTCCTATCTTAACTCCTAACTTCCTGAGATGGTAGGAGATACGGGATTCTGCATTGTGATACAGGCGTTTTTCATCTCGTTTTTTGTCAATAGTTTTACCCAGTCTTTTGTTCCCTTCATCAACAAGGAAAGGGAAGAGATAAGGTGAGGTGACGGTCTGCGCCTGATACTTTTCCAACAACTCCTGCATCTCCTTCTCCCATCGGATGGTGAGACGTTGACCTGTCTTGCTTCGGGTGTAATGAAGATAGTCGTCCTTGAGGTCGGATTTGCGGAGGTGTGCCAGGTCAATGAATGAGATACCACGCAGATAAAAGCTCATCAGGAATGTATCTCTTGCCATCTCTTCTTTGGGAGACAGTTCCTTGACCGACTCCAAACGTTTGATCTGGCTGACAGATTCTGTGGATATGGCTCTCTTGCGGGTTTGGGCAATACCGGTATAGACTTCCCTGAAGGGATGCTGCTGTGGCGTCAGTCCCTTCGCCACGGCTTTGTTGTAGGTGGCACGGAGGATGCGGAGATAGAAGGAACTGGTGTTGCTGCATACCTTCGCTGTATGATGCAGGTAAGCCTCATACGAGCGCATCACGTCTGCATCAATCTCACTCAGGGCGATGTCCTTATTGTCTCGGTATCGCTTAAAGCTGTTGAGGGTTGCTCTGTAATGCAGCGAGGTACGGTATTGCCCGTTCTTCATCAAAAGGGCGATAAGGAGGTTCATGAACTGGAATAACGACTCTGATACTTTCTTGTTTCTTGACATAATACGTATGTATTTTTGATGTTATAAAAAAAATGACAGGGGCACCTCTGTCTCTATCAAAGAAACAAAGATGCCCCTATATATAAAGGTATCAGAATCAAGTGCCGCAAAAACACAAAGTAACGGACATTAAAGGGGGGAGCATTATCACTCTATAACCCAATCTATCCAATTTTCAGGCGTCACGATGCACTTATCTTTCACCTGATAAGCAGAAAGGAAGGAGGCCGGGAACTTCGTATTGGCACGCTTAGGATTCCACTTCATTTCAAACAAGGAAAACTGACCATCACACTCCTCCAGATAATCTATCTCCTGCTGCTGGCTGGTACGCCAAAAATAGCTGTTTACATATCGTCCTGCATTTTGGTTCGCCTTCATTCGTTCACTAATGAAGAAGTTCTCCCACAAAGCCCCCACATCCTGCCGGAGAGCAAGAGGTGCAAAGTTCTGCAAGATTGCATTACGTATTCCATTATCATAAAAGTAGAATTTCTTAGCACGTTTCAACTCCGTACGTAAGTTGCGACTAAAGCCATTCAACTTGAATATGATATAACACTTTTCGAGCAAATCAATGTACTTCTCTACCGTTTTATTATCTGTTCCTACGGTTTGCGCCAACTCATTATATGAAACTTCACTTGTAACCTGCAGTGCCAAGGCAGTAAGCAGCTTGGACAACAGGGCTGGGCGCCGAACACTTTCTAAATTCAACAAGTCCTTGTACAGATAACTGTTAGACAAATTATACAGCAACTCCTTTGCATCCGTCTCATGATTCATGATATCTGGATAAGAACCATAAATAAGCCGATTCTCTAATGTTTGTTTTACACTAAGCAGTCCATGAGCCTTCATCAGCTCTCCTGTAGAAAAAGGGAAAAGATGGTACTCAAACTTGCGTCCTGTCAAAGGTTCGTTGAGCTTATTCTGCAATTCAAAAGAGGAGGAACCTGTCACCAAGAGTTGTACATCTGGGAAATTATCCGTGATTCGTTTCAAAACCATCCCGATATTCTCTACCCGTTGAGCCTCGTCTATCACAACAATAAGGTTGTTGCCAATAAGCAGACGCAACTCAGAAGAATTTGCCTTTGCCAGCAACTCTCTTACTTCCGGTTCATCGCAATTCAACATAAGAGTAAGTTCTTCACGATTCTCGAGCACCATTTTAAACAGCGTGCTCTTACCCACTTGTCTGGCTCCAATCACGATGATAGCCTTCCCGGAAAACATCCGGGCTTCAATTGTATCTTGTATTTGACGACGTATCATAAATATCCTTTCTTTTAAGTTATGAATCCTTCTTTCTTTCGGATGCAAAGATAAGGAAAAATAATCGTAATCCCAAAATTTATACCTATTTTTGGGATTACAATCCCAAAAAACATAGTAATTTTTGGGATTAGAGCGTTATTTCAACGTTTTTCACCGACCTTCTCCCCCTATCACATGGGGACAGTATCAGTTATGAAAACGGACATTAAAAAGTGCGATAGCACCGCCCTAACTACCTATTTTTATATAGTTAGGGCGGTGCTATCGCTAAATTTCAAGACCATTTACCACAAAAACACAAAGTAAACTACCGTTAAAATACAAAGTAAAACGCCGCAAAAATATAAAGTAACTGTAGAAAACATGATTTATGATAAAGCCATATCAAGGGAAGACAGAGTAAAGGTTATACCTTTAGCTACATTAAAAGACTAAGAAAAAGCTAAATTTTCGATAGAAAACTAAGAAAAAGTTTGTTTTCTATCGAAAATTTGACTATCTTTGTGCCCAAATGAGAAATATTCTAATTACATTAGGCAATATTCCAGTAACATCTTCGGTCATTGCTTCGCTATATCCAGATGTAAAGACCAAGTTTGCAAAAGTTGCACAGCTGGAAAAGGCGGGTGAAATCATCCGCCTCAGGCGAAATCTGTTCGTTGTAAACCCACAAGAAACGGGACAACCACTCTCTTCCGGACTTATCGCCAACCATCTGTTGTCTCCATCTTATGTATCTATGCAGACGGCATTGAGATATTATGGTTTAATACCCGAAGCAGTATATACAGTTCAATCCATGACTTTTAAGACAGCAAAGGAATACAATACACCCATAGGCAACTTTTGCTACTATCATATTTCAAGACCCACCTATCCTATAGGAATTACGCAGATAAAGGAAGAAAACAATGTCTATATAATGGCTACTCCAGAAAAGGCATTATGTGATTTGATTGCCAACCAGCCAGGTATCAAACTGAGATACAAAAAGGAAGCATTAGAGTTTCTGGAAGAAAACCTAAGATTTGATATGGACAGATTCTACCAGCTCAATCCCAAGATATTCGAAGAATATGCAAATATAGGGAAAAAGGCAACATCCATACGCACAATATTAAAACTCTTACAACATGAATGAGATATACCAAAATATGTTATCAGCTTATGATCTTTCTACAGATCAGGCTAAAAGAAATGCTACTTTTGAGGTAAACCAGCAAATAATTCTTGCCGGTTTGTACCAAGGCGGCTTCTTCGAAAAGGCAGCTTTTTATGGTGGAACCTGCCTACGCATTTTCCACGGTTTAAATCGCTTCAGTGAAGATATGGATTTCTCTTTATTGAACAAAGATGAAAGTTTTGACTTCTCCCAATACTTCCAACCAATTATCGACGAGTTTGATGCCATCGGGAGAAGAGTGGACATACAGAAGAAGGACAAGAAGAATTTTGGAAAAGTAGAATCAGCCTTTTTAAAAGATACCACCGACGTTTATGACATTTCCTTTCAAACAGAAAAGTCCATCAAAATCAAAATTGAAGTAGATACCAATCCACCTCTCCATTTTACTACGGAGCAAAAACTTCTGATAGAGCCTCGTTCTTTCATGACAAGATGCTTTACCCTTCCCAACTTATTTGCCGGCAAAATGCACGCATTAGTTTATCGAGCATGGAAAAACCGGGTAAAAGGACGCGATTGGTATGATTTCGAATGGTACATCCGAAATAGAATTCCTCTAGATTTCAGACATCTACAGGAAAGAATCAAAGAATTTAATGGATGCGAGAAATCAAAAGAAGAATTCATTGCCGACTTGGAGCAAAGACTAAAATCTGCAGACATCAAACAGGTAAAAACAGATGTGATGCCGTTTATAAAGAATCCTAAAGAAATGACAATCTGGTCCAACGAATACTTTCTGCAATTGGCAAAAATGATAAACTTTGAATAGTTAAGGTAATACAAACAAAAAACATCGTAAAAGTTTAAAGAATACTAAAAAATTCTCTTTCGCTTGAAAATTCCTTTTAAAATGCCTATATTTGCAATGCCATTAGAAATGACGGCAGACATAAAGAGGTAGCAACTACGCTTAGTTCGGACTGAGAATTCATTGTACACAAGAACGAAGTCGGCAAGTTCTTATGCTTGTCCAAGCGGAATTGCTTCTTATTTATAAACAAGACGATGTCGTAATCAAGTACGACATCGCCTTAAAAAATATAACGAAGAATTATGGATACATTTGTAGAAAAATTAAACAACAATCCTATCTTCCAGCTATCCTTATCATCCAAAGAGTTGTTTCATAGCAACTTTTTGGCATGGTTAGCAGAAGATAAGAATACGCGTACCATTTTTAACAGAATTATGAAATTTTGGATGAAAGACGATAAATGGGAATTCGATGATAACCAGATGATGGTCAAACGAGAATACAACCATTTTGACTTTTGCATTTGTAAGAAAGTACGCAATTACCATACTAATAAAGAGCAAGAAACACAAGCCGAAGAATACATTCCTGGTCCAATTATTTTTGTTCTTGAAAACAAATTCAAGAGTTTGCCGTATAAAGAACAGTTAGAGAAATATCACCAAAAAGTACTGAGCCTAAATGTACAGGGGTTAAAAGACCTGGAAAAGGCTAAGATTTTCCTAAGAAATGAAGGAAAACAGGAACCGGAGGAAAAAGAGTCTCTAACTCTGAAAAGAAATTGGACAACAAAGAATGTTAAGCTAATCAATAGTCAAAATACAGAGACAAAATATGTTCTACTTACGTTGGTAGACAATATTCTTGACAACATTAATAAAGCTACATCTTCCAATTCCAGTTTTACAACTACGAGTACTATCAAGAGTGGGAATATCGAATTTACGAACACAGCAGATTGGCAAATCATAAACTATTCTCAATACTCTGACTTGCTTAATGATTTAAACAACAATGCAGAACTTTGGAAAGACAATACACAAAAAGATTTCTATCATGAGCTTATTAAGAAGTATTGTGAATTCATTAGTCGATTTTCTAAGCATATAACAACTTGCTTATCAAAAATGGATAAAAATAAAGAAAAGAATTCCATTGATCCAAATACTTGTTGGAGCATTTTGACCAATCAGCAAGATTTTAATAAAATACGCTGCTCAGATATTTGGCAAAAATCAGTTATGTACAAATGCGCAAAGTACTTATCATCAAAGATAAACAGCGATTTTGTCATAGACTACAACTCAGATGACAAACATATTTGGGAAGACAGAAACGAAACTCCAGAAGGAAAACAAAAGCTATTTATCGGCATCGGATTTTTCCATGGCGAAGCCTTTCTTGAATTCAAGTGTCGCATGAATGACAACTGTATTTTCACTTTGCAACAACAAGGAAATAATACTCTATGTGTTGGGGTTGTTGTTAAAGGCATAAACAAAATAGAAAAGAAGAATGGGTGGAATAATGAAGTAATCAAAAAAATCGGGGAGTATTTTCCTGATTTTATAGAATATAAAGACAAAAAGTTCTATGCTTATCAAGGAAGATATTGTTCGTTCTTTTATTATCATCTTGCAGAAGAAGAGGTTGGAAATTCTTCTATTGAAATAAAACAAAAAGGAGAAAAGCGATTATCAGTTACCATAACTATAGATAAAATGATAGCGATAATGAAAGAAACAATTATGAGTAAAAACATTGGCAAATAGAAAGAATAAGATGGAAAGAAGATACACCAATATCATCCCTTCAGGTATCGGAAAAAAGGACGCCAAAATGAGTATGAACAAACTCAGAATCCACAAAAATATAGTTAGAAGGGGAACTACAAAAAATCAGATAGAACCTGATGAAGATGGTCTCCCTGAACTTAGACCCAAGATTGACCTTAACTTCTTAAGATAACCATCCTATGACATACGAAGATTTCAAGCAATTGGCTGAGCATCCACAGCATCGGGATGTTCCTGCCATCTTCAAGCTCGAAGTTTTAGAAACGGAAGAGCTGGAGGAGAAAAAGCGTTCACACTATCCGAAATATAAGGTGAACACCTATTGTCCGCAAGCTTTCACCACAACTCTGGAGGAGGCTGAGAGTCTGATGCACCAGGATGTCCAGTACCGCAAAAAGATGAAGGAGGAAGACGACTATCCGCTGGATACCTTCTGCTATTATATCTCGGAGATTCCGCTGGGACTGTTGCACTACGACCGCGAATGTCTTTCAGAAAGAGTGTATGACGGTGAGGGAAAACAGATCGACCGGTCTTACTGCTGTTCGCATTTCAGCATTTACTATCCCGGAGTCTGCGATTTGCCTGCATACGACCGTCATCCTGACGAGACATTCCGAGGCAGAAGCGCTGAACAGATCAGATTCCAGAAAGGTGACATCGTGGAAGTATATCGTGGCGATGAGGTAAAACTTGCCATCGTTGTAGGTACTCCGCTTACCACCGAATGGATTTGGGAGAGAAACCAGGCTGTCAAGGATAAAAGGGGATTGGATGAACTGCCATACGATGAAACGGATGACAGCTATACCGTGATAGATGGTCCCGGCTACGAATACCACGACCACGTTCCGTCGCTGTATGTCTTCGCCCCTCACTATCATGTGCCGCTCTATCTT
>QRFC01000917.1_pt1 | contig 26052 bp, 20 predicted proteins | sample 1861061 | NCBI WGS metagenome assembly QRFC01 (sample SAMN09711282, study PRJNA482702) | Human gut metagenome, whole genome shotgun sequencing project.
CAATAGAAATGGCAAATAACAATAATAGTGAACAAAAAACAAAGACAATTACAATTAAAGAAAAAAGCTCTGATAAACCAATAACTATAGAAATAAACAAAGAAAGTAATAGTATAATAGGTTACACAAATGAAAATTTAGTTAATTTAGGAGATAATTTTCTTATGTATAATAAACAATTAAGTGAATTGAATGTGCCTAATGTAACAAATATTGGAGCGGGTTGTTTGGCGAATAATAAAGAGCTAAAAAAATTTGAAGCACCTAATCTAGATCCGTTTAAATATGATTTTTTTATAAAGCCGCACATGAAAATGAATAGAAAATTAAGTGAGCTTTATGTACCAAATTTAACAAAAGAAAGTAAAGAAAACTTAGAATATGTTTTTTCAGTTGTTAAAGAAAATTCAAAAGAAGGTAAAACTCAAAATATAGATTCAACAGATATTGCAAATTTAGATAAAAATTACAAAATTACAACCTCTGAAATAAAGCGGAGTAGAAAAGACGTTATCTAATGAAAAAAATAAGAAGAAAGAGCAAGGTGTGAAATATTAGTGGAATATGAAAAATGTCTAGTAGAAGTAGATGAGGTGCTTAATCATCTATCTAAAGAAGAATTAAATAAAATACCAGAGGATGTACTAAAAGGTATAAAAAAACATAAAGATAAAGAATATATGTGGAAATATGATGAAAGCAAACAATTAGAAGAACAAAAGTTTGATAGAAACACAATAGTAATATTATCTTATATAAATATGGAATATTTATTAAATAAAGAACAAAAAGATTTAATGGAAAAGCTTCATGAATTAAACGAACAAAATTTTATAAACGAAATTCAAGAAAAATATGATTCAAAAGACTTATTTAAAACTAAAACTAACACTAATGTAGAAAATGAAAATGCAATTGCAAAGTTAGAAAATAATAAATGGTATAATAAGATGTTTTCATTTATTAAGAGAATATTTAAATTATGAAAAGAAGAGATGTAAAAGGTGTATAAAAAACACCTTTTTAATTTTTCCTATAATTGCGCAAAATAATAATTTTGTGAAAATAAGGTAAGAAGTTATTGACTAAAACCTCAATATATGGTATTATTTAGATATATTATACTATTTATATTAATTTACTATAACTTTTATATACTTTGATATTTATTATATATAATAAAAAATAAAATGTATAATAAATTAATTACAGAATTATAAATTTTTAATATATATAGTAAAAATTAGCTTTATTTTCATTTTAAGTCTTTTTATAACATTTATACTGACATGTAACTATATACCCTTGATAATAAAAATGCCTTAAAATCGATTTTAGAGCGTCGTTTTTTGAGGTGATATATAAATGTATGATGATGTACCAGAATATATAAAAAATTTCTTAATGTATATGAAAAACATACAAAACAGATCTAAAAATACCGTTAAAGAATATTATTACGATTTAAGAAATGCATTTAGATTTTTTAAAGCAGATTTATACAATTTAGATAAATCAGATTTAAATAAAATAGATATTAAAGATATTGATATAAATTTTATAAAAAAAATTAAATTAAATGATATGTATAATTATTTAGATTATTTATCAAATAATTCAGATAAAGCTACAACTAGATCTAGAAAAGTTTCTGCATTAAAATCTTTTTTTAATTATTTGTGTTTTAAAGAAAAAGCTCTAGAAATAAATCCAACTGTTGAACTTGAAATGCCAAGATTAGAAAAAAGAAATCCAAAATATTTAACTTTAGATGAGAGCCTCTCTCTCCTCCACTCCATCGATGGAAAATTTGAAAAAAGAGACTATGCTATTATAACACTTTTCTTAAACTGTGGGCTTCGTTTATCTGAGCTTGTAAATATAAATATAAAGGACATAAAAGGAACTTCATTAAGTGTAATTGGTAAAGGAAATAAAGAACGTAGTTTATATTTAAATGAAGCCTGTAAATCTGCTATTGATGATTACATTAAAGTTAGGCCTAAGGATAATCTAAAAGATCGTGATGCTCTATTTATAAGCAGTTTTGGTAAAAGAATTAGTAATAGAATGGTTGAGATGATTGTAAAAAAATATGTAATGCAAGCAGGTCTTGATCCTAAAAAATATTCTCCACATAAACTAAGGCATACAGCAGCTACTCTTATGTTGAAGTATGGAAAAGTTGATATAAGATCATTACAACAGGTTTTAGGACATGAAAGTATTTCAACTACTGAAATATATACTCATGTTGATAATGAACAAGTAAAAGATGCTCTTTCAAAAAATCCTTTAAATAAAAGAAATATATAAAGTAAAGCTAGGATTAATTTTATCCTAGCTTTACTTTTTAGCCCAAATATGGAATTACTGTATCTACAATTGTATCAACTGCAGATTTTGAAATAATACCAGCTCCATATATACTTGGTGTACATGGCTTCTCAATTATTGCATTGAAAAGCTTTTTTGTATCATTTCCTACATTTGTTGCAATTCCCAAATCACTATAATATTTAGCATTATCTGTTTCCTGACCTTTAATTGATGCATAAAATATCTTGCATCCAGATTTAGAAACAAATTCAGATGACATATTTCCTCCAGCTTTACCAATTACAACTTCACAAGATGATATAAGCTTTTTCAAGTCGCTTGACGCAACATACTTAAAAAGTGACATTGTAGACTTATAATTTGCGTGAATTTTTTTTGCAAAATTATATGGCTTTCCCTGACCAGAAATACATATAAGCTTCTTGTTATTTTCTTTGCAGAATCTTGCAAGTTTTGGAAGAATCTTTATACCCATACCAAGACCTTCTGCACTTCCTGGAACGAAAAGAACAGTATCTGGTACGATATTTGATGAATCAGCTTCTCCATCGAAGAAACATGGATTTGTTCCTATATATATAGGTCCTTTTGAATCCTTCAAATATGGATAAATCTTAAGACCATTCTCCCAAGATGTTTTTGAAGCGACAAAATAGTATAAATTACTTACATCTCCATAGGAAGACATAGCAAAGCCTAACATTTCAATGTCTGTAACAACAACTCCTGCAAACTTAATACAAGGATTATCTTCTGCAATTTTTGAAAGAATTGCATTAGAATATGGATAGGTTGAGAGAACAACTTTTGGAGCAATTTTATTAATCAGCTTTTTAAGCTTTTTTGAATAAAGAATTTTAAATATAGGAGCTATATCAAATCCCGTTTTTTCTGGATCGATTTCACCTCTTACCACTTTATTCCAAATATTTTGTCCAAGCTTACTTCTTGATAATGTAACCCATGCTTTATCATTAAGTTTAGCTACAGTTGAAGAAAACAAAGATAAAATATCCACGATAATGACATTTTTTTCTGTTTTTTCAGTAAGCTTTTTTGCTATTGCCCTTGTTGGTGCTCTATGTCCATTGCCAGCATGACCAGTGAAGAGAATGCAATCAACAGATACGTTATAAAGTTTCATAAACTTTAATAACCCTAAAATTGATTCATACGAAGTATATATACTATTATTATATACTTCATCAAAATCAAGATTTATGTTTGCTGTTGCTTCTTTATCATATAACTGCCGCTTTAGGATTGATTCAATCTGCATAACATTTTCTACATCAAGATGTGCAAATTTGTTAGTAATATCAGCTCTAATCCAAGCCATATTATACCTCCTTAATAATTATAACTAGAAAAATATATATCCAACATTTAAAATTATACCACTTATTTGAACACATGTCAAATAAGTGGTATAAACTACATACTTGCTATTATATATTAGTATACTGGAATATTTAAAACTTGTCCAACATATATTGAGCTATCTACTAAATTATTTCTACTTTTTATATCTTTAACTACATCCTGAATGGATATAGAACTATCATCACTATTTTTACATACATTTTTTGATATATTCCAAAGAGTATCCGTACTTGCTACAGTATATTTATATGTATGAATTTCTTTCTTTCCGAAGCTTTTACTTGTAAAGAAACTTATACATATTCCTAATATTAAAATAACAAAAATATTTGTTATAAATCTTTTTTTTGATACTATTTTTATTCTACATTTCCCTTTCATATATAACCACCTCATGAACTTTTGTTCTTTATAAGATAATTATACAATATAAACAAATGTTTGTCAACTCTTTTTTCTATAAAAAAGAATATTTGTTCTTTAAAATAAAATTTCATTTATTTTACTTAATATCTGTTTTTTATTTGTTCTCTCAATTTTAATTAATATATCTATCTTTTCATTAAACTTTACACTGTCAATAATAATAAGTCTTTTATCTATATATTCGCTCATTTTATTTTTAAAATTCTCATACTTGCAATATTCAATAGTATATTCTTCTATATCGTAATTTAAAATTTCATACTTATCACATTTTATCAGTGTACCTCTAAAAGAATTCAAATATGCTCTTGAAAGAGGTCCTGCCCCAAGCAAAATTCCTCCAAAATACCTTACAATTACAATACATATATTAGTTATTCTTTCTTTTGATATAAGTTCATAAATAGCTTTTGTACCTGTACCTTGAGGCTCTCCATCATCTGAAAAATTAATTACTGGAATATTAGTAATTTTATCTAAATATGAATATATATATACAATATGCCTTGCATCTTTATTTTCCATTTTTATTCTTTCTAAATAGTCTTCTGCTTCATTCTTACAAGAAATATTAAATATATATGCTATAAATTTAGATTTTTTTTCTACCAATATATTTGATGCTACATAATCATATTGATTTTTTTCTATATCTGATTTAAGGCTAAAATACATTAAAATAATCACCCAAATAATTATATCATATTTTTTATATATGTACAACAATATAGTTGACATATTATATATATGTATGGTATAATTATGTAAATTATTGTACACTTTTGTTGTATTATATAAAAGGAGTGAAATTATGAAAAAATCATTGGTCTATGCTATTGATGCATTAGAACCAAATAATGCACCATCGATTGCAAGTGATCTCAACAATGAGTCGATTGGAAAAATTATAATTCCTACATTTTTACTTAAAGAAATAAAGCGGAATTATCACTTAAGTCAATTTGGCCCTATTATTCAACTATTATCTGAATCAACTAAAGTTGAATATATTGATTTTCCAGCTATTTATTCTGTAGATGACAGTTATAAAGAAGGTGCTTGCTACAGAAATTTTGTATTATGCTTAGTAAGCAAATTGAAAAAATACAAAAACTTGTTTGTAAAAACAAATAATTTCGACTTAATGCTGGAATGCATTAAAAGAAATTTTCGCATTTTTATTAGAGAGGAGTATAAAAATAAATTACTTAATTATTGTGAAGAGCTTAAAGATAATATTGTAGCTCCTAAAACCAAAAGTCTTGTTATAGACACATCATATTTTGTATATATGTCTAAAGAACAAATTGGATTAAATATGTTATTTGATCCAGGCATAAAAAAATTAATCTTATCAGTTAATCTGGAAGAATTAATTAAAATACAAAATATGGATGTATTTTATTTATTAATATTTCTATTAAACAATAGAAAGAAATATAACATAAAATACGTAGCTGAAAACAAGGCGTATGACAAAAATAGCTGCAGTTATATACATGATCTTTTAATAATTACCTCTGCACTTGAAAATGTTGAAAAAAAAGATTTAACCATTTGTTCTGCTGATCTCGAATTTGTTATGCAGTGTCTTGCTCTTGGAATAAATATTATTCATACTAACATACAGCCCCAAAATAATAATTCCAATGAAGATGAAAAAAATATTGAATTAGATGAAAACACCAATAATTCGAATCACACTAAATCATTTCCGATTAAGATGAAAGCTAATACGGCATATCTTTCAACAAGATATATTTCAGTGGCATATGAAGATATTGCAAGTAAAATGTACGCTAAATCTTTTAAATTTAATAATAAAAGTTTTTTTAAGGCTACCGTTGGAAAATATGTTAAAATCTGTAATCAGCAATTTCTTTATAAAATTATTGAAATAAACATAAATACTAATACGGCTAAACTTGAAAGAACAACTTTAGAGGCATAGAATTTTAAAATCACACTATTTTAATAATAGTGTGATTTTTATATATTTATAACTATTTCTTGTATTCATATATTGGTTTTCCTTTACCATCTATAACATCTTTAGTTATTGTACATTTTACGATATTTTTATCAGATGGTACCTCATACATTGCCTCCATCATTGAGTTTTCCATTATAGCTCTAAGTCCCCTTGCTCCTGTTTTTCTCTCTGAAGCAAGTTCAACAACTCTTTCTAAGGCACCTTTATGAATATCTAGTTTAACATTATCCATCTTAAATAATTTTTTATATTGTTTAACAATGGCATTTTTAGGTTTCGTAAGAATATCTATTAATGCGTTCTTATCAAGGTTGTTTAAACTTGTAATAATTGGTAAACGTCCAACAAGTTCAGGTATTAATCCAAATTTAATTATATCTTGAGGTTGAACTTCTGAGAAAACTTTACCAACGTCTACATTTTCTTTTTCCTCAACTTTGGCTCCAAATCCCATTGATTTAGTATTAGTTCTTGCTTCTATTATCTTCTCTAAACCATCAAAAGCCCCACCACAAATAAACAAGATATTCTTCGTATCAATTTTTATAAATTCTTGTTGTGGATGTTTTCTTCCACCTTGTGGCGGAACATTAGCAACAGTTCCCTCTATTATCTTAAGAAGAGCTTGTTGTACTCCCTCGCCACTTACATCACGTGTAATCGAAGGATTTTCAGATTTTCTAGTAATCTTGTCCAATTCGTCAATATATATAATTCCTTTTTCAGCTTTTTGAATATCAAAATCTGCTGCCTGAATAAGTCTTAACAATATATTTTCGACGTCTTCTCCAACATATCCAGCTTCGGTTAATGTTGTTGCATCTGCTATTGCAAAAGGTACATGTAAAATTTTAGCTAATGTCTGAGCAAGTAAAGTTTTTCCACAACCTGTAGGTCCAAGTAATAAAATATTACTCTTTTGTATTTCAACATCATCTAATTTATCTTGATTTCTGATTCTTTTGTAATGATTGTATACAGAAACAGCCAAAACTCTTTTTGCAGCATCTTGACCAATTACATATTCATCTAAAACTTTTTTTATTTCTTCTGGTGAAGGCAAATCTTTTCCCTCCACAAGTTCTTTATTTTTAGATGACACATCATCGCCTGTTAAAGGAACTTCTTGATTATGCATAATTTTATGACACATTTCTACGCAATCATCACAAATATAGATAGACTCAGGGCCTTCTATCATTTTATTTACTTCTTCCCTAAGTCTACCACAAAAAGAACAAAAAATCATATCATCATATGAAGATTTTCCTTTTTTTCCCATATATTATTTCTCCTTAACTATATCGTTTATATTAGTCATTATTTCATCAATAAGTCCGTATTTTTTTGCCTCTTCAGCAGTCATATAATTATCTCTTTCAGTGTCTTTTTCAATAACATCCAATGGTTGACCTGTTCTTTCACTTAAAATCTTATTTAGTTTTTCTCTAGTTTTAACCATATGATCTGCATGTATTTTTATCTCAGTTGTTTGACCTGAAAGACCACCACCTGCAATTAAAGGTTGATGAATTAGTACTTCAGAATTAGGTAATGCATACCTTTTTCCCTTTGTACCTGCAGCAAGTAATACAGAACCCATGCTTGCTGCAAGACCAACACAAATTGTACAAACATCAGATTTAATGTATTGTATAGTATCATATATAGCCATTCCATCAGTTATACTTCCACCAGGACTATTAATATATAGATAAATATCTTTACCAGGATCCTCTGCATCTAAGAATAATAATTGAGCAATTACAACAGATGCAGATGCACTATCAACCTGTTCAGATAAAAATATTATTCTTTCTTTTAAAAGTCTAGAGAAAATATCATAAGATCTTTCCCCTTTACTTGTTTGTTCAATAACATAAGGTACTAAACTATTTTTTTCCATTTATATAACCTCCTACTATTATTTTTCAATTGCAGAGTCTACAATTATTTTCATAAGTTTATCTTGTTTTATTTTTTCTTCCATATAATGTCTTACGTTCTCATTTTTATTTAAATCGTCATTTGTATTTTCAGATCCGTATTGTTTTTTTAATTCATCTATTTTTTCATCTATTTCTTTTGCTTCAACTTTAATCTCCTCAAGCTTTTCAATAGCATCTAGTGCAAGTTTTAATTTAACATTTTTTTCTGCTTCAGGTCTTAAGTTTTTCTTAAATTCTTCTTCAGTTGTATTCATATACATACAATAAGTTTTAAGATCTAATCCTTGATATGCTAAATTAGAAGCAAATTGATTTGACATACTTTCAACTTCGTCATCAATCATAGATTCAGGAATTACAACTTCTGTATTTTCAACTAATTTATCGATTACAGCAATTTCCTTTTGATTTTTAGCACTCTCTTCTTTTTGTTTTTTTACTTTCTTTTCAACATCTTTTCTATAATCTGCTAAAGTTTCAAATTCAGAAACATCTTTTGCAAACTCATCATCAAGTTCAGGTAAAATTTTAGATTTTATACTTATTAGTTTTACTTTAAACATTGCTGGTTTACCTGCTAGATTCTCAGCATGGTATTCTTTAGGAAATGTTACATTTATTTCTTTTTCTTCTCCTATTTTCATACCAATTAATTGATCTTCAAATCCAGGTATAAATTGTCCACTACCAATTGTAAGTTCAAAATTTTCAGCTTTACCACCTTCAAAAGCTACACCGTCAACGAAACCTTCAAAATCAATTGTAGAAATATCATCTTTTTGTAGATCTCTGTCATCTACAGATACAACTCTTGCATTTTTTTGTCTATCAGATTCAATTGCAGCATCTACTTCTTTTTTTGATACTTTAGAATCAATTTTTTTAACTTCTAAACCTTTATATTTTTTTACAGTAGCTTCAGGTTTTACAAATAAAGTAACTGTATATATTAAATCCTTACCTTTACCAATTTGCTTTACATCAAGCTCAGGTTTAGATACTACTTCTAATTTATTATCTTCTACAGCCTTTCTATATTCATCATCTACGTTATCTTCAATAACTGTTTCATATAGAACACCTTCACCATATACTTTCTCTACAACATTTCTTGGTACTTTACCATTTCTAAAACCAGGCACCTTAAAATACTTTGCATTTTTATGAAATGCTTTGTCTAGTTCTTTTTCAAAAGTTTCTTTATCCATTGTAAACTCTAATACTACTTTTGAATTTTCTTGCTTATCTACTTTTACATTCATTTTTAATCCTCCATTCAAGTAACTTTCATATATTACTATTAAACTAACTATTATATTATATCATATTTTTCTGATTTTTCAACCAATTCAAGCAATAAAATTTAATTGCTTACTAATTTATATTATTGAATATACAAGAAAATTAGATTCAAACAACTGAAATATGTTACTAAAATTTTCTTTTGTTATATCATAAATGAAATAATAACCCTATAGGCATAGACAACTTTTTTGTGTCCACCCTATAGGGTACCATTTATGTGACATAGTCACTTTTGTTCTTTTAAATAATCTTCAATTATTTTATACATCCAAGCAGATGAGCCTGTATACCAAGTCCAACCTCCTCTTCCAGGATGTTCAGGATTAGAATATATATCCGCTGCAACAACATATGGTTCAACCATATATTTATCTGCTTTTTCTTTTGTATCACTATGATAAATAGGGTTCAAAAGTTTTAATATCTCTATTCCCTTTTCCTTGTTTTTTAATTCAAAATATGCTTTTGAAAACCAAGTTGCTCCATGAGTATATTGTCCTCCATTTTCTCTTGTCCCTGGAACATATGCCTTTATATATCCAGGATTATTTTTAGGTTTATCAAACGGTGGATATAATAGTCTTACTACCATATTTTCCTTATCAACAAGATAATTATATGCACATTCCATACATGTTAAAAGTTCATTTTTTACATCTTTATCATTTATCATTGAAATAACAGCCCAAGACTGAGATATAATATCAACTTTACACTCTTTATTTGAGTACGCACCAAGCACTTCACCATTTTCAAAAAATGCTCTTACAAAATGATCGCTATCCCAACAATTTTCAATAATGCTATGCTTTAATAAATGTCTTTCTCTTTTACATGTTTCAACCATTTCATTATCTTTCATATATTTTGCTATACTAGAAAATCTATCTAAAACATTCATCATAAAAAATGTAAGCCATACTGATTGTCCACGTATATTGCTAAAGCCATCATTCCAATCACCATCTCCAATATCAAGTAATCCATTTGAAGGATTCTTTCTTGATAAGCCATATGTAATTGTCTTTTTTGCATGATTATAAACACTATCTTCTACATTAATATTGTGATAAACATCATAAAGTTCTCTTCTATTTCCCATTAGTTTATCTTCTAAATATTTCGTTTTCTCTTCTAATACAGAGTAATCTTTAGTTTTAGATATATATTCGCTTAAAACATAAGGAAGCCATAAATAATCATCACTAAAATATGTCCTAATTCCTGCAGAGTTGTGTTCATGCCACCAATGCAAAACATCACCTTTTTCAAACTGTTTACTTGAATTTAAAATTATTTGATTTCTTGTAATCTCAGGCGAAGACGAAATCAAGGCTAAGGTATCCTGAAGTTGATCTCTAAATCCAATAGCTCCTCCTGATTGATAAAAACCACTTCTAGCATAAAGTCTACATACTATAGTTTGATATAAAAGCCAACCATTTGCCATTATATCAATATATTCATCACCAGTGTTAAATTTTGTGTTTGGTACAACAAGTTTCTTCCAGTATTTTTTGGTTTCATTATATTCTTTTACAACGTTTTTATTTGATGAATATTTATCTTTCATGCTTTTTATATACTCTTTAGTTTTTGTTTTATTTGCACCTAAAATTATCGAAAATTCTTCTTTTGAATTTGGAGCTATTACTATATTTAAACTTAAGTTATAGCTTTTTGTATCAAATTCATACGTTATGTTATCACTATCTTTTACAACAAATTCAAATGCTTCGCACTCAGAAAAATCAATACTATAAGGATTTTTTAAAATCATTGTATTATCTTCCTCTTTACACAATATATACCCAGCATTTGTTTCCTGAGATACTCCAAGAGTCGGTTCTAATTTATATTCAATTTTTACACTTTTCTCTTCTCCATAATTATTTTCAAGTGTAATATATTGAATTTTTATATTATCTTCTTTAGGAATAAATATATCCATAGTTTTTCTTATATACTCTTCTTCCTCAAGAACTCTTGTATATCCAAATCCATAAACCAAATTATAGTTTTTTTCAAATATTCCCTTAAAAGATTCACCAGGCTTAAATTCAATCCAATCATTACACCAATCAGTAAGTTTATATTCCCTACTATTAATATAATAGGTATACACGGTACCATAACTTGAAATTATAGTACCGAAATTTTTATTAGCCATTACATTACACCATGGAAGAGGAGTATTAGTATTTAAAATATGATACTCATCTTTATTTTTAGAAAAACCTCCATATGAATTAAACGCAATGTAATCTGAAGTATTACCTATTTTCATTTTATTATACATCCTCCCTATGATCATATGTTAATTCTTTGTTTACTAACTCATCTGCTGTATCATTTTCTTCACTAACTGTTAAAAGTTCTCTAACATCCTTAATATATCTCTTTGCAAGAAAAGATAATAGATCAATTTCATTTTTATTTAAGACATTTATATTAAGTAAATATATATTTCCTTTTGTAATATCTGAAAATATAGCTCTATCTAATCTAGTTCTTAAATATGTATAAATAGGTCCATTTTGTTTTTGTGCCTCATCAATTAAAATTACAATATCTAAATCAATTTTTCTACTTTTAACATAATCCATAAAGCTTATTACTTCATTAATTATTCCAGCATTTTCAATTTTATCAACATATACAAGTATAATTGGTAAATCACCAGAAATTGAGTACTTCCATAATATAGACTGATTTAGTGATTCATTCCAAAATTTATTATTATTTAAATTTGTTTTTCTAAATAATACGTCTTTTAATATATTGTTATATACTTGAGCTTTACCATTTTCAAGTTTTAAGTATCTTGCCTGAATGCTGTTTAGCTCACTTGCAAGTTTGAAATGTTCATCTATTGTAACTTCATCTAAATTAACAACGGTATTTGAAATCTTATATTTACTATCTGCAACACCTAAAATGTAATAAAATTCTTGTCTTTCATGTGGATCTAGTATAATTGTTGCTCTATATGATAGTATTGGCCATAAAGGATATTTAACAACATTTTGGTTATATGCCTCATCAGGATTTTTTATAATCTTTTGCTTTTCAGTTTCTACCTCTTTATCCAGATCTATACCGATAAGTTTAGTATATACAAATAAATCAGTATCTTCTTCATTTTTCTTTCTTTTACTTGCAACAAGTATATCTAAATCATCGTCATAATATGTTTCAATTTGTAGATTACTAAATGAAGGATGAACAACATTTGTCATATAATCTGTCATAGCAGGTTCCATATACGTATTAATTAATATTTCACGTCTTAAACTAGTATTGTTATATATACTTACTTTTTTTATTTCCACGTTATATTCAGGTGAAATAAAAGTAGTAGTTGTTGTTTCTAAATTTCCATCTTCAATATATGTTTCAACCCTATTAAGTGAAGAAGTCCAAACGCACTTAGTTGAATTTTTATTATTAGTACTCAATATATTTCCATCTGTTGCACTAAATCTATTTCCAGACACTTTATCAGTAAGATAAACAAAATTTCCTGTACTCTCTATATCAGTATATCTTTGTTTATTTACTATTTTATCTTTATATTTTATAAAACTAGAACCAGTATTTGTAATTAGTGAAGACATGTTTGAACCGCGTAAAAAAGCAATATCTAAGTTTTGTTTAAAATCAGGATTCTCGTCTACATATACTCTTTCTGCGTAGTCACATGTAACATGAGTTGTATATTTATTAAGATTTTTTTGTTTAAATTTATTACTATTATCACTTATTTTTTTCTTTATTTTAGCCTTCATTCTCTCACGTTCTTTAAGTAATATCTCACACGCTCTAATATTAGGATTTCTATGGAATCTTCTTTGTATAATACCGCTGTTTATATAATTATTAATAGCTGTTAAAATCATACCTTGGTGATGTGCCATATATGTTTTGGCAATCTTACTTGTAGAATTTTCATCTAAATGTTCTTTAGTATAATCAATAGATTCATAAAATCCAAAAGCAGAATACATGCCTAATTTTTTTAACTTCTTAATATTTTTATATACTTTCTGCGGTGAATATTCAAGCATTAATATAGATGCATATGGAGCAACGACAAGATAATTATTAAGTCCTCTTTTTAGTCCAAGCCATGGAATACCAAATTCTTTATATTGATAATTTAACATATCATCTTTAACAGCATAAGCTGACTCTGATATGCCAAACGGAACGTTATTTTCTTTAGCATATTTTATTTGACTATACATTGTAAAAAATAATGATTGATCAATTAATGTATGTTCATATGACTTATCAAATAAATATGGCATAAAATATTCGAATGCTGTGCCACCCCACGATATAAGACCTTTATATCCATCAACTTTTACCAAATTTCTAGCAAGTGCAAACCAATGTTTAGATGTTACTTGTCTTGAAGCTATTGCAATAAGACTTGTAGTCCTACTTTCAGACATAAGCATATCATAGTAACTATCTACAAGTTTACCGTTTTCTTGAGCATATCCAATTGAAAATAAATTTCTAGAAGTATCATATAGCACTGTAAAATCTGTTTCATCAATTATTTTTTGTACAATTTCAATCATCTGATTAATTAAATGTTCGTTTTCTACTTCAATCTCTTTTTCAAATTTATTATGACCTAATAATTCGATTAAAAATTGTTTTGTTACATATAAGCTTGCTACAAAATTTCCACTATCTACTGTAGATATAAATCTTGGTCTTAAAGGCTCCAGTGTTTTTATATTGTACCAGTTATATAAATGTCCATTCCATTTTTCAAGTTTTAAAATTGTATTAAATACTTTTTGAAGTCTATCTATACATTCATTTGCATCTATAAATTTTAGATCATATGCATCTATTATAGAAAGTAAAGCAAATCCTATATTTGTTGATGATGTCCTATTTACAATTTTATACCTTCTATCTTCCTGGTAATTATCTGTTGGTAAATAGTTGTTTACATCACTCATCATACTATCAAAAAATCCCCATGTTCTTCTTGCTATTTCTATAACATCATCATTTCCTTTTTGATCTAATTTTTTTCTCCTACCGAACAAATGGTCTTTACCAAGTAAATACGCAAATATTGGAGCAATTATCATTGAAATTCCAATAAGTATTTTAAAATCAAAATATAAATCAAGACCTATACTTGATGGTAAAAAAGGTATAAAAGCTACAAAAGCACCAACTATAACATTAGGTAACATATTAAAATAATAGTATTTTAATGTGTTTTTAGATGTTTTATCTAACATTTCACCTGTAGTCCACTGTAGTAAATTTTTATGTGATATTAACATCCTATATATTGATTTTATAAAAGCATTTAAACATATATATGATTTATATGGAATCGTAACAAAGTTAAAACACATTGTTAAAAAAACAGCATCAATTCCATGAATAATTGGTATATATTGTACCTCTTTAGAATGTCTAATTTTTCCAAATAAAAGTATATCAAATATTGAAATAACATTTCCAAAATTAATTGCAATAAAAACTAAAAGGCAAGTTGAGGCAAATACTTTTGTAGAAACAAAGCAAGAAAGTATTATTGCAATAAGAGCTACAACATCTAAAAGTGGTCTCCTTAAATTATCAAATATTTTCCATTTAGATAGTAAATTAAGTTTTGACTTAGGACTAATTAACCACTTTATAATTTGCATATCTCCTCTATACCATCTATGTGATCTTTTCATATATGCAATATAATTTTTAGGAAAGCCATCTTGAACTTCTATGTCAGAAGCAAGTCCAGCTCTTAAGATTGAACCTTCCAACAGATCATGTGAAAGCACCAAATTTTCTGGTATTTCATTTGCAACTAATTTGTCAAATAATTCTATATTATATATTCCCTTACCACAAAATATTGCTTCTCCAAAAACATCTTGATACACATCAGATACTGCAGTTGTATATATATCTAGGCCTCCAAACCCACCAAATATTTTTGAAAATATTGATTTATTAGCATCGACAATATCAAGTCCAACTGAAGGTTGAATTAAGCCATATCCCTTTTTTACAATTTTACCATTCTTAGAAAGTATTGGTTTATTTAATGGATGAGCAACTATTGATACAAGATCCTTTGCTGTATTAAGAGATAAATTAGTATCTTCATCAATTGTAATTACGTATTTTGCATTTACAATATCGTTGTATGTAACATAAAATCTTTTATCTACTTCTTCATCTGTGTATTTTCCTAGTACTAATTTATTAAATTCAAGTAACGCTCCTCTTTTTCTCTCCCATCCCATATAGCAGTTTTCACCTTTAGAGAACACACGTTTTCTATATACGAAATTAAATAATATATGAGATGATTTGTATTTAGCATTAAGCTTATCTAATTCTTGCTTGGCATAATCAAGTATTTTTTTATCCATATCTATAACTTCTTTATTACTTGATACGCAATCACCTATTAGCATATAGTACATATTATCACTACGATTTGCAAGATATGTAACTTCCATTTTCTTTATCATTTGATCTAGTTTTTCTATAGAAGAAATAATTGTTGGCATGACAACATATGTCACGTTATTTTCATCAACTGTTTTTGCAAAATCAAATCTAGGTAATATCTCTGGTCGTAAAGCTTTTCTAAAGAAGTAATTAACCAATTTTTGTGCGCATTCAAAAGATAATATAAACGTTATAACAAAAGCAACTATTATTGCACAAACTGATTTAAAATGGAATAAATTATATCCTACAAGTATAGTAAATTCTACCGTTAGTAATAATATAATAAGAAGATACCATACAGTCTTTGTTGGTTCAATAAATTTATTATATATAACTTCTCCAATATATGATTTCTTTAACTCTTTTTTTAATAAATATCTATACTCTCCTATTAAGAAAAATCCTACGTGTTTTTTATATTTTTTAGAACACTCGACAGCTTTTTTAGCTACATATACTTCTGACAAGTTATATTTTTTCGCTAATTTTATAATATATTCTCTATATCTAGACTTTGTCTTATAATCACATTTTTTAAATTCGTTTGTATAATCAAGTCTTAAAGCTTCATCTATTTTACTTACTTTTTCAAATATTTCTCTAAAATTAATTCCTTGTATTTGTTTATATGCAAGAATTGCCCTACCAATATAGTCAGTGGTCTTGGCAATTTCCATATGTTCTTTTATAATGGCTTCTTCAACAGTAAATCCAATTTTTTCTGCCTCATCTTTTAATCTATCAAAATATTTTTCACCTTTTGTGCCAAGCTCTTTTAATCTATATGACATATATTCTATAAAAGCTGTATTTGCAGTTTTTATATGATTTTCATTTATAATATAATCTTTTAAATAAAATTTCTTTCTTAAATTTAAAAATATCTCTTTACTATACTTAGAATCAGAATTTTCATTTATAATGATTTCTTCGACTTCAATTTTCTTAGCCTGAGAATTCGTAATATTTATACATATTCTTGCAATAAATTTTAAAAGTGCAATTTTTAACATTAAAATAAACAGATCAAGTTCTTCAGAAGTAAGATAAGATAATTTTTGATGTTCTCTTAAGCAATTTAATATTAAATTTTGGTCAATGTACCCTGTGTTCTGTTCAACTAGCTCATATGCAAGATAAAAAATGGAAACATATTTATCTCCATCATGTGTTATAATAGCAGGAAGCCTTTTAGATTTTAAAGAACGCCTTGCTTCTTTTATTTCTTCATACTGTTCTTCTATAATATACATATTGTCAAGTATCCACTGTCCAGCAGAATGAATAGGTATTTTTAGTTCATAACTACTTTCAAGTAACTTATGTGTTTTACATATAATATTATAATTTTGCTCTGCATTTTTAAATATTGAATTTAGCGTATGTTTCATTAGATTCAACCCCTCTTTAACGTATATTTATTTACATCATAATTATATATTATATCAAAACTTTTTACAAGATTTTAATATGATTTTATAATATTAAATTTAACTAATATTTATTATCTGTGATATATTTAACATATATTCAATTTAAAAATATATAATCTACTAGAAGATAATTTTTAGTGAATTTCCCTCTTCTCACATCACCATATATGATCCGTTCAGCATACGGCGGATCAATTTATATTAAATATGAACTTTTTTATTGGTTTAGTTGAAATACTAGAACTCTTTTTCTTAATATTTCATTGTTAATAACCAATTGTATATATCTAGTTCTACACATTTGATAACAACCTTTTCTTAATTTTTCTCCGTTTTCTTTGAGATAATTAAATCTCTTCAACTGCTATGTCATCTACTCATACTACGTCTTTGTTAGTTATAGTTTTTTATATGCCTTATTCATATTTTATGAATTAAAAATTTCTTCTAAAGCTTCCATATCCATTTCCTCTTTTCTTTTCCATATAAATATTTCCCCAACTACGGACTTTAACAGACTATTTAAGCGATATACCTGTTACGTTGGAAAAAATGTTGGAGAAAATTATTCTCCAACATTTTATTGTCACTTTTAACAAATGCTCCATCAGAAACAAAAAATGAAAAAATCACAGACTAACAGTCCAAATGATAGGATTATAAATCCAACACCTTTTACTTTAATTTGGATTTAACAGTCAATACATTAAATATTTTCTATCGATGTATTATCTTTATGTCTTTTCTTGTAAAAAGCAATAAGCAAAAAAACGATCATATAAAGAATTATTATAATAAGAAAAATTAATAACATAATGTAGCTGACTAAGTCTAACTCCCCAGTACATTCAGCATATTCAATATTTTCTATTGTAACACTTTTATTATTATATTCAGTAATTATATTTACTTTTTTATTCGTAAATTTCTTAATATCTCTTACTTTAATTATTTCGGCTTTTTCGCCAAATTCTTTGGTTGTAACGTTAAATTTTAAGTCTACCCAAACAATATCATGATCGCTTAAAATATTAACTATGCTTGGACTTTTATTGTAATCATAATTTACAATAATATTGTGGTTATTACATGATGGGAATATTACCATGATGAAAACAACACAAATTACAAGCAATACTAACTCTTTTAATTTCATTTTTTCACTCTCCTAAAAAATTATTTTATAGAACAGTATAGATAACTGTATACATATTATATCAACTATAGATATCTTTGTCAATTTTATTATAAAAGGCAAAATAAGCTATTTGTCTTTTACATGAAAAATAGAGATTAAACAATGTTAATCTCTATAAAAAACTATTCGATCTTTTCAGCAGATACAATATTTTCATACCAACTAAAAAGAGGGACCCTCCAGCCAATTGTTTTTATTTTATACGTATTTCCTATCTCTATCTTTCCGTACATATCTGATGAATCCCATCTGAAGCAAAAAATACTATCTTCAATTTCAAAAGGGTAGACGTTGTCATCATCATCTTTAGAAAACACCATATATTTTGACTCTTTAATCCCTTTATCAGTTATAGTCACTGTATACGTCTTTTTTGTATTATAGGAATACAATAAGAAAACACCAACGATTATAACAACAACTGCAAAAATTAAATTTTTTTTGCCCCGGTTTGAATTTTCTGTATAATATTCATTATACATTGTTTATTCCTCCTAAAATATAATTATTTTTATAGAAAAAAATATCTACATATTGATTATACCATTTTTAGTGATTTATGTCAATTTTATTTAGCAAATATATTTAAATTTTAGTTTTAAAAGCAATAGTGCAACTGAGTTATTTAATTTAATAGTACAACATATTATTACTAAATATACTACTATATATTGAAAAATAGCGGCTAATTTCTAACCGCTATATTTAATTTATTATTTACTATTTTTAGCTCTTATTCTCATAGTAGGATCTAATATTTTCTTTCTTAGGCGAATGTTTTCTGGTGTTACCTCAACTAATTCATCATCAGATATAAACTCAATTGATTGCTCAAGTGACATTGTAACTGGTGGTACAAGTTTTAATGCATCATCACTTCCTGAAGCACGTGTATTTGTTAAATGTTTTTCTTTACATACATTAACTGTTAAATCATCACTTCTAGAATTTTCACCAACTATCATACCTTGATATACTTCTGTACCAGGTCCAATGAAAAGAGTTGATCTTTCTTGTGCTTGGAAAAGTCCATATCCAGTTGCTTTACCAGCTTCAAAAGCAATAACAGCTCCTCTTTGTCTTGTTTCAATTTCACCTTTATCTGGCTCATATCCAGCAAATATATGATTTATCATACCGTTACCTTTTGTATCAGTCATAAACTCATTTCTAAATCCTATAAGTCCACGGGCAGGTACTTTAAATTCAAGTCTTGTATATCCTGCATTAGATGTAGATGGAGTCATGTTTGTCATTTCACCTTTTCTGTATCCCATTTTTTGCATTACAGTACCAACAAATTCCTCTGGAACATCAATAGTTGCCATTTCCATTGGTTCACATTTTACTCCATCAATAACTTTATATATAACTTTTGGACGAGATACAAGAAGTTCATAACCTTCTCTTCTCATATTTTCTATTAAAATAGATAAATGAAGTTCTCCTCTACCTGATACATTAAAGCTATCTGATGTTTCTGTTTCTTCAACTTTTAAAGAAACGTTTGTTTCTAATTCTTTAAATAATCTATCTCTTAAATGTCTAGAAGTAATAAACTTACCTTCTTTTCCAGCTAAAGGTCCGTTATTTACACTAAATGTCATAGAAACAGTAGGTTCATCAATATCTACAAATGGAACAGCTACAGGATTTTCAGGATCAGCTATTGTCTCACCTATATTAATTCCTATAACACCATTTACAGCAACTATATCTCCACAATGTGCAACTTCTGTTTCTATTCTCTTAAGTCCAGAATATGTATATAATTTACCAATTCTTAACTTTTGAATTGTTCCATCTTTTTTACATATTGCAACTTCTTGCCCATTTTTTATGCAACCTTTTGTTATTCTACCAATACCAACTCTTCCTGTATATTCATCAGAGTCAATATTTGCAACTAATAATTGTAAAGGTTCATTGTCTTCACCAGCAGGTTCTGGAATAGTATTTACAATTGTTTCAAATAAAGGTTTCATATTATCGCTTTTATCATTTAAGTCAGTCATTGCATATCCATTTTTTGCTGATGCATATACAACTTTGAAATCAAGTTGTTCATCTGATGCATTAAGATCCATGAAAAGTTCTAAAACTTCATCTACAACTTCTGTAGGTCTTGCCCCTGGTCTATCTACTTTATTTACAACAACAATTGGTACAAGATTAAGAGCTAAAGCTTTACTCAAAACAAATCTTGTTTGTGGCATTGGACCATCAAAAGCATCAACTACTAGTATAACACCATCAACCATTTTAAGTACACGTTCAACTTCTCCACCAAAATCAGCATGTCCTGGAGTATCAACAATATTTATTTTTATATCATTATACTTTACAGCTGTATTTTTTGATAGAATTGTTATTCCTCTTTCTTTTTCTATATCATTTGAGTCCATAACTCTTTCTGCTACTTGTTCATTTTCTCTAAAAGTACCACTTTGTTTTAAAAGAGCATCAACAAGTGTAGTTTTACCATGATCAACATGGGCAACAATTGCAACATTTCTCAAGTTCTTCATATTTCTTCTTCCCTTCCATTTATATATAACATCTATACAAAATATAACGTTATCCCAAAAAATATAACCTAAAAATTAGGTTATACATATATCTTAAATATTTTACATCAAATAAAAAATTTTGTCAATATTTTTAGAAAAAATTATGTAAATAATCTTTCTCTATTTATTGGGATTTAAATCATAAATTGTATCAAGTAAATTTTGTGATTTAGTTTTTACATATTCTTTATCTTTTATTCTTGACTTGTCTATTGTTATAGCATCACCAAAAGTAACTGTCATTTTAGAAAATATCTTAGGATTTTTAGTCACGTACACCGGTATTATTGGTACTCCTGCTTCTGCTGCTATAAACACAGGACCTGCTTTAGCTGTTCCTCTTGGCTCATCTATATTCATTCTTTCTCCTTCAATATATATTAATAATTTTCTTTTATCAACTTTTCTAAACAGTTTAATTGCATGTAAAAGGCTTTTTGCATCATGACTTCCTCTACGAATTGGAAAAACATCAAAAAATCTAAAAAGTGCTCCTAAAACTTTATTCTCAAAAAGTTCTGCCTTGGCCATAATACACAAATCATTTGTTTTAGCATATATAAAACATGGATCAAATTTATCGGAATGGTTTGGACATATAAGGCATTTATCATATTTTTTTAGTTCCTCTAGATTATAATATTTTACTCTATATAGAAAATGTGTAAATATTAAATTTACAAAAGATCTCACTATTCTTTTTATAACTTTTTTTACCATAATTATATTAAGCCTATCCTTTCCCTTAGAATATCAAGTATTGAATTTGTAGTTTCTTCAACTGTACAATTAGATGTGTCAATTAATATAGAGTCTTTGGCCTTTTTTAAAGGAGAATCTGTTCTTGTGCTATCTTGTGTATCTCTTTTTATTAAATCATTTTTTACATTTTCAAGTTTTACACTACTATCTTTTTTCTTTAAATCGTTATATCTTCTTGATGAGCGTATATCAATATTTGATGTAAAAAATAACTTAATATCTGCATTTGGAAATATAACAGTTGCTGCATCTCTTCCTTCAATTACAACACTTTGAGTTCCTGCAAGTGCTCTTTGCTTTTGTACAAGATGTTCTCTTACTTTACTATTTTTTGATACATTAGAAGCTGCCATTGAAACTTCTTCTGTACGTATTTTATCTGTTACATTTTCTCCATTTAAATATACTTCATTTTCTCCATCACTATTTATTTTTAAATCTACATTTATTTTTTCTAAGTTATTTTCAATGTTTTTATCATTAATTTCTATTTTATTATTTAAAAAATATAGTCCTGTTGCTCTATACATTGCCCCTGTATCAATATATATAATTCCTAGTTTCTTACTTAAAGCTTTTGATACTGTTGTTTTGCCAACTCCAGAGCCACCATCTATTGCTATTATGCATTTTTTTGCAAGTTTACACATTAAAAACCAACCACCTTTATATTTAATAACTAAATTCGACATATTTTGTATACATAAAATCAAACAAATTGCCTTAATCCTCTTTATTTTTTAACAAAAGTATGATATCATATATGTGTAATTTTGTAAAGTACAAAATATAGAAAAAAGGTGATTAAATTGTCAAACAAATTAGAATTATTTGATAACAAAATTGTAATTTTATACATACTTGATAACTCGAGTATGCCACTTACAACAGATCAAATTGCTAAATTTTGTGAAGAATTTGAAGATATAACGTATTTTGATATTTGTATCTATCTTGAGGATCTTAAATCAAATGGATATATAAAAGAAATACATGAAGAAAATAATGTGTTATACTCTCCTACTAAAGAGGGAGTTATTACACTAAGAGAACTTCTTGAATTAATACCTGGAGTTAACTTATATAACTTAAAAAAAATGGTAAACAAAAATATGGTAGAAGTTAAAACAGAATATGCAATTGATACTAATATTATCCCTATTAAAGATGGTGAGTTTAAAGTATCTTGTTATATTAAGGATGGAAATGATGAACTTATAAACATAACAATGTATGCTGGTGATAAAGAGCAAGCTAAAAACATCTCTAAAAATTGGGCAAACAATTCTGAAAAAATATACACTACATTACTTGAGATGATGACTAAAGAGGAATAAATATAACTTATGAAATATCCCGACGTAGTAAATATACTACGCCGGGATTGTGTTGTTAAGAGGTCTTAACCAGATATACAGTATTTACAGTTTTTATTACATAGCCACCATAAATCCTTTGTACACTCTGAACTGTCGAGGTACGAACTGGTACAACCTTCATTTCATTAATGTCAACTTTTTTTAGATTATACCTTTGTCCTTCAACAGGAATTTCCCCTGAAAAAGCAAGTTCAACATTTTTAATTTCATCAAACCATACTGAATTAAACCATCCGTCAACACCTTTTAACTTATAATTTGTTTGCCAAGAACCTTGATCTATACCTGTAATTTCATAAATTTGACCCTTTTTCAAAACACTTGGATCATCACATGCGTTATATGACAAAGTTCCACCATTATAAACTACAAATTCTTTCATTTTTTCCTCCTTAAGCATTAGCTTTTTAATTTATTATTTTACCTACTATTTATTATATCATGTTTTACATAAAAAGTCAATTTTTATAATATCACTTATTACTATTTAAATATTTTTTTACTATTCAGACTAGGTAGAATTTAGAAATTATAAAAAATGCGTCAACGTGCTGTTACAAGTCGTTTTGAAATAATTATTATAAATTTTAAAAAGCTACAAACTTAAATTTATTATGTATATTATAATATAAACCAAAACTAATTTTGTGTTTTTAACTAGTCATAGCCTGAATAATAACAATATTTTTGGCTATGATAAAAATCAAAATTTGCAAAAAGCTTGAAATTATGCTACATATGTAATATAATTAGATAGAAATGGTTAGGAGTGAACTATATGATAGATATAAAATTTTTAAGAGAAAATCCAGATATTGTAAAGGAAAATATAAAAAAGAAATTTCAAGATAAAAAATTACCTCTAGTTGATGAAGTTATTTCTTTGGATAAAGAACATAGAGAAATAATGAAAAAAGGTGATGAACTTAGAAATAAAAGAAAAACATTAAGTGCTAAAATTGGTAGTCTAATGAAATCAGGAAATAAAGATGAAGCTATGAAAATAAAAGAAGAAGTATCTTCTGTAAATATTGAGCTTGAAAATAATGAAAAATTAGATAAAGATATGCAAAATAAAATTAAAGAAATTATGTATAGAATTCCAAATATTATGCATGAGTCTGTACCTATAGGTGAAGATGATTCTAAAAATGTTGAAGTAAAAAGATATGGTGAGCCTGTGGTACCAGATTATGAAATTCCTTATCATGCTGAAATTATGGAAGCTTTGGATGGTCTTGATCTTGACTCAGCAAGAAGAGTTGCTGGAAATGGTTTTTATTACTTAATGGGTGATATAGCAAGACTACATTCTGCTGTTTTATCTTATGCTAGAGATTTCATGATTGATAAAGGATTTACATATTGTATTCCTCCATACATGATACGTAGTGATGTTGTAGACGGTGTTATGAGTTTTGAAGAAATGGATGCAATGATGTATAAAATTGAGGGTGAGGATTTGTATTTAATTGGTACAAGTGAACACTCTATGATTGGTAAATTTAAAGGGCAAACTCTAAAAAAGGAAAACCTTCCATATACTATGACATCATATTCCCCATGTTTTAGAAAAGAAAAAGGTGCACATGGTATTGAAGAACGTGGTGTATACAGAATTCATCAATTTGAAAAGCAAGAAATGATTGTTGTATGTGAACCTGAAGATAGTTACAAATGGTATGACAAAATGTGGTCATATACTGTTGAATTATTTAGAAGTATGGATATTCCTGTTCGTACACTTGAATGTTGCAGTGGTGACTTAGCAGACCTTAAAGCAAAAAGTGTTGATGTTGAGGCATGGAGTCCAAGACAAAAGAAATATTTTGAAGTAGGTAGTTGTTCAAATCTTACAGATGCTCAAAGTAGACGTCTTGGTATTAAAATAAAAGGTGAAGAGAAAAACTACTATGCACATACACTTAATAATACTGTTGTTGCCCCACCTCGTATGTTAATTGCTTTAGTTGAAAATAACTATAATGAAGATGGTTCTGTTACAATTCCTGAAGTTTTAAGAAAGTATATGGGTGGTAAAGAGAAAATTGAAATAAAGAGGAAAAAATAATGTTAAAAAATATGAAATTTAAAACATCTGCTTTTAATATAGCACAACTTTTAGAAACAGAAAAAAAGCAAATTGTTCTTGTTGGCAAATCAAACGTTGGCAAATCATCATTTATAAATAGTTTAGCAAATCAAAAACATTTAGCAAAGGTTGGAAATACTCCTGGAAAAACAAAATCTATTAATTATTATGATGTAAATAATGAATTTTATATAGTAGATTTACCTGGATATGGATATTCAAACATGACTAAGGTAGAAAAGTTAAATACATCAAAATTAATTAACCACTATATTGAAAAAAATGCAAATATTTCACACATACTATTTCTTGTAGACATTCGCCATAAGCCTACTGAAAATGATAGAATAATGTATGATTGGTTAACAAGCAAGAATATCCCCTTTACTATAATTGCTACAAAAGCAGATAAAATTGGTACAACAAAGCAACAAGAGAATATGCAAGTTATAACTAAAGTATTGTTTGCAAAAGAAAATATTATACCTTTCTCAAGTTCAAATAAACTAAACCTAGATATTATTGAAAATATAATACTAGAAAACATACATTAGTTCCGGATTAATTTCTGGAACTTTTTCTATCCATTTTTTATGTAATTTCAACCTTTACTTTTCTACATATTTATGTTATAATTTTCTTGCATAAGAATCCAAATAAAACAAATTAAATTTAAGGAGTTGTTTTTCATGAAAGTAGAAAAAATTTTAGATGGATT